>Ga0105240_10001560_pt1 | contig 38849 bp, 30 predicted proteins | sample KBSC54metaG_FD_80426 | JGI IMG/M metagenome (GOLD analysis project Ga0105240, IMG submission 80426) | Corn rhizosphere microbial communities from Kellogg Biological Station, Michigan, USA - KBS C5-4 metaG | ecosystem: Host-associated > Plants > Roots > Rhizosphere > Soil | place: Michigan, USA... | reverse complement strand
GTCGAGGGCACTCGAGCTCGCCAAGCCCTATGTGTGAGTACCAGTCTCGCGATCGCCGTAATCCTGGCGCTCGCTTGTCGAGCTGCGAATGCTGGATCGGCGACTGCGACTCTTCCAGTCACAGCCACCGTACAGAGCGCCTGCGCTGCCAGCGCGGACCCGATGGCCTTCGCCCCCTACACCGCCGGTGGCGGTCCGGTGACAGGGTTTACGACCATCACCGTCAAATGCTCCTCGGGACTGGCGTTCAAAGTTGCACTCGGCCCGGGAGCAACACCCGGTGGGAGCGTCAGCCAGCGACTCCTGAGCAACGGCTCCCGGTCACTCCAGTACAACCTCTATACCGCCAGCGATCTGAGCAGCATCTGGGGGGACGGCACGGCGGGAGTGACGCTCTCCGGCGTGGCATCCAGCGAAGGACTGGCTACGAGCCTGACGGTATTCGCTGAATTGCCGGACAGCGCTATGAATCGACTCGCCATGCCCGGCATCTACAGTGACCTGGTCACCGTCACGATCACGTACTGACCCGCTACCCCGGCGGCTTCGTAGAATCCCGCACGACCAGGTGTGGAACCACCCGCGAGGTGCTGCCCGCCTCCGCCTGATCTCGCGAGCTGGAAGGAATGAGCTTGGAGGCTGCGAGGCGCGCGATGTTGCGGATCGGGAGATGAATAGTCGTCAGAGCGGGTGAGAGTCGACTGGCGACGGGCGAGTCGTCGAAGCCGATGACGGATAGCTCTTCGGGAATGGCAATCTTCAAGCGGAAGGCGGCTTTATAGACGCCGGCAGCCATCTCGTCGTTGCTGGCGAAGATGGCGGTGGGGCGCGGCCGGCGCGAGAGCAGTGCTTCGGCGCATGCGACGCCGGACTCGAAGCTATACGCGCCCTCGACGATCATCTCCGGGGAGAGGGTGATGCCGCGCCTCTCGAGCGCGCTCGTGAACCCAATCTGCCGCTCGTGCGCCGAGCGATGTTGGGAGGGACCTGCAATGAAGCCGATGTGACGATGGCCAAGCGCCTCGAGGTAGGCGGCGGCCTCGCTGGTCGCTTCGCGATCACTCGAGACGATCATGCGTCCCAGATTGTCGAACCGCACGGAGGCAATGCGTACGAACTGACAGTCAATCTCCTGTAGCATGCGCGCGAGCCCGTCGTGCTCCGAGACCGGGGGCAACAGGATTACGCCGTGGAGTTTCTGCCGCTCCACGAAGCGCCGCACGCCGGGCACGAAGTCTTCACTCAGCCGATCGCACGGATGCACGACCAGCTCGAAGCCGGAGCCGCGCAAGGCGTCCAGGACACCCTCCTGGCTGTTGACAATGTACTGCGCGTTCGGATTGTCATAGACCAGGCCGATCAGAAAAGAGCGGCGGAATGCGAGCCCACGCGCTTGGGGATCGGGGGTATAACCGATCTGTTGGATCACCGCGTCGATCCGTGCGCGCGTCTCCCCTTTTACGAAGGGCGATTGATTGATCACGCGGGAGACCGTTTTTTTCGAAACCCCGGCAAGGCGCGCGATATCGTTGATGGTCGCGCGGTGTCCAGGTACCCAGTCTCCCTGCAGCTCCGCCGTGGGAGCAGCAACAACGGTAGCAGCCGCCCTGCCGGTACCGGACGATTTGACCTTGACCATGTGTAACCGCTTCGACCTCACCCGTTGCCCATGAGGGCCTGCAGTCTACGCTGGACAAAAGACCCGGGTCATCCTTAAATGACACCGGTGTCCCCGCCTACTTTCTTAGCGCAGTCCACCCTCGGACGCATCGGGCCCCAGGTCGTCCGTCCACGCTACGACCGGGCCGCCGTCGAGGTCGGCATCGTTCATTTTGGACCCGGTGCATTCCATCGGGCCCATCAGGCGTGGTTTGTAGACGAATTGCTGGCGCAGGATCCCCGCTGGGGTATTTGCGCCGTCTCCCTCCGCAATAAAGAGGTCCAGGAGGCTCTCGCGCCACAGGACGGCTTGTACACGCTAGCCAGACTCGACGAGACCCTCTCATATCGGGTGATCGGCGCTCTGCGCGAGATCCTCGTGGCGCCACAAAACCCCGCCGCGACGCTCGAGCGGCTTGCCGCGCCGACGACGCGCGTCGTCACTATCACGGTCACGGAAAAAGGCTACTGTCTCGACCCCGACGGGAAGCTCGATCTCACGCATCCTGACATTCAACATGACATGCGTCACCCGCGGACTCCGGCGAGCCTCATCGGGTATCTGGTGGAGGGCTTGCGGCGTAGAAAGCTCGCCGGGGCCGGGCCGCTCGCCATCATCAGCTGCGACAACCTGGTCGACAACGGCACACGGCTCAGGGGCGCGGTCAGTCAGCTTGCGTGCCAGTATGATGTGGGACTAGGCCGTTGGATCGAGGAGAACCAGTACTTTCCCAGGACGATGGTTGACAGCATCACCCCGGCGACTACACCGGCGCTGAAGGAGCGCCTGGAGGGCGTCCTGGGACTGACCGACCGTTGGCCGGTGCAACGCGAGAGTTTCGCCCAGTGGGTGCTGGAGGACCGGATCGCGCCGGGCGGCCCGGACTGGGCCAGCGTGGGAATCACGCTGACCGATGATGTCGCAGCGTATGATCGGGCCAAGCTGCGGCTGCTCAATGGTGCCCACTCGACGTTGGCTTATCTCGGACTCCTGGCAGGTCACGTGACGGTCGCGGACGCGATGAAAGACGACGAGCTGCGCGCGTTCGTCGTGAACCTGATGAGAGAAGATATCTTGCCGACCTTGCGCGCACCTGGAGGGCTCGATCTGTACTCCTATGTCGACACGATCCTACGGCGCTTCCGTAATCCGGCCATCAATCATCTGCTCGCGCAGATCGCCTGGGATGGATCACAAAAGCTGCCGTTTCGGTTGCTGGGCACTCTCCTCGACTCACTCGAGGCCGGGCGGCCCATCGAGCGGCTCTGTGTGCCGATCGCCGCCTGGATGCATTTTGTCCGGCGCCGCGCGTTGGAGGGAGTCCGAGTGACGGATCCTCTCGCCGACCGCCTGTTTGATATAGGTCGAGCCAGCGAGGGCCGTGCCGACCGTGACCTCGGCCCCTTCCTCACGTTGGACCCGGTATTTCCGCCAGCGCTGGCGCGGGCACCAATCTTCACACAGGCGCTCGCGCGCGCTTACGACGAGCTCGCGCCTCGCGCGCAACTTTGAGGGGAACTGATGGGGGAAAACACGCAGGCTGGGGATTCCATCAGAGGATCCATGGGCCAGGCCAACCGGCGCGGGAAGTCAGGCTTCGCCTGCTTCGGCGAGCTCTTGTTGCGACTCTCGGCGCCAGGGAACGAAGTCTTGCTGCAGAGTGGTTCTCTGAATGTCCATATTGGCGGTGCTGAGGCCAACGTTGCAGTTTCGCTTGCGCAGTTCGGGCATGTAGCCTTTGTGGCCAGCGTGGTGCCCGACAACCCGTTGGGTAAGGCCTGCATTGGCGAGCTGCGCCGCCAAGGGGTACGCACGGAGGCGATTCGCGCCATTCCTGGCCGCATCGGGTTGTACTTTCTAACAATCGGGGCAGGACAGCGTCCGTCCGAGGTGCTATATGACCGCGCGGACTCGGCGTTCGCGCTGGCACCTCCAGACTTGATGGATTGGCCGGCGATTCTGTCGGAAGTCAGCTGGTTGCACGTCTCGGGTATTACACCCGCAGTCAGCGCTACTGCCGCCAAGTCCGCGTTAAGGGCCGTGAAAGTGGCGCGCGAGCAAGGTGTTTCGGTGTCATTCGATTGCAACTACCGCGCGAAGCTGTGGGAGCGTTGGCGAGGCGATGCCCGGACCATCCTCGCGGAGCTGGTCGCGGACTCGGATCTTCTGTTCGCTGAGGAGCGAGACATGGAGATGATTTTGGGCCAGGAATTCAAGGCAGCGCACACCGGTACGCGGTTCGAGGCTGCGGCCGCAAAAACCTTGGCGGCGTTTCCGCGTCTGCAGCGGATCGCAGCCACGACGCGCACACAGAGGAGCGTGGACGACCACGACCTTAGCGCCAAGCTGATGACGCGGCAGGGGCTGTTGACGACGCGGACCTATTCGATCGGACGCATCGTCGACCGCATCGGTAGCGGCGACGCCTTTGCAGCGGGGGTACTCCATGGACTCGAAACCGGTCTCGAGGACCAGGCAGCGCTCGATTTCGCTCTGGCGGCGGCCTGCCTCAAGCATTCCATTCCCGGAGATTTCAACCTCGTAGGTGTGGCGGACGTGCACAATCTCGTCCAGGACGTGGGATTCACGGTGAGGCGCTGAAGTTGATGAGACATGCGGCTGCAATAGAGAAATATCTTCGTCTGTCCCCGGTCATGCCCGTGGTGACTATCGCTGATGCGGCGCTCGCGCCCGACCTCGCCCGCGCCTTGGTGCGCGGCGGAATTCACGTGATCGAGGTTACCTTGCGCACGCCTGTCGCATTGCGCGCGATGGAGGCGATCGCGCGCACAGTGCCCGAAATTACTGTGGGAGCCGGTACCGTGCTTTCGGAAAGCGACCTGAAAGCCTCCGCCGATGCTGGAGCGGCATTCGCCATCTCCCCCGGGGCCACACGGGAGCTGCTGGAATACGGGGCCACGGGTCCAATTCCCTATCTCCCCGCCATTGCAACGGCCTCCGAGCTGATGGCCGGACTCGCGGCCGGCTACCGTTGTTTCAAATTTTTTCCCGCGGGTGCCGCGGGGGGCACGGCGATGCTGAGCTCATTCGCGGGTCCCTTTGGCGAAGCCCGCTTCTGTCCCACCGGCGGTATCTCGCAGGCCACGGTGAAATCGTATCTGGAACTGTCCAACGTGTTGTGCGCTGGAGGATCATGGCTCACGCCCGCCGAGGCCGTGAGCAAGAAGGATTGGAACCTCATCGAGTCGCTGGCGGCAAAAGCTGCCGCCTCGCGCAACTGACCGCACCCGGACGCGCTCGCCGCCTGCCGCCATGCACTCCCAGGGGGAAAGCTCGACACTGCTGGAATTCGAGCGCTTGATACCGGATTCGGTCGGCATCGCGATGCGAGCGGCCACGGCGAGCGAATTCCTGCACTGGGTCCAACAATCCCTCACCAACTACGCAGCCGAGCATTCTGTTGTAGTAGCTGACCGGGCCCTGGCGCGCGCGCTTGCCTTCGCGTGGGCACGAGCCGTTTGGAATGGACTTCCTTTGGACGCAGCCGGCCGCAAGCCAAAACGAATGCCCGACCCGGCGGCTGACGCGCCGTGTCCGTGTGGCTCCGGCAACACATTCGCCGAATGCTGCCGGGACATGCCGCACATTCCGCCGCTCGCCTCCAGTGTGTTGTGGCCGTACGTCCTGGCCAACATCCAACCTGCCGAGCGCAGCGTTTTGTTGGCAGGTAACCGGGTGCCGCGGGCCGCGCTCATAGAGTTTGCAGCTTACCTGCTCGATCACGATCGCCGCGGCGAAGTGATCGCGGCTCTCGAGCCACGCCTGGAAAATCCGCAGCGCTATCACGACGAGGAGATGGCGCTGTTGCTCGATTTACTCTGTGAGGCCTACGGCATGTCCGAAAAGGGCGCGCGCCGCAAGCTGAAGCTGCTGCATATGACAACAGAGAAGGCGCCGCGCTCGCCGTTACGGTCGGAGGCTTGGCAGCGTCTGGCCACTATTTACATGGATAAGCGCGAGAGCGAGCGGGCCTGGCGTGCGTTTCGGCACGCGCAACAGGACCATCCCCACGCGGATGCTCTCTCGGTCCTGGAAGTGGAGCTGCTGGTTGCCGAGCGCCGCTTGGATGAAGCGCGCTACCGCGCGAAATTCTGGGCCACGGCTCTCAAAAGGAGTGGCATCGCAGTGGGCGACCCGCGGATCGAGTTCCTCCAGCGCGTAGCTGCGGATCCGGTCGTCGCGCTCGGCGAGGTGGCTATTAATATCGGTGGCGCGGGGCGGCAGCTGCGTGAATGGCTGCAAACGGTTCAAGACCGGCCCACGCCGCTGTACGAGCTGCAGCCTCACGGGGGCGCGTTCGTGCTCGAGCCGCCGCCGGCGGTCGCGGCGGCCGAGCGTAAGTGGCACGAGATTTTTCCCCTGGAGAAACCTTTTTCGGTGCAGGACCAGCCCTTCGATAACCACGAGATCTGGCACGAGGTGGGCGAGACGTACTGGTGCGATTTCTTGCGCGCTCATCCGGAATGCTTCGATAGCGTGGACATTCTGGATGACCTGGGCACCGCCGTAGCGCGCCATCCGCAAGCCGAAGCCCCAGGTCTGGATGATCTGCTGCTCGGGCCGGTGCTGGCGCGCAATGAGGCCATCCTCGGACGTGCTCACCGTCAGGGCGCAAATCTCACGCTGCCCTGGGTCATCGCCAGCAATCGCCCTGCGTTGAGAGGCCTGATGCGGTCGGTGCAGTGGCGGCTCGCCCGCAAGGAGCGCTCGCGCGCTGCCGTCACGGCGGAGCTGCTTCTGGATCTCAACCCGGACGACAATCATGGCGTGCGGTTCATGCTCATGAACGAATATCTGCGTTCGGGGGACGACGAGAAGGCGCTGGCGCTCGCGCAGCGGTATCCGCTCGACCTTGCCCCCGAGACCCGTTTCGGTGCGGTGTTGGCGCTGGTGCGATTGCATCGCATGCAGGAAGCTGAGCGCGCTCTGTCGACCGCGCGCGAGGACCTGCCAAAGACGGCCCAGTATCTTTTGCCAACGCGCATCCGCCGTCCCAGGATCATGCCTGACTGTATCGAGGTCGGCGGCGACGACCAGGCGTGGCTTTATCGTGACGAGATGCGCTCGGTCTGGCAGCAAACGCCCGGCGCATTGGAGTGGTTGCGCGCGCATTCTTGATTCGATCCCAATGCGTGAGAAACTATCAGCTATGTCGATTTCGCGCGCCGGGCGCGCCCCCTTCTGTTTTGTCCTGCTCGCAATGACCGTATTGCCCGGTTGCGTGGGCAGCCACCTCGCCGCGGAAGAGCCCCCCGGGGCGCGCTTGCAAGGAGTGTGGAAACTCAACCGCGCCGCCAGCGAGGATCCTCAGACGATCGTCCAGGACCTGCGGGAGCAGGCGCTGAAGAAAATCCGCCACGCCATGAATGCGCGGCCACCGGGCGATGACGGCGACTTTGGCCAAGGACCGTCGCAAGGACAGCGGCGAGGACGGCGCGGGTCCGGCAGCGGCACTTACGAGGTGCAGGAGGAGCCCCGGCCGCAACTTCCCGGGCCCGGCATGGACCCGCTACGAAACTCTCCGACGATGCATGCGTTGAGAGACGTCATGCAACGCAGTGACTATCTCATCATCCAACAGTCTCCCGAGCAGATGACGTTTGATTACGGCATCACCAAGCGCAGTTACACACCCGGGGCGCACAGCGTGGTCTCTTCGGAGAACGGCGTAGCCGACCAGAAGACCGGCTGGGACGGCAAGCAGTACGTCGTCCACATCAGCCCGCAGCTGGGGCCAGCGTTTACGGAAGAATATGGGTTGTCGCCCAACGGCAGGCAGCTCATTGTGAAAACACACATCGGGCCGTTCGAGCTGTCGAGAGTCAACTTGACGCGGGTGTATGACGCCACCGAGGCGATCGTCCCGAATTCCAGGCCATCGAACGAATGAGGCGGCGGCGGGGAATGATGCGGCCGCTGGCACTTGCCGTGGTCGGGGTGGCTTTGGGCGAGATAGCGCTGCGCGTTGCCGCTGCGGCTGTCGTGCAAAACAAGGCGCCGGTAACCCACACCGCGGCCACCCAGGAAGCCACTTCCAACGAGCCCATGGAGGAAGTCGTGGTCACCGGGGAGCACGAGGGTCCTCGCTTGTGGAAAGTGCACAAGCCCGGACCCATGGGCGATCACGTCTTGTGGATTCTCGGGACCGTGACGCCGCTGCCGAAGAAGATGATCTGGCAGTCGGATGCCGTTGAGGCCGTGCTACGACAAAGTCAGGAAGTCGTGCCTGGCTGGCCGGCATTCGGCATCGGCTCGAACCCGTTTACGCTGCTGCGAGTCTGGATCCAGTGGCGGAACATACAGAAGATTCCCGACCGCATGAATCTGCAGCAGGTGTTGCCCCAAGAGCTTTACGCCCGCTTCTCGGCGCTGCAGCGACGATACGCGCCCAAGGACACGCGCCTCAATGAATTGCGGCCGGGTTTCGCCGCCGAGCGACTATTGGACGAGGCGTTGGATGCCAGTGGGCTGACACTGCACAACGAAGTGCAACAAACCGTGCTCAAGCTCGCCCGCAAGGACGGTGTGAAAGTCCATCAGGACAAGCTGAAAGTCGAGCATCCCGTGGATGTGCTCAAGGACGTGGGCAAGACACCGCTCGAAGGCGAGGTCGCCTGTCTGGAAGCCGTTGTCGGGCGACTGGAGACCGACATCGGACCCATGCAAGCACGCGCCCGGGCGTGGGCGCTGGGCGATGTGGATACTTTGCGGAAACTGATCCATCCCGATGACCGGACCGCCTGTATCGAGGCGGTCTCGACCTCCGAGCGGGTGCGCGAGTTGATTGCCCGCGCGCAGGAGGACTGGTTTGTTGCGGTGGAAAGTGCGCTCGCGCGCAATCGCTCCACCCTCACCGTGCAGTCGATGGATCGCCTGCTGGGCGACAATGGCACGCTCGCGATGTTACGCAAGCGGGGATATCAGATCGAAGGGCCTTGAAGCCGCAGCGCTCAGCTGCGCAGCGCACCGGCCCAGGCGATCACGATAGAGGCGATGGCTGCCGCGCCCGAGAGCCACTGCGGAATCCGATCGAGCATGCGCCGAAACCAGGGGAGTGCCGCTGTCGCCCCCAGCAAAAGGCCGACGGCGAAGCCAGCCACGTGACCGACGATATCGACGTTTTCCGTCGGAGCCTGGCCGTCCTCCCCGCCGCCTCCGGAGCCTGTCCAGCCAAGGAGGATCACACCAGCCACGAGCGGCCCCCAACGTCGAGCCCAACGTTGGGTCAGCTGGAAACGCTCACGCCAGGAGTAGGCCGCCATCAGGCCTAACGCTGTGAACACTGCGGTGGACGCTCCGACGGCGCGATGATCCGCCGGCCCGGTGAATGCTTCGAACAGGTTGGCCAAAGCCGCGCCGGTAACCGTAAGGAGCCAAGCGGTTCCAACTCCCATCTGCCGTCCCGCCAGGTAGCCAAACCATACTCCGGCACCCAGGTTAGCCGCCAGATGAGCACCATCGACATGCAAGGTGAGCGCGGTCCACGCACGCCATAGCTGTCCCGCGCGAACGGCGGCGGCGTCCAGGTCTCCCGTCTCGAACGCATCCAAACGCACGAGCGCCGCCGAAATGGCGTAAGCGACCGACATCAAACATAACACATAGCCCAGGCAGCCGACCCAGGCATGCGGGTAGACGCGCGACGGCGGGGGTGCCGGCGGCGCCGGGCGGTTCTCGAGCTCGTATTGCCGCAGATGAGCCGCGGCCCGGGGCGCATCCGCTTCCTTTACCCATAAAATAAAGCCCCTGCCCGCGAAGGTGACATCGCTCTCGATACCGACAGCCATGAGCACCAGGGCGCGCTCATCGCAGGTGCGTCGCCGGAGCGAGCGAAACACCTCCACGAGTCTTGGTGCGTCCTCCTCCACGGCGGTCGTTCAAATCAGTTCTGGGGAGCGGTTTGTCTGCGCAAGTGCAGCGCGGCGAACGTGACCCGCGCCTGTTCACCAATCAACTCATAAAGAGCCGCGTGGGATTGGAGCAGGGCTCCCATGTTGGGTATGAATTTCGTGAACATCAGTTCCTGTTCCGGCAACGTTCCTACAGGTGCGGGGACGACCTCCAGGCCGGCATCCCTGAACTCGTGCACCGCCCGCCACTCGTGCGGGCTGCTGGTGACGAGAATGACACGGCGGATGCCATCGGCGTGCAGCAGCGGGGCGGAAAACTTGGCGTTCTGGAAGGTGTCACCCGAGCGGTTCTCGACCCATCGGACGCGGAGGCCAAAATCGCGCAAGAGTGTGGTTTGCATCGCTTCCGCCTCGTACCGCGTGCCGGTGACGAGTATGGGGAGCGAAGTCCGCCGCGCAAGGTAGGCTCCATAGTTCAGGCGCTCGAGGGTCTGAAAGGCAGCTGCTGGACCTGAATATTCCGCAGCCTGGCGCACATCGCCGCCGCCGAGAATGACGATGGCTTGCGCATTGAGCGGTCGCGAAAGGTCCAGCGGCGGATAGCGCTCCGCGAGCCGCTCCAGCGCATCTGCGACCACTGGCGTCGCGCACAGCCAGAGGGAGCCGAGGCCGAGAATGAGCAACGTGGTACCCAGCTTGCGGTACCAGCGACTCAGGATGAGGCCGAGAACAGCCACTATCAGGAATCCCGTCGGCGGCAGGATCACGGTTCGGGCAATGATTTTCAGCAGGATAAACACTGGCGCACCTTCTAAATGCGGATCTTCTGCCAGACACCGGACCGCCAGCGCACGAAGAGCGCCACACCCAACGCCATCAGATAAAGGACTGCTGCAACCCAGCCACCCACGGTGCCCCACCCGAACTCCGGCAGGAAGCTTATCCAGCCCTGCCCCGGCGCAAAGGTGAAGGAGTAAGCCATCGGCACGAACACCAGCAGGGAGAGGGGCAGGACCAACGCAGCGGGCACGGTGGCATCGCCGGCACCCCGCAGACACATGCCGCTGCTGAGATTCAGGCCGTCGAAGAACTGATAGCCCGCAGCGAGCCACAGCAAGCTCGCTCCGAGCTCCACGGCTGCGGACGCTTCCGCGTCGCGCATGTCAGTAAAGAGCGGCAGAATCCACGGGCCCGCGATCGCGAGCAGCAGGCCGATGGCGCCCATGTACCCGGCGGCCAACAGAATCACCCGGGTACCCACCCGCATCGCCCAACCGCGATCGCCGGCCCCGATCGACTGTCCCACCAGGGTAACCCCGGCCTGTGCCATGCCAAATCCGGGCATGTAGGAAATCGAGGTCAGCACCATGACCATCTGGGTCGCCGCGCCGCCGACAGTGCCGATGCGCACCTGCATCATCTGAAAAAAAGAAAATCCCAACAGGTCCGCGGCGGGCATGAGACCCATCGGCAGCCCGAGGCGCAGTTGCTCCAACAGGCGGCTGGCGTGCGGCCGCCAGGTCAGATGGGAGCGATAGCGTTGTCGATAGTGCGGGCCGAGAAAGATCCCCAGCCCGAGCGCCAACCCCGCCGCCTGGGCCGCCGTCGTGGCCCAGCCCGAGCCCGCGATACCCATATGGAGATGGAAAATGAACAGATTGTTGAGCAAAGCGTTGACGACGGCGGTGGCTGCAGTCACTAACATCGTGATGCGCGGACGGCTGACGCCATTGAAGAACGCCAACACCGCCCAGACAGCGGAGCCGAATGCCGCGCCCGACACACGGGGGAGCCAGAATTCAACAGCAAGCTGCTCGACGTGGGGATCGAAACCAAACGGGCTCAAGATGAGATGGCCTGCCATGCCGATCGCTATGAACACAGGCACAGTGCAGAGGGTCGCCCACATCGCGCTCCACACTGCCTGCGACGCGCGACAATAGCGACGTGCACCTTGCGCCTGTGCGACGACCGTCTGCACCGCAGACCCGACTCCCCCCAGTACCAACACAACCGCCAGCACCAGCCACTGCACCGCCCCGACTGCAGCCAGCGCCTGTGTCGAGATATGCCCGATGAACCACATGTCGGTGAGATTGAGGACAATCTGCACCGCGCTGGTGGCCATGAGCGGGAGCGCCAGCGCCAGCACAGCACGCTGATCGACGTGCGCGCGGCCGGCGGCATCGATGCGCTGCGCGGGTAGAGTCCCCGCGATGCTTGTGAGGGGGTTGACGAGGTCCATGGCGGTGCGGCTTAGGTGAGCCTTCCATTCTGGCACATTGGTCTTTACGCAGACGATCCTACGCGGCACCTTAGCGCCCTTTAGAGGATTCGAAGGACGTTATGGCAGCCCGAAAGAAAAGCGCCACCGCAGGCGCCAAAAAAAGCGGGAAGAGCACCGGCGGCAAGCGCCGCCAAGGCAAGCTGGCGCCCGGCGCGCGTGCGCGAGGTCTGGACGCCGCGCAAGTGCCCATTGCGCTGGACAGTCCCGAGGTCGCTGAGCTCAGTGAACGGGTCCGTGAAGCCGGTGGCGCCCCGATCGGGGCCTATCATGAGCCGCTGGGCGGCCGCGCGCTCATGCTCGCTTCCATTCCATTGAGCGCCGTGCAGCCAACACCCTTTCAGCGCGACCTGTCGCCGACGCACGCGAAGCGGCTCGCGCAGAAGATCGATGAGACCGCCGCCTTCCTCGATCCAATCATTGTCGTGCGCGGAAGTGACGGGCGCCTGTGGACACCCAATGGGCGTCATCGCCTCGCGGCAGCCAAGGTGCTCGGGCAGCGACAGATCACCGCGCTCATCTCGCCCGACGAATCGCTCGCCTATCGCATCCTCGCGCTCAACACCGAGAAGGCTCATAACCTGCGTGATCGTGCTCTGGAGGTCATCCGCATGGCGCGCAGTCTTGCGGAGCGTGACCCGCAAGCCCGGGAGGCGCAATTCACCGCCGAGTTCGAAGCACCTGAATTGCTTACCCTCGGCATCGTGTATGAAAAGTCCTCCCGCTTCGCTGGTGGGGCATACAGCGCCTTCCTGAAGAAGGTGGATCGGTTCAGTGACCGCACGCTGGCCGCAAGCTTGCGCGAGAGGCAAGACTATGCGGCCCGCCTCATCGAGATCGATGCGCAGGTCAAGCGCGTCATGAGCGCCCTGGAGGCGAAGGGCTTCAAATCTCCCTACTTACGCAACTACGTGGCTGCGCGTATCAATCCGGTTCGCTTCCACAAAGTCAAAAAGGGCGATACGAAACCTCCCATGCCGCTCGCGCAGGCCCTGACGCGCATGACCGCCGCGGTCAAGAGTTTCAAAGTGGAGTCGGTATCGAACCGCGACCTGGCGTGGGTAGCGGTCGGGGCCGGCGGCGCCGAGAGCTGACGTACTCGTAGCACCATCCAGTGGAGCGGTGGGCCCGCGACGGCAGGGCCTCGCCCCTCGCGCGAACAGGAAGTGCTACGCTCCCGGACCGGTATCCCCAGGGGGCAATGAGCAGTGAGTACCACCGATCCGCGCGTGACGATGTCGACCGCTCCGATGAGCACGCTGCAGGTGATTGCCATTGCGATCACCATCGGGCTCAACGGACTGGACGGCTTCGATGTGCTCTCGAGTGCATTCGCCTCGCCGGGGATTTCCGCGGAGTGGCATGTTCAGCCGAAGGCGCTGGGCATCGTGCTCTCGATGGACCTGCTCGGCATGGCGGTCGGCTCGATCCTGCTGGGTGGCGTGGCCGACAAGGTTGGACGGCGGCCGACGATCCTCGGCTGTCTGGTCATGATGACCCTCGGCATGTTCATGGCGACGCGCGCGGGCGGCGTGGTGGACCTGTCAGCGTGGCGAGTTCTGACCGGCCTCGGAATCGGTGGCATCCTCGCCAGTATCAACGCCGTGGCGGCGGAGTTTTCCAACGCGAAGCGCAAGAATCTGTGCGTTTCCATCATGGCGATCGGTTATCCGATCGGTGGCGTGCTCGGCGGGCTGGTGGTGCAAAGCCTGTTGAAGACCCATGATTGGCGCTCGGTGTTCTATTTCGGCGCGGCCAGCACCGCGGTTTTCATTCCCCTGGTGCTGCTCTTCGTGCCGGAGTCGGTTTTCTGGCTGGCCCGTAAACAACCTGCCGGGGCGCTGGAGAAGATCAACAGGGCGCTGGCGCGCATGGGGCACCCGTTGACCCAGGCACTACCGGCCATCCCGCCGGAAACACGCCAGCGCTCGGTCGGGGATATTTTCAGCCCGATGTTGGTCGCGACCACTTTGATCGTGACCATCACGTATTTCTTCCACATCATGACGTTCTACTTCGTTCTGAAGTGGTTGCCCAAGATCGTCGTGGGAATGGGGTTCGCCGCGGCCGCCGGAGCGAAAGTGGTGACCTGGGCCAACGTGGGGGGCGCCTGCGGGGGTGCGGCGCTCGGCTTGCTCGGCCTCAAGTTCGCAATGAAACCGCTCACGATCGGCGTCATGATTTTCTCGGCGCTGATGGTGATGCTGTTCGGCCATACTCCGCCGGACGTGGATCGCTTGTCGTTGGCTGCGGCCGCGGCCGGGTTTTTTACCAACGCCGGTATCGTCGGCATGTACTCGATCTTCGCGCAGGCATTTCCAACACACGTCCGGGCCTTTGGTACGGGTTTCTCCGTGGGCATCGGGCGCGGCGGATCGGTGCTGGCGCCAATGTTGGCCGGGTATCTGTTCCAGCAAGGCTACAGTCTGTCCAGCGTGGCGACGACCATGTCCGTTGCGGCCCTGATCGCGGCGGGCGTGCTCAGTTTCCTGAAGCTGAAGCCGGATCAATCCGAAGTCGACAGTACGCCCACTCCCGGGACGGAGCTCGCCGCCGGCACGGGGACGGCGGCAACGGCACGCTAACGGGAGGCAGCGACGTCGTCACAAGATGTGATGCCGTCGAGCCCGCTCTCCAAATGGATGTTGGCAACACTCAGCGCGAGCCGGCCCGTGCTTTGGATCGCGAAGGGTGTTGTAACGTGCCCCAGGTCCGCCCCCGCCTTGGCAAAACAGGCAAGCGGTATCTTCAGGTGCGCCCACTGGCCCGTCGGCGCCGCCGCCAACGCATGCGCGATCGGCACCGCTCCACGACAGCCCGTGCCACAGTCGACGCGTAGATCGACTTTGGTAGCAACAGGGGAGTCGAGTTTGTAGTCGAGCGCGAGCGACAGTTGGCCATTGGCTTCCCGCTGCAGATCGATCGGTGCCTGGCCGATGAGACCTACCCAACCGGGCCCTGCCCCGCTCCAGTGGATCGAGCGGGCATCTTCCTGCGCGGTTTTGTCGGCGGCGGCCAGGCTGATTCGATTGTCGTTCAGTGATCCCACGCCGCGAGGCAGATCCTTGGTGTTGCCACCGGCGGCACCTGCGACCCAACGCCATCCCGAGCCTGGCCGGCCGGCAGAAAAGAACGTCCGGTTATCGACGGTCGCGACGTTGGTCATACCGGCGTCCTCCGGCAGCGGCTTCAGGTCACCGTCATCGGCATACCGGAGCCCGAAACCCACTGGAAACAGCGGCAGGTCACCCGGCCGCGCTCGTCCTGGAAGGCTCGCGGCCGACTGCGCCGGCGTGCGGGGCCATGCAAAAGAGAGCTTGCCATGGAAGTCATAATCCAACGAGCCGTCCGGCTTCTTGAACAGGACATCGGCGACTCCACCGCCTTCAGTGCCGGGCAACCATGCCGCCACAAAAGCGTCCGCGGTGTTGATCTCTGCATTCATCCATAGCGGCCGTCCGGAAAGGAAAACAGCCACGACCGGCACGCCTTGCGCATGCAGCTTCCGCAGGAGCCTCAGATCAGGCTTATCTCCGGGGCTGTATTCAACCGTCAGGATATCGCCCTGGAACTCCGCGTACGGATTTTCGCCGAACACGACGATCGCAACGTCCGGGCGGGTTTCGAAGTCACCGGCAACGCTCAGCTCAGCAGTGCCGCCCGCGGCAGCGACGGCTGCGCGGATACCCGCGTAGATCGACTCGCCGTGAGGAAAATTCTTGTTGGTCACTCCGGTGCCTTGCCAGGTGATGCTCCAGCCGCCGCACTGTTTGCCGATGTTGTCGGCGCCGTCGCCGGCAACCAGCACATGCGCATGCGGAGCAAGCGGCAGGAGGTGATGCGCGTTCTTCAATAGAACGAGCGACTCGCGCACGGCCTGGCGTGCCACAGCGCGATGCTCGGATGAGCCAAGGAGCTCGAAGTGGCCCGCTAGGGGCCGCGATGACGGGCGACCCTCGTCAAATAAGTGGGCACGAAGCTTCACGCGCAGTATGCGGCGCGCCGCCTCATCCAGCCGTGCGCGCGGAATTACGCCGGATTGCGCCTCTTTCAGTGTGTTGGCATACAGCTCGCGCCACGAGTCCGGTGCCATGAACATGTCGAGCCCGGCATTGATCACCGCGGGGCAATCGAACTTCGTGCAACCGGGTACCTGACCGTGAGCATTCCAATCTCCAACGACGAACCCGTCGAAAGACCAGCGGTGCTTGAGGACGTCGGTCAGCAACTCCCGATCAGCTGACATCTTTATCCCGTGCCAACTCGAAAAGGAGGCCATGACGGTTTGTGCGCCCGCCTCGATTGCCGCCGGATATCCGGCCGCATGGATATCGCGCAGCTCGGCTTCACTGGCAAGGTTGTCCCCTTGGTCCTTGCCGCCCGTGCCGCCATCGCCCACGAAGTGCTTCGGGGAGGCGATGACATGGGAGGCATCAAGAAACTGCGGCGTGCCGGGTGTGCCTTGTAGACCGAGCAAGAATGCGGACGCGTATTCACGAACGACCTCAGGGTCCTCGGAATAGCTTTCATAAGAGCGCCCCCAACGAATGTCCTGGACCACCGCGAGAGTCGGTCCGAAGCTCCAGTCCAGGCCAGTCGCCCGCACCTCGCGGGCGGTGACCTCACCTATTTTGCGCAGGAGGTTTGGATCACGGGTCGCTCCCAACCCAACGTTATGGGGGAAGATTGTTGCGCCCACGATATTGTTATGACCGTGGACGGCGTCAGTCCCCCACAAGGTCGGAATCGGATGCGGTCCATGTGAGGGATCGAGCGACGCGTCATAGAACCGGTCTGCCAGGGCCAGCCACTCACTCGGTGGAGCGAACTCGTCCCCGTTCGGCGAGGAGTTGCCGCCGTTGAGGATGGAGCCGAGGGCAAAGTGGCGAAGATCATCGGGAGTGATGCTGGCAATGTCGGGCTGAATGAGCTGCCCGACCTTCTGCTCAAGCGTCATCCCCGCCAGCAATGCATCCAGGCGCGACTCGAGCGCAGGGTCGCTGGCCAGGGCGGGACGTACCGCCGGCCACTGATCGGGGTGCACGGCCGGGGCGGACCCAAGGGCCGGACGGCCGACCGCCAGACCGATCAGGGCGGTTATCACTGCGGCGTTCCCAGCCATGCTCCGCGCCGTCCCGCCGATCGCCGCAAGGGCGGGTCGAACGGGAGCACGAAGTTTTTTCGCTCTAATGCAATAACCTGCGCGGTACGCCGGTCCGCTATCCAGGGATCGATCGCGCCGAAGCCGGACGATTTTTTTAGCCATAGTAATGAAGCGCTGACACCGGATGTCGTAGCTGTGTGTGGAATGGATTCGGGCCAGCATCACACGCTGATGACAGCGCTGTCAATCAACTAACCAAAGGTCGACGCATATGCTGGAGCAAATGACTGAGTCCTTGAACCCTGAAATGTCCGCCCAACACCACCGCGGTCTTGAGCCGCCGCCTGGTGCGACGGCCCTCCCCGATCTGCTGCTGGTGGAACGGGCGCGCGGTAAGGAGGCTCGCGCGTTCGAGACCCTCATGCGCCGCTACAACCAACGGCTCTTCCGCATCGCGCGTAGCATTGTCCCCGACGAGGACATCGCTGAAGCGGTGGTGCAGGAAGCCTACCTCCTCGCCTTCAGTGATATCGAGCGGTACGAGCCCACCGGTAAATTCGGCGCATGGCTTGCGCGCCTGGCATTCAACCAGGCACTCGCCTTACGCCGCACCGTGCGACCTTCGTCTATGACTCCTGTTGCAGACCTCCCGCCATCGGAGTTGAGCGCCGACAGCGGCATGAGCAGCGAGGCGCCCCCCGAAGCACCACCGTCGCGACAGGTCATCGAGCAGGCGATCGACGGGTTGCCCGAGGTGTTTCGAACAGTCTTCGTGTTGCGCGCCATCGAGGGGATCAGTGGAATCGAGACGGCTGCGTGTCTCGGTATCAACGAGACGACAGTGCGGACGCGCCTCTATCGCGCGCAGCGCCGACTGCGTATTGACTGGTCGCAGCATGCGCCCACCGAGCGCAGTGAAGTGTTCGAGCTCAATGCAAGCCGCAGCGACCACATCGTGAGCCGTGTGTTATCCCGACTGAACAACACTTCACGTTCGCAGGAAGGCTGATCACAGCGAGCTCAACCGGCGCGTGGGAATGTCGATGTCCTCGCTATCGTTCTCGCTATGGTCGCCAGGGTCCTTGCGACGCGAGGCGCGTACGTCGATATAACCCGCGCGCACTGCGGTGTGTGGGTCGACCGACATGAGCCTGAATAGCTCGGTCTGTCGAGCCGCGCGCGGCAGACCGCACCAGCCCAGCCAAGCGTCGCGGAGGATTTTGGCGCGATAGAGCGCCATGTCCGCCAGATTGAGCACCTCCTCCCATGTCGTCCAGAGCGGCGCTTCGAGAATAAACGGATAGCAGGCGAATCCGATCGAGCACGTCGTATGCGTAGAGGCTGAATCCGAGACGCGAAAGCGTAGCTCGGCCGTTCTAGCGCGGATTTCCTCCGCCAGTTGCGCCGCATCGTCCAGTCCGGAGAGGGTGCGGACAATCACGAATTCATCACCGCCCCAGCGCACCACACGATCGGATTCCCGCGCGGTCCGCCGCAGTAGCGTCGCAACACCCTCCAAGGCGAGATCGCCGGCTTCGTGACCATGCTCGTCGTTGATAGGCTTGAGCCGATCGAGGTCGACGAGCATCAGACTCAGGCGCTGTGGGTTGCCCGTCCGCTGTGATGCCTCCACTTGAGACAGCAGACGCGGCATATCCTTGATGAGCGAGCGGCGATTGCCCAGGCCCGTCAACGGATCGGTCAAGCTCGCTTGCTCCAGGCGGCTGTTGACCATCTCCAGCTCCACGTTGCGCGCGGCGAGCTCGCGGGTGCGATCCGTGACTTCTTGCTTGAGGCGCAAGCTGTAGCGTTCCTCGCGCTCGAGGGAGCGTCGATGGCCCAACCAGCAAAGATAGATCACCGCGGCTCCGAGTAGGATGTAACCAACATAGGCCCAGCGCGAGAGCCACGGCGCGGGATCGACGTCCAGTGGCAGCTCCAACGCCCGATCGCCCCAGACTCCGTCGGAATTCGCTGCGCGGACGCGTAAGGTGTAGTGCCCGCCGGGCAGGTTCGTGTAAGTGACGGTGCGGCGGGTCCCGGCATATTCCCAATCCCGGTCGAAGCCTTCCAGCTTGAAGGCGAAGGAGTTGGCGCGCGGTGCGGCGAAATCCAGCGCCGCGAACTCGAAGCTCACTACATCGCGATAATGAAATGTCGGCATGGCGAGCTGACCCGCCCGCATCAGCGGCTTACCGAGCTCGAACGCGCCGGTCAGGGCGACGGGCGGGGCGGCCGTGTCGAACACGACCTGCGCCGGATCGAACACGTTGTAGCCCTTGGCTCCGCCGAAGAACAGGCGGCCCGTGCGGCTGGCGTAGTGCGCGCCGAAATTGAATTCTTCCTCCTGCAATCCATGCATGCGGTGGAAGCTGCGCACCGTTTCGGCCGCGGGATCGAATCGAGCCAGGCCGTGGTTGGTGCTGAGCCAGAGCCGGCCGGCCGAGTCGGCATGGATGCCGTAGATGGTGTTGTTGGGCAGGCCGCTGCGATCGGTGCCATTGTGATCGGCAAAGTTGTCGAAATGGATCGCCTCGGGGGCGAGCGCGCTGCCGACGACGCGATCCAGGCCGCCAGTCCGGGTTCCCACCCAGACGGTGCCTGTTGGATCGACGTAGATGGAATACACCGTGGCGCTACTCAGCGAGCCGGGACGCGCATCGTGCTGCAGATGGAAGAAGCGCCCCGTCTGGGGATCGAGGATATTCAGGCCGCCCCCGTCGGTGCCGACCCAGAGCCGGCCGGTGGGGTCTTCCGCCAACGCCGTCACACGGGCGGCCGAGAGGCTGCCGGGATCGGCGGGGTCGGGCAGATAGCGTTGGCAGCGACCCGTGGCGCGATCGAGTCGCGACAATCCGCCGCCGTAGGTTCCGACCCAAAACCGGCGAGCGGAGTCTTCCAACAGTGACATGACTCCGGGAGCACTCAGGCTACCCGGGTCGGCCGCATCGTGTTGGAAGACTTTGACCGCGAGCGTGCGTGGATCGATGCGGTCCAGGCCGCCGTCCATCGTTCCCGCCCACACCATGCCGGTGGCGTCGGTCAACAGGGCCATGACGCGATCGTCACTCAAGCTGTGTTTGGCGCGGCGCAAAGTGAGTGGATGCGTCTCGGCGTCCGGAGCGAGCGGGTCGACGATGGCAATGCCCCCTCCAAAGCTCGCGACCCACAGGCGGCCTGCGGCATCCTCCGTGAAGGCCATGATGTTCCGGCTAGCCATGCCCTCCTCGGCTCCGGCCGCATGATGTCCGAAGACCCACGTGCGTGGATTCCACCGTCCCACTCCGCCGAAGCGCGTCCCGATCCAGAGCAAACCGGTGCGGTCCTCGTGCAATGTCAGGATGGTGTTGTCGGGAAGACTGGCGGGATCGGCGGGGTCGTTGCGGTAGTTGTCGAAGGCATTGGCGTCGCGATCGAGCAAGGCGAGCCCGTCAGCCGTGCCGATCCAGAGGCGCCCATACTCGTCGATATGGAGGACCTGCACTCGATCCGAAGGCAGACTGCGTGGCTGCGCGGGGTCGTGCGTATAGCGCTGTTGCGCGCCGTTCGTAGTATCCAGGCGGACGAGGCCGGTGTCTGTGCCGATCCAGAGTATCCCGCCCGTGTCGGCGGCGAGCGCGCGAACCCGTACAGGGGCGCCGGGTTGCAGCACGATATGTTGGAACCGGCGGGTCGCCAGATCGAGCCGGTCCAGGCCTGACTGGGTGCCGACCCAGACAGCAGCACCTCGATCGGGTAGCACGGCGAAGATCGAATCATCGCCAAGGCTGCCGGAATCGGCGTCATCGTGTCGGAAGCGCTCGATACGGCCTTGCGTGGGGTCAAACGCGGCGAGACCGCCACTGCGCGCGCCGATCCAAAGCCGGCCGGTGGGGTCGAAGCGGATTGCGCGTACGTATTCCAGGCCGCGCACGGCGTTTGGTGCCGTGTCGGTGAGGATCGAACGAAATTCTGTTTCCTCCGCGACTCGCCGAGCCACTCCCGCGCCGTCAGTGGCAATCCAGAGGCGGCCAGCCGGATCGAGTTGGACATCGGTGACAAAGTTGTCGGGTAGGCCGTGGGCGCGCAGGCGTGCCTGCCGAAGATGCCTGAACGAATAGCCATCGTAGCGATCGAGGCCATCCTCTGTCCCGAACCACATGAAGCCGGTCGAATCCTGGGCAATCGCCAGGACGGCCTGTTGTGAGAGGCCATCGTCGAGGCCCAGGCGCTCAAAGCGCATGGGGGGCGCGGCGGCACAGGCCAGCTCGTTCGCACTACCGAGCGCGCCAAGCAGCAGGACGAGCGGCAGTCCGATTTGTCGCGCGCGCGCCAGTGGTGCATTCCAACATTGCAACGAAGACATCCATTGGCGTTGACTGGAAACATCCGGATGCTAAGGAGGTAGCACCCGGCGGGATGTGATTGGCTTCTCGTCGCGCTCGGTTCGCCGCAGCGCAACTGAGGCCTCGCAGGCTGTCGCGCCGCGGTAACTTGGGTTTGATTCCGCGCCACGCCCTTACGCTGCAGGTGCGATTGGCTCCAGGGCTACGCTCGCCGGCGTGTTCTCGAGGAAGCGCGATGCGTTGGATGCGAGCGCGCTTTGTTTTTAGCGAGGCTCGCTTTCAGCGCTTCCATCAGGTCGATCACTTCAGCCTTCGGCCTCGCGGATGCGCTGGGTGGCTCGACTTCGAGGACGTGGGTCTCCTTGTTGCGGATCTTTTCCTGCACGCGCCGTTTGAGGTCCGCACGGTAGGTGTCCTTGAAGCGCTCCGGCGCGAACTTTCCTGACATCTGCTCTATCAGGCGCTTCGCCATGGAAAGCTCCGAGGAGCTCACTTTGACGCTGCCTTCCGCCTCCTTGCTCATGGGTAAGACTTCATCCGCGAAACGCAGGGTCAGTAGTATCAACGAGGAGCCCGACGGCGCCACCACACAGAGGTGCTGACGTTGGTGCATCACGAAAGTTCCAACAGCCACCTTGTCGGTTGCGTCCAGCGCCTGGCGCAGAAGAGTGTAGACCTTGGCACCGCCCTTCGCAGCGGACAAATAGTAAGGCTTTTCGTAGTACAGCGACGGGATGTCCGCAGCATCGCAGAACGTGTCGATCTCGATCGTCTCCGATGCCTTTACGTTCGCGTGCTTGAAGTCGGCGTCCGTGAGGACCACGTAGTCGCCCTTCTTGTATTCATAGCCCTTCACCACGTGTTTCCAATCCACCTCCTTGCCGGTCCGTTTGTTGATGCGCTGATAACCGACAGGCGCGAAGTCGCGGCTGTCGAGCATGTGTAACGGCAGGGTGTTTTCTTTCGCCGCCGTGTGGACTTCGACCGGAAGGTAGATGAGTCCGAAGGAAATGGCTCCGCGCCAGAGTGCCCTGGGCATGGTGGTGCTCGCTCAACGCTAAGGATGAGAGATAAACTCCCAAGTCGCCCCTCGGGTCCACGCAGGCGCCATCACAGCGCCCGCGCGGACATCTGACGGCTGATGTACTCAGCCTGGCGCAGGGCCAGGGCGACAATGGTGAGAGTTGGGTTGGCGGAGCCGGGTGAGGTGAAGGCGCTGCCGTCCGAGATGAAGAGATTCGGGATGTCGTGGGTCTGGCCGTGGCCGTTGGCGACGCCGTCGCTGGCGTGCTCGCTCATGCGGGCGGTACACATGTTGTGGGTGGCGGGGGTCGTCGGGCTGAAGATGACGCGTTTCGCGCCTATGCCCTCGTACATGCTCTTTCCCTGCGTTCGGGCGTGCTGGCGCATGGCCTTGTCGTTGGGATGCTCGTCGACATGCACATGGGCGACGGGTAGGCCGTTCGCGTCCTTTACCTTGTCGTCGAGCGTGATGCGGTTGTCTGGCTGGGGCAGGTCCTCGCCATTGATAAACATGCCGGCCATGTTTCGATAATCGTCCATGATGGAGGCGAAGTCGCGCCCCCACCCATAGGGCAACCCCACGAGCGGCAGGGTGGGTAGATCCAGCGCAATCAGCTCGAAATGATAGCCGCCGACGAATCCGCGCCGGGGCTCATTCACGGTCTCATCTTCGACGAGGCCGGCGAGCACTGCGCCTCGCCAGAACCGCACCGGCTTGTCGAAAGTGGCCCAGATGAAGCCGTTGATGTGGTGGCAATAATTGCGCCCGACGTGACCGGAGGAATTGGCGAGCCCGTGCGGGAAACGTGCAGATTGCGACAGCAGCAACAACCGGGGCGTCTCGATGGCATTGCCGGCGACGCAGACAATTCTTGCCTTTTGCCGTTGCTCCCGGCCCGCACTATCGCGGTAGAGGACCCCGGTGACCTTGCCGCTCGCATCATGCTCGATGCGCGTGACCATGCATTGCGTACGCAGGTCCAGATTTCCCGTCGCTTCGGCACGCGGTATTTCGGTATAGAGCGCACTCCACTTGGCGCCCGTCTTGCAGCCCTGAACACAGAAGCCCTGTTGGATGCATGCGCCCCGGTCATCGCCCGGGCGCGTGTTGATGGCCATGTAGCCGGTGTGGACTCGCTTGTAGCCGGCTTTTTTCGCGGCGGCGAACATCACTTTGAAGTTGTTCGATGCGGGCAGGCCCGGGTTGCCGTTGCGACGTGTGACCAACATGCGGCGCTCGGCGAGCCGGTAATAGTTTTTGAGCTCCTCGTAGGAGATCGGCCAGTCGATCGAGGAGGTGCCGGGGAGGCTGCCGTAGGTGCTGCGTGTACGCAGCTCCCAGGGTCTCAGTCTCGGGGTGGCGCCGGTCCAGTGGACGGTCGTCCCGCCGACGGTCTTGCAGACCCAGACAGGGAGTGTGGGGGAGGTTTTTACCGGGTCCCAGGTACCGGACTGGGTGCGCGGGTCCAGCCAGGTCAACTGGCCGAAGGCCTCCCCCGGGTTCTGCGAGAAGGTGGCGAGCGACTGGCGCTGGCCTGCCTCCAACAGCACTACCTTGATGCCCCGGCGGGTCAGCTCGTGAGCCAACGTACCGCCGCCCGCGCCCGAGCCGATGATGACCACCGCGCCCCCGTCGGTCGGTTCGATGCGTGCCACGGCAGTCAACCTGTCAAGACAGGTCCGCTGTCTGCCAGGGGTACCTCGGGGAGCCAACGCAACTCGTTGAAGCCGCGCAACAGATAGCCTCCTTTGGAGAAAGCCTCGCCTTCGTAGCCGAAGTAGGCATAGGCGAGCGGCGATGCATACAACACCTGCAGCGTCTGGATGCGAAACTGCTGAAAGAACGGCGTGCCCTCGATCCGGCGGAGAGTCTCCACCCGGGCACTTTCGGTGCTGGCAGCAAAGCCGGTACCGAGACTCGCGACGCCCTCCCGCAGCTGTTTGCGCAGTCCCTGGTCCTTTGCCGCGGCAGTATCGACCGCACGGACGATGAGCGCGTACGCAGCGTCATCGAGCCCGTCATGGGGGGCAATTGTCCGTGCTGCGGCCATGAGGGCGAGACCTTCATCGCCAGAGAGAGATGTCAGGTCAAGGGCCCAGGCGCGGGAAGGCGCTAGCAGCGCAAGCGGGCTGCCCAGGGCCAGCATTCCGGTCAGCATGCCGGTCTTTTGGAGGAATTCGCGGCGATCAGTGGGTATTTTCATGCCGACGTGCATTATTGAGTCAGGCTCTCAGCATGGCAATGACGCTTGGGCTCACGGAGAATTCGCAATGTGCCGACAGTGCACCCCCTATCGGGATGGTCGCCATCAGGCTACGCTTTCACGCTTGCGTAGGACTGTTGGCACCACCTGGTGGCCATATCCGCCGGCCGATCCCAAGGCCCATAGGCCCGCAAAGTCAACGTCAGGTCATCACGGAGCCGCGCGATGGGAATGCTGATAGATGGGGAATGGCACACCGCGCCGGTCCCCCAGGGTGGAGCGGGCGAATTTGTGCGCCCGACGAGCACTTTCCGTCACCAGATCACGGCGGATGGCAGCTCGGGTTTCAAGGCCGAGCCGGGGCGGTATCACCTGTACGTCTCGCGTGCCTGCCCCTGGTGCCACCGTACGATGATCTATCGGGTGCTGAAGCGCCTGGAGAACATCATCTCCATCGGGTATGTCGCCCCGCTCATGCTGGAGCAGGGGTGGAGCTTCGCGCAGCCCGACCCCTTGACGGGCGCGCGCCATGTCTACGAGCTTTATCAACAAGCCGATCCGTTGTTCACGGGCCGCGCCACAGTGCCGGTGCTGTGGGACAAGGAGTCGAACGCCATCGTCAACAACGAATCGTCCGACATCATCCGGATGTTGAATTCGGAGTTTGACGAGATTACGCACGAGCTGTCGGACTACTACCCCGATGCGCTCGCGAATGAGATCGATCAGGTGAATTCCCGCGTCTACGACGCCATCAACAATGGAGTGTACCGCGCGGGATTCGCTACCAGCCAGGCTGCGTATGAGACGGCTGCGCGACAGGTCTTCGAAGGACTCGGTTGGGCCGAGGAGCGGTTGCAGAGGCAGCGCTATCTCCTCGGCGATCTCGTCACGGAAGCTGATTGGCGGCTCTTTCCGACACTGATGCGCTTTGATGCCGTCTATAACGGGCATTTCAAATGCAACATCCGGCGCCTGCAGGACTATCCCGCTTTGTGGGCCTACACGCGCGAGCTCTATCAGATGCCCGGAGTCGCGGGAACCGTTTCGCTCGAGGAATACAAGGCGCACTACTACGGCAGCCACCGGACTATCAATCCGACCGGGATCGTGCCGGTCGGGCCGGAGTTGGATTTCAGCACGGAGCACGGCCGCGACCAGGCTTTCCCGCGCCGGGAAGGCTCCAACACCGCCTCGGTCACGGCGCTGCACACGCACGAAGAAGAGTCCACGGTCGAAGTGCCGACCATCATGCGGGGATCCCAGGGCTGATTTCTCCCAGGCACCTGTCATGCCGCTGACGAAGATGGAGCACTACCTGGTCCTGACCGATGACATCGAGTCGACTCGCGACTTCTATGTGCAGGCGCTGGGGATGCAGGTTGGTCCTCGGCCGCCGTTGGGGTTTCCGGGGTATTGGGTTTATCTCGGCGATACGCCGTGCATCCATATCGCGGAATGGAAGACCTACACTGAGCATTCGCTCGAGGAGGGTATTCCGGTCTCTTCGCGCGCTTCAGGCACCGGGCCGGTGGATCATATTGCTTTCAACGCTCGTGATTACGAGGATGTGGTCAACAGGCTCGAGCGTTATGGCGTGCGCGCCGCGCGCAACGATGTGCCGGGGGGCGCGCTGAGACAGCTGTTTTTGCATGATCCGAACGGCGTGAAGATTGAGATCAACGTTCGGAAGGACTAGACCCGCCGCCGAATACCGAACGCAGGTCGGGTGCGACAAGGGCGCGCTTGAACCAGCGCTCGAGGGCCGTCAGGTTGGCTCGATGGATTCGGGTTCGCAGAGAGGGAGCTAATGTGCCGAACCTTGCTGCGAGCAAAGAAACGAGTGCTTCGGCTTTGCCCTCGGTCTTGCCCTCGGCCTTGCCTTCAGCCCTACCCTCTGCGACGCCTTGTAGATGCCAGGTTTTGAGCATTTCCGGAAAGTTCGAGTTCATGTTTGTCTCCAGTAGGTCGTTCGATAGGGGTGCCTTCACTGCGAGGCCCTGCAACGCTTGGCAAACCAGCTCGGCGAACAGGTGCCGCAGCCGCTCCTGGTCCGGGTGATGACGGAACCAGCCAATCACCTCTTTCAGCAACCCTTCGGGCTCGTCAGGCGCAAGCGGTCGCTGGAGGCGAAACAGGAGTGCCGCGAGGCTGCGGCGCCGCACCAACTCATCGCCGGGGACAGCGCCCATATCCAACAGATAATACCGGACTTGTGGTTGCCAAGACCACAGCGCCGAATCGCGCGACAGCGCGATGAGGTTCCTGACCTGGGTGGGTGCCGTCCAGCGCAGCAGGCCATTGTAGAGTACCAACAGCAGAAGCGGCGGTAGCCGCGCGCCGGTCTCGAGCTTTTGTTCGTCGATAACCTGCTGCCACAGCAGGCCCTGATAGATCTGCGCGCGCACCGCCATCCAATAGTCGATTCTGCTCTGGAATTCGAACAGTAAGTACAGATAAATATCGGTACCTTCAAGCGTCGGCAATTTCCAGATCACGTCGCCCTCGCGCCGGCGCGCGTGAGGAAGGGCGTGCGCGGCGAGTAGACGCTGGGGCGTGCGCATTCGGCGTGAGGCGCGCACCTTTGATGCGCGCACTTCAGTGACGAGGAAGACGCGCAGTCTTGACGCGCGCTCACCGACGAGGAAGACGGGCGGCTCAGCGACGACGAGGGGCCTTTAGGCGCTCTGCACGTCGACCAGAATCTTCGTTCCGTCTTGTCGGTGTAGGCGCTCGAAACCGTCGCGGATAATGTCGTTGAACGGGATGGTTTCAACCCAACCGTCGGTCGGGTAGGCGCCTGCGGCCATTTCTTTGATGACACTCGGGAAGGCGTTGCACGAGAGTGCGACGCCAGTGATGCGAGCTTCGGACATCAGAATGTCCATGGGGCCGATTTCGAGTGGGCGCGTGTGAATGGCTACGACCACAACGTTGCCATCCACCGCCGTGCCCAGGAGGGATGCCTGGAAGGCTTTCGGCACCCCTGCGGCGTCGATCGAGGCATCGGCTCCGCGACCGCCCGTGAGGTCCTTGATGGCGGTGACCACTTTGCCATCGCTCGGATCAAGGATCGTTGCCACGCCCAGTGCTCTCAACACCGCGCGGCGCGCAGGCGATGGATCGCTCATGATGACCCGGACACCCCGTCGGCGCAGGGTGAAGTAAACACCGATGCCAATCGGGCCGGCGCCGTGCACGACAGCGGTCTGGCCAGCCTCGAGCTCGCAGCGGTCCGCGGTACGCCAGGCGATCGCCATAGGCTCGATGAGCGCGCCCTGCATCGGAGTCAGGCTGCGAGGCAGCTTATGAGCCATCGAGCGGCGCACGACCGAGAACTGTGCCAGGCCACCACTGTTGCGGTTATAGCCATGAAAAGCCAACAGGTCGCAGTGGTTGTATTGCCCGGAGGTGCAATAAAGGCAATGCCCGCAGGTTTCGACGGGCTCAACCGCCACACGGTCACCCAGCTCCAGGTCCTCTACGTCGGGACCGACCTCCACGACCTCGCCGCAGAGCTCGTGTCCGAGGATGACGGGGTTTTTGACTCCGGTGAGTGGGTGGGGCGTTGTTGTCCGGGTCGTAATCGGCCCGTCGTAATACTCGTGCAGATCGCTGCCGCAGATGCCGTTGTAGAGCACTTTGAGTTTCACGTCGCCTCGGCCGGCAATGGGCTCCGGGACGTCTTCCAGCCGTAGATCCTGACGGCCGTGGTAAACGGCAGCGCGCATGGGCATACCTCGCGCCGTCCACATGGGGCGCGGAACGAGGACACTAGGATGGCGCGTAGAGGACCGTCAAGCGATAGCGAGACTGCGGGGACGGCACGTTAGCAAGCGGCTAGGCGATTAAGGAGCCGGGGCGGGCCAGCCGAACACTCATTGGTACGCGTGCTTGCCGGCTGCGACTTACGCCAGGCCGAAAGTCAGATCCTTCTGGGACAGCAGGCGGATCGGCACACGCGGGACGTGCCAGATTTCGGTGGCGTACTCGCGAATCGTGCGGTCCGAGGAGAACGCGCCGGAGCGGGCCACATTGAGGATCGACATGCGGCTCCAATGACGCGCGTCTGCGTACGCCTGCCCTACCTGTGCTTGGCACTCGATATAGGACTGGAAGTCCGCGAGCAGCATGTAGGTATCCCAGTTCAGCAGGTGATCGACGATGGAGCGGAATTGCGTTACGTCGCCGCGCCAGAAAAATCCTTCACGGATGAGGTCGATGACGGCCCGCAACTCGGGATTGCTCTCATAGAAGGCGCTGGGGCGATAACCGTCGCGGCGAAGCGCCTCGACCTCGGGGGCGGTCAGCCCGAACATGAAGAAGTTCTCGGCGCCCACTTCGCGGCGGATCTCGATGTTGGCGCCGTCGAGGGTGCCGATGGTGAGCGCACCATTCATGCAGAATTTCATGTTGCCGGTGCCCGAGGCTTCCTTGCCGGCGGTCGAGATCTGCTCGGAAAGATCGGCGGCGGGATAGACGCGCTGCCCGTTCTTCACGTTGAAATTCGGCAGAAAGACAACTTTCAGCCGGTCACGGACCTGCGGGTCGCGATTGACCACGTCACCGACGGCGCCGATGAGCCTGATGATCAGCTTCGCGGCGTGATAGCCGGGAGCCGCTTTGCCTCCAAACACGAAGGTGCGCGGCTGCACGCTGAAGTGGGAGTCGGATTTGATGCGATGATACAGCGAGATGATGTGCAGGACGTTCAGCAGCTGGCGCTTGTACTCGTGGATGCGCTTGACCTGCACGTCGAACAGCGAGTCCGGATCGACCGACACACCGGTGCGATCGCGGGCGATCACGGCAAGATCCTCCTTGTTGGCCCGTTTGATGTCGCGCCAGGCCTTCTGGAAGCCGGGCTCATCGGCGAACTTCTCTAGCTCGCGCAAACGGTCGAGATCCTTGATCCAACCATCGCCGATGGCCTCGCAGATCAGGCTCGCGAGGCGGGGGTTGGTCAGGGCCAGCCAACGGCGTGGTGTGACACCGTTGGTCTTGTTGCTGAACTTCTCCGGCCAGAGGTCGTGGAAATCCTTCAACAGGTTCTGCTTGATGAGCTCCGAGTGCAGATCAGCGACGCCGTTGACCGCATGGCTGCCGACACAAGCCAGATGCGCCATACGAACATAACGGCCACCGTTCTCGTCGATGAGCGACATGCGCACGAGCCGCGCTTCGTCGCCGAGGAAACGGATGCGCACCTCGTCCAGGAAGCGCGCGTTGATCTCATAGACGATTTCGAGGTGCCGTGGCAACACTTTCGCGAACACCGCGATCGGCCAGTGCTCGAGCGCCTCGGGCAATAAAGTGTGATTCGTATATGCGAAGGTCTTCCGAGTGGTCGCCCACGCCGTATCCCAGTCCATGGCATGGTCATCAACCAACAGCCGCATCAGCTCGGCGACGGCGATGGAGGGATGGGTGTCATTCAGCTGAACGGCGAACTTCTCATGGAAGCGGGTTATGGAGATCTGCTGCACGCGCAGGATGCGCATCATGTCCTGCAATGAGCAGCAGACGAAGAAGTACTGTTGCTCGAGCCGCAGCTCCTTGCCTCTGAGGCCCTCGTCGTTCGGATACAGCACCTTGCTCAGGTTTTCCGAAACGACCTTCTGGTTGACGGCGCCGTAGTAGTCGCCGCTGTTGAAGGCGGCAAAATCGAAAGACTCCGGCGCCTCGGCACGCCATAGCCGGAGCGTGTTCGCAGTGTTGACGCGGTAGCCGAGAATCGGCGTGTCATACGGCACGCCGTTGACGATGCGGTGGGGTATCCAGCGGACCCGGGAGCGGCCTTCGTGGTCGATGTAGGTTTCAGTGTGGCCGCCGAGTTTGACTTCCACAGCCCACTCCGGTCGCGGGATCTCCCAGGCATTGCCGAAGCGCAGCCATTTGTCAGTGCGCTCCACCTGCCAGCCGTCGACGATCTCCTGTTGGAAAATGCCGAATTCATAGCGGATCCCGTAGCCCAGCGAGGGGATCTCCAGGGTCGCCATGGAATCGAGGAAACAGGCCGCGAGGCGTCCCAGGCCACCGTTGCCGAGGCCGGGCTCGTCCTCACAAGCCACCAGCTCTTCGAAATCCAACCCGAGCTCCGCAACGGCCTGGCGCACCTGGTCGTAGATGCCGAGATTCAGGAGATTGTTGCCCAGGTGCGGACCCATCAGGAATTCGGCCGACAGGTAGGCGACGGTTCGTGAGCCGTGAGTGGTGTATGTCTCGGCGGTGGAGATCCATCGGTGCAGCATGCGATCGCGTACTGTGAATGCGAGCGCCATGTAGTAGTCGTGCCGGGTCGAGAGCGCAGGGATCTTGCCCTGCACGTAGAAAAGATTATCGAGGAAGGCGCGCTTCAGTGCCTCGACGCTGAGCGCGACGCGCTCGTCTTCGGGACCCTCCTCCTTCGGCGTAGTGAGCACATGTACGTTCATGGTGTTCTCGCCGTAGGTGTTCGCCCGCCTGGAATGGTGTTGGCACTGCAATTTCCATGCGTGGGAGTGGCCAAGCTGCGGTTGCTGAGGGGCACAAACTGGAATCGAGAAGTTTCAAGCGTTTAAAGCCCGTTTGGGTCAAGGGTGGAGGTGACCGCCCCATGGCGTGCGCTACACGGGCGCACCAGGAGGCATCACGGATCAGAGGACCGCACCCGAATGGTGCGGTATCGGGAGCGCGATGAGCGCCGGCTCCGAATGAGGTCCTTCAGTTCGTCCTTGCGTCACGCCGCGTGCGCGGGTGGCACATAGTGGGTCTCGAGATCACGGCGCAGCGTTCGGGACGCAAGCCAGTAGTGCAAGCTCGCCCAGGCGAAGGTGAGCGACATCAGAGTGAGCGCGTGACGCAGTCCGGCCGCGGAAGCATCAGCGCACGATTGCATCAGTGCATCGGTAGCCCCTGGCGTAGGGCGGCCCTTAGGGCACAACGCGGCATAGTCACCGGCCAGGAATGCAATCCTCGCGAAGCGATCGCTCAAAATGCCAACCGCCGTTGGGCCCAGGCCCAGCCCCACCAGGCCGATAATGAAATTGAAAACGAACGTGGAGGAAGCGCGCATACTCGCTGCGACCATGTTCTGCGCCAACGCCAGGGTGGGCGTCCAATAAACAAACAACATGAGGTGCCCGAAGACGAGCACGCTCGCGGCGCTGAATACGGTCGGTTGGTTGAAACCCACCACACAGGCAGGGGTAGCCAGTAGCAGTGTCAATGCAGGCCCCCACGAGTACCAACGCTTATCGCGACGTGCGGCCCAGTCCAAACCGAATCCACCCAACAACATGCCGCCGGACATGGCGCAACCGGCAACGACGGACAGGATACGTCCGGCTGCCGCGAAGCCGATGTGATAGTTGCGAATGAGGAATTGTCCGAAGAACTGGCCAATGCCGTTCATGGAGATGGCCGCGAGGGCGCAGCCCACGAGCAAGTGGCGCACGGAGCGTTTTGACCAGAGAAAACGCAAAACCTCCATCATGGTAGGCGGCGGACCGGCAGCCACGGTGGCGACCGTCGCATCTGACATCCCACGTGAAGGCTCGCGCAAAGTCAGGAAAGCCAGTGCTGCAACGATGACGCCAGGGGCGCCAACCGCAACGAACGCGGCGCGCCAGCTCACATGCTCGGCCATCCAGCCGCCCAACATCGCTCCGCAGACGATACCCACCGGAGCACCCAGCCAGATCACGGACATGGCCGAGGCACGCCGTGAGCCCGGATAGTGATCGCCGATCAACGAGCCGACCGGCGGCACAATCCCCGCGTCACCAACACCTACTCCCACCCGGAAGAGCAGCAACTGCCAGAAGCTGGTTGCCCTGCTGCAGAGGCAGACCATGACGCCGAAGATCGATACCGCGGTGGCGATGATCCGCGTGCGGCTGAAATGCTCGGCGAGGCGTGCAATCGGTAGGGCCAGCATGGAGTAGAAGATGGCGAACGCCAGCCCTTGAACCAGGCCCATCTGGGCGTCGCTCAAGGCTAGATCAAGTTTAATGGCCTGGGCCGAGGCGGCCAGGCTCTGGCGGTCGGCGAGATTCAACGCGTTGGTCAATGCCAGGACGAACAGCAGCCATGCTCGATACTTTCTGGAGAACGCAGCCGTTCCAGTGGCGGAGACGGCCGGAACGGCGGCAGCCGCGTGTTGCATTGAATCCCCCCCTCGAACCCTGCGCGGCCGGGCCTGCGCGGCCCGGACGGACTACCTTGCGGCAATCCGGCCGCGCTGCGCAAGAGGGACTTGAGGCGGGTGCCGCCTACTGGCCTCGGCGACCCCATCGCGCGTGTGTCGGGTCGCCGACGCAGGCCTTGCCTATGAGCGTGGGGAGCGCCTCAGTGGGTCGAATGAGATTGCGCGGCGCCCCGACCTGACTGTTGACGCGCGGCCCCGCCTGCCTGTCCGCGATCGCGGCCTGCCGCGAATTCCTCCAGCATTTTGCTGTTGAAGGCGGGGATGTCATCGGGTTTGCGGCTCGTCACCAGGCCGTTGTCGACGACCACCTCCTGGTCGACCCACTTCGCACCCGCATTCGTCAGATCGGTCCGCAATGACGGCCATGAAGTGACTGTGCGTCCTTTCACCACGCCTGCATCGATCAAGGTCCACGGGCCGTGGCAGATCACTGCGACCGGCTTTCCAGCATCGAAAAAGGCTCGCACGAACTGCACCGCTTTGGGGTTGGTCCGGAGCTGGTCTGGGTTGGCTACGCCTCCGGGCAGCTGGAGCGCGTCGAAATCGGCGGCGTTGGCTTGATCCAGTGGCACGTCGACCTTGAACTTATCCGCCTTGTCGAAATGTTTCCAACCTTGCACCTCGCCCTTCGCCGGCGAGACAATGAATGTTTTCGCGCCCGCCTCGTCCAGGGCCTTCCTGGGTGCAGTGAGCTCGACCTGTTCGAACCCTTCCGCGACCAGGATCGCGACTTTAATGCCTTCCAACTGTGCCATGTTGCCTCTCCCGCGGCTGTGCCGCAGCTTGCTGCTGGGAAGAGTCTGGGAAGCAGGTGGCGTGCCGCGGGAAGCTGAGTCGCCGTCGCGAGGGCAGGGAAAAACCGCTACGGAACGTGGGCCCACGGTGCGCACAGCAGTCGCCCTGGCTGGCACGCGTGACCCGCCAGGAGCCTCCGCCCTGCTTTACTTCGAGTCGCAGAGTTGGTCGCTGGCGCGCTCTGCGTGCGGAGCGACGAGGCACGCGGTATCGAAATAGCGGTGGCCGTCCAGCTCCTGGTAGAAGAGTACCGTCGTCATACCTGCCGGGGTGCGACCGGAAACGGTAAACGCATGCCGGACCGGCGCGGGATCAGCACCCTCAGACAACGCTTCGGTCAACACGCGGCCGCGGAGTTTTCCAACGTGGGGCAACCGCAGAGCCAGGATTTGCGCAAGCGTGGGGGCAATATCGGCGTTGCTCACGGGCAGTGAGTCGGTAAAACCATGTTTGAAGTCCGGGCCTATGGCTGCCATGTTGTTGAATGTGCTGTCGCGTCCAAAGCCGCCATGCATTCCCTGCCCCTCCTGCAACGGTGTGTCGGACACCTGCACAGCCGAGAGCAGGTCGCCCTGTTTGAGCAGGAAACTCCTGAAACCCACGACAATCGACGGGCGCGGCATGCGGGACGACCCTGCCAGACCCACCGCGCTCATGGGCAGCGCGCCGGGGATGTCGCCCAGAGCAGGGTCAACGAACAAGGCACCGACGTAATCCTGGTGGCTGAGAAACTCGACGATCTTGCGTGCCGTCGCGCGATCGCGCCGAGCGACGTAGATCAAGTCGGTGCCCCCGCTCGCGGTAACGATCACCTTGGCGTCGATCGGATCTCGGAGTATGCCCGTGCCACCAAGGAGCCCGTCACCAGCCGCGGGGTGTTGGCGCAAATCGCCTGTGGGCGGTTTCGTGGGATCCACGGGCGCGTAGTGTGTGCTGCCATCCACCGCGATCAGCGTGTCCGGATCGAAGAGCGGCAGGCTTAGAGCGTGGGCGAGATCGATAGCCAGAAAACCCACCGGGAGCCAACCGGGCGGCGATTCCGGCTTGCCGTCGCTGCCCGCATAAAGGAATCCGCTGGAATAACTGTTGGTGGCATGGCCGGCAGCGTCGATCTCGTGGCGGCTGATCGTTGCGAAACCGTGGTCGGACGTGACAAACACGTCGGTCGCGGCGCTCAGAGCGGGATCGGCCGCAACATAGTCGAGCAGCTGTTTGAGGTTCGCGTCGGCATTGGCGATGGCAGCCCTGGAGGTCGGGCCGTTGATACCCGGTTGGAGCTTGTTGAGGCTATCGCCCTGGTTGTGTTGCGTGCCGTCCGGGTCGCGTGACCAGAACACCAGCACGAAGGGACGCGAGCTGCGCGCGAACTTCGGGAGGACGACCTTGGTGGTTGCGTCGGCAAACCACTTTTGCTGACCTACGTTGGCTGTGAGCGTGCCAGGGTTGACAGCGGTTCCGCTCGGTTGGTTGCGCGGCGTCGGCTGGGTCCCGAGTCCAGCAGCCAGCAAAGCGCCCTGCACTTCCTGGCTGAGCGGCACGCCGCCGTCCGACCCTGTGCTGTCGTCCAGAATGATGGTCTGGGGCTTGCGAAAACGATGCTCAATCGGCTTCAGTTGGGTGATGTCCTGGATCGCCACCGGACCCAGCTTGCCAATGGCAGCGGTGTTGAAGCCGTTCGCCCGTGCGAGCCCGAGCAGTGATTCCTCGTTCAAGAAGTTGCCGTTGCGGAAGTGCGCGGCGAGATCGCCCAATATGAGGTCGTTCTCGAGAAAGGGCGTCGGGGTACCCGGAGTTTTGTCGAAGTCACCGTGATTGAATGCGGGGAAACCGATGTATTCAGTGTTGCTGAAATCACCGGTGTCGCCAAGATAGTGGCCCGTCGCGATGGCGGAGGCATTGGGGGTTGTGAGCGTCGGGAAGAGCGAGTGGCTATTCACGAAGTGGACGCCGTGCTCGCGCAGGGCCGTCAATGTCGGCGCGTCCGTCGGATTGACCGAGTCGTGGCGCAACCCGTCGGCAATGAAGATGATGATGTTACGTCGCGGGTGGGCGCCTGGCGGCGGGCTCGCGGTCGACTGACCGGTTGCCAATGGGGGAGCCTCAGCAGCTTGTGTGATCCCACCGGCGACAAAGGCGAGAGCGGCCATTGCGGCGCGCACGCTGAGGCGCATTCGCTTCATCTCCTTCGGCGCGTGCGCGCCTGAACTCACGGGGCGGCAAAACCGGCGCGTATCCTATCCGAAACACGCGACGCCGGCGCGCGCGCAAAGCTGAAGATCAGAGCGAGAAGCGCCAGGACGCCCGGGATCCACGCCAGATCGGTGGGTGCCTGCCGGCGGTGGGCCAAGCGGGGAGCCAGCATCGCCTTGCGAATCGAGGCGGCATCCTCCAGGCGCAGGTACTCGAAACCAACTTGCCGGGCCAGCTTGCGCAGGTACGGCTCGCGGACCTCAGACAAGTGCTCATGGGTGTCGATGGCCTCGCCCGAGGGGCCGTGCCGCTGCACCACCTCATCCGCATGCCAGTAGCCCAGGGGACGATTATCCGCATCGGTCTTCGGTATGGGCCTGGGCGTATAGCCGCCTACGCCGATCAGCCAGCCGCCGATATCTCCGCGCTTGATGTCATCGAACAAGGGGAGCCCCTCCCCATCGATGGGAGGCGCCTCCTGGCCATCCGTCAGAAACAACACGCCCGGCCGGCCGCCCACGTCCCGGGCGCCACGCAAGGCCCAGAACACACCTTTACTGATCTCGCTGGCATTGCCCCAGCGCATGCGGCCGTCAATTCGGTCGAGGGAGGCAAGTAGATCGTTGTAGTTACCGCAAACCTCGATGGGCGCAAGCAGCAGCAGCGTGCGATATTCGGCAAACACGCCCCACCCTACCCGCGAGCCGCATGGCAACTCCCGCAGGGTCCGGCGCACAGCTGCGCGCGCGAAGTCGAGCCGGCTGACAGGGGATCCGTCGATCTCGTAGTCGGCCACATTCATGCTTTGCGTGATATCGAATACGACAATGTAGTCGTAGGTGTTGCGCGGAGTATTGATCCGCGGCATGAACACGGCCGCGAGCAGCAGGAGGAGCGCTAGCAACACGAGGCGTGTGTGGCTCATGGCAGATCCATCCGCGGATCGGCAATTGTCGAGCGCTCCTGCTCCCGGGGGGCAGGTGGCCCGGTGTCTTCGTAATCCTCATCTTCCTCGGGGGCGAGCCGCAGCGCCCGCTCGAGGTTGTAGCGGGCGTCCCAGTCATTCGGATCGCTGCGCAGCTCGTCACGATAGCTCTGCTTCGCCAGCTCGATCAGGGGCAGCGACTGCTCCGGGTCGGTCTGCCCTACTCGCAGCGCCTCCTGGAAGTGCAAATTCCCTAGATCGTAGAGTGCGATTCGCCTGAGGTCCTCACGGCCGGACTGCACAATCGCCTTGTAAGTAGCCAACGCGCCGTCATAGTCCTTTTTTGACAGTGCTACGGCGCGAGTCAGTCGGCCCTCCGGTATCGACGTCTCGTGCGGACCTGTGTATTCGATCGCGGCGTCTATCCTCTGAGCGTGGACCAGCCGCAGAATCGCGGCGCCGGCCATCACGGTCAAAACGGCGGTTATGGCGGCGAATATGAGGTGTCCGTGTCGGCGCCTCATGTCCAACTCCGCAACTGGACAGCGCCAAGCATCAACAGTGTGAGGCACGAGAGCGCACCGAAGGCGAAGCAGAGCCGGGCGTAGTCGTTCCGCGGTACCTGCTCCGCGTAGTCGAGCGGCAGATTCTGCTGGCGACCAAAGTCGGCAACCGCTTGGGCCAGATCTTTCGGCTCGGCGGCCTGGTAGGCGTGGTAAGGCGTATGGAGGCTTTGGAAGAACCGATGCATGGCGACTTCGGCGGTGGTGCCGGCTTGCGGGTCGTCGGTGTGCAAATCCGCGCCGTTGATCGAGCGTAAATAGAGCCAGTAGAGCGCTACACGGTTGCGCGCCAGGCCTGCTTCGATTCTATGCCGGGTCGGGGGATCGAGTTGGGCCCCGCCGTCGGAAACCAACAAAATGGCGCGGCTGCCGGTGTACTCGCGGGCATCGAACTCGGCGATGGCCGCGAGCAGCGCCCGGCCCATGTCAGTGCTCGATAGGCCCGGGCCGGTGCCGCCGGCGGTTATGCCGGCCTGGACGACTTCGTCGTGCTGTGTGAATGACACCACGGGCAGTGGCCCGCCGCTGAAAAACATGAGGGCGAATCGATCGTCCACGCGCCGGGCAACAAAGTTGGACAGCAACTCGCGCGCGGTCTTGCTCTTCTGAGGGCCACGGAACCAGGACTGTTGGGTGCGGATCATGGGATCGATAGAGCGCCAGTCACTGGGTAGCATGCGTTGGTCCATGCTGCGACTTCGGTCGATGAGGACGACGATCTCGGCGCCCCGTCCGGTTCGCATGACTTGAGTTTGCGGGCGGCCGGGAGATGCCAGGCCTAGCACGATGGCCGCGATCGCCAGGACCGCGCAGGCAGTGCGGAGCCACCCGATCACGCGGCCGGCTCGGTCGCGTGGTAACCAGGGGAGATAGGAAAAGAGCAGTGTGTCGGCCCGCGCGCGGGAGAGGGGGAGTGCTGCGAGGGGGAGCAGGACCAGCGCCCAAGGATGTAGGAAGTCGAGGCTGAGCGTCATGGCAGCGGTGCTGGCGGCCTGGCGACCGGACGGCGGATGTTTGGGGGTGTTGGGGTCATCGTTCGTGGCGCCGCTCGATGCGGCGGAGCTCCGCGCAGAGTGTGCGCGGGACGATGGGTGGAGCGTCGCCCACGCCAGCGGTGCCTGGTGTGGCGTGAAGCGCGGTTGACGAGGCGCCGGTGGGATTGGCTGGCGCGGGAGCCGTGGCGGACGTGTTGCTGGGACTTGTGGGTGCGAGCGCGCAGGCAGACGCGTCGGTGGGATGGACTGGCGCGAGCGCTACGGCGGAGGCGCCGATGGGATTTACTGGCGCGAGCGCGAAGGCGGCGCCGGTGGGATTTGCGTGCCCGAGCGCAGTGGCGGAGGCGCCGGTGGGACGGGCTGGCGCAGGCGCCGTGGCGGACGTGCTGCCGGGACTTGCGGGTGCGAGCGCGCTGGCAGACGCGTCGGTGGGATGGACTGGCGCAAGCGCTATGGCGGAGGCGCCAGTGGGATTTACTGGCGCAAGCGCTATGGCGGAGGCGCCAGTGGGATTTACTGGCGCGAGCGCGGTGGCGGAGGCGCCAGTGGGATTTGCGGGCCCGAGCGCTGTGGGCGAGGCGGCAGTGGGATTGGCTGGCGCGAGCGCAGTGGCGGAGCCGCCGGTGGGATTTGCGGGCCCGAGCGCGGTGGCCGAGGCACCAGTGGGATTGGCTGGCCCGAGCGCGGTGGCGGAAGCGCCAGTGGGATTGGCTGGCGCGAGC
>Ga0105240_10001557_pt1 | contig 38928 bp, 31 predicted proteins | sample KBSC54metaG_FD_80426 | JGI IMG/M metagenome (GOLD analysis project Ga0105240, IMG submission 80426) | Corn rhizosphere microbial communities from Kellogg Biological Station, Michigan, USA - KBS C5-4 metaG | ecosystem: Host-associated > Plants > Roots > Rhizosphere > Soil | place: Michigan, USA... | reverse complement strand
TCGGTGATGTCGAGGAGTTCTCCGATTTCACGATTGCTCTTTCCGTTTGTCACCAGCGATAAAACTTCTCTTTCTCTCGGGCTTAGTTCCGAGTCCGGTGTGCGCGCGGCTAGATTGCGTGCCACCGGCGGGGGTAGGAAGCGAGCTCCGGCGTGCACCCTTCGCAGGGCCTCGATGAGCGCTTCGTTTGACATTCCTTTAATGAGATAGCCTTGCGCTCCGGCGGCTAGCGCGCGATGAATGTCCTCGTCGCCTCCGTAGGTGGTCAGCACGACGAAGCGGGCTCGCGCATTGCCCTCGCGGATGACGCGGATCGCTTCGACTCCGCTGATTCCGGGGAGCCGCAGGTCCATCAGCGTCACGTCCGGCTTGTGTTGCCGATGAAGCTCGATTGCGTCTTCACCCGTGCCGGCCTGCGCTACAACTCTCATATCCTGCTGCGCGTCGATCATGGTCGAGACGCCCAGGCGCATGAGGGGATGATCGTCAACCACAAGCACTTTGACTTTCTCAGACTTGTTCATGTGGGAATCGTTGCCTCGATTTGCGTACCCTGTCCAGCCTTACTTGTAACGACGAACCGGCCGCCTAAACGTTCGACTCGTTCGCGCATCCCGATCAACCCATAGTGCGCACCGTTGGACCGCACCGCGGAGGGCTCGAATCCGCAACCATCGTCCATTACGAACACCCGTACCTTGCGGGTTTCAAAGCAAAGCCTGAGTTGTACGTTGTGCGGTTGCGCGTGCTGCACGGCGTTGTGGAGCGCCTCCCGGGCGATCATTAGAATATCGTGTTCCGTCGGTGGATCCAAAGCCGAAGGTTTGCCTGTTGTCTCGCAGACGATGCGGATACGGGACTCGATGCTCACCTGTTGGGCCATCTGCGAAAGCATCGATCCGATTCCGGAACTGGCCGCCTGGTGACGGAGATTCCAGACTGCGTTTCTGGCTTCGTCGATCGTCGTGCGGACCTGGTCGCGGGCAAATTCGAGCAGTTCGCGTTTCATTTCTGGCGCGCCGTCACCGAGGGCGGACGAGGCTTCCAAGAGCGCGGAAACGCTTCCGCATCCTTGTATCAACGTGTCGTGCATTTCGCGGGCAACCCGGCCTCGCTCTTCGAGGACAGCCTGGAAGCGCGCATGCGCCTCGCCCATACGAAACTCGTGCGCGACCCATGCGGCGGCGGCGAGGGCAAGCAGACAGAGTAAGTAAAACCAGGCGGCGCGATAGAAGTGCGGCTGCCAGGAAAATGCGATGCCGGCTTCGGACACTTTTTCCGGGTCGCTCATTTCAAACGCTGCGACTCGAAAATGATATTGGCCGGCTGGCAGATTCGTATAGTAGGCGACGCGGCGCTGGTTCGCTTCGGTCCACTCGTTGTCGAAGCCTTCGAGTTTGTACTTGAACCGGATCCTTTCCTGCGATCGCAGGCGGATGGCGCTGTAGTGGACTTCGAGTTTGCCGTCACCGGGCGGCAGGGCGAGTTTGCCCGAGAGTGGCGCGTCGCGGCCATCCGCCAGAACGCGTTCGATGACGGCGGAGGGAACGTCGGTGGCGACCGTTTCCTCCGGTAGAATTCGCACGGGACCTTTATTGCTGGGGAACCAGATCTCACCGTTCGAAGTCAGACTTCCCGCAGGCTGCGTGCCGCCTTGCATCTGCGTTGTCTCCAGGCCGTCGGAGATTCCGTAGAGAGTGACTGCCGGACGGTACGAAGGCACGTCGGCGATGCGATCGAGGTCGCTGCGCGTGATGGAAAAGATGCCGTTGAGGCCGGTCATCCAGAAACGGCCGTTGCGATCTTCGAGAATGTGATAGATACCATTACTGGCCAGGCCCTGAGCGGTGGTGTAAGCAGTGAGGCGTTGTGATTTCCAACGGAACAGGCCGCCTCCGCGTGTGCCGAACCATAATCCGCCTTCAGGGTCTTCGTGGATCGCCCAGACTTTCTCGGTCTGCAGCCGCTCGACGACGGGGTCGCGGACAAAAACGCCTTGGTGCAGCCGGCTGACTCCGCGTTCCGTTCCGATCCAGAGGTCGCCAGCGCGATCTTCGAGAAGAGCTCGGATGCTGAAATAGGAGAGGCCGTCGGGTACGCGGTAGTTTGTGAATTCACCAGATTTCCAGCGGCTGACTCCTTCGTCCGTGCCGATCCAGATACTGCCGTCGCGGCTCTCGAGGAACGCGCGAATAAAGTCGTTTACGAGGCCCTTCCTGGTGGTGAATTGTTCGATTTGAGAGCCTTTGATGCGGAAGGCCCCGCGACCGTCCGTTCCAACCCACAGCACGCCGGCGCGGTCGCGGAAAACATTCCGCACTTTGATGCCGGCCAGGGGTCCGCGGAATTCGAACGATGTGGCTTTTCCGTCGATAAAGCGATGAAGATGCGTGCTGGCAACCCAAAGCGAGCCGTCGCGATCCTGAGAGATGGTGCTGAAATCCGAATCTTCAGCATCGAGGATCGGGAGCGTGCTGACGGGCGTGGCGCTTAATCGCACCAAGCCAGTCTGCGTCCCGACCCAGATATTTTGCTCGATGTCTTTGAACAGGGATAGAATCGTGCCGCTGGGCAGATAGTTTGGGGCCGTGAGTTTCGAAATCCGGCCGCTTTGATAAGCGAGAATGCCTTCGCCAATGGTTCCGATCCAGAGTGTTCCGTTGAGGTCGTCGGAAAGGACGCGTACAGTGCTGGTGATGCCGCTGATCCGGGTGAACGACGCGTCGTGGACGCCCTTGTGTTGAAGGCCTGAGACGGTGCCTGCCCAGATTGCGCCGTCGCCGGTTTCGAGAATCGACTTGATTCTGTTTTCGCCGAATCCACCTTGGAACCGATATTCGGTGGCTGTGTTTCCATCGAGCATCAGCAACGTGGAACCGCCCGCCCACAGCTTGCCGTGGCTATCCTGAACGATGGCGTGCACGGCTATTTCGGGTACGCCTCCTTGTCCGTCGATCCTCGTGAGCTTGTCGCCGGAGAAGCGGAACAGGCCATCGTCGGTTCCCACCCAGACCACTTTGTTGCGGTCCTCGCAGATGGCGCGCACGAAGGGATTGGTCAATCCTTCTTTGTTCGAGTAGGATCGGAACACGCCGCGCTGGTAGGTGGCGATGCCGCCGCCGTCGGTGCCGATCCAAAGGACGCCGTCGCTCGAGACGACCAGGGTGAAGACGCTGTTCTCGCGGAGCGCCGGGGTGTTCTCGCGATCGAAAACCACGAATTGCGCGCCGTCGAAGCGGACGAGGCCGCCGCTGGTCCCGATCCAAAGATAACGATCGGGTGTCTGCGCGAAGGCTTGCACTGTTTCTTCGGGGAGACCGTCCTGCGTGTGCCAAACGCGCAGCGAGTAGCCGCTGAGCCCGCGCGGCGATGCTGCGGCCGGCAGTTGCAGCATAAACACGAGCAAGTAGATTGCGACGCGAGCCACGTGGCTTGGACCTCTTGGACTTGTTGCATTCTATCCGAACCCGACTTTCGTTGGATGTGCGGCGCAGCGGATGGGGTTAATATTCAGGGGACTTCCAGCAATGTGTCTATCGAACAGCATCCGAATTGTCGTGGCGAGCACGCAGGCCGCCGAGCGATTTGGCTTGACCGTGATGATCGGGAGCCAGGCCGACATGGAGGTCGTTGCTCAAACCGGAAGCATCCAGGACGCGCTGAAGTTACTCTCCACACATGGTCCGGATATTGCGTTAATCGACGCGACGCTTTTCGATGAGCGGGCAGACGGAACCATCTCGTACCTTCGGGAGCAGCAGCCGCAGTGCCGTCTTCTGCTGCTGGCGATGTACGACTCGGATGAACAGATCGGGTCGGCTCTGCGCGCGGGTGCGCACGGCTATGTTCTCAAGGGTGCGGCTCATGGCGAGCTCCTTCAGGCGATCCGGAAGGCTCATGCGATGGGCGCTCGTTAGTCTTCTCCACTTCGACGGCGAAAACGTAGGTGGGCCCGAACATATTCGAGCGGAACACTACCCATTTACTATCGGGCGTGAAGCTCACGTTCGGCTCAAGCCGGTAGTGGTGTTTCGACATGTTGACAAGCTTCTCAGCGTGGAAAACTCCGGGCTGGACGAGGCCGCTGTCAGTTATTCCGCGATTCTCGATGAGTTGCGGCCGGAACAGATAGATCCACTCGCCGTCGGGCGCTTTCGCCACTTGCCCGGGGTCGCCGCCATCGCCAGTGAAGAGTTTGCCATCGCGCGTGACGTTGAAGTGAATGGACCATTCGTTCCGTTGGAGGTGATACCAGGTGCGGGCGCGCGTGTCGACGTTGTAGGACGCCAGCCAGAAATCCTCGCCACGCGGCGTCTGCAGATCGTACCAGATCGTTTTGCCGTCGGCCCCCCAGAACTCGTGTCCGAAAATTTCCATCGCCATTGTGCGCGTGTGTATTTTGGCCAGGTTCGACCCGTCGGTACGGATGGTCCAGATGCGATCGACCTTGTGCCATGGCCCTTCGTGGCAGAACATAAGCAAGCCTGGATCGGCGGGCGAGAAGAGAAGATGATTTAGCCAATCCGTGGACCGGTGAATGGTTTTTACTTCGCCGGTATCGACGTTGAGCGTGAACAATCCCATGGGCAGGTGGGCCGCTAATCGCTCTTCCATCATTTGCTCTTTATTTCTTGGCTGGTCTAGTGGGTGCGCCTGAGCTTGGGTGGCCGGGCGCGCGCCTCCGTAATCCTGCCCCTGCGTCCCTTCGATGTAAGTTCCGCCCAGCAGTGTTTCGTCGGCGTTCACCGTCGCGATAGAGCCTCGCGGGGGCAGCGGACCGATCTTATGGGATTCGCCGGAGTCGATGCCGGTCCACCAGGCTGCTCCTTCTCGAATGTAGTAGACGCGCTCGTTCTTTCGCCCGGCATCAATGAGGCGCACGCGTCCGCTTACCACCTGGCGCGCTTGTTTTGTCTCGAGGTCGAGTACGGAGATACCGTCCGGGGTGGTGTATACCAGGCGCTTGCCGTCGGCGGTGTAGCCGTTCTGATTGAAGTACAAGCTGGCGCTGTTCGGCTCGTTCGTCAGACGTATGACGCGATGCCCGGTATCGGGATCGATCCAGGAAGAAGGCGGATCGGCGGCGACGGCAACTGAGCAAATCGCGATGAAGATTGAGTAACGCACCATGCTGTTACGATAACCGAATCCCGCATTAGGGTGGAATCACTGTACGGCGTTGGCTGTCGCTATTGCCAGTTCCCGGCTCACTTGCCCGTCGAGGGCGTATACCCGATCGGGAACGCTCCAGACAATGAGGATGCGCTTGATGGCGCCATCGTTGCCTGTTTGTTGAAGCAGCGTGGCCGGGCCTGAATTCAGTTTGATTTCCTCGATGGCCGCGGCCTTGTCGAGATCCCGGCCTATGGGGACCAGCCATGGCGGCGCGGTACCCATTCGCTGGGCCAACCTCGCGGCTTCCTCCGATCCAACCCCGAGCACACGCAGGATGAGCGCCGAGAAAGCGGAAAAGTCGAACCCTGGAGGCGCTGTGAGGGTCAACGGCAAGCTTTGTGCGAGGGCGATGTCCGGCCATTGGGCGATCACGATTGCGCTGGTGTGCAGCGCCAATTGTGCGCCGTCCCATTGTGGGGGCACGGTCTGGTCCGTGACGGCTGCCTTGCGTAGCGCGAGTTCGAGATCGGCTGCCTTGACCACGGTTCCCCCCGACAGGCCGAACATGGTGTAGAGACGCGGACTACCGGAAAGCACTCCGGCGTGCGGCAAGCGTGGATCGTAGCGCACGCGCCTGCGAGCTTCATCCAGATCGCGCGCGAGTATTGGGGGAATCGGGGTCCCGATGAGATTGACCTGCGGTGATGGGACTCCCTCTGGCCACGCATTTACATGGATGAAGGCCATCTGGCGCACCGTCAGAAACTGCCAGAGCTGCTGCGCGATGCCCCGCCCCGCCGGCAATAGAAGAATGATCGCAACGATCAGCATCGCCGCCAGAGCCCAAGCCGGCCAGCTCCGCCATGCCGCAGCCGGACGGTCTGCATCCATGCGCGCGTGAAAGCGCGTGAGCGCCGCGACGGAATCGGCTTGCCATCCGGCCGGCGGGTCCAAGTAGGCGGTCTGCTTCGCGACCCATTGGCGGATTTCCTCCTCGTTAGCGTTCTCCATATCGATTCACATACTCCTTTCGGAAAGCCGTATCGGCGCGTGCTAGAAGAGTCCCTACGGAATTCGGCCTGACAGACAAGATCGAGGCGATTTCGGCGAGCGTGTACCCTTCGCTACGCAACACAAGTAACTCGGCTTGCGCGGGCTTGAGCGCCGCCAATATTTGCGTCACGCGAATCTGCTGCTCGATTTTTTCGAGGGCATCCTCCGGGCTCTGCTGCTCTCCCGCAGCCGGCACGAAGGCTTCGTAGTGCTCGCGCCGTTTGCGTTTTTTAAGATGATCGAGGGCAAGGCGCAGCCCCGTGCGATATAGCCAGCCCACCAGATTGTGGTCCGACGCGGGTGGCTTCCGGTGCAATTTCCAGAACGCTTCGGCGGCCAGTTCCTCCGCCAAGCCAATGTCTCCGACTACGCGGTAGACGATGCGTGTCAGCGCGGCATAGTTGACGATGAAAAGCCGGTCGAAGTTGCCGGCGCTTTCGATTTTTCCGGTCACGGCCGGAGTGTCCAAGCTGGGAGGCACACCTTCTTAACGACGGCCGCCGGAAAAATTTGACAGCGCTTATTTCATGTGAGCTTTGACGAACTGTACAGCGCGATCGGCGGCCTGCGCTATTTCTTCCGGTTTCGCGCCTGATAAACCGTGACCTGCGCCCGGTACCGTGATGAACTCGTGCTCGACACCGACTTGCGTGAGCTTGGCGTCCATATCCTGGGAAAGTGAATAGGGCACATCGGTGTCGTTGGTCCCATGAATCAGGATGGTGGGTGGGTACTTCGCCGTGACATTGCGGATGGGGCAGTAGCGGTCGAACCACTTGGCATCGGTGTGTGGGTCGTGTCCTGCGACTTCCTTTGGCCAGAGGCCATTTTGCCGGCAATAGAGATAAAACTTGCCCCGCTGACTGCCCCGCGGTGGTTCCGACAGCGCTTTGCTACCGACTGCGGCGTAGGCGTCTTCTTTCGACACCAGCGGCTCGTGGCGATAAAATTCGTCAGGCTCGGAGTACCAGGGTCCGATGATGTCGCCGTAGCCGTAGTAGGAGACCAGGGCTCGCGGGCGCGGCTCCAGGCAGAAACCCGTCATCTGAGTCAGGTAGCCTCCTGCGGAACCGCCTCCTGTTGCGATGCGTTCGCGGTCGATGCCAAACGGCCCGGCCTGTGCGCGCATCCAACGGTACCCATCCTGGACATCCTCTATGATCGCCGGCAACTTGGTTTCGGGCGCCAGGCGGTAGTCAATGGAAACGACAACATAGCCCAGTTGCAGAAGGCCCGTGTGGAATTGCCCTCCCAGACCTTTTCGGCTGCCCACGATCAGAGCGCCGCCGTGAATCCACATTACAGCCGGTTTCGAGGCGCCCGGCGACGCGCCATAGACGTCGGCCTGGATTTCGCATCCGGCCGCGGTCTTATAGGTGTGGGTTGTGGGTTGCTGACCGCGGCAGAGAGTGGGGATCGAAAGGCCCATCCCCCCGGCGGCCACCGTTTGCAAGAATTGGCGTCTGATCACACCTGAATCGTAACCGAAAGCGGCCTCCGGTTGTAGCACTTTTAGAACTCGTGCCTAATCGGCTGATTTGTCGCCTTTGCTCCCGGATTTCCGCTGTATAATCTGTAATGCCTCGGGAGTGAGGTAATGGCAGGCTGGAAATTCTTCGACTTCTTCGACAGCGATCGCATCCCGTTTTACGCCCGCTTTCCGGTACCCGCCGCTTTCACGTTTCCCGCGGATTTCAGTATCTCGAACTATCCCGGTCTTGCCGTTTGCCACCTGCTGCCGGGTTCCCCTGACCGGTGCCTCGTCAGTTACTGGCGCGACGAGCCATCCTATCGGGCCTATGAGACTCCTTTCTGTACTGCGCTCGCCCTTCCCCCACCCGAGGAGTCCGGCGTCGTCACCGGGATTAAACGCGAGAAAGATGTCTGGTGGAAGCCTAAATCGCTTAGCGCCGTCGTCCTCGCCGTGGCCGCCACATTTGGAGGGCTCACCGCTCTCCGCGACTACTTCGCGGTCCTGTTCGCTTTTCCCGACGTCACTCTCACCTACGGGGACGCCAGCCATGTCGATGCCGTGGAAGGAGACCAGGTGGCGATACCCGTGACGGCTCTGAGCGGAGTGCGGTTCACACAGGAAACGGTGCGTTTCGACGCTCCCGCTCTGCAGCCGAATCCAGGAAACATGAAACCCTGGACCTTCGATGCTATAACCATCCCCGCCCTGACTGCCGCCACGCCGCAAAAGGTTACAGTGATGGGAACGGCTCCGCCCCACAGCGGCAAGCAGGGAGAGCCCGACATTTACCACCTGAACTTATCCTCCACGGCCAACGCCGGTGTCCTCACCGGCATTTTTCTGAAGGGACGCGCCACCGCTCCTGACAAGGAGCTTTGGATCTGGTCCACCAAACCGGGACTCTCTCGCCCAAAGACCGGCCGGACTTACGGGACCTCATGTGAATTTCTCGGCGACCTCGATTCCCCGCGAGCATACCCGCAAGGCCTCTCCATAGAAGTTGTTGTTGTCGCCCGGCGGGGCGAAATATCCGCCTTAAACGCGTCCGCGCAAGGCGGGATCAGTGTGACGGAGGAGATTTCCGCGGACGGCACTGCCTTTGCCGCCGGAGTGCGCTGGCCCGCACTCGAAAAGTTCCATACGTATCAATATCGTATTTTCCTCGAGGGCGCGAAGCCGGCAGACAAGTCTTCGTGCGAACAGTGGATAAACAAAATGCGGGTCGCTGTGAGATGATCCGCGGAGGTGTATCGTGTCGTTGAAAGCTCTTCTAGGCGCTCTTGGAGCGCTCTCCATTTTGATTCCATGCTTCTACTCCCAAGCGCAGACTCCCCAGGGTGTCCTGAAAGGCACAGTGAGAGACGAGACACGCAAAGTTGCCATCGGAGGCGCTAAAGTGCAGGTGCTCAATAGCGCCGGCCTCGTCCTTGGCACGTCCAGAACCGGTCAGGATGGAACTTATCTCGTGTCCGGACTGGTGGTCGGCCAGAGCGTCAATGCTGTTTACAGCGCCGCCGGATACGCACCTGATCCTTGGACGCGCCCCCTCAAAATCTCCAAGCCCGAGATCGTCCAGGACGTGGCTCTGTTGTGCGACTGCAAGGATACAGCCTATTGGAAAGCGTGGGCCGATATCCAGAAAGCCTGGGTGGAGAGCCAGAACCCAGACCCTTCTGTTAAGGCTCGTCTGCTGGATGAATCCTGGAGCGCGCTCGGCTACATAGGCATTTCGGCCGAAGCTCGTGGGTCGGCCGCCCGTAGTCTCGTGTCGGTGGAACCGATCACTGGCAAGTTCCCGGCGATTATCGGCTTCGCTAACACCGATCCAATGGTGCTACGCAAGGCCGAAGAACAGTTGCGGTCCACGCTTAATGGCGGGATCCACGAGGACCTCCCCCGTGTTTCCACGGAAGTCTCCGGCGAGATCGCCGCCGTCGAAATCAGAAAACAGAAGGCCGAAGGCAAGGAGTTCAAGTACAGCCTGGATAAGTTGAACTCCAGCTGGGGTGGGGAGATCAAAAAATACACCGTAGAGGTTATCGACAGGGACCCCCACATGAAGAGCATCGCGGAGGGCATGATCATCACAAGCCAGTGACCGTTCCGGCAAGACTCGCGATCCGCGGGCCTGTCACTGCACTGCGATGGTCACTCCCGCCTGGCTCGCGACATTACCCACCATCACCTCCAGCGTGACGTGATCGCTCGGACTGACCGCCGAAGGCACGCGTGCATTGATCTGGATTACCCCCGACACGAGTTGAGGAGCCGCCCCGGCATAAACTACGTTCGCAGCCATCCCGCCGATCAGTACGGAGACGGGCAATACCGGGGCCGGCAGCGGCACCGTTGCCACCTTGCCGTCCACACCCGCTGGTGTCGTCTGGCCTTCTCCGGTGCCGTATAGCACCACGATGCTGCCGCGCCGGGCCGGATTGGACGGGGAATTCAAGCTTCCGTCTTCGTTGAGAATGGCTCCCAATCCTTTTCCCGATGCGCTTGCGGTGAAGAGCGCCAGTGCACTCGATGCCACCGGAAGAGTTATCGAATTGGAAATGACACCGGCGTAGTTCACACTCACCAGAGTGCTGGTTTGCTTGGCCACCTCGTAGGGAACGACCACATTCGCCTGGTTCGCCTGGGCATAGACCAATGGTGCCGCGACCCCGTCGAATAGCACCTGCGCGCCTCCAATGGATGAGCTCACAAAACCCGTGGCCGTAAGTTGGAGGAACGCGCCGTCCGGAGGCCCGAGACCCGTCCCAAACAGACTCACAATCTCCCCAGGCGATAGTGGGCCGGCCAGAAAGCTCGCGGCGCTGACGATCTGCGCTTGTGAAATCGTCCTCTTCACAAGCTGTTGGTAGGCTGCTAACCGCATGGCTTTTGTGTTGGCGATACACGCGGCGGAGTCGCCCACAGCGCATTCCCGGGGCTTGTTCAAGCCCGGATATTTATCTTCCGCGCCAAAGTATCCCGGAAAGAATTCAATCGCATCTACGCCGCCGCTCGCCAGTAGTTGTGCTTGAATTTGAATCGAGCTTTTGAAGAGATCAAAATCCTGCTGCGCCGTGCAGTTCGGCCCTCCGGACTGGGCGCAAGGGAAATACTGCCTCCGGTCGTACGCGTATGACCCGGCAATAATACGTGCGCCCGGAAACAACAGCTTTGCCTGTTGAACGTAATCAGCGTATTTTAGACCGTTCTGCCGGTAGTGAATGAATAGGTGAACGTAGTCGAACTGCGCGCGGATTGCCGCCGGCAGCATTGCATCCTGCAGGTACGCATTCGTCAACTGGTCCTCGTAGATAGTCGCGCCGAACTTGAGGTTCTTGTTGACCGATTTCAGATTGGCGATTACCGAACTTACCAAAGTAGCGGGCTGAACCGTGAGATTCGAGAAGAGCGCTTTGTATTGATCCACGAAGTCGTCGATCCCGACCTCGACTAAGTTTGGGGAGTTCATGCTGAGCTGGCTGTATTGGGTCGCCGCATCCGGGCTGGAGGAGTTCAGGGGAACTGCGAGGAAGAGCCTGACGTTGTTCGCCTGCGCTATCCTGCTGGTAAACGATGCGCAGGACGCCGGTGGATCACTGCATCCCTGGCGATAGTTCGTCACACCCAGCGCTTTGTTCCATGCGGGCGTGTTGACCTGCACGCTCCAGGTGCCAATCGCTCCTGTTTGCCCGTACGCCAGCGCGGCAAAGATGCCCGCGAGTAAAGGCGCGGATCGTTTCATGCGGCGGCGCACCTCCTTGAGTCAATAGTGATCGAACCGCGGCAATCATGACAGGTAAACAGGGGTAAAATGGCGGCATCGGCGCAAGGAGTACGCATGATTCGACGAATCGGCCTTCCATTTTTACTAGCTGGCGTCGCGCTGGCCCAGGATGCCTCACGAATGGAGCAAGTGGTGGATTCCTACGTTTCCGCCAAGACATTCATGGGTTCGGTGCTGGTGGCCCGCGGAGACGAGGTGTTGCTCAGCAAGGGTTACGGCTCGGCCAGCCTTGAGTGGAATATCCCGAACTCGCCTACCACCGAGTTCCGGCTGGGATCCGTCACCAAACAGTTCACAGCGGCATCGATTCTGCTGCCCGAAGAACGCGGCAAGTTGAAAACAGACGATCCGGTGAAGAAGTTTGTGCCGGATGCGCCCGCCGCGTGGGACAAGATCACGATTTTCCATCTGCTGACCCACACTTCAGGGATTCCGAATTTTACAAGCTTCCCCGACTACCAGTCGCAGGAGCCATTCCCGGCCACACCCGAGAAACTGGTGGCGCGTTTCCGTGACAAGCCGCTCGATTTCCAGCCGGGCGAAAAGTGGAGCTACAGCAACTCGGGATACGTCCTGCTGGGCTACGTGTTGGAAAAAGTCAGCGGCGAGAGCTATGAGAAATTCGTCCAGGAAAATATCTTCGGACCGCTGGGCATGAAGGACTCGGGGTACGATTCGAACGCCGCCATCATCCCCCGGCGCGCGTCCGGTTATGTGCGGAGCAGGAACGGTCCGCTGAACGCGGGCTTCATCCACATGAGCATTCCTTTTTCGGCGGGCGCGCTGTACTCCACCACCGAGGACCTTCTGCGCTGGGAACAGGGACTGTTCGGCGGCAAGGTGCTGTCCGCTGCGTCGCTGACCAAAATGACCACACCGTTCAAGGACGACTACGCGTGTGGCCTGAGCGTGCACACGGTGAACGGACACAAGGTGATCGACCATGGCGGCGGGATCGAAGGTTTCAATACTTTTCTGGCCTACTATCCTGAAGACAAGCTGACGGTGGTGGCGCTGGGGAACCTGAATGGAGATGCACCAGGGCAGATCGTCACGCGCTTGGCGGCGATTGCGCACGGCGAGAAGGTGGGACTGCCTTCGGAGCGGAAAGAGATCACAGTTGCGCCGAAAATTCTGGAGCAGTATGTAGGGACGTACGAACTGGCGCCGAAGATGAACATGATGATCACGGTGGACGGCGGTCAACTGATCAGCCAAGTCTCGGGACAGGGCAAGGTGCCGCTGTTCGCCGAGTCGGAGACGACCTTCTTCCCAAAAGTAGTGGATGCGGAGATCGAATTCGGCAAAGACGACAAAGGCGCGGTCACATACCTGGTACTGCACCAGGGCGGCCGTGATATGAAGGCGCCGCGCACCAGCAACAAGGTGGCGGAGCACAAAGAAATCGCGGTTTCGTCCAAGGTCCTGGCACAATATGCCGGCACTTATGAATTGCGGCCGGGCTTCGATATGGTGATCACGGTGGAAGGTGGCCAGTTGATTTCGCAAGCTACCGGTCAGGGCAAGCTGCCGCTATTCGCGGAGTCGGAAACGAAGTTTTTTCCCAAGTTGATTGACGCCGAGATCGAATTTGTTAAGGACGACAAGAGCGCCGTGACTAACTTGGTATTGCACCAGGGCCGGATGGAGATTAAAGCTCCGCGGAAGTAACACCTGCCTACCAGGCCGCAAAAGGCCGGCCCACGGTCCGTTTTGCGCGCGACTGAGGAGAGTTCGGTGTTCCCTATATACTTAGGCCTCAGTGGAGGAGATTTTTCATGCGCTTATTTTGCCTGGCGTTCGTAGCGCTCATCGGATTGGCCCAGCAGACTCCCACGTCTGGGCCATACAAGGTGCTGAGGACGGCTAAAGTAGGAGGCGCGGGCGGGTTTGACTATGTCTACGCCGATACCGCGGGACGCCGGCTATACATCGCGCGCGGCGGGACGCAAGGAACACCGCCGGTGCCGGGACGGGTCACGGTCTTTGATCTCGATACGCTCGAGCCGGTTGGCGAAATTCCGAACGCCAGCGCCCGGGGGGCGGCTCTGGATTCCAAGTCAGGTCACGGATTCGCGAGCAGTAAACCGGTTGTAATGTGGGACACTAAAACCCTTGCCACTATTAAGACCATCGATGTGGAGGGCGGTCCGGACGGTATTCTTTCCGATCCGTTCAATCATCGGGTATACGTATTTAGTCACCGCGCACCGAATGCAACGGTCATCAACGCGGCCGACGGCTCTGTGGCAGGAACAATCGATCTTGGCGGCGCGCCGGAACAGGCGGCAACCGACGACAAAGGTCATGTCTATGTCGATATTGAAGACAAGGCCAACGTTGCGGTGATCGATGCGAAGACCATGACGGTCACCGCGCATTACGATGTCGGCGACAAGGGTGGCACGCCCGCCGGGCTTGCGTTTGATGTGAAGAATCACGTTCTCTTCGTGGCGTGCCGCACGCCGGCGCCGGGAGTGATGGTTATGCTCAATTCGGAGAACGGCAAGATTATCGCGACTCTGCCGCTGGCCGGCGGCTCCGATGGCGCTGTCTACAATCCCGCGACGAAGGAGGCCTTCAGCTCGGCGGGCAATGGCACTCTGACAGTGATCAAGGAAGACAGCCCGGACAGCTTCGTTGTGGAACAGATCGTCCAGACGATGCAAAGCGCCAAAACGCTGACCTTGGATAGCAAGACGAACCATGTCCTGCTGATTGGCGCTGAGTATGGCCCGCCTGCCACGCCCGCGCCGGCACCAGGAGCAGGAGGACGTCCTGGCCGAGGACCGATGGTCGCAGATTCGTTTTCCGTGCTCGTGGTTGGTAAGTAATTTAGATACAGCGCCGGAAGTACTTGCCGGATCTTTTCGGCTCGACCGGCATCTGAATTTGCATGCGACCGATCGACGATACACGGCTGCTCTTACCCATTGGGCCAGAAGACCACGTTCACGGGCCAGACTCCGCGCCCTTCACTCTGGTCGAATACGGCGACTACGAGTGTCCAGCTTGTGGACAGCTTTTTGTAATCCTCCGGGATGTGCAAGGGGTGCTCGGGGAGCATCTACGGATTGTCTACCGTCACTACCCGCTTTCCGGCGCGCACCCGAACGCACAGAAGGCGGCGGAGGCAGCCGAGGCGGCTGGGTCGCAGGGCCGTTTCTGGGAAATGCACGACCTTCTGTTCCAACATCAGGCAAATCTCAAGCGAAAAGACCTGCTGGGCTATGCAGAACGTTTGGGCCTCGACATCTCCCGTTTTCGCAGCGACCTGACAGGGTCGATATACCGGGATAGAGTGCGGGAAGATTTCCGCCACGGCGTTCAAAACGGTGTCTATGGCACGCCGGGTCTTTTCCTGAACGGTGTCCGGTACGATGATGCGTGGGATCGCGACACACTGCTGCGGAAACTCACTGCCGCGAGACAGGCGGAGGCTTTCTAAACTCTTTACGGAGCAAAGTAGCCGCTAATGTCGAGGATCAGATCCGTGACATCCGTTGCGTACACCTTGATGACGCCGCCGGGACCTGCCGGAACGATCGCTGCGTTTGAAGTGATGCCGCCGTTGCAGAGCAGGATGGACACCGAACCTTCGGCGTAATTTGGCGCAGCGATGTCGGAGATGCCATCGTTGTTGAAATCGCCAACTGCCACCCGTTGCGGACCCGTACCGGTATGGATGTCTGCCCGATGGAAAGGAAATGTCTGGCCGCTTGCTGCCGCCGTAAACAACAGGAGAGTCGTCCACGAGATGCAGATAATAGTCCGGAATTCCTTTGTCACGCAGAGTTGCCCTCCATCCCAATGGGACGCTGTTCCAATCCTCTATGTTCTCTCATTGGCCAGACTCGTTCGCGGAACAGCGAGGCGATCAGCGCGATGGGCCGGAAGCTGAAACGGTATGCGAAGGATCTGCTGCAATGCCGTTTCGCGCTCCTCCGCGACTCGCTTCATCTATCCATTCGTGATAAGAAGCGCCCTAAATTAGTCCGGCAAAAATGCGCGGCGGTTGGGCGGGCCAGCATTCACCGTGATACCGGTGCTTTCTAAAATTAGCGGAAATCCGTAAGAACATCTCGAATCCGCTGGCTTGCAGACTTGTAAAAGGTCAGATGCACAATTTAGAAGGATTGAACATACGTGTCTTTCGGCAGGCCGGCACGTAGAGCCTCCTTCTGCAGCCGGACGGCGGCGTCCTTTGAAAGATTCGCGCCAATCGTCACCAGGTGTGGTGGATTTGGATGATGTGGTGATTGCACGTCCGCCTTGAATTTAGGCCAACGCGCCGTAATGCTTTTTGCCTCCCTACGCGCATCCTCCACGCGGTTATAAGTGGCTACGATAACGAACTGATTTCCTTTTTCACGAACTACAGTGCTGGTAACCCGATTCCGGGCTCCTTCCTCCTGCGCCGGCGCCGCCGCGATCCGAGGCGCGGACGATCTCGGTGCGGTCGTTTGTACCGCGGCGGCAACGGGAGCAGCCGCTTCCTGCGGTTTGGTGTTCATCCGGCGTATCTGCCATCCCGCAAGCAACAGCAGGACAGCCGCCGCCGCGATACCCACCTTCACTCCTACATGATTTGACCTGGTAGCCTCCGGGTCAGACACTCCGCCTGGCTGCGGCAGCGCCTGATCGGATGCCAGCCGGATCTGCGCCGCATTCCATCTCTCGTCCGCATTTGCGTTCAGTGAATTTCTCACGATTTGCCGAAACGGTATTGGAAGACTTTCAACCTGCTGCATGCTCGAACCGCTGGGCTGTTGTCCCGTCAAACAGTGCAGAGTAATGAGTCCCAACGACCAAATATCTGCAGCGGGTGAGAGCTTGCCCCCGGCCAACTCGGGCGCCGAATACATGCCGGCGGCAAACGTCAACGAACGATCGACGTCCGGTTTCAGAACTGAGTCGGCCAGAATCTTGATCTGCTCCCCGACGGCGTATATGCGAGCCGGCTCCAAAGCACCGTGAACCAGGTTTGCCTCGTGCAGATGCGCCAGAGCGGCTGTGGCAGCTTCGGTCACAGCTCGCGTTTCAGCAGGCGTGAGGGCCCGGTCCGCGAGAACTTCCGCCAGGCTGCCGTCCGTGTTTTCCGCGAGCAGAAAAGCGAATGACTCAATATCCACGTCGCCTTCGCCGTAATCAAGAATTTGGAGAAGATGTGGATGCGACACCGACGAGGCGGTCTGTAGCCGGCCGAGAAAAAGATCTCGATTCTCCGGGGCGATGTCGAATAGCTTCACAATCGCCGGCGCCCGATCGGGCCCGTACTCAGTGCGAAAAATTGCCGTGCTCCCTTCCTCGGACAGACACGAATGTAACGGATACCTGTCGTGGAATAGCAGGCCTTCATAGGACTTCCAGTAATTGCTCATGCTCGTCTCCGTATAAGATGAACTCCGCAGATCGGACTAATGAGACGGTTTGGAGTGAACCGCATACTATACTTATAGAACATTTACAGCCTAAATTGTTTTATCGATTCAGATCGGCTCGGGACAAAATATCGAAACATCCCAACGAAGATTAGGCTCCAGGAACCAAGGCGGCGGTTGAGGAAGAGTGTTTCCGGCGCTCGCCTGGACGCCCCGATGCCGCTTGCAATCTCGACGCTTGGCAGGCGCCGGCTGACCAGCCGCAAGGGTCATTGTACCGTTGATAGGGGGCCTTGCGCCATCAACAAATGATTGTCTCCTACTGGATACTTTCGCAATACACAGAGCCGCCCGTTCGTGATCCGCGAGCGGTGCAATAGCAGCCTGCTGAATACGCCGCGCAGCTTCGGCTTGCGCTGAAGCTCTCCATTTGAATTCGGTAGAGTAGTTGGGTGCTTCGATACACCGCATTGTTGCTCCTTTCCGCCGCCGGGTTCGCGCAGACCAATTGGCCATCTTATGGGAACGATCCTGGCGCGATGCGGTATTCCACCCTGCGGCAGATCGACGCGGGCAACGTCGCGCGGCTGAAGAGCGCGTGGACATTTCGTACCGACAGGCCAGGATCCGAGGCCATACCTATCGTTGCGGATGGCGTAATGTACTTGACGGCTCCGGATGGCGTGTATGCGCTCGTCCCGGAGACTGGCGAGTTGCTGTGGAAGCACGACGGGTCGCCGATGGCTCTACGCGGGCTGGCGTATTGGCCGGGCGCGGCGAGTTTGCACCCGCGCGTGTTCGCTGGAAACGGGCACTTCCTGTTGGCGTTGGATGTGACTACCGGGAAGCCGGCGCCTGGATTTGGAAATGAAGGACGTGTGGATCTGAAGACGGGCGTGCTGGGCGATTTGAAAGATGGGCGGTACGCCTTGGATTCGCCGCCCGCCGTGTTTGGCGACGTTGTGATTACGGGAAGCAGTAACGGCGAGGGCTCGCCCACTGCAGGATTGTACGGCGACATTCGCGGCTGGGATGCGAAGAGCGGCAAGCTGCTTTGGACCTTTCATACCGTGCCGCGTCCTGGGGAACCAGGATCGGAAACGTGGCCTGCCGATAGCTGGAAGAATCGATCGGGAACGAATACCTGGGGGTTCTTCACGCTGGATGTGAAGCGCGGGATTGTGTATGCACCCTTAGGTGCGCCGACCTCTGACTTCTATGGCGCGGATCGAGTGGGCGACGGCCTGTACGGGAATTCGCTGGTTGCGCTCGATGCACGGACGGGCGCAAAGAAATGGCACCGGCAGTTGGTGCATCACGATATTTGGGATTACGATGTCGCCGCCCCGCCAGCCTTGTTTGATATTCACCGCGGGGGACGCGTGATTCCGGCGGTCGCGCAGATCACCAAGATGGGTTTGTTGTTCGTGTTTGATCGGGAGACGGGAGAGCCGGTTTACGGGGTGGAGGAACGGCCGGTGCCCCAATCGGAAGTGCCTGGGGAAGTAACAGCGAAGACGCAGCCGTTCCCGGTGAAGCCTCCGCCGTTGGGGAAGAACACCTTTCGTATTGAGGACATGTACGACCGGTCGCCGGAGCATGCACGCTTTTGCAAGGAATTGTTTGAAACAAATCAGATGAAGATCGGCGGGCCATATACGCCACTGCCGCTCGAAGGGAACGCGCTGTTTTTTCCGAGCACGCTGGGCGGGGGAAATTGGGGCGGCGTCTCGGTCGATCCGTCGCTTGGTTTGTTGTTTGTGAATGTGATGCATGTGGCGCAGTGGGGACACATGGAGAAGCGGGGCAATGCGTATGCGCGGACATCGGCATATGGGAACTATGCGCGGTTTTGGAATCGGGAAACACACATACCGTGCCAGAATCCTCCGTTCGGAGAGCTGATCGCCGTCGATTTAGCTTCGGGCGATATTGCGTGGCGATCGGTGCTGGGGAGGATCGAGTCGCTGGAGGCGATCGGAGTGCGCGATACAGGCACGCTGAACCTCGGCGGAAGTATCGCGACAGCGGGTGGTGTCGTATTTATCGGGGCAACGAACGATTCGCGATTCCGCGCGTTTGATTCGAAGACAGGAAAGATGCTTTGGGAGGTGAAGCTCGAGGCAAGCGGACACACAAGTCCGATTACTTATATGGGCCGCGACGGACGGCAATATGTCGTGCTCATGGCTTCCGGAGGCGGAGGATTTTTGGGTGGAGGGACGAGCAATAGCCTGGTGGCCTTCGCGCTACCGGATGTCAACCGGAAACCATTGCCTGTCTCGGTCACGAAGGCCGTCGCCGCAGCCGCCGCTGCGAGGCGCGGGATGCCGAAAGTTGGTGCGTTTGCGCCAGTCGTGCTGCCCGCGGGCGGAGCGAAAGCACTAGTAGAGAAGACGTGCGGAGGGACCTGTCATTCGATTGAAGTAGTGACAAGTCAGCGATTGGATGCGAAGGAATGGGATTCGTTGGTGCAGAACATGGTGGCTCGCGGAGCGCGTGCGTCGGACGCAGAAGTGAAAGTGATCGTGGAGTATCTGGCGAAGACACTGGGGCAATGACATGATGATTTCGCGCAGAAGTTTTCTGGGCGGCGTTTCGGGAACGCTGTTGTCAGCCGCCACTCGTCCGAGAATTGCCGTGATCCTCTCGGTGTATCAGCCAGCCTCGCATGCCGACGTATGGATAACGGCGCTGCTGGAAGGGTACGACAACGGCCAACCTCGGACTCCACGTTTGGAAATTGTCTCGATGTATACCGATCAGGTTCCGGCCAACGACATGAGCCGCGCCATGTCGGCGAAACATGGTTTCAAAATCTTCTCCACCATTCCGGAGGCGCTCACCATGGGTACCGGCCGCCTTGCCGTCGATGGTGTGCTGCTCATGGCCGAGCAAGGCAAATACCCAGTGAACGAAAAGGGTCAGATCCTCTATCCGCGCCACGAATTCTTCCGTCAGGTCATGGATGTGTATCGTCAAAGCCACCGGGCTGTCCCTTTGTTCTGCGACAAGCACCTCTCCTACGACTGGACGAAAGCGAAGTGGATGTACGACCAATCCCGTGAATTGAAATTTTCCTTCATGGCCGGATCGAGCATTCCTCTCACTTGGCGGCAGCCTGCACTCGAGTTCGATCTCGGAACCCCGGTGGAGAAGGCCGTCGTAGCCGCCTATGGGCCGAAGGAGCCGTATGGGTTTCACGCATTGGAGACCCTCCAATGCATGGTGGAGCGGCGCGCCGGAGGCGAGAAAGGGATCGCCGCAGTCCAGTGCATCGAGGGCCCCGCCGTATGGAAATGGACGGCGAACAATGATTGGTCCAGGCCCCTGCTGAACGCTGCGCTCGAGCGAGTGGAAAACCGAAAACCGGGAACAGCCGAGGAAAACACTCCGAAGCCGATCTTGTTTCTTTTGGAATACACCGACGGGTTACAAACCGCAGTCTACCTGTTGAACGACTACATCAAGGATTGGTCTTTCGCAGCCAAGATCCAGGGCCGCAGTGAAATCGCCAGCACCAAGTGTTGGTCGCGAATGCTAAAGCCTTGGAGCCACGCCACCGGGTTGACGTATCAGATCGAAGAGTTGTATTTGACCCGGCAGCCGGGCATACCGGTGGAACGCACCTTGCTCACGACTGGCGCGCTTGCGGCGCTGATGGATTCCTCGTTCGATGGCGCTCGCGGGGTGGAGACTCCGCATTTGAAAATTGCCTATCGCGCACCGAAGAAATCCTTGTTCAACACGGGGCGCATCCCTCCCCCAGATCCATCGTAAAGCAGGAAAAACGCGGTAGATTTAGCTTTTTCGAGCTATCAACCAGCGCTTTCCAGCCAGAAACGAGCCGACCGCGACCAACATGAGCGCCGCGGACGCCGGTTCAGGAGCGTCGCTATCGCTGATCAGGTTGTAGGTAACGGCAAAGCCAGGTACAAAGCCGGGCTGATCGGAATTGGGTGTGTACAGGAACCCGTTGCTGCCTTCAGGCCCGACTTCCGTGACCGTTACGATGTTCGTGTAGAGGGCAGTTGGAAACCCGGTGTCCGCCAAAGCGTCGACGCCATCCAGATTGTCCGAATAAAACACCACACTCGCTGGATACGCCGGTGTGCCGGTTGCTGCAGGGTTGAAACGGATGATGTCCGAAATGGTTAGCCCGCCCGGCTCCAACAGGATGAGATCACCGGCTAGCAATCCAGGAGGTCCCAACAAGTTATAGCTGAGAGCGGACAACAAACCGCCAGGTCCAGGGTCAGCCGCCAGAACGCCGGGGACCGGTATCGCCGAACCCGCCGGAAATACTAATGAGCCGTTACCATTCTCATCCAATGTGATGAGAGGATTGTTGTCAGCCAACGCCATTCCCGCGAAGAGGAACAGTATGGGCAGCACACGACCGGCTACAAATTTATACATGCGACATCCTCCGTTAAACCAGTTCAGAGTACACTCATCACCTTCACAGATGCAATAAGTGAAAGGACCTAGGCAAAACTAGTGTTTCGCGAAAAATTCGGGCGCTATAATGTCAGGACTGGAAAACGAACTCTATGAGGGCAAGTGACAAGCAGATCTTCCTGGATGCCGCCCGCCACTTTCAGATGTGGATTTTGGTGCGCCGCACCAATCGCGCATCTCTCGAATACATCGGCAAACCCGGCTTCGTTCCCAAGCCGATCAACTGCAAAGCGAAAACCGCGGGTGAGAACCTCGGCAAGTATAAATTGGCCGGACTCGTGATCGATCCCACTGGCCGCGAGGCCGCCTTCAAACCGGAGCGGCTTCAGGACGCCGTGAAATGCTGGAAAGACACGAAGCAACTATTGGGCAAGGTCTTCACTGTGGATCAGGATGCGTCGTCGCTCCACTGTGGCTGTCTGATGCTACACAAGAACTACATTCACGGTGACTACGACCTTTACGACATTATCGACATCACCCAGGCGCACCGCAACCTCGCGGCGGTGGAGGTTCTGCTTGGCCAGCCTCACAGGCGCGGACCGAAGGTCTTCACGGTTCAGGAGTTTGTCAATTCGCGGATCGGGTCACCGATGCTACAGCATGGCGGCGATGCGCAGTTTCTTAAAGAGCATCGCTCGGAGTCAATCGACGCCTTCGGACCCAACGGCGAAGACGTGACCATCCTCAACCAGTTCAGCATCAAGGCCTGGTATAAGGAGCGTTTTGGCGGCCGCCACGTCATTGGCTGATTTGCAGACGCCGACGCTTCAATGGTAAGGTTGGGGCCTCGCAGAAATCTTCACTCCCGCAGGCTGTGTGAAGAGATCAGCTTGCAGTCATATAATTCAAAACGTAAGTAAACCCCGTTCCACAGCGTGGCCTTCGTCTTAACGCCGGTTTGCACGAAGAGCATCCTGCACGAGTTTACCGTCAATAACAATATTCGTCCGAGTCGAGGTGTATCCTACGTCTCGTATATCTCACTTGTCACTCGATGAGCCTCACCGAAACCACCTTGCCGTTCTCAATCCTGACCTTGGCGGATGCGTTGGCTTCGACGAGGTAAGTCAGTGTCTCGACCAGAATCCCGTCCTCCGGAATCGACATCTTCGAGCGTGGCGCACCCAGTTTCTCCAGGACAGCATCTTTCGCCATGCCCCTCTGGATTTCACTCAGCTTGGCCCGGCTGACAGGAGGTGGGGTCGGCTCGGCAGCGCCTGGAATAGTCCCCGAAGTAACCCCTGAATCCAGCGTCTCCATCTTCGGCCGCGCCCTTTGGCCGATCGCCGTCGTTGCCATACTCCCGGATCGCGCGGCGGGCGGCGCGATCGGAGAGTGCTGAGCCGCCGCATGAATCTCTGCGCTCTTACGCGCGACTGAGTCCATGAACTCCTTATGTTGCTGCCCCCGCTCTCTATTCAGCCGTTCAGTCTCCCTCACGGATTCTTCGAACTGCTCCTTGAGTTCCTTGCCCTTACGTGCAAGGTCCGCGCGAAGCTGCTCGGATTCCCGGTGCTTCTGCTCCCAATAAGCTAAAACGAAACCCGGCGGCGCTTTGTACCCTGGTTCGTCGCTATAGATCGCGCCATCCCAGCAATAGAACTTCTTACAGGTAGCGCATGGCGTGATGATGAACTTTCCATCTTTCGCGTCGCAATACCATCTAAACGATCCTCCTTGCGCCCAGCAGGAAATACCCGCGGCCAAAATGGCCGCAACGACACGCCAGCGTAGCCAATTCCCCGAGAGAAACATGGACGTGCTCCTCATTTGGACAGCATCTCGACAATCCGGTCCCACGTCGACATCTCGTACGCCGTCGAATGAGTCAGGGAATTATCCAGCCGCCGCAACTCCAGATTAATCGCCAACCAGGCGAGTAGTGCAGCGAAAAGCAGTTTGGCGGTCTTGAGTTTTTGCTTGCGGGTCCGGCGCTCTGGTTGGTTCACCGAGGCTTTATAGCGCAGGAACAGAACCGCGATGCACAACGCTGCGCCTAGAATTGTGACCGGCTGTGGCAATTCTCCGCCTCCTCCATCTCGGTCGTATATCGGAGGTCCGCGGCCAATGGTTCAGTGTGTACGGGAATTTCAATCCACAAGCTAGGGCGTTTCCCTCAGCATCTCCGGCGAAAGGCTAGGGCACCCACGCCACCAGCTCAATCTCCACTCTCGTTTGAGTGTCGGGAAAAATCGCACCCAAGGCCGTTCGCGCCGGTGCGTCTTTCTTGAAGAACTCCCCGTAGGCTGCGTTGAACGCCGGTTTCTCCCCTTTTACATCGGCCAGAAACGCCGTCACCTTGATCACGTTATCGAGCGACGAACCCTGCGCTTCCAGATTCTCCTGGTGCTTTTTCAAGCTCGCGATGGTCTGTTCTTTGATGTCGTCACCCTTACCGGAGAGGCCCGAGCTGTAGTAGAGATTGCCTACCTTGTATCCACCGGGAGCTTTCACTTTGCCAGAAGCGGGCGCGGCCTGAGCCGGAGCCGCTGCTCCCGCGGCCAGCACCGCCGCTCCGGTCAAAAACTCTCTTCGTCTCTTCATGTTCGTTGAGTCTCCTTTCGAAAATTGTACCGCCCTGCCGGCAAGGTCGCGGCTCGAGAAATCAAGCTATCATTTAACTAGCCCGCAAAGGGCCGATCGCGGCCCTAGTATTCGCAAGCAAACGGCAGTGCGAGTCCGCGATCCAGGCTCCGTTTTGCAGGCGTTTCTGAGGAGTTCGTGTACGAGTGGCATTGAGCCGTCAGCTTCCGCGTTGAATGTCCTGATTGGCGGAACGAAACGATATTATGCAAATCCATGTCGGCTACGAATTGATCTATAACTTTCCCCAACCGGCTCCGATGATCCTCGCGTTGAGCATCCATTATTCGCGGGCCTCGGACATTCTCATTCCCGACACTCTGACAACCGATCCGCCGGTGCCCATCAGGGGGTATCGTGATGGCTTTGGCAACTGGTGCACGCGGATTATGGCGCCGGCCGGGCGTATCCGGCTCAAAACCGATGCGCTGATCCGCGATACCGGGCAACCAGACCCAGTCGTTCCAGATGCTCAACAGCACGAGGTTCAGGATCTGCCGGAAGAGACACTGGCCTTCCTGCTGGGCAGCCGCTATTGCGAGACCGATCTGCTCTCCCAAACCGCTTGGGACCTATTCGGGCTGACGCAACCGGGTTGGCCGCGCGTGCAGGCGATCTGCGACTATGTGCACAACCGGATCGCGTTCAACTATCAGCAGGCGCGAGCCACGCGGACCGCTTGGGAGGCCTTCAACGAGCGCACCGGAGTCTGCCGCGACTACGCGCATCTGGCGATTACATTCTGCCGGTGCATGAATATCCCGGCGCGCTATTGCACGGGTTATCTCGGTGACATTGGAATGCCGCCGCCATACGCCATCGGGGATTTTGCCGCATGGTTTGAGGTCTATATCGGCGGCGCCTGGTATACCTTCGACCCTCGCAACAACATGCCACGGATCGGACGGGTTCTGCTGGCGCGTGGCCGGGATGCAGCCGACGTTGCGATCGCAACGACCTTCGGCCCGAACACGCTGGAGAGTTTCCATGTGTGGACGGACGAAGTTGTAGAATGCGTTGGCGCTGTCCGATGAAACACTGGATTAAATTCTAATCATGCCTCTCCTCACCGTGCGCCATGTCACGGTCTACAAATACTCAGAGCCCGTGGAACTTGGCGAGCACCGAATGATGTTCCGGCCGAGGGAAAGTCACGACCTCCGGCTCGTGAGGTCGAGTCTGGAAATCACACCCAATCCCGTGCGCCTCCGCTGGTTGCACGACCCTTTCGATAACTCGGTCGCTGTGGCCACCTTCGAAGGTTCGACTACCGAGCTTCGCTTCGACAGCAGCGTTACATTGGAACATTTCCAGGACACCGCGCCTGAATACCCGATGGAGGAGCACGCGAAGATCTATCCGTTTCGTTACTCGGATGAAGAACTGCCCAACCTCGCGCGCGCGATAGTCAACCAGCATCCAAAGAACAATGTAAGCAGTTGGGTACGCCAGTTTCTGGATCCGTCCGGCGTCACCGGAACAATGAGTTTGCTTCGGTCCATCACCCAAGGAATCAGGCGGGACTTCCGCTATGTACGGCGCTCAGAGAAGGGCGTACAGACCCCGAATGAAACGCTCGAGAGCCGTTGTGGAAGTTGCCGGGACTTCGCCGTTCTAATGATCGAGGCCACGCGTTCGCTCGGCTTGGCCGCGCGTTTCGTAAGCGGATATATTTTTGTTCCCGGGATAGATTATGGCGAGACGAACGGCGGCGGTTCAACTCATGCGTGGGTGCAGACTTATTTGCCGGGCGCCGGCTGGGTGGACTTCGATCCGACGAATAATATCGTTGGAAACCGCAATCTGATTCGCGTGGCCGTAGCATGGGACCAAAGGCAGGTTCTGCCGCTATGGGGTACTTATGCCGGTTCGGCTTCCTCTTTCATCGGCATGGACGTTACTGTGTCCGTCCGCGAAAATGGACAGTGACGCCGGAGCTTTCCGTATACTTCGCCCCGCCGGAAAAGGCCGGTTCGTCATCCTCTGCGATCACGCCAGCAATCACGTTCCTGCGGAACTGGACAATCTGGGCTTGCCGGCATCGGAACTCGAGCGCCACATCGCGTGGGATATCGGGGCTGCGGGAGTGACCGCTGAGCTATCCGATATCTTCGACGCACCTGCCATCCTCTGCGGCACGTCACGCCTGGTAATCGACTGCAACCGTCAACTCAACGCGCGCGACCTTATTCCCGAAATGAGCGACGGTACCGCGGTCCCAGGCAACCGGAATCTGAGTGAGCCAGCAAGGCTGTTGCGTATCGAACAATGGTTTGAGACTTACCATGCCGCGGTTGAATCGGTGATCGCGGATCGGGACGCACGGAAACTTATTTCCGTCGCGCTCTCTATTCACACCATGACCGAATGTCTCGCGGGAGAGGCCCGGCCGTGGCAGATCGCACTGTCCAGCCATGACGACCGCAGCTTGGCGGAGCCGGTGCTTGCGGCGCTGCGGCGTCCGGGCGACATAACAGTAGGGGATAATCAACCTTACGATCTGGATCCAGCCGTGGATTACAGCACTCCGTTCCATGCGATACGTCGACACATGCCGTACTTGCAGGTGGAGTTTCGCCAGGATGAAGTCGCGGACCGGGCTGGGCAGGTTCGTTGGGCTCGACGTTTCGCCGATGCTTTAGATACACTACCATTGCAGCAAAAATGAGTGAGTTTAGCCGGCGGCGTTTTCTCTTTCATACGGGATCGGGGATGTGGCTTGTCTCGGACTCCGTTCAGGCGCAGACGCCTGCGGCGGCCGGCTCCTCTGTGCGTCTACGGCTGATCAATGCGGACACGGGCCGTGCCGGTGTCGCCCGCATGCGCTTCGTCGATTCGAATGGACGAGAGATTGTACCGGTGGGCAGAGCCTCCGCACTGGGACAGGATGCGGTGGAGGGAGACGTTCAGTTTCAGTCGAAGCGTTTCTGTTACATCAATGGCGAGGCGGAGTTGCCGGCCTCGATGCTGCCGGTTCGCTATCAGTTGATCAAGGGATTCGATTTCGAGATCCAGGAAGGCGTCCTGCAGGCGCAAGATGCTCGGGCGGGCGCCATCACGCTGCGCCTGAATCGCTGGATCCGCCAGCAACATGAAGGCTGGTATAGCGGCGACATTCACATTCATCACATAAAGCCCCAAACCTGCCGCGTGGAAATGGAGGCCGAAGATCTGGACGTGGCCAATATTCTCACGTCCGACTTCACGCAAGATCAGGATCAGTTCGAAGGGAAGCCTAACGCGAACTCGAGCAATGGTCGCATTATCTACGTATCGCAGGAGTTCCGTCACAACGATCTCGGACACATTTGTCTGCTGAATCTTAAGAAGCTGGTGGAGCCGGTGAAGACGATGCAGAAGGAACATTATCCGCTGCACACGCATGCAATCGACGAAGCCCACGCTCAAGGCGGCTATGTCTCGTGGGCCCACTTCCCGAGTTGGCCTGGCGTAGAGAGTCCGATAGACGTGGCGATGGAGAAGCTCGACGGGCTGGAGATTCTCTGCGTGCTCGATCCCCGCGAGCTGCCGGTGTTCGTGCGCGAGGTGGTGCCCGAGATCGAAGCGAACGATGGGCTGCGGATGTGGTATCGCTATTTGAATTGCGGTTTCCCTTTGACAGCGACGGCGGGTACGGACAAGATGACGACATTCGTCACCGTTGGGTCGAACCGGGTATACGCCAAGGTGTATGGCGAGTTCAATTATCAGAACTGGATCAACGCGCTGCGCGCCGGACAGACATTTATCACGAACAGTCCGATGCTGCGCTTCACTGTGAACGAGCGGCAGGCAGGCCAAAAACTGCACGTCTCCGGCGGGACACAAAGCACTCTGCGCGTGCATGCGCTGGCTGAATCGCAACTGCCTTATGACCGCCTGGAGATCGTTGTAAACGGCAAGGTGGTCGCGGACGCGAGTCCGTCCGGCAAACGGCACAAGGCCGAGATTCACCTCGAGTACCCGGCCGGCAAAAGTTGTTGGGTGGCGGCGCGGGCGGTGGAAGACTTGACCACTTATCGCGCGCGCCAGGTGAATTTCAGCGAGATTCATCAGACAGTGGGGACGCACCATGGCGATTACTACGGAACGCGCCGGCCGGAGACTGTATTCGCACACAGTTCGCCGGTATACGTGATTCGCGATGGAAAGCCGATCCGAAACTGGGACGACGCCCAATATTACATCCGCTATTTGGATTCGGCCGAGGCATGGCTGAATCGTAAGGGACGTTTCGCACGGCCAAGCGACCGCAAAGCGACGATCGATGCGATCCAACAGGCACGTATAGTATATGGACGGCGGGCGGAAGAGAGCCGCGCGCAAGATCGCGCTTGAACTGGATGAGCTATGACGTTGAACTCCTGTTTCGGGAGGTCGCCGATCTCTCGCCGGACGAGCGCGAGCGGTATTTCGATCAGCGCGAAGTGCCGCCGCATCTTCGGACGGAAGTGGAATCCCTCCTCCGGTTCGACATGCCTCACGTCGAATCGCTGACCGGATGCGTAGCCTCGACAGCGGCACAGTTCCTCGATTCGGATGCCGGCCTGGGTGAAGGAAGCCGCTGCGGTCCTTATGAACTGGTCCGCTTGCTCGGACGCGGTGGAATGGGCGCGGTGTTTCTGGCGCAGCGCACCGACGGCGAGGTGGAGCAGCGGGTCGCCATCAAGCTTGTCCGCGCTGACGCTGAACAACCTGCCTTCCGGGATCGTTTTCTCAGGGAGCGGCAGATTCTCGCCTCCCTGAGTCATCCCGGCATCGCACGCCTGCTCGATGCCGGTCACACTACCGGCGGCCAGCCCTATCTTGTGATGGAGTACATCGACGGAATTCCAATCGATGTCTATTCTCAGGACCTCGATCTTCGCGCGAAGCTTCGACTCTTCCTGCTGGTATGCGATGCGGTCTCTTATGCTCACCGCAGTCTAGTCATCCATCGTGATTTGAAACCTTCGAACATACTCGTAGAGGCCGGTGGTCAACCCAAGCTGCTCGACTTTGGAATCGCTCGAATTCTGGATGAGCAGACGGATCGGAGCTTGACCAAGGAACGGCTGTTGACACCAGACTACGCCAGTCCCGAGCAAGTCCGCGGCGTGGCGCGCACCACGGCGACCGATGTGTATTCGCTGGCAGCCGTGCTGTACCGGCTCCTCACGGGACGCTCGCCGCACACGCCGGCGGACGATGGTACCGAGTCCATCGAAGTGCTCATCTGCTTGATGGAGCCTACTGCTCCGAGCCGATGGAACCGCGCGCTCCCGCGAGACCTGGATTTCGTCCTGGCGAAGGCGCTGCGCAAAGAACCGGAGGAGCGCTATGCTGCCGTAGATGCGCTGGCCTCGGACGTTCGTGCGGTACTCGAATCGCGGCCGGTGGAGGCCCGCTCCGGGAGCGCCTGGTATTACACGCGCAAGTTCATACGGCAGCATTGGGTGCCTGTGGCTGCGGCTGCGCTCGTTGTCTCAAGCCTGTCTGCAGGCTTGTATGTGGCCAACCGCGAACGTGCGATTGCTCAGCGGCGTTTCATGGAAGTTCGCCAACTCTCCAACAAACTGTTCGATATCGATGCCCTGGCCCGCGAGTTGCCCGGCAGCACCAAAATGAGGCAGCTCATCGTGGATACCTCGCTAAAGTATTTGGGGCAACTTGCCACGGACGTCCAGGTTGACCCTGCGCTTGCTTTAGAAGTCGGTAACGCCTATATGCGGGTGGCACGCGTGCAAGGAGTTCCCATCGGCCCGAATCTCGGACAGCTCGATCACGCGGAGCAGAACCTTGAGATTGCGGACAGACTTGTCCATTCCGTAATCCAAGCGCAACCTCAGAATCGGATGGCGCTCCTCCGCGCGGCGCAAATCGCGCACGACCGAATGATCCTGGCCGGGTACAATCACCAGCACGAGGAAATGCTTCGGTTCGCTGACGCAGCGGCGGAGTGGCTGGAGAAGTTTCATGCCCAAAAAAGCGACGGCGCCGAAGACTCGGCAATCCTGAATACGTACTTAAATGTGGCTAACGAATATGTTTCCGATCGTCAGTTCGACAAAGCTCTGCGCCTTACCAGCCGCGCTATTGACCTCTCGCGGACCTTTGATTTCCCGGCTTACCGCGGCACCCTGCAATGGGTCAGGGCGAGGGTCCTTCAACGCCAGGGCAATCTGGAAGAAGCTCTCCAGGCGATTCACGAGTCGGTAGCGCTACTGGACACCGGTTCCATGAAAGCCCGGCGCGGACAAGTCTCGAATCTTGCCCAGGCTCTGGTCTACGAAGGCAGGATTCTCGGCGACGACAGCGGCATCAGCCTGGGCCGGTCGGAAGAGGCGATAAAGCTTCTGCAGCGCGCCTTCGGCATCTCAGACGCTCTGGTGCATCAGGATCCGAACGATCACAACGATAGAGGCACGTTTGCAATGGCTGGAATCCCGCTTGCCGGGACCCTGCGTCACTTCGACGCACGCCGCGCCCTCGGCATCTACGACCACACTCTGAGCCACTTGAACGATATTAAGGACGATGTGCACCTACAAACCTATGCGGTGAGATTGCTGGTGGGCTCCAGCTATCCGTTGCGGCGCCTGGGCCGCGCTGCCGAAGCCCGTCAGCGCCTGGATGCTGCCTTCCAGCGCCTCCGCCAGCTCAAACATTATCCGGCGGACAAGATCGAGCTGGGTTCGGACGCGGACGAGGCCCTCCGCGCGCTCGCAGACCACGAGGCCGAAACGGGCAATGTCGCGCGCGCACTGCAAGTTTACGGGGAACTGCTCGATCGGATTGCGGCGGCCAAGCCGGACCCGGAGACGAGATTGGAGGACGCAACCGACTTGTCGAATATCTATGCGGGGATGGCCGCTGTGCATCGGCGCGCGAAGCAGGCTGACCTTGCGTCCGCACTTGAGGAGCGCCGGCTGCATCTCTGGCAGCATTGGGAGCAAAAGCTCCCTAACAATTCGTTTGTGCTCCGGCAGATTACTTTGAAGCTCCCTCAGTAAATACTTCGCCGATTCTGTCCGCGCTTATTACGAGATGGTCGTGCCGAGCCCTGCGCAGTCGAACATTTTCGTCGATTTACTTACGCAATCCGTGCGAACACCAGCATTGGGTGGATTCCACAGTTACGGCATTCTGCTGAGCCCGGGGACGCAAATGGAGATAGCCCACCACCCCTGAACCGGCGTCTTTCGCGCTCATCGGATTCGTGTTGGCCGGAGTGGTTCTACTGGGCAGGAGATGTTCCTGATTCTCCGCTGAGCCGGCGCCGCAGCCAGGCGTGCGCAAAGCGTAGCTCGTGTTGTACGATGTGGATCGACCGGCCTACCACCTCGGCGGTTTCTTCCGCGGTCATGCCTCCGAAATACCGCATTTCGATCACCTGGGCCGGAGACGGATTCTCGCGCGCCAGAGCATCGATGGCCAGGTCCAGATCCAACAGGGACACGAGCGCGTCGCCAGATGCCGCCGGCATGCCGAGATCGGTGTCCAAGGTAATTCGTTGCCCAGGTCCGCCCCGCTTGCCTGATCCGCGGGCACGCGCATAATCCACCAGAACGCGCCGCATGATGCGCGAGGCGATCGCCATGAAGTGATCTCTGTCAGAGAACTTCGGGTTCGAACTCTGGAACATCCTCAGGTAGACTTCATTCACCAGAGCTGTCGGTTGCAGCGTATGGTCCTGCCGCTCTTTGCTCAGATGCCGCCGTGCAATTCGGTGCAGTTCGGCGTATACCAACGGCATGAGCTCATCGGAGGCCGAAGAATCGCCGGAGCGGACGCGTTGCAGTAGCCCCGTGATCTGTTCATCCAATGCTTCCGGCCCTCCGGTCGCATTATCACATGAGGTTTTTAGCTGTAGATTGGTTCGAGCCGATTAACAATGTACTGGCCGCTGCGCTGATAGCTGGTTAGCGGGCCTTTTCGCGTCCGATCCAGATCGACGCAATTCCAACCTTTGTATTGGATCTCTTTCAGAATGCGATGGCATGCCGGAAAATCGATATCACCGTCGCCCAAGTCGTAGATACTCTCGAAGAACTTTGCTTCCGAGGAATCCTTCTTATGTACTTTGCCGTTCGGCAGAGTGAGGTCGGCGATTGGAGTCGTCCACCGCGCATCCTTGTAGTCCATGAAGATCAGGCGATGCTTGTACTTCTCGTACGTCTTCACGACATCGCTTCCGCCCAGATGAAGATGGCCGGTGTCGGGAGAGAAGTTGAACAACTTGGGATCAGTCAACTCCATGCATCGGTCTACTTCCTCGGGACCCTGCACCATCGCATCGAGATGATTGTGAAGTCCGGCCTGAAAGCCCATTTCGCCGGCTGCTTCGCCGATACGGTTGAACCCGCCACACATCGTCCGGAAAGCGGCATCCACGTCCTCACCCGGCGGTCTGCGGCCAGGCGGAAACACGACCAGGTGCTTCGCGCCGAACGTCTGTAGAAACCGCATTGCCTCGCGCGCGTTGGTGACTACTTTTTTGTGCTGCGACAGGTCGTGGACGGGTCCGCCGAACGAGATGGTGGCAACGAACAGATTCCGCTTTGAGACTTCGCTCTCGAGTTGCTGCGCCGTGATGCTGTAAGTCTTCAGGATGCCGGGATAACCGGTGAGACGCACGCCGATGAAGCCGGTGTCGCGCATCACGTCGAGAATGTCGGTGAAGGGACCCGGCGGATAGTGCGACCACAAACCGGCGCTGAGAGCCCACTTGATGTTTCGATTCGCCGGCAGCCGGTCGGCGGTGCGAGCCAATGTGGCCGCGAGTGAAGCTAGGAACATTCGTCTTTTCATGTTTTTCCTGGGAACTTCCAAATGCGAAGGGCGTTTTCGCCGAGGATGCGTTTGCGATCAATCTCCGAATAGAAATCGAGAACCTTTTCTACGAACTCGAGCTCTTTGTCCATGGGTAATTCCCAGCGCGGGCGGGGATATCCTGTGCCCCAGATGATTTGTTTCCCGCCGAATTCCTCGTACGTCGCTTTAAAAAACGGGATCGTGTCACGGTACGGGAAGTCCTTTCCGAGCGAGAGCTCGTAGGGTTCGGAAGCACTGACCCAGACCTGCGGGAAGCGTTTCAGACGGAACATCTTGCGGAACTCAGGCCACGGATCTGCCAAGTGAAGATCGGGTTTACCCAGGTGGTCGATGACGATCTTCACTCCGGGGAACCGTCCGGCCATGTCTTCCAGCATGGGCATCTGGTGCGGAAGAATGTAGTAGTTGAACACCGCGTGAAGCTTCTCCGCCTCCTGCCAAAGCGGGTAGTGCTCTTTCGAATTGAGCCAGGTGGATTTCGGGTGATACAGCGGGCTGAATCGCATTCCCTGAAATCCGCGCTCCTTGATCCAGTAGCGGAACGTATCGACTATCTTCGGATCTTCGGGATTCAGAAGCCCGTGCGCGACGAAGAGATTCGGATAACTGTGCAGCGAGTGGTCGATATACGAATTGTCCCAACCGTAGTAGCGGGGATTGATGAGCACGGCGTAACGGAGTCCGAAATCCTTCATCTGCTGGACCTCGTTTTCGATGGGCGCGTCCATCGGGACGTGCTTCAGATCGGGCCTCTCGGGGTGATGAAAGGGAAAGCGCGGGTCGGAGGTCCAGACCTCGAGGTGGGTGTCGATAATGAGACGGTTCTGCTGTGATCGGGCGAGAGCAACTGAGGCTTGAGCCAGGAAGGTCCGGCGATCCAGGAGCACGATGCAGGCAGCGTATCACGTTTTCGGTAGTAATCTAGCTGCATGCGATATCTGATTTGCCTTCTCTGTCTTTTCACGATGTTTGCCGCGGAAAAGAAAGCCGTCGCTCCCGCAGCGGGCCCGAAGCCGGTAGGTCCTTACAGTCCCGGCGTGATGGCCGGAGAGTTTCTTTACGTGTCCGGAGAGGGCGCGAAGAAGGCGGATGGCTCCATGGCAACATCGGTGGACGAGCAGCTTCGCCAGTGTTTCGAAAACATCAGGGCCATTGTGGAAGCGGCCGGATTGACGATGGAACATGTGGTCATGGCGACCGTGTATTTGACGGATGCGTCGAGCGAAGAGACCTTGAATCGCGTTTGGAAAGAGGTCTTCCCCACGAATCCGCCGGCGCGTTCCACTATCGGCGTCGCTTTGCTCCCCGGAACTCCGGTGGAGGTGAATGCGGTCGCTGTCAGGGATCTGGCACGCAAGCAGCGCATTGCTCCCACCGGTTACCCTGCGACGTCCCCTCTCGCACCCGGCATTTTGGTGGGCGAGCGGCTGTTTCTCTCGGGCTTTCTTGGCCGAGATATCAAGACCGGAAAGATCCCGACTGATCCCGCGGCCCAGGTAGAGCTCTCGATGGACCGCATGCGCCAGACGCTGCAAGCCGCGGGCATGGACTACCGGAACCTGGTGTTCGTGAATCCCTACTTGACTGAAAAGATGCCGATGGACGTGATGAATAAGGTCTATGCGAGCCACTTCGAGTTTGGAAATACGCCTGCGCGCGCGACGATCCGAGTGAACGATCTCCCCAATGGGGCCGCCATCGAATTCAGCGGAGTGGCCGTTCGGAACCTAGAGCAACGCCGCGCCGTGCGCCCGAAGAATATGGCTCCGAGCGCGACTGCCAGCCCTTGTGTCTTCGCCGGCGACACTCTGTATTGCTCGGCTAAATCGGGATTCATCCCTGGACCGAAGAGTGGCATCTACGCCTCTACGGTGGAGCATCAACTGCGGCAGACGATGCGCAATCTACTCGATGGACTGGAGGAGGCGGGAATGGATTTTTCAAACGTTGTGGCGAGCAATGTTTATCTGGATAACCTCGACGACTTCGCGCGCATGAATGGCGTCTACGCCCAGTACTTCGCCGGCGGCGTGCTCCCCGTCCGAACTACGATCCAGCAGGTCCGGCCGGGGGAGCGCAAGCCGGATGCGGAGGGCAGATGGCCCACTCTCGAGCAGATTTCGATTGTCGCAGTCAACTAGGTCTTGAACTTCTTCGTGAACTTTATTATGCTTCCACAAACGGTCCAAACCGTTTTTAAACGCTAACGGTGGGGTTTCACCGGGGGTATTGACATGAAGTGGATCGGCGTACTTGCGGTACTCGTATCACTTTCGTCTGCGGCTTGGGCCCAGACAACGGGCTCAGCCACCATCGTCGGGACTGTTACCGACACTTCCGGCGCAGTCATCGCCGGCGCGAAGGTCAGCGTGGTGAGCGCCGAAATGGGATTCAATTTCGAGGGCACGACGAACAGCGAAGGCTATTACTACCTTCCTTACCTCCGGCCAGGAACCTACAATCTGACGGTGGAGGTGACGGGATTCAAGAAATACGTGCGCAACGGTATCGAACTCCGCACCAACGAACAACCGCGAATTGACGTGGCGCTCGAGATTGGCAATGTCGCCGACTCGGTAGAAGTGCAGGCCACCACGCCGTTGCTCGAGACCGAGACAACCGTATCTGGCGGCATCATGGAAGGTTCGACGGTGGTGAAGATACCCATCATGCAGAAGCTCACATTTCGCATCCTTCCGTATCTTCCGGACACGCAGGTGATCAATGGCCTTCACATCAATGGGCAGCGCGAGCGTGCGATGGGCTACAACCTGGACGGGCTAGGCGCGAAGGAACCTGTCACAGGGGCAGTGGGCACCACCAACCGCGTTGTGACCTCGAGCATCGATGCAATCCAGGAGGTGAAAGCCTACTCTACCGGAATGCCGGCAGAGTTCGGACACTCCGCGGGCGGCGCGCTCAGCGTCGTATTCCGCAGCGGCACCAACCAGTTTCACGGAAGCGCGGAAGATCGATTCCTGAACAATACGCTGCTCCATCGCGACTACTTCGACACCATCCCGCCTCCGCCGGACTCGTACCACGAGCTTTCCGCCGTGCTGAGCGGGCCCGTGATGTTTCCGAAAATCTACAACGGCAAGGACAAGACCTTCTGGCTATTCGGATTTGCGCGCCATCATGAGAAAGCTTCGGAAACGTTCACCGGCGATGTACCGAGCAACGATATGTTGAACGGGAATTTCAATTTCTTCGATGGCACCGGCAAGCAGATCGGAAACACGATCTACGATCCCACCACCATTCGCCAGCTTTCGAATGGCACCTGGACCAGCGATCCGTTCCCGAACAATACTATTCCGAAAAACCGCTTCGACCCGGTGGCGAACAATTTTTTATCGCATCAACCATTCACGCCCGCGGACGCCTCAGGGTTTGTCGATAAGCTCGGCCCCCATCAGAACCTGGTGGCTCCGACTACGTACAGATCGTACCGGACCCGGTTCGATGTCAAGATCGATCACGAGTTCAACGCGAACCATAAGATCTTCGCGCGTTATTCGCAGTCTCATCACACCGCGTTCCGCGACCGCTGGGTGAACGAAGCGAACTGGCGCTTGCTCGATGCAAATGCGGTTCCGTTTCCGATCGACCAGCCCAACATCGTAGTGTCCGACACTTACACGATCACTCCGACGCTGATCAACGAATTCCGCGTGGGATTCAACCGGCGCAAGACCACGAAAGATCCGGTCTCCGCCAATCAGGATTGGGCCAAGCAACTTGGCATCCCGGGAGTAAGCGGCGCGACCTTCCCATATTTCGTGCCCAGCGGCAGCTCACAATCGTCCATCATTCCCTCTCTCTCCGACGCAAATAATTACTACCGAACGGGTCCGGGTGGAACCTCTTCTGAGGTATGGGAGGATTTGCGCGCCCAGGAGAACCTGACCAAGGTCTGGGGCAAGCATACGGTGAAAGGCGGCTATGAAATCCTGCGCACTCGCTACAACGTGTTGACCGAGGCGTTGCCTTCCGGGAAATACTTCATGAGCGGCACCGAACTTCCTTTCTCGACAGCGGGGACTTCCGGCAACGACTTTGCCGACTTTCTCCTTGGCACGGTGGGACAGGCACAATTCACGCAGGCCCTCGCGACCTGGCTGCCCAGGTGGTGGAGCCACTCCATTTATCTGCAGGACGATTGGAAGCCGACGCGGACTCTCACCATCAACTATGGCCTGCGCTGGTCGTACGAGTCTCCCTACACCACGAAATACGGCCAGCAGTCGAATTTCGACCCAACCGCGACCGATCCCATTACCGGCAAGCTTGGCGCGATTGTTCATAAACCTGGATCGTTGTCCGCGAGTAAATTTAACAACTTCCAACCTCGTATTGGCCTCGCGTGGAACTTCCGTCCGAAGCTGGTATTCCGCAGCAATTTCGGAATCATTTCGCAGGACCTGTTCATGTCGTCGCTGAGCCAGAATTTCGAGGAATATCTGGCTTCCGCGGCAGTGCAGGCTCCGGTTGGCGATCCTCGCCCGGCATTCGTTCTTTCGCAGGGGCCCGGCAACGTGCAGTTCAAGACGGCTACCGATGGCAGTGCGCCGTTCGTGGGAACAAACTACTCGAGCCGGAACGCTTCCTGGATCGATCCGAACATCCGCATGCCGTACATCATGAACTGGTCCGGCGGCTTTCAGTGGGAATTCATGAACAATGTCCTGCTCGACACCACTTACCAGGGCTCGGCTGGAGTGGGCCTGTTGAATAACTGGGACATCAATGCGATTCCTCTGAATATCGCCAGCGACTACGCTACCCTCGATAACATTCGCAGGAACGCTCAGAACTTCAAACCGTACCCGCAATTCGGGGCCATTCAGCTCTACTCCAACTTCGGACACAACACCTATCACAGCGCCACGGTTCGAGTGGAACGCCGATTCCACAGCGGATTCTTCGCCAATGGGTTCTACACGTGGTCGAAAAACATCACGGATGCCGATGCGGATGGCGGCACTTCGGGTATTACGTACTATAACCGAAAACTGGAAAAGGGCCGTTCCAATTTCGACATCTCGCATCGGTTCGTGGGTACTTTCATCTACGAACTTCCGTACGGCAAGGGCCGTCCGTTCGGCAACAAGAGTGGACTCGTGGATGCCGTGATCGGCGGATGGGACCTCACGTTCTCGCAGACGCTGCAGAGCGGGCCTCCGGAGACGGTGACGTTTGCCGGCGCTCCTTCGACGCCGTACGCGCCCGGACAGCCGTATGTATGGCTTCCAGGGCAGTTGCGGCCGAATCAGATTCTGCCTAACGACCAGGCGGTGACACAAGGATGGACGATCGGAGCCAACCGGCTTCCAACGAGCTTGCAAAATCCTTATCTGAATGCGGCGGCTTTCGCATATCCGGCGCCGTTTACCGCCGGCACTCTCGGGCGCAACACACTGACCGGACCTGGCATGATGTGGGCGCAAGCCTCGCTCTCGAAGACCTGGACTCTGAAAGAACGCATGAAGTTCACCGCGCGGTGGGACTTCAACAATGTGTTTACCCGTTTCAATTTTGGCGATCCGAACCGGGTTTACAATGTCGCGACTTTGAGTACTTTCGGACGCTTCACGAGCACTCGCGGGAGCTTTAGCGATGTCGGCAGCCGTCCTCATTCGGTTATTGTCGGGCGCATCGAGTGGTGATCGGCCGGTTGGTGTGATTTTCATATCAGGAGCGCCTTGGGTGGTCCTCCGGGGCGGGATCGGAGGGCTGTGAGACGGGTTCCGGCAGGATTCCCGGCGCGGGGCGGACGATTTCGAGGGCTGGCGCAATGGGTTTCGTGGAGGCGTTACCTTCGTTCTTGCATATTGGCTCTTGTTCGGATGTGATTGCATCTTCGGCGTCTTCAGCGGCTTCAGCGGCCCGGCGATCTTTTTGCACGCGGCGGAGTTCGTCGGCGGCTTGGCGGAGTTGGCGGAAGTAGCGGGCTTCGTAGCGTGAGAGGTTGGCCATGGCTTTGGATTCGTTCGACTCTTTTTCGTAGGCGATGGCGATGCGGACGGGTTCCGGGATGATATCGAACTCCTTTTTGAGCTCGCCGGAATGGTCCATGCGGGCTTGGCGGAGTGCCAGGGTTTCCATTTCAGCGCCCATGACGCGGCTGAGGCGCCAGCGGGCGGCTACCATGTCGTTGACGAGGTCGGCTTCGAACTCGTTTTCCGGTTTCCAGAGTTCGTAATAGGATTTCCGGGCGGATTCGAAGAGTTCGGGGCTTTCGTTGGGCAGCACGAGCGTTA
>Ga0105240_10001556_pt1 | contig 38962 bp, 36 predicted proteins | sample KBSC54metaG_FD_80426 | JGI IMG/M metagenome (GOLD analysis project Ga0105240, IMG submission 80426) | Corn rhizosphere microbial communities from Kellogg Biological Station, Michigan, USA - KBS C5-4 metaG | ecosystem: Host-associated > Plants > Roots > Rhizosphere > Soil | place: Michigan, USA... | reverse complement strand
TTTCAAGTTTATTTCATACGCGGTATGGTGGATCCGCCAGTCCATCCTGCAGGCGTTGGCAGAGCAGGGCAGATTAGTCCGCCTGCCTCAAAACAAGATTGGCACTTACAACAAGGCTAACAAGGCCTACATGGCTTTCGAGCAGGAGCATGAGCGGGAGCCCAGTACGGAAGAATTAGCCGAGTTATTGGAAATGAGCGAGACAGAGATCAACAACATTTTCCAGAGCAATACCCGTCACAGTAGTCTGGACGCGCCTGTACACGAGGCAGAGGATGTGGCGATGGGAGATTTGCTGGAAGGTGGTGACGAGACTGATGACGATGTGATGAAAGATTCGCTACGTGCGGAGATCCGCCGGGTCCTGAAATCGCTGAGTCCCCGTGAAGCAGAGATCGTGAATGCATATTTCGGCCTGGATGGCGAAAATGGTGTTACCATCGAGCAGATAGGTCAGAAATATGATCTGACAAAAGAACGCATTCGACAGATTAAGGAAAGGGCTATCAAGCGGCTGCAAAAGGCCCGCTATAGCAACGCATTGAAAGCATATTTAGGTTAATCCACCGATATTTTCCTTCAAACCCCGGCAAACGCCGGGGTTTTTTCATGACCCTTGAGCAGAGCGCGGCCAAACGGGTCGCTTGAAAGTAAACATATTATTCACACACTGACAAGAGGTCATATAAGCGACATACATTTTCCTTATTTCGGGTTACTTTTGTGATCTTTAAATTTAGATCGAGCATGGATGCTACAGCAAGCGAAAAAGTACATTGTCTTATAATAGGTTCTGGTCCTGCGGGCTATACGGCAGCTGTCTATGCGGCACGTGCCAACCTGCGGCCGGTGCTTTACCAGGGTATCCAGCCGGGCGGCCAGCTGACCATTACTACCGAAGTGGAGAATTATCCCGGTTATCCCGATGGGGTGCAGGGGCCTGAGATGATGGTGCATTTTGAGAAGCAGGCAACCCGTATGGGGGCGGACATCAGGTTTGGACTGGCTACCAAGGTGGATTTCTCGGTACGGCCTATGAAAGTATGGATCGATGAGGAAAAATTGATCGAGGCAGACGCCGTTATTATTGCTACGGGCGCTTCCGCCAAGTGGCTGGGCCTGGAGAGTGAACAGCGGCTGAACGGGTATGGTGTAAGTGCGTGTGCGGTATGTGATGGGTTCTTTTTTCGTAATAAGGAAGTGGCCATTGTCGGTGCGGGAGACACGGCTGCGGAGGAAGCGCTGTATCTTTCCAAGCTTGCCACCACGGTGCATATGCTGATCAGGAGTGATAAGATGCGGGCATCCAGGATCATGCAGGAAAGGGTACAGCAAACGCCCAATATCAAAGTATATTGGAATAGTGAGGCGGATGAAGTGTTGGGAGAAAGCAGGGTAGAGGGGTTGCGGATCCGTAATAACAAGACGGGAGAAAAGCAGGTAGTTCCGCTGAGCGGCTTTTTTGTGGCCATCGGTCATCAACCTAATTCGGGCATTTTCACTGAATTTCTCGAGTTGGACGAAGCCGGTTATATCAAGACTGTCCCAGGTACTTCCCGAACCAATGTGGAAGGCGTATTTGCAGCCGGAGATGTGCAGGATAAGATATACAGGCAGGCGGTGACGGCTGCCGGCAGTGGTTGTATGGCGGCGCTGGATGCAGAGCGATATCTGTCCGCCAAAGGATTGGCCTGATGGCCTGCATACATGTCGTTAAACGAAGAACGTATTATGGTTACAGTCCGGCTACATAACCTGATCTTTTCAGGGCATCATGGTGTATTCAAGGAGGAGTTGGCAACCGGCAATACCTTTGAAGTACATCTTGATGTGATCTACGATGAAAAGGACCGTCCTTTTGAAAGTCTTGACACGATCGTCAATTATGTGAATCTGTTCGCCATCGTCAAGCAGCGGATGCATCAGCCTTCTCCCTTGCTGGAAAAGATCGCCGACGAGATCATCGGCAAGATCAAGGTGCAGTATCCCTTTATCCGGGAAGTAATCATCTCTATTTATAAGCTGCAGGCGCCTATCGGCAATTTCCAGGGCAAGGCCGGTATGACCCTACATAAGAAGTTTGACAGCTAAGGATCAGATGACCTTGCCTTTCCACCGTCCGCTGCGGATATACAGGAAGGAAAGGATAAAGATCACACCCCAGTAGATCCACTCCGACATCCAGCCGACGATGATGGACATATTCCATTGTTGTAATACCAGGTATACATAAATGCAGTAAAAGACCAGGGTGATCAGCTCGATAAGCAGGTTGATACGGGTATTGGCCGTGCCCGTGACGGCATTCAGCCAGATGGTAGCGAAGGACATCATTACCAGGGCGGAAGAGACGACCCGGATGACGGGGATCGCAGCCTGTGTAAAGGATGCATCCTGGCCGTATACGGCAAGAAAGACTTCCGGAAAGATATTCAGCAACAGCGCTACCAGCAGGGCAAAGGTGACGCTTAGCCGCAGGATCTTATAGACGAGCTCGATCACGCGGTGCTCCATTTTCTGTCCGATGATATTGCTTACCATGGCATTGGTAGTGGAGGCAAAGGCCCAGGTAAAGACCCCGAAGAGCCCAAAAATATTACGCATGGTATTGCTGATGGCCAGGGCCTGTCGTCCATGGTGTTCGATCAGGATATAAAAAAAGGTCCAGGCCAGGATACTGAGCGTAAACTGGAATATCAGGGGGGAGGATTGGGTGAGGATCAGCCGGCTGTTGGATGGGTCGAACTTCCAATGTTTGTACAGCTGTAATTGGTTGCCGACGCCTTTGGCATGGATGATAAGGAATACGGCCAGCATGCCTGCCGCTTCGGCGGCAATAGAGGCGTAGGCAGCGCCATTGAACCCCAGGGCAGGCAGCCCCAGGTGGCCATAGATCAATCCGTAATCCAGTGTTATGTTGACGATAGATTCCGCCAGGGTGCCATATATAAGATATTTGCTTTGGTTGGTGCCAACCAGCAGGGCGTTGCGCATTTGATAGATATACAGGAATGGCAGCCCCCAGATGCGTATCCGCAGGAATAGTACTGCCTGGTCCCGCAGGGCCTGCGACTTTAAGGAAAAAGATAATATGGCGGGGGCGACAAACCAGGTAAGAAGAATACCTATGAAAGCCAGCGCCAGGGAAATGATCATCCCCTGTGAGAAAAGCTTTCCGATCTCTTCGATCCGGCCTTCTCCGGCTCGTCTGGCTATCAGCGCCTGAAGCCCATTGTTCAATCCCTGTCCCACCACGGCAAACAGAAGGTAATAGACGCCTGTTATACCGGCAGTGGACAGCGCGTCCCCGGCTTCATCCAGGTGACCCAAAAAGATATTATTCGTGATAAAATTGATCTGCGGCACCAGTATCGCCATGCTGATAGGCAGGGCCATGCGGAGAATATCCCTGGTAGTAATGGAAACCTTATAATTCGTGGTTGCAGACATGTTGCAAAAAAGGACTGCAAGATAAACTTCTTTTAAGTATTATTGCAGCACTTAGTAACTATGGTAAAACCAGCTTTTCAAATAGAAGTTCCCGATATAACAGATGACGACCTGTTACAGTGCAGGCTGCTTGTAGAAGTCAATGCACATTCTTTTACTTATACCTTATTGAACCAGCGGAATATGGGACCCCTGGTGATAAAATACTTCCAGCTGGACCAGGAGAAGAACAAGCCGCTTACCGGGACGCTGAAGGAGATCCTGGAAAGCGAACCCCTGTTGAAACGGGCTGTAAAAGAGACCCTTCTGGTATATAATTTCCCGGAAAGCAGCCTGGTGCCCGAGGCGCTGTTCAGTATGGATACGAATAAGGAGATCATAGATATTGTGCATGGGAATCTTCAGAAAGGTCTTGTTCTTTCGGAAAAAATACCCTGGTGGGAGCTGTTCAACGTATACAGGATATCCCCCGATCTGCATCATTTGCTGCAACAGCAGTTTACCGCCGGCAAATACTGGCATTATTACAGTCTGTTGCTGAAGAGCTATAAAATGTTCGATTCAGGGGAAGGGCAGGACTGTCTCAAGGTGATCTTTTATCCTGACAAGATGGTGGCCATGGTGATCAGGCAGGGGAAAGTTTACCTGATGCAGACCTTTCATTATCAGGATGCACGTGACGTGGCATATCACCTGTTGAATATCTGTAGACAACTGGGTATCAACCCGGAAGAAGTGAAGATTTTGGTTGGAGGTTTAATTGACAGACAATCAGCTATTAGTGAAGAGTTATATAAATATTTCCTTCAGATAAATTTCGAAGAGATCGACGAGAGCATCAAGATCACGGATGAATTGAAGGAATTGCCCCTGCATTATTTCTCATCTATCCTGAAAATGGCGGTATGCGCATAATTGGAGGCGAGCTGGGAGGCCGGAAGATCAACCCTCCGGCGAAGATGCCATTTACCCGTCCCACGACGGATATGGCCAAGGAAGGACTGTTCAACATCCTGGAGAACAACCTGGAGCTGGAAAAGCTGCGTACCCTGGACCTCTTTGGGGGGACGGGCAGCATTAGCTATGAGCTGGCTTCCCGGGGAGTAAAGGACCTTACGGTGGTGGAAAAGGATCCGGCCATGTTCAGCTTTATCCGGAAGAATGCCCGGGAGTTGGGATTTGATCCTTATTACAAGGTGATCCGTATGGATGTGTTCAGGTTTATAGAACAATGTACGGAGCAATTCGATCTGATATTTGCCGGTCCGCCATATGCTCTTGCCACCATTGACGAGTTGCCCAGGCTGGTGGTGGATAGGAAGCTGCTGCGGGATAAGGGGTGGTTCGTCCTGGAACATACGCCCAGGAACAATTATGAGGGCTATCCGTTGTTTGTCACCCAGCGGAATTATGGCACGACGATTTTTTCCATCTTTGTAAACAATACATGAGGCCCATCTTTATCACCGGAGTAGGAACGGATGTCGGTAAGACAGTGGTGGCAGCCATCGTTACCGAGGCATTGGGCGCCATCTACTGGAAGCCGGTGCAGGCCGGTTACGACCAGGGAACGGACACCGAATGGGTAGCCGAAAGATTGAGCGATCCCCGGACTTTTCCCGAAGCATATAAACTGGCATTACCCGCTTCACCTCACATTGCCGCAAGAGAAGAGGGGGTGGTGATCAGCCTCGATAAAATAGCCGAAAAGATGCCGTTGGACCGTCCGCTGGTGATCGAAGGGGCGGGCGGGTTGCTGGTGCCGTTGAATGAGGAGGCGTTTATTCTTGACCTGATACAGCGGCTGGACGCCCGGGTAATACTGGTTAGCCGTAATTACCTCGGCAGCATCAATCATTCGTTGCTGACGGCAGCTGTCTGTAAGGCGCATGGGCTGGATGTCGCAGGTTGGATCTTTAATGGGGAGCCCAGTGGTTATGAACAGGAGATTGAAAAGTGGAGCGGGATACGCAGGATTGCGTCTATTCCCCAGACGGGGAACCCTGACAGGGAGTTTGTTGCCCGGGAGGCGAAGCGCATTCAGCCTGAATTTTTTACGTACCTTTAGCAGGTGAACAATAACTATGAATCTAAACTTTCCTCTGCTGAGGCCTATACGAATCCTCTTATTTCCCATCTCTCTCTTATATGCGTTGATCGTTTTGTTGCGTAACTGGTGTTTTGACAAAAAGATATTTTCTTCCACCGCTTTTAATTTACCTATTATTTGTGTGGGGAACCTCGCTGTAGGAGGGACCGGTAAGTCTCCGATGGTAGAGCTGCTGATACATACGCTTAAAGACCGTTTTCCTGTTGCCGTGCTCAGCCGGGGGTACAAACGGAAGACCCGTGGTTATGCCCTGGCGGGCGTACACACCACGGCGTTGGACATCGGCGACGAGCCCATGCAGTTCCATCGCAAGTTTCCTGATGTGGCGGTGGCGGTGGGAGAGGAGCGTATCGTTGCTATCCCGCAATTGTTACATGACCGGGCTGATACACGTGTCATTATCCTGGACGATGCCTTTCAGCACAGGGCTGTGAAGGCCGGGTTCAACATCCTGCTGACGGACTATTCCAACCTGTTTACCCGCGACTGGTGGCTTCCCAGCGGCGATCTGCGGGATGCACCCGGAAGCTACAGGCGTGCCGATGTTATCGTCGTTACCAAATGTCCGGAAGATATTTCGGAGGATGAGCGCCGGGCCACGATGCTGGAGATAGATCCCCTGAAACATCAGCAGGTGTTCTTCTCTTCCATTCAATATGGCTTGCCTTATCACATTATCAAGGGCAATACGATAACGATCCACAGCAGGATGGAAGTGTTGCTGGTTACCGGTATCGCCAACCCCGCTCCGTTGAAGAAATGGCTGAACGAGAAAGCCGGCAGCTATTACGAGTTGGCCTATAGCGATCATCATATTTTTACCATTGACGATCTCAACCATATTATCCGCCGTTTTAGTTATATGGCCGAGCGGGACAAGATCATTCTTACCACAGAGAAGGATGCTGTCCGGCTGATCAAGTTCCGGCAGGAGCTGGAGGAGTGGCCTATTTATGTATTGCCTATCGAACCGCGGTTTTTATTCGGAGAGCAACCGCGTTTTACTGATTTAATTGTTAAATTCATTTCGAATTTCAAGCCCTCCGTTCAGGTTGGTGTGGACGCTTAAATAGAATGTTATGAAGACGAAAAAGAAAAAGAAAAAAAAGCCCGGTGAGCAGTCCCATAATTTGATGACAGGCCGGCTGGACGTCACCCGTTCAGGGATGGGTTTTGTGATCATCGAAGGACGGGAGCAGGATGTATTGGTGCGGCCCTCTGATTTCAATACCGCCCTGCACGGGGATACCGTACGGGTGCGGCTAACCGGGAATCCTAATCGCAGCGGCCGGCAGCAGGGAGAAGTGGTTGAGGTGGTTGACAGGAAGCAGATGGAATTTCTTGGGCATGTCGAGCTAAGTCAGTCCTTTGCTTTTTTTATTGCGGAGACGGATAAGCCGATGCCGGACATCTATATTCCTCTTTCCAGGCTGAATGGCGCCGTAAATAACGACCGGGTCATCGTACGTATCGTGGAATGGGAGAAAAACAAGAAGCCGCAGGGAGAGGTGATCCAGATCATGGATAAAGAGGACGGGAATGACAAGGCCATGAAGGAGATACTCCTGGAAAACGGTTTTCCTATCTTTTTCCCGGAAAATGTGATGGAGGAATCCGAAAGGCTGCCGGATATGATCGCTGTCGCCGAAATCGGCCAGCGTAAGGATGTACGCAATATTCTCACTTTTACCATCGATCCGCTGGATGCCAGGGATTTTGATGATGCCATTTCCATCCGCCTGCTAAAGAATGGGCATTGGGAGATCGGGGTGCATATTGCCGATGTAAGCCATTATGTGGAACCTGATACGGCCCTGGATAAGGAAGCCTATACCCGCGCTACCTCGGTCTATTTGCCGGACCGGGTCAATCCCATGTTACCGGAAAGGATCTCCAATGAGCTGTGTTCCCTTCGTCCACACGAGGATAAGCTCACTTTCTCTACCATTTTTCAGATGACCCCCAGGGGAGAGGTAAAGCAATTCTGGATCGGTAAGACCGTCATCCATTCCGACCACCGGTTTACCTATGAAGAGGTACAGGAAATCATCGAGCAGAAGGAAGGGCTATATCAAAACGAAATTGAGGTGCTGAATGATATTGCCCAACGACTTAGAAAACAACGATTTAAAAAGGGAGCCATCAATTTTTCTTCAACTGAGGTCCGCTTTAAGCTGGATGAAATGGGCAAGCCCATCGGTATTATGGTAAAGGAGAGCAAGGAGGCGCATCAGCTGGTAGAAGAATTTATGTTGCTGGCCAATCGCACCGTAGCTGAAAGTGTAGGAAAGCTCAAGGTGAATAAGAAGCCGCTGCCTTTTCCTTACCGGGTGCATGATACTCCGGACAAGGAGAAGCTGCTGCCTTTTATGGAGTTTGCGAAAAAGTATGGCCATGAGTTCGATACCAAATCACCCCAGGCGATTGCCGCCAGCTTCAACCAGATGCTGAAAGATGTCCAGGGCAGACCGGAGCAGCATGTGCTGGAGCAGCTGGGTATCCGGACCATGGCCAAAGCCATATACACTACGGAAAATATTGGGCATTATGGACTGGGATTTGAACATTACTGCCATTTTACCTCCCCCATTAGACGTTACCCTGACGTGATGGTTCACAGGATATTACACGAAACGCTTCAAGAAAAAATTGAGGTAGATAAAAAGCTGGAAGCCAAGTGCAAACATTCCAGTGAGCGTGAACGGGCTGCCATGGACAGTGAGCGGACCGCGAATAAATATAAGCAGGTGGAGTATATGCAGGGTTTTCTGGGTGAGGAGTTCGAGGGTGTCATCAGTGGAGTGGCTTCCTTTGGCTTTTGGGTGGAGACGGTGGAGCATAAGTGTGAGGGCCTCGTGAGTATCAACAGTCTGCTGGAATATGATGATTTCCGGCACGTAGAGAGCGATTACAGCCTGGTGGGAAGACGCAGTGGCCGGCAGTTCCGTATGGGGGATAAAGTGACCATCAAGGTAATTGCAGCCAACCTGGCCAAACGCCAGTTAGACTATGAATGGGTGATAAGTGCCGGGATAAAAGAGGAGGCGGGTAAAAAAGTCATAAAGGCAACAAAGGAAAAGCCAAAGGAAAAGAAACCAGGAAAGAAAAAGAAATAGCCGTACATGCACAGTTTTGAAGATCTATCAGCGGAATTCTCAGCCCGGTTTCAGGTGCAGCATTTTCCCGCTCATCCGGCCAGTTTGTACGAACCGGCCAATTACTTTTTAGGCATCGGTGGAAAAAGGATCCGGCCTGTCCTTTGTCTGATGGGCAACGAGCTCTTTGGCGAGATAGACCCGGATGCCTGGCACCTGGCTGCCAGCATCGAGCTATTCCATAATTTCACCCTCATACATGATGATATCATGGACAAAGCGCCATTGCGGCGTGGCAAACCCACGGTGCACGAGAAATATGGGTCTTCGACGGCCTTGCTTACGGGCGATGTTATGATGGTAGTGGCTTATGATTATCTCAGTAAGATCCAGGCGCAGCATATTCGCCCGATCATGCATATCTATAACCAGACGGCCAGGGAGGTCTGTGAAGGGCAGCAATTGGACATGGACTTTGAAAGCATGGACCGGGTGGACCTATCAGCCTATCAGCGGATGATAGGATTGAAGACTTCCGTTCTTTTAGCCGCCAGTCTTCGGATAGGGGCGATCCTGGGTGGTGCAGGTCTGGGCAATCAACAGCATCTTTATGATTTTGGGAAGAACCTGGGGCTGGCTTTCCAGGTACAGGACGATTATCTGGATGCTTTTGGCGACCCGGAAAAGTTCGGCAAGCAGGTAGGCGGAGATATCGTGGCAGGCAAAAAGACCTTCCTTCTTATCAAAACCCTGGAACTGGCTACAGAGGCGCAGCACCGGGAGATCGACGACCTGAAAAGGGCGGATGATGCCGCAAGGGTAGAGGGTATGCTGCGGATATTTAAAGCATGCGGGGTCGACGCCTGGGCCCGCGAATTAAAGGAACAATACATGCAGACGGCGTATCAGCATCTGGAAGATATTGCCGTTCTTGCCCGCCGCAAAGAGCCATTGCGGCAACTGGCCTCCTTCCTCGTGCAGAGAGAATATTAGGCGTTCAGCAGACGGCTCAACATTACCTCGGTAATACCTAAATAGGAAGCGATATATTTCCCCGGCACTTTTCCCATCAGCCCCGGGAATTGCCGTATAAACCAGGCCAGCTTTGCGGGAGACTGCTGCATCCACATGGCCTGCATTTTCTGCTGGCACAGGAACAAATGCCGTTGCGTCACTGTCTTCTCCAACATGCCGAATACCGGGAAATCCGTGCAGATACATTGCAGACCTGCATAGCTGAGATAGCAGACGACAGCGTCTTCCACGACCTGGATATATTCCAATGTTTCCTGCTGCTGTAAAAAGCTCTCTGCCGACCAGCAGAAATCCCCTTCCCGGGCGAACCATGAAGATATTTCTTTGCCTCCCTTGCGATGGAAGCATCGCAGCACGCCGGATTCCACAAAATAGATGTGCTTGCAGATATCTCCTGCTTTTAACAGAAAAGCATGCCGGGGAAAGGACCTGAACTGTCCATATTCAAGATAGTAATCGTTCAGCCCCGGAGACAGGGCCGATGTGCAATATTTTATAGGTACGTTCATGACCGGGAAAATTAAGCGTTACAAAGGATGACGACTTATTCCCGGTAAAGAACAAATCTAGCGCTTTTTTCTTATTTTACCGCCTGTAATCAAACTAATGGTGGATGTCTAACTCTCTATTCCGTAGAAAATCTCTCGAAAAAATAAATAAAGATGCAGCAGAAGGGATCTCAGATGGGCATAGCAGCGGAGGGTTGAAAAAAGTTTTGAACGTACGCGACCTGACGTTTATGGGGATCGCAGCAGTAGTAGGGGCTGGCATCTTTTCCACCATTGGTACGGCAGCTTACAACGGTGGCCCGGGCATTTCGATCTTATTTATCATTACAGCCATCACATGCGGATTTTCGGCCCTGTGCTATGCCGAGTTCGCCAGCCGGATCCCTATTGCCGGGAGCGCTTATACCTACGCGTACGTCTCCTTTGGGGAACTGGTAGCCTGGATCATTGGTTGGGCGCTGATCCTGGAATACGCCATCGGCAATATCGTGGTGGCCATTTCATGGAGCGGTTATTTCAACAACCTCCTGGAAGGCTTTGACATTCACCTGCCGGGTTGGCTGATCACCGATCCCAGCACAGCCAAAGCCGCGTTCCTCGATGCACAGCAGACCCTTGCCGCTCATCGGTCCCTCACCGACATGCAGCACGCAGCCGTCGACGCATGGAGCTCGGCTCCCCTCATTGCAGGGAAGCATATCTTTGTCAACCTGCCGGCTTTTATCATCGTATGTATCATCGCTTACATCACTTATATCGGTATCTCCGAAAGTAAAAAGACCACCAATTTTATGGTGATGTTCAAGATCTCCGTCATCATCCTGGTGATCATTCTGGGAGGTTTTTTTATAAAGCCCGCCAACTGGCATCCCTTTCTGCCCAATGGTTTTGGCGGTGTTCTGAAGGGGGTATCTGCTGTATTCTATGCCTACATAGGTTTTGACGCCATATCCACCACGGCAGAGGAGTGTACTAATGCTCAGCGTGACCTGCCCAAAGGGATGCTGTATTCCCTGTTGATCTGTACGGTACTTTATATACTTATCGCCCTTGTGCTGACGGGGATGGTGAATTTTTCCGAGTTTAAGAATGTCACCGACCCGCTGGCCTATGTGTTTAACCAGGTGCATCAAAAATGGATCGGCTATTTTATTTCCGTCAGCGCCGTTGTAGCTACTACCAGCGTGCTGCTGGTGTTCCAGCTGGGGCAGCCCCGTATCTGGATGAGCATGAGCAGGGATGGACTGCTGCCCAAGGCTTTCGGGAAGATACATCCCAAATACAAAACTCCCTGGTTTTCCACCATTATCACGGGGATACTGGTGGCCATACCTACCCTGTTTATGGAAAGCTCGCTCATGACGGAACTTACCAGCATCGGCACCCTGTTTGCCTTTGTGCTGGTTTCCGGAGGCGTGATACTGCTGCCGCGCATGCAGGGACAGGGGAAAAGAAGCTTCAGGTTGCCTTATATCAATGGGCAATGGATCGTACCTATCCTCTACCTTTTATTTCTTTTTCTCTTCCGTCAGCGGCTGCAGGATGTACTGCAGCATCTTGGAAGTGCGGGTCTTCAGGAAGCGCTTTTCCTGGTCTACACGCTATTGGCCGGATTGCTGTCTGTCGTCACCATGCTGAAAAAATACTCCGTCATACCTGTGCTGGGCGTATTGTTCTGCGCCTATCTGCTGATCGAGATCGGGGCCATTGCCTGGATATGGTTTTTTATCTGGATGGGCATTGGACTGGTGATCTATTTCCTTTATGGCTATCGTAAAAGCCGGCTCAAAATGCCCTAAATTTGCTGTATGAAATTCGAGGTAGGCGACAAGGTTGTCATTCAGCATTCCAACGACGAAGGGGAAGTGATAGAGATCATCAATGATAAAATGGTGTTGGTAGACGTGCGGGGCGTTCGTTTCCCTGCTTACACGGATCAATTGGATTTCCCTTATTTTAAACGGTTCTCGCAAAAAACGCCGGCTCCTCCTGAGAAAAAACCTAAAAAGTACATCGACCAGCTCCCCCCGGAGAAACCGCAACCGCTGAAAAAAGAGCGGATCGCCAAGCTGGCTGATGGCGTATGGCTGACATTCCTGCCTGTATTCGACAATGACGAGTTTGGGGACGATGTAGTGGAAAGCCTGAAGATACACCTGGTGAACAATACTACGGTGGGATATCATTTTTCTTATCGCCTGAGCTATTTTGGGAAAAATGAATTCGACCTGGATAACCAGATATCTCCTTTTCAGGACTTCTATATCCACGATATTCCTTTTGCCAATCTGAACGATAATCCCGTCTTTGAATGCGAGTTTACCCTTCTTATTCCCGACAAAGCCAGGGCGGATCATTATGAAACCTCCCTTAAGCCGCGGGCCAAACAGGTGTTCAATCGTATCGAGGAAATAAAGAAGAAGGGCGAAGCGACCTTTTCTTTTAAGCTTTTCGACAATTATCCTTTCCGCGAAGTGGTGGAGGAAACGCCCGTCACGATCAATACAGGCATTTTTGCCGGTTCCAACTTCCGGGTCTACGAAGCTTCCCGGGCGCGTCAACACCTGGAATCTGCCCGGTCCGAACTGGATCTGCATATTGAAAAGCTGACCGATAAGTGGCAATCCCTGGATAATTTCGAGATACTCACGCTGCAACTGCAGACCTTCGAGAAATTTTTCGACCTGGCCCTGGCGCACCATTTGCCTTCGATGGTTGTCATTCACGGGGTGGGTACCGGCAAGCTCCGGGATGAGATCCACGAGATACTCCGGGCAAAGCAAAAAGTGAAAAGCTTTTTCAACCGTTACGACCCCCGTTACGGTTATGGTGCTACGGAGATCTTTTTTCAATACTAGAATGCCTGGCGTGTTCTGAGAAAATTTCCCTAGCTTAGTCGATCATAAAACGATCTATGCAACGCAAAAAATTTATCCGGCATTCATTGCTTGCCGGCGCCTCTGTCCTGACGGGCGCCACTGTAGCAGCCAAAGAAAAGAGGACTTCCGCAGCCGGCGGACCTTTCAATCTCAATTACGGGACTCATGACGGTATGTTCAGGAACAGCGCAGGCCCTGACTTTATCGATCAGATCAAATTTGCCTACGACCAGGGCTTTCGCAGTATCGAAGACAACGGCATGGCCCGCAGACCACCCGAACAACAGCAAAAAATAGGAGATACGCTGGCAAAGCTCGGCATGGCCATGGGGGTGTTTGTATTGGACAAAGGTGGCAATGGCGCCAATACGCTGGCGGCCGGTAAACCCGAACACCTGGAAATATTTCTGAAGGGATGCCGGGAGGCGGTGGAAGTGTCCAAACGTTGTGGAGGCGTGTTGACGACGGTAGTGCCCGGCGACTTCGAGCGGCATCTGCCTATGGGTATCCAGACGGCTAATATCATCGACGCCTTGCGCAAGGGAGTGGAAATATTGGAGCCGCATAAGATCGTCATGGTGCTGGAGCCGTTAAGCGATACGCCGGATCTCTTCCTTCGGCATTCCGACCAGACCTATGCCATCTGCAGGGCGGTGAACAGTCCTTCCTGCAAGATACTTTTCGATATGTATCATATGCAGCGCAACGAGGGTAATATCATTAAGAATATCGATCTCACCTATAGCGAGATCGGTTATTTTCAGATCGGCAACAATCCTGGCCGTAATGAGCCTACCACGGGGGAAATGGACTACAAGAATATTTTCAAGCATATTTATGAAAAGGGCTACCGCGGTGTGTTGGGTATGGAGCATGGGAATGCCCGTCCGGGCAAGGAAGGGGAGATGGCGTTGATACAGGCGGATAGGGAAAGTGATAATTTCAAATAAGAAATTATTGTTCTTCTGATGATGCATGAAAGCCGATTCTTTGCTATTCAGCACACTGGACAGCATTGCTACGCCCTGTTCGGCTCCTTAAAGATTCGTATTCATCCTCGGTCAATTCAAACATACGGATCATAAAAAAGACCGTCCGTATGTTGGCGGACGGTCTTTCAAGATAATCTCTTGTTTAGTTAGAAGAACTTCGTCTGTCCCGGCTCAGGCACCGGATAGAATCCGTCGGCATTTGGCAATACGGGCGGCGTTGCATTGAATGCATATTCCGTGGGCATGATATTGATACCGGAATTGATGGCTTTATCCCATTCCACATTCTGACCGGAATAGGTAGCCATTCTTCCCAGGATAGAGGTCATGGTGCTGCGTGCTCCTCTTTCTGCGTCCCAGAATTTATATTCTCCTTTTGCGATGGCTTCGAACAGTTCGTCATGTTCGTTCTGGTAGGGCTGGTTCTCCATCTTTTTATCAAATTGATAGATAACACTGCCTTTGTTGTCCACGATGCGGGCGGCATCGCAGTAAACCCTGCCCTTGGTGCCGATGAGCAACTCGTCCACCTTGCTCATGGTCCCTTTCTGGTGGCGGCACTGGCTATTGAGGATGACGCCGTTGCCATATTGGAACTCTACATAGTGATGATCGTAGATCTGTCCATACTCTTTTCCTGTTCGCGTCTGACGTCCTCCCATTCCCTGGGCTCTTACAGGATAAGCTTCCATTGCCCAGTTGATCACGTCCAGGTTGTGGATGTGCTGTTCGGTGATATGATCTCCGCAAAGCCATACAAAATAATACCAGTTGCGCATCTGGTATTCCATCTCTGTCCAGCCCGTCTGGCGGGGATGTACCCAAACGCCGTCGTTGTTCCACCATGCCTGTGCGGACGTGATCTCTCCAATGGCGCCATCATGCACTCTTTTGATCAGCTCGCGATAAGATGCCTGGTAGCGGCGTTGTAATCCAACCACCACGTTGAGTTTTTTTGCCTTTGCTTTTTCGGCGGCTGCCAGCACGCGTTGTATGCCTGCGGGGTCGGTGGCCACCGGTTTTTCCATGAACACCTGTTTTCCCTGGTTGATCGCCTCTTCAAAGTGGATGGGGCGGAAGCCGGGAGGTGTGGCGAGGATCACTACATCGGCCAGGGCCATGGCTTTCTTATAGGCGTCGAAGCCTGTAAATTTATTTTCTTCTTTTACCTGGACCCGGGTCTTTTTATCTTCCAGGGCCTCCAGGATATTGTTATAGCTGGCGTCGAGCCTGTCTTTAAAGGCGTCAGCCATGGCCACCAGCTGTACGTTCTGTTTGGTGCTGAGGGCCTGCACGGCGGCGCCGGTACCACGGCCGCCACAGCCGATGAGCGCTATCTTAATAGTGTCGTTGGCGCCGGAAAAGAAGTTGGCTTTCGAAATGAGCGGAGCAGCAAGGAGTCCGCCTGCCAGCATGGAAGAGGTCTTGACGAAATCTCTTCTGCTGTGGTTGGAAGATGTGGGTTTTTGATCCATGATAACTGCAATTTAACAATGAATGGAATGGTTTATATTTTATACTTTTTTTGTCAACAGCTTGTTGTAGAATTCTTCCGCGGCAGCTGCATCCGGTTGTTTCAGGGGGCGCATGATCCGGAAGCCGATGAATGGGGCGTCTGCATTCCACCATTTGCTTTTGGGTATCTGGGGGTCGCGTGCATTCCATTTACGGTCATAGGGTAGACGGGCTGTGCTGCGCAGCTGGTCGGCGGCATCGTGGAAACAGCCTCCTTTCAGGGTGAGAGGATCCTGGGTCCATTCCGCTACATTGCCCAGCATGTCATACAATCCCCAGGCATTGGGTTTTAGCTGTTTTACCGCATGGTATTTATTGTCACTGTTGCTACTGTACCAGCCGTATTGGGGGAGCTGGGATGGATCGTCCCCGAAGGGATAGGCGGCAGTCGAGCCTGCCCTGCAAGCGTATTCCCATTCGGCCTCTGTAGGCAGTCTGTAGAATATGCCTGTCTTTTTATACAGCCATTTACAGTACATGATAGCGCTGTACTGGCTCATGCTGTTGGCAGGGAAGCCGCCTGTTTTGCCCATGCCCAATGTAAAATCGATATAAGGAGGGCTGGGCCGGGTAATGCCGTCGGGGATGGGCGCTTTATCCTGGGCCTCATCCTGGAAAAGGATATATTCTTCATAAGTAACTTCGTGTTCTTCCATCCAGAAAGAGTCGATCTTTCCTTTGCCCGGAATAGGCGCCATGACGAAGACGACGGATGTGCCGGCTATTTGTTGTGTGTAACTGCTAAACGGAGCTTTTGCCGCAGGGGGATCTACCTGGCCGATCAATATGCTGATGAGGCAGGCAAGCATGGTCTGGTTCATGCGCCAATTTACATACTATTTCATCCGGACAAAAATGTCTTTTCAACGGTCGGATGGAACCTACGGTTTCTGTAGATAACTTCTAAAACCCGGCGATGATTTGCGGGATATTTTGCCATTTTTCATTTCCGTGACCAGCAGGGCGGCTCCCGGTATCTTACGGATCAGCTGTAGGGATTTGCGCCAGGAGAGAACGCTGCAGGCGGTAGCCAGCCAGTCTGCGTCCGTGCCGTCGGGGGCCAGCGCTGTGACATTCCGGCGACGGGTGAGCCCGATGCCTGTCCTGGGGTCTACGATATGCGAGTAGCGTTTACCGTTCAGCTCTACATATTGATAAATATCACCAGATGTGGCTACAGCCATTTCTTTTAGCAGCAGAAAGGAGGGAAGGAGCGTCTCTTTTTCTCCGGGTGCGTTGATGCCGATGAGCCAGCCTTTCTTACCGGGGGGGACCTGCCCCAGTACGATCTTGCCTCCTGCGTTGACCATTGCCACCGGGTAACCCTGCTGTCGCAGGAGGTCCAGTGCAGCCTGCGCTACGAATCCTTTTCCGAGTCCCCCTACGTCCAGTTGCATCCCTTCTTTTTCAAGCCATACGGAATGGGTGGTCGAGTCCAGGTGGATATGCCGGTAGCCTGTTCTTGCCAGGGCATTGTGGAGGAGTGCCGTGTCAGGGAATTGGTGAGCCTTGCGTGCCTGGCGCCATAGGCGCACGACCGGTCCGACACTTATATCATAGGCGCCCTCGCTGAGAAGGGCCGCCTGCACCGATCGCCGGAGGATATCGAAAAGAGGGGGAGAGACGGGTACCCAACGATGCTGACCGCTGGTGGCGCTCAGCCGGTTGATCTCACTACTGTCGATGTAGTCGCTGAGAATAGCGTTCAGCTCTTCCGCCTTTTGGAAGGCTGCAGTTGCTGCTGCTGCCGCGGCTGAGGAGTCGGGGCTGTAAAGTGTAATGGTAAAAGGAGAGCCCATTTCCGGTCGTTGGAAGACATATTTCATTTGTCCCTGTGCCAGGCAGGTGGAGAGCAGGCATATAGTCAGCAGTCTTATCATAATAGTAAAGATATGCTACCTTTGTATTTGCTACCAACCGGGTCATCGCGCTCTTTACTTACGTAAGGGGGGAGGAAAGTCCGGACAGCGAAGGGCAATGCACCGGCTAACGGCCGGGTGACGCATAGCGTCAATAGAGAGTGCCACAGAAAATAACTGTCCGCTCACGCGGATGAGGGTGAAAATGTGGGGTAAGAGCCCACAGCGCCGGCAAGTAATTGCCGGGGCGGGTAAACCTTGCATGCTGAAATGCCACGTATACCGGCGATTGAGGGCGGCCCGCCCGATGCCGGAGGGTAGGCAGCTAGACCCCTGTAGTAATGCAGGGGCCAGATAAATGATGACCGCTCCGCCTCTGGCGGAGAACAGGATCCGGCTTACAGGTTGGTAGCTTTTTTATATTTCGCCATGTCGAAGCTATAAAGTTGAGGCGCCTTGTGCGCAACGCCCTGTCTTTTTTCTTTCAGCGGGCGCAGGATCCCATAGGTCAGTATTTTACGTTGAAAGTTTCTGCGGTCTAATTTCCGGCCGAGGATCGCCTCGTATAGCCGCTGCAGCTCGGGCATCGTGAACTTGGAAGGAAGCAGGTTGTAACCGATGGGCTGGTGATGCAGCTGCAGGCGCAGCGCTTCCAGCGCTTTGAAAAGTATCTGCGAATGGTCCAGTATCAGCGGACCTATCTCTCCAATGTCCAGCCAGACGCAGGCGTCGGAAAACGCATCTGCCTGGGGTGTTACGGTAGAAAAATCGACCAGCGCATAAAAGCCCACAGAAAGAAAGCGTTGCAAGAACCAGTGACTGACAGGTAAGTCGATACCCGCCTTTTGCAAATGAGCGATCCTCTCCTTATTGTCGCTGCGACCGGGATCACTGAAGATATGAAACTGCTGCAGGAAGATGCTGTCCAGACCGGTGCGTTCTTTCAGCACGCGGATGGCTGCCGTTTCCATCGATTCCTCCAGCTTTACAAATCCTCCCGGCAGGGCCCATTTATCGGAATTCTTCATCTTCAGCAGCAGGACCTTTAGCTGGCCGTCATGAAAACCAAATACTACACAATCCAACGACAGATGTGACAGGTATATTTGGCCGGCATTGTCCATGAATTCCTTCAATTCTTTCTGTGCCATTGACGGCAATTTAGATACTCTTCATAAAAATTTCGGGTTTTTCAAACTATTCTTTACATTGTGTCATCATAACACAATGAAATATGTCTACGCTTGCCAAACTACTGACGCCACTTGCCGGCTGCCTGCTTATAGGTATGTTGGCCTGTAATGAGCCTGCTCAACAGCACTCCGGTAAATGGAGAGACCTGAACAAAAACGGTAAACCTGATATTTACGAAGATTCCAGCCAGCCTGTGGAAGCGAGAGTGAATGACCTGCTTCACCAGATGACGCTGACCGAAAAAGCAGGATTGCTTTTTATCAACGGTGCGAGGATCAACGATGACGGTTCCATAGAAGATAAGCCCGGAAAGGGGCTCTTTGCTTTTGCTCCCAATGCCATGAAGCTGATGAAGGAGAAAGAAATGAACCACTTCAATCTCTGGGCCATCCCTTCCGTAGGGGCATTGGCCAGGTGGTATGATCTTATGCAGCGCTATGCGCAGGACAGCACGCGGCTGGGCATTCCCATCACCATAGCCTCCGACCCCCGTAATCATTTCAGCAACAGCATATTTTCCATGGAAGCGCATGCTTTTTCCCAGTGGTGTGAACCTCTTGGATTAGCTGCCATCGGCGATGAAGCGTTGACAAGACAGTTTGCCGACATCTCGCGGCAGGAATATATGGCCGTAGGCATCCGGGAATCATTGCATCCCCAGATAGACCTGGCTACGGAACCCCGCTGGCCTCGTATCAGCGGTACTTTTGGCGAAGATGCACAGCTGACATCCCGCATGGCCAAAGCCTATATTTTAGGTTATCAGGGAGAGCAGCTGGGGCCCCATAGCGTAGCGACCATGACGAAACATTTTCCCGGCGGAGGTCCGCAAAAAGAAGGGTTGGATCCGCATTTCCCATTTCAGAAAGGACAGGTATATCCCGGTAATAATTTTAAATATCACCTGTTGCCTTTTGAAGCGGCCTTTGCAGCCCATACGGCTGCGATCATGCCTTACTATGGAGTGCCGATGGGACAGACCAGCGAGAATGTTGGCTTTTCCTATAACAAAGACATTATTACCGGTCTGCTCCGAAACACCTACCATTACGACGGGGTCGTATGCACAGACTGGGGATTGGTGACGGATGCGCATCTGGGCAACATCGTGTGGCCTGCCAGAGCCTGGGGAGTGGAAAACCTACCGGCGGAAGAAAGGGTTAAAAAGATCATCGATGCGGGTGTAGATCAGTTTGGAGGTGAGAATTGTCCCGAGCTGGTGATCCGGCTGGTAAAGGAAGGGAAGATACAGGAGTCGCGTATAGACGAGAGTGTTAAAAGATTATTGCGTCAGAAATTTCAGCTGGGGCTATTTGACAATCCTTTTATCGACACTACACAGGTAGCACAGGTATTAGGTAAGCCGGAATTCGCCGCTGCGGCTGAAGCCTCCCAACGGCGGGCGATGACCTTATTGAAAAATGAGAAGGGAGTGCTTCCGTTGAAGACAGGATCGTTGAAGATCTTTGTAAAAAATATTGATCCGAAAGAGGCTGCCCGTTATGGTACCGTAGTGGACGACCCGAAGAAGGCGGATATTGCTTTGCTGCGTCTGAATACGCCTTTTTATCCTGTGGCGTCTTCCATTCCACTGGCAGCCATGTTCCATCACGGCGACCTGGATTTTAAAGGCCGGCAGAAGGACAGTATATTGGATTTGCTGCGTACGGTGCCTGCCATTGTCGACATTTACCTGGACCGTCCGGCCGTGATACCTGGGATCAGCGCTTATGCCAAAGGGTTACTGGCTGATTTTGGAGCCAGCGATGCGGCTGTGCTGGATGTGATCTTTGGCAAGGCAAAACCGGGAGGACATCTGCCTCTCGAGCTGCCTTCTTCCATGGAGGCTGTGCGTGCCCAGAAGGAAGATGTGCCTTATGATTCGAAGGATCCGCTGTATAAGTTCGGGTATGGGCTCAGTTATTAAGGGTTGACTGAATGACCCGTGCTAAAAAGGACAGTGTTAGGGCAAATCCGGACAGGGTCGTTGCCTGAGTGCATTGTATATATCTGACGGTCAGCAATATATATTTATGGCATCCTTTGTGAGGGAAGGGCTCCCTGAACCAACATCCAACCACTATGTTCCGGAATTATTTCAAGCTGGCAGTTAGACACCTGAACCGCAACCGGCTGTTTTCTACGATCAATGTCGTTGGCCTCTCCGTCGGGATCGCGCTGACCTTGTTGATCGCGGCTTACTGCTGGAGTGAATGGCGGGTGAACAAAACCCTGAAACACGCTAACCGTCAATATATCCTGACCAGCAGCTCGAAAACCGCCGGGACAGCGATGTCTATTACTAACCTGGGGCCGCTGGCGAGGGCGTTAAGAGAGAACTATCCCAACCTGGTGGCCGGCTATTATCGTTTTGACGCTATCACCTCGACCGTGTCTTACGGCGATAAGCATTTCCGGGAGGTCATTCAAATAGGGGACAGTAGCTGGCTGACCATGTATGGATTTCCATTGTTGCAGGGAGATGCCTCAACAGCGCTGAACCAGCCTTTTACGGTGGTCATTACGGCGGACAAGGCGATGAAATATTTCGGCAGCACGGATGTGGTGGGCAAGAGCCTCACCATTGAAAATTTTTCCGGTGATAAGCAGGATTTCCGGGTCACGGGTGTGCTGCAGGAACCCGGCCGCAATTCCGTCACCTGGATAAATGAGGGCAATAACAACCGCCTGTTCGTACCAACCTCCAACCTGGCTTTTTTTGGCCGGAAGATGGATTGGGCAACCGTCTACATCGTCAACTATGTAGAGCTGCAAAAAGGAGTGCGACCTGAAACGCTGGCCGGGCCTATCCAGCGGCTGGTGAAAGCGAATGCTCCGCCGGCTATTGCCGCCGACATACAGGTGGATGTGCTTCCACTGTCTTCTTTTTATTTTTCCGGCAACGGGGGTACGGTGGAGAAGATGGTATATACATTGTCCTTTATAGCCCTGTTCATCCTGCTGATGGCTATCATCAATTTTGTAAATCTCTCGGTACGGCAGTCTACAGCGAGAATGCGGGAGATCGGCATTCGGAAAGTCCTTGGCAGTTTGCACCGGCAGCTGATCATGCAGTTCCTGACTGAGTCAGTGTTGCTGGTCCTCATTGCCACTGCTTTTTCGCTGGTGCTGTACACCATCTGCATGCCATTGGTTGCTGACATGTTGGGCAAACAGATACCTTCTCTTGCTGCATTGCCCGCATTTACCTGGCTGGTAATCCCCTTGTTTGCCCTGTTCACAGGCGGTGTGGCGGGTTTGTACCCGGCTTTCCGGCTGTCATCCCTGGCTTCAGTGGATTCGCTGAAGGGCAAGGTTTCGATGGCGGGAGAGCGTGTGCTGTTGCGGAAAGGGTTGGTGGCTTTTCAGTTCACCACGGCCATAGTGGTGCTGGTGGGCGCGATGATCATCTCACAACAGATAAGCCTTTTCTTCAGCGACAGGCTGGGATATGATAAAGAATATGTCGTAGCTGCGCAGCCGCCCCGGGACTGGTCGCGCAAAGGCGTCCAGGGGATGGAAACCCTACGCACAGAATTTGCAAGGATGCCGGGGATAAAGGACGTAACGTTGTCGTATGAGATACCCAACGGCATGAACGGAGGCAGCAGCGGGGTATTCCGGGAAGGGGGAGATTCCTCGCGGGCAGTGATGACGCAACTGCTGGTGTCGGATGCTCATTATGCAGACACATATCGTATCCCATTACAGGCAGGTGTGTTCTTTCACGGCCCGGCGGACAGCGATGTGCAGGATTCGCTGCGGATGGTGATCAACGAGACGGCCGCCAAAGCGTTGGGATGGCAGGATGCGCTGAAGGCCGTGGGGCAACGGGTGCGCATGTTCGGAGACCCGCAGCTTTATACGGTCTGCGGCGTGGTAAAGGATTTTCATTTTGATGGGATGGGCGTTGCCATCAGTCCGTCAGCGTTTGTTGCAGTGTCCCGGTTTAACACCTACCGTTACTTCTCTTTCAAGCTACGGCCTGGTAATATCGGTACGACGATGGCGGCCTTACGGCGGCAGTGGTCCATCCTGATGCCGGATGCGGCCTTTGAATATAAATTCATGGATGAAACCCTGCAGCTTGTCTATACGGATGAGCTTCGGCTGAGAAAGGCGGCTAATGCCTCTACTGTGCTGGCCCTGGTCATTGTGCTGCTGGGTGTGGCAGGGCTGCTTGCATCGAGCATACAGCGACGAACAAAAGAGATTGCGATACGCAAGGTCATCGGTGCTTCTGTGCCAGGCATCATCCGGCTTTTTCTCAGGGAATATCTGCCGTTACTGGGGATAGCGGGACTGGTGGCAACGCCGCCGGCTTACCTGCTCATGCGGTATTGGCTGGAAGGTTATGCTACAAGGATCACGATAACTCCCTGGCCGTTCGTAGTGGCCATACTCAGTCTGGGAATGGTGATGATGATATTGATCACATTGCAGACGATGAAGGCGGCGCTGGCCAATCCTGTCAGCAGCTTAAAAACGGAATAAATTTCCCAGCCATCCGCCGAGTTCCATCAGCCACGCCAGGCCCAGGTGGACGATGAGCCCGCCGAGGATGCTGCGGGTGCGCAGGGCGATGACGCCTAAGATCATACCGCCGAAGAAAGAGGAGATACACTCGCCTAAAGGTTTGCCAAAATGGATCGTACAATAGAAGGCGGCCATGGGGAGGATGACTTTTTCTCCTGCGTAGCGTGACAGTCCGATGACCAGCAATCCCCGGAAGAAAAGCTCGATAGAAAGGAAGTCCAGGCCGTAAGAGAGCTCGTAAAGCAATTGCCAGGGCCACGCCGGTCTGGCATAGGCCGTGATGAAAGCAATGTTCTTTACTTTCGGATAGGTATGGAGGAAGTCGGGTCTGGTGGAGGCCAGGGCCACCAGCGGGAGCATCAGTGCGAGTAAAATAAAATAGGGCGTAGCCCGAAAGTCCCTGGTGGTCAGCCCGACGGCAGCGAGGCCGGTGATATTTTCCTGGCGCAGGAGCTTACCGCAGCACCGGAGAAAGAAGTAAAGCAGCAGCAGCTTGGCAGGCAATTGCAGTACGATCTGCGCATACTGGTCCCAGGGGTAGTGCAGGTTGTGCAGCAAAACAAGGGAGAGGTCCCAATGGATCATTTTAAAGGAGAAGTACAGCGGAGCCATCAACAGGATCAACAGAAAACTTCTCCTGGAAACGGGGTCCTGTATTTTGGGCGCTCCCGCCAGTCCCCAGGCAAAATAGAAGACGAAACCATAAAAGAGAAAAAAGCAGCAAAGAGAAAGGTACCAGGGTTGAATATCCCGTATCCTTCTTTCGATGCCGAATGTATAGTTACATACGATCAGCGCGCTGATGAAAAGGAGCGTTAAAAATATACTTTTGAGCGTCAGCCGGCGGAGATAGTTGTCGAGGTAGGTAATGAAGTCTTTCATACCTTACCTTTCCTTAGGAAAGAAAGCTTTCTTTCATTTTACCCAGGAGATCGGATTCGATCATTTTTTGCGCCAGCACGATCATGTTGAGAAAAGCTTTACTGCGGGAAATGCCGTGACCGATGATCACGGGTTTGGTAACGCCCAGCAGGGGAGTGCCACCATACAGTTCGAAGTCGAACTGATCGAAATATTCGCTGTGGATCTGCTTTTCACGGGTGATGCCGAAGAGGGATTCGGCCATTTTCAGGATCACGTTGCCGGTGAAACCTTCGCAAACCATTACGTCGGCCTTGTCCAGCAGCAGGTCACGTCCTTCGATATTCCCGATAAAGTGGATCTGGCTATTTTCTTTTAACAGGGGATAGGCGGCTTGTGCAAGAATATTTCCTTTCCCTTCTTCTTCTCCGATGTTGAGGAGACCTACCCTGGGTTGTTCGATACCTAAAATGTGCCGGGCATAGAGGGAGCCTAGTACGGCAAACTGATTGAGGTTCTCCGGTTTACAGTCGGCATTCAGTCCAACGTCCAGCAGGACGCCGGTGCTGCCATTGGTCTTGGGCAGGATGGTGGAAATAGTGGGTCGTTGGATACCTTCGATGGGCTTCAGACTGTAGAGAGCGCCTACCAGCATGGCGCCTGTATTACCGGCGCTGATAAAAGCGTCCATCTTGCCGGTAGCCAGCAGGTGGAAGCCCACAGTGATGGAAGACTGCTGTTTTTCCTTCAGTGCCCGGGTGGGATGTTCATTCATCTCTATCACCTGGGGAGCATGGACGACTTTCACCTTTGCGGCAGAAATGTTGTACTCCTGCAGCAGTGGATTGATCTTATTTTCATCTCCTACCAGGAAAAGTGTGACGGAGGCCGGAGCAGCTTTCAGGTACAGTTGTACACCACGGACTGCTTCCAGCGGTGAGAAATCCCCTCCCATCATGTCTAAGCCGATGTTCATGCTGTCTACTTAACCGGTGCGTTCTCGGCTACTACTTTTCCTTTGTAGTACAACTTTCCTTCACTTACGTGCGCACGATGGCGTACATGGGTTTCTCCGGTGGTGCTGTCTTTGCTTAAAGTCACTTTCTCTGCTTTGTAGTGCGTCCTTCTTTTTGCACTCCGCTGCTGGGAATGTCTGCGTTTCGGATTTGGCATATCTCTCGAATTTTATGTACCTACTAATTATTTATTTATCAAGATTCCTGAACTTTTCCAATCCTTTCCATAGGGGATTGGATGTCTGGTTCTTTTCACTGTCCAGCTTTTTCAGCATTTCCAGCACTTCTTTATTGCAATAAGGTCCGCCGATCTCCTTGTCATTGCACATGCGCTGCATGGGAATGCTGAGGTTGATGAATTCATAGATCCAATCGGATACGTGCAGATGGCTTTCTCCTTTGGATATATAATATACGTCGGGATCTTCCTCCTGCTGATTCATGATCTCGGGGTCTTCCACCAGCTTGACAAGTATGTTGAACTCGTCCCATAATTCCAGTGGTCGCATGTTGCCGCAGCGGTCACAAGCGATCTCGACCCGGCCTCCGATCTCAAATTTCAGGAGCATAAAACTGTTCTTCTTATCGAGGGACAGTTTTACATTGGCTTCGCAATTGCGGAAGTCCTGCTGTTGATAAGCCTCAAAGAACTTATCGGTTATCCGATAGTTAAACTCATGAATACCAGCCTTAAGGCCCACAAACGCTATTTCAAATTCCCGGCGGCTGCTCATGACTGCTTTTTAAAGAGCTTGCAAAGGTAGTGATAAATAATTAGAAATCTGGAAAAAAGTTAACTTGCTGACATGAAATTATTGATTGTAGAGGATGAAAAAGCCCTCTCCGACAGTATAAGCAATTATTTGGAGCAGGAAAGCTTTGTCTGTGATCAGGCAGAGAGCTATGCCGGTGCCCTGGAGAAGATAGAACAGCATGATTATGATTGCATTTTATTGGATATCAATCTTCAGGACGGGAATGGCCTGGAATTGTTAAAAACGTTGAAGTCCAATCACAAAGGGGATGGGGTATTGATCATTTCTGCACGAAACTCATTGGAAGACAAGGTGTCGGGGCTCAAATTGGGGGCAGACGACTATTTATCGAAACCTTTTCATCTTTCAGAGCTGGGGGCCCGGGTGGCTGCCATTATCCGGCGACGTCATGCTGCGGGCAGTAATCTTATCCGGCTGGAGGAGACCCTCATCGATATACAGGCCCGTTCCGTGAGCGTGCATGGCCGGGTATTGGATCTTACGCGTAAAGAATATCAGTTACTGCTGTATTTTGCCTATAATAAAGGCAGAGTGGTGTCGAAGAACGCTATCGCAGAACATCTTTGGGGAGATGATTCGGGAGGAGCGGATAATTATGACTTTATTTATACGCATATTAAAAACCTTCGCCGCAAGCTGGTGGAGGCCGGCGCTGGGGATTATATCCAGTCCGTCTATGGCATGGGATATAAACTGATGCTTCCGTGAAGCTATTCACTCATTATAGCCGTATCAATATTTTGGCCAGCGTATTGGCCCTGGTAGTGGGTAGCATCGGCTATTATTTTATCATTCGTACCATATTGATCCATCAATTGGACGATACGCTCGAGGTTGAAGAGGCGGAGATCCTCAGTCATGTCGGGCTGAAGGATCAACTGCCGGAGCCCGCCAACTACCGGGACCAGCAGATCAGCTTTACGCCGGCGCAGGCGCCCGGGGACAGGCGATTTATAAACATTATCCGGCCGGACTCCTTTTATCATAATGAACGCCGTCCTTTCCGGCAGCTGATCTTTTCCGTCAGGGTGGGAGGGCAGATGTATACGGCTACGGTCAGCAAGTCGGAAGAAGAGACGAAAGAGCTGGAAAAATGGATCATGCTTGTCACAGCGGGGATGATCCTGCTTTTGCTGGGGATCCTTTACCTGGCCAACCGTCTGTTGATGCGTCGTCTCTGGCAGCCCTTTTACCAGACGCTGGAAGGTCTGCGGGGGTTCAATCTTGCCAGCCATGATCCGCTGACATATACACCTACGTCGATCAGGGAATTTCGCAGCTTACAGCAGGTGGTAGAGCAGATGACAAGGCAGATAGGCAGGGATTATGAGATGTTGAAAGCGTTTGCCGATAATGCTTCGCATGAGATGCAGACGCCCCTGGCTATCATTAATTCCAAGCTGGACCTGATGATCCAGGATCAGGGGTTGGAAGAGCGGCATCTCCATCAGCTGCAGGCCATGTATGATGCCATCAGCCGTCTGCGGCAATTGAACCAATCCCTGCTGTTGCTGACAAAGATCGGGAACTATCAATTCCAGCAGGAGGAACCGGTGGCGCTTGAGAGCCTTATAGAAAAAAAGCTGGGGCAGCTGGAAGATCTGATCAAAGACAAACATATTGCGGTTAGCACCGATCTCCAACCTTGCCGGCTGCAGATGAACGCTTATTTGTCCGATATCCTTCTCAGCAACCTGCTGACGAACGCCATCCGGCATAATTATGATAAAGGAGCCATCCGCATCGGCTTGAAACAGGATCTGCTGCTGATCAGCAATACCGGTGAGCCGCTGTCTTTCGATCCCACCACTATTTTTGACCGGTTTACCAAAAGCGCGCATTCGGAAGGAACAGGATTGGGATTGGCCATCGTACGACAGATCTGCGATAATTATGGATTCTCTCTTGCATATATCAATGAAGAAGGGTGGCATACTATCCGGATTGGTTTTTCGTCCCTCGAGGTTTGAAATTTACTTCGGGACGAAAAACCATTTAATGATGGCCCTTCGGGCAGCGGACCTGTGGTCCGCTTAGCTTATGCATAAAATAGTTTATGTAATAAGAAATGTTTAATTTCAATTAGACCCGGCCTGTCAGGGAATTAGATTTTATAGGATCGGCATGCCCCAAAAGGGGTATTTGATCTAAAATTAATTTTTCGTAATGACAACCGGAGCCAACCAGGCGCTGATAAAGCTTGGCATAATTGAAAGCGACCCCTTATACAGACGGGCACTACATAGCCTGTTCTCCCTGTCCTCCGAATTTGAAGTGGCCGGCATATGGAAAGATGCCGGTATCGCTGTCCGGGAAATTTCCAACGAACTGCCGCACATTCTGCTCATAGAGATACAATCGCCGGAAGCAGATGGTATTGCCTGTATCAGGCAGTTGAAGAAGAAACATCCTTCCATACAGCTTTTAGTACACACAGGTTATGAAGAAGATGACAGCCCGGTGCTGGAAGCCTTTAAAGCAGGAGCCACGGGCTATCTGCTGAAAAAGGACGGTCCCGAAGCCTTGATCAGAAGCGTCAGGGAAATGTATGCAGGCGGTGTGCCGCTAAGCAGAAATGCTGCGCATACGTTGATCAATTTCTTTAACCGTACATCCATCATCGATGGTACTTGTGAACTCCTGACAAAAAGGGAGGAAGAGGTATTGGATTTGCTGTCGGAAGGCAAGATGTATAAAGAGGTCGCCATCCGGCTGGGTATAACCATGGAGACGGTGAAAAAGCACACGAAACATATTTACCACAAACTGGAAGTGCAGAACAGGATGGAAGCAGTGAACAAATGGCGAAAACGGGGTATTGTTTAATTTCCTTAACGCCAGTATGTTTGCTCACCCATTCAATAACAATCATTTGCAATTCTCTTAGCTTCCTGTCCCTTCCTTGCATCTTCTCATTCGGAATTCCCCATCCGTATAAACCTACCAACATAAAGAATATCTATATGAACAAAAGAATGTCATGCAGTTCAAAGATCCCCGCTTTACACCTGATGTTGATCTTTTCGGCCATATTGTCGATGTCAGGCGCCGATGTATATGGCCAGTATGGTGATAAAACGTCCTCTTACAATTTTCGCGATTCATCATTATATCCTACCCGAAGAATGCCGCAGCAGAATGAATTTTTGAATAATGCGTATCCTTTCCCTGCCAAACCCCGCAATGAATGGGAGATCGGAATAAAAGGCGGCATGCCTGTAGGGTTCACAGATGTCCGGTATTGGGGCCCCACCGGAGGGGCGGGCATTCATGTCCGGAAGGCGCTGGGGTATATGTTTTCCTTAAGACTGGAGTACGACTGGCTGAGATTGAGAGGGCTCAACTGGCAGCCGACGGCAGCATGGACCAAGAACCCGGTATTGGCTTCTTACTACAGTTCGGGTGATTATCTTTTCTACAATTATCGCTCTACTGTCCAGGAGCTTTCCCTGCAAGGTGTTTTCACGATCAATAACATCAACTTCCATAAGGCAAAGATCAGGTTCAACACCTATTTTTTTGGCGGTATTGCGGCAGTGAGCTTCAATACTTATTATAAAACGCTTGATGCCAGCGGCAATCCTTATGATTATTCGGATATCATGAGTCAATTTGCCGGGAAGTTCACCTATAAGAACCGCAAAGACATCCGGAAAGCCCTGAAAGATAAATTAAAGGGATCGTGGTCTACCAAGGCTCAGCGGGACGATTCCCGTCCGACATTTAGCGGCAACCCGATAACGATAGCCGGCGTAGTGGGTGTAGGGGTGCAGTTCAAATTGAACAACCGGTTTAACCTGGCCCTGGAAGACAAGTACACTTTTACGGCTTCCGACCTCATCGACGGTCAGCAATGGCAGAACAATTATAGCCCGGGCGCACCCCAGGCAGTTGCCCAGACAAGGTCGGCCGACAGCTATAATTTCGCGTCCCTGGGCCTCAACTACAACATCGGCAAACATGCCGTCGAGCCCCTGTGGTGGATCAATCCCCTGGATTATGCCTATAATGAGATCAATGCACCCAAGCATATGAAACTACCCAAACCTGTCCTGGATGATGCGGATGGGGACGGTGTGACCGACCAGTTCGACCTGGAGCCCAATACGCCCAAAGGAGCTCCTGTAGATACGCATGGCGTGGCACGTGATACAGATGGAGATGGCGTACCTGACTACAAGGATAAAGAGCTGGTTACTCCCACGCAATGCCAGCCTGTCGACGCAGATGGTGTTGGGAAATGCCCGGATCCGCAGTGCTGTAAGGATCTGAAAGCTTACATAGACTCCAGTGGCGGCGGCAGAGGCTCCAGGTGCAACATCGGGGACCTTCCCAGCATCACCTTCAAGGGCCGCTCGGTTACGCTGAGCAAGGATGCCCAGGCCTTACTGGCCAGCGCCGCCGAAAAAATGCGTAACAATCCCAACTGTAAGGTCGCAGTGGTCGGCTACGGGGAAACCAGCAAGGCCAATCAGCAGCTGAGCTGGGACCGGGTCAATGCAGTTATCAACTACCTGGTTGAAAAAGAGGGGATTAGCTCCGACAGATTCATCTTCCGGTATGGACAAAGCGGCGGCGAGGAGAATACAGTGGATCTGAAAGACAGTACAGGGGAAGAAGGCCCGAACACTGTACCGGCTCCGCATCCCAACCTGCGGAAGAAAAAATAGCGTCTTTTATGTGAATGAATATATATAGTTAATTAACAAGACTCCCCTCATTTCAATGAGGGGAGCTTTTTGTGTAGTAATCCCTGGCCCTCATCATGGCCTATGACCGTTAGACACTCCTTTGGGCCTCCCGTTGCCGGACAGTGTAATTTTGGTACTCCAAACCCCTTTTTTATGGCACTCCTCATTTTGGGGCTCATCTTATTTCTCGTTGGAGCCCTTGCATTACGCCGTCCCTCTCCTTTATCTCCTTATGTTCGTATTCTGCGCCTGGTTGGACTGGGCATGGCCTTCATCGGTATTTTGACGGCCTGTATCGTACAGATCGGGGCGGGTGAGATCGGCGTACAGGTGTTATATGGTTCTGTACAAAACAATGTTCTTCCAAGCGGTCTCCACCTGATCAATCCGCTGGTGGATGTGCAGCGTATGGATATCAAGACGCAGAATTACACGATGAGCGCTGTACGCAATGAAGGCGCAAAAGAAGGTGACGATGCCATCCGGGTGTTGAGCGCGGATGGATTGGAAGTCGTCATCGATCTCACTGTCCTGTATAAAGTGATACCTTCTTCGGCGCCTGATATCCTGCGGCAGACAGGTATCGACTACACGGATAAGATCGTACGGCCCCTGACGCGTACCAAGATCCGCGACAATGCCGTGTATTACGATGCCGTCTCTCTTTTTTCCACCAAGCGGGACGAGTTCCAGACACGTATTAACAAAAGCATCGAGGAGGATTTCCGTCACAGGGGACTGTTGCTGGAGCAGATCCTCATTCGCAATATCACGCTGCCGCAAGCCGTCAAGACCAGCATCGAACAAAAGATATCGGCCGAGCAGGACGCTCAGAAGATGCAATTCGTGCTGCAGAAAGAAAGACAGGAGGCGGAAAGAAAAAGAGTGGAAGCGCAGGGCATTGCCGATTACCAGCGGATCATCAGCGAAAGCCTGTCGGACAAGCAGCTGCAGTATGAGAGTATCAAGGCGCAGCTGGAGATCGCCAAATCACCCAATACGAAGATCATTGTCATGGGTAAAGGCAGTACGCCGATGATACTGGATACGAAAGGACAGTAATGAATTTTTATTAGATTGCATCCATCATGCAAAATATCATACAGATAAAACTGGCCTCTGTCGAAGATGCTGCGTTGGTGGCGGATATGAGCCGGCGAACATTTTACGACAGTTTTGCGGCGCAGAATACCCCGGAGGATATCGCCCGGTATATGGATCAGCAATTTACCAGGGAATCCCTGATGGCCGAGGTAGGGATGCCGGGTAATATTTTCCTGCTGGCTTACCTGGATGGACAGCCGGTGGGTTATGCCCGCCTGTTGGAGCACGACCCTCCTCCGGGGATAGGGGAAGGCCCTGGCATCGAGATCGTACGCATCTATGCCGAACAATCCGTTATCGGGAAAGGGATTGGAAAGGCCCTTATGCAATATGCGATTGATCTGGGTCGCGAAAAAGGAAAAAAATGGATGTGGCTGGGTGTATGGGAACACAATCACAGGGCTATTGCCTTTTACACCAAGTGGGGATTTGAAAAGTTCGGCGACCATCCCTTTATCCTGGGCAGCGATGTGCAGACAGACTGGTGGATGAAAAGAAAATTATAGACCGGCCAGGACCATCTCCTGCAACCGTTGTTTCTTCTCCGGCCATTCATCGTCGATGATGCTGAAAACCACCGTATCCCGCCGGGACCCGTCATTGCGGATGGTGAATTTCCTCAACACGCCTTCTTTCAAACCACCGATCTTTTCCACGGCACGCTGTGAACGGATGTTCTGATGGGCTACTCTGAACTCCACCCGGAAGAACCGCAGGTGTTCGAAGGCATATTGCAGCAGCAGCAGCTTGCATTCTTTGTTATAGACCATTCCCCATACAGAAGGGATATACCAGGTGTGGCCTATTTCCAGCCGTTTGTCCTTCCATTCGACATGGAAGAAACGCGTCATACCGATGATGGTAGCTCCGGTACGTATGATAAAGGCCCGGCCATCTATATCCGGCAGCCGTAACGCTTCATCGAAGTAAGCATCGAATTGCCGGTCATAGTTCTCATCGATCAGAAGGGTCTTGGTAAATTCCCAGATACGCCAGTCTTTGGCCAGTGGACGGATGAGCTCACGGTCTTCTTCCCGGGCAGGGTCCAGGGTGACCGTTTTGCCTTTCAACGAAGTGTCCGATCCATTGTAGGGGAAAACCGGGGGCATATAGATCTCGTATTGTTTTCCCAAACTTACGACAAGGGCGGCGACGGACAGTAGGCCAGCCCGGAAAACCCCGGTAGGCCAGCGTCGCCGTCTAGCGTTTCAGTAACTTGCTATTAACAATCTTCTCCATAATGTCCTCTTTTTGGTATTTGCTGATCGGCACCTGGTAATGGAGTACGTGGAGGATATTCCCCTCGATAGAGTTGATCTTCCCGATGGAGACGATATAAGATTTATGCGGCTGGATAAAGGCCCCTTGCGGCAATTTATCCTGTAGCATCTTAAGCGTAAGATGAGTGATGATCTTTTTGTCTCCCGTGTAGATGGCCACATAGTTTTCCAGCGCTTCCACGAAGAGGATATCGGAGAAATGGATCTTTTCCAGCTTGTTGTCAGCCTTGACAAAGATGTAATCTTCTCCGGATACAGGGGCCTGCTGGCTCCTGAAATAATCAAAGGCTTTATTGGCAGCGCGCATGAAGCGTTCGAAAGAAATAGGTTTCAGCAGGTAATCGAGCACTTCCAGCTCGAACCCCTGGAGGGCATATTTCTCATAAGCCGTCGTAAAGATAACCTTGGGAGGCGAGGTGATATTTTTCAGGAAGTCGATGCCTGTGACGTAGGGCATTTCGATGTCCAGGAACAGCAGGTCTACCGGCTCTTTTTTCAGGAGGGAGTTTAATTCCAGGGCGTTTTCGCATACGCCTTTTAGTTCCAGGAAATCGATTTGTTCCATATACCCCTGCAAACCTTTCCGGGCAAAGGGTTCATCGTCTGTTATTACACATTTGATCGTATCGTTCATGCATTAAGTTTTAATACCAGGTCCGCAAGGAATTCGTTTTGTTTTTTTTCTATTTGCAGATGGTGCTTTCCCGGATACAGTAACTGCAGCCTTCTGCGCAGGTTTTCCAATCCGATACCGCCTGCTTTTGGTGCTGTCATCGGCATTTCTCCCGGTATAGCATTGGCGACGCTGAAATGCAGCTCATCCTTATCGACCTGGGCTTTGATGTTGATCCAATAATTACCGCCTACGTATTTGAAAGCATTCTCTACGAGGGGCAGCATCAGGAGGGGATAGACCTGTTGTCCATTCAGTTTTCCATCGAAATAGACGGATAGCTCCAGCTTGTCGGAGGATCGGATCTCCTGCAGCTCGATAAAATTCCGGAGATAGCGGACCTCCTGGCTCACCGGTACGGTCTGTTGCTGATCGTATAATTGATAGCGCAGGAGCTCGGAGAATTTCTCCACGCTCTTTTTTGCTTCGGCCACATTCTCATCCATCTGGAAGTAGATAGTGTTCAGTGCATTGAAGAGGAAATGAGGATGATATTGCGCTTTCAGGAACTTCAGCTCCGTCTGCAGCTGGTCATTGGTGATCTTTTCCAGCTGGATCTTTCCGTCAATATACGCTTTCAGGAAAGTGCGGCTGCGCATGATGCCGTAATAGATCAGCAGATACAGCAGGGGGATCGTATTGACATCCGCTATGTCATACCATTGGGCCCCATCATCCGTCACGGCGCAGAAGGTTGTCAGAAAGGCGTTCTGGAAGACGAGGTTTACCAGGAATACGTAGAGCAGCTCACGGATGATCCGCCGGGTGCTGTATTCGTGTGGCCAGCGCTGATCGAACCAGCGAAACAGCCGTCTGAATACCCAGACGAAAATATAGCTTACGAAGATGCTGTAAACTATCTCAAGCGAAGTCTGCCCCCATCTTTTTCTCGACCAGAACTTCATCCCCGTGACCGAGTCCAGCAGCAGCCGGATGGTAAAATATACCACCAGTCCATATATGACGGGGAACAGGTATTTCCAGAAACGATTGCGCATATTCACAAGTTACAGGATATTTTTAAGCAAGGGTATCTTCCTCAAAATTACGGAACTGAGCACATAGGTGACCAGGATGGACAGCAGGGTGAGCAACAGGAATTTCAGGAGCAAAGGCCAGTGAAGACCGATCATTATTTTACTGAGTGTTATCAGTACGGGTGTATGGAACACATATACCGCAAAAGCGCTGGCGGAAAAATATCCGGCGAGCTTCCCCTGCCGGTTAAACCGCCGGCGGAACCAAACGAGCAGGAAGATGGATATACCTACCCCCGACAGCTGGTCGCGGAAGCATTCCAGGAGACTTTGCCAGTGCAGACCGCCCTGGTAGGGAGCCAGCTGACCTTTTAATGCACCTCCGAGGAAAATGCCGGATAACCAGATGATGATACCGCCGATGAGTCCCACCCGTCCCCAATATTTACCCATTTCGGGAGTGAGCTTGTTCAACCAGTCCCCTCTGTAGGCCAGTATGCCGGCGCCGAAGAAAAAGACATATTGGGAGAAATAACAAAATTGAAGATTGTAGAAACTGGTCCCATTGGGCCAGGGGAAGCGTACGATAAAACTGGACCCCGCGATAAGGGCAATAAATCCCCAAATGGCTGTTTTCAAGGGCAATTTGTTGCGAAAAGACCATGCTATTCCGAGCCTGCGGGCGATGATCCTGTACAACGCATAGACTATGCAAAATATCAGCAGGCCTTCGCAGAACCAAAGGGGGCCTGTGCCGCTGAGCCACCGTCCTTTATAAATATAACCGCTGTACAGATCTCCGAAGCTGCTCCAGGGGGCCTGTTTATCAAAAAGGAATATACAGTACACGGACAGCGGTTGCAAAAGGAAAACAAAGAACAGCAGGGGCAGACCCAGCCGGTAAGCCCTGTCCTTTAAGAATTTGACGGCGCCTTTTGTGTCATAGGCTTTGGGAATGAAGTAGCCTGCTATAAAGAACAGGAAACCCATAAAAAAAGACTGCAGAAAGACCTGGTAGGTGCCAAAAGTGAATTTTTCGGGCAGGCTTACCGGTGTATCTTCCATAAAATACCAGCTTCCCAGATGGCTGTAAGTGACGGCTGCATGCATGCTAAGCACCAGCATGATCATTACCCAGCGAAGATTGTCGATGTATAACAGGCGGTTAGTGCCTTTTGAAGGCACGCCAGACGTAGTTGCGAGGTCGGCAGTGGGAGTTCCGGCGGGGTTTATAGCGGTCTTGAATTGCAGTGTTTGCATGGTGATTGTTTTATGCCCTAAAACTACTTTTCTGGGGGTGCCGGGGGAAATTTCTTTGACATATGGACGTCCGGTGGGGGTGAATGGACAGGGGGGCAGGGCATGGCTTTTGAGCTTTATTTCTAAATCATTGAAACTGTAATCTTAAAACTTAATCGTATGGCAGATGCAAACATCAAAGATGACATGACTACGCTGGCCACCGTGATGGAAAAGCTCCGTCTCCGCAAGGCCGACAATGAGTTCCGCTGGACGCCCGAGGGATTTACGGCAGGAAAGGGAAAGACCTATCAGCCGGAAGATCTGGCAATACTAAAGACGTATCGTTTTGAGGGGGAATCGAATCCTTCAGATTCTTCCATTCTTTATGTTATCGAGGCTAATGATCATCTCATCGGGTATAGCCTGGACGCCTATGGCGCTTACAGCAATCACGATAATGAGGAGGGATATGATAATTTTATAAGAAAGATACCTATAAAGGATCATGGAGAACAGGTACTGGAAGAACTTTGAGACGTTTCATATAGCAGGCCGCCCATTCCTTTGGGCGGCCTTTTTTTTTAAATAATGATGATCAGCAGCAGGATGATAATGATAAGCGCACCTACCGAAATGTAGACTCCGGTAACAGCCTTGGCCTCTCTGCGCATTTCCCTCAGCTCTTTACGAAGGGCTTTGCGGTCTTCCTTTGTAAGCGTGGATTTATCCATCGTCCTGATCTCGTCCACTCTTGCCTTTATTTCTTCCAGACGGGCTGCCTTCTGTTCTTTCGTCATGTTAGCTATAGCTTCTTTAGAAGGAACTTCATGAGTAGTAGCAGTGACATCGGCTGCTTGCATCTTTAATACAGGCAGCATGAACAAAGCCAGGACAAGAGAGTAGTGCAGTGTCCTTTTCAGGTGTTCGCGAATCTTCGATTTCATGATTGACGTTTTAGTGATGCATTATAATTCCTTTATGAATAGTTCAAAACTTGTTCCAACTAAAAGATATCGAACCCCGGGAGGCTAAAACGTCAATGCATGAGGATACTTTCCTGGGATTTTTACGATTAGAATTAAAAAAAAAGTGTGGAAATTTTTCCACACTTCTCCCCCAAATTAAATTGGAATTTAAAAGCTTCCACCATTTAGGAAGCCAATGTTTTTTCGTGCAACCAGAGTTTTACTATGGAATTTGTGATTTCTACCAGTTCTCCATAAGAATCCGGCTTGTGGAGGAAACAACTGGCACCTAATTCGTAAGATGTCTTACGATCCTGATGCAGGGTGGAGGTGGTCAGCACGATAATAGGGATCTGGCTGAACTTTTTGTTGCCGCGGATCTCCTTGAGCGCCTGGAGCCCAAGCATACCTGGCATGTTCAGATCCAATAAGATAAGAGCTGGAAAATCGGATTCGTCGGAATAAAGGTTTTCCAGCAACGTTTCGGCATTCTCGATGAAAACATAATCGATCTGGGGACTATTCTCCAGAAATGCGTCGAGGATGATCTGTCGGTCGTCAGGGTCATCATCGACAATGAAAATGAGAGGTTGTGCGTTGCTTTTCATAAAATAATCATGAGTCTAAACGGTGATAAATCCAGGCTGATGTTCGAAGGGTGTAAAATCTGGTAAGTCCTATACTAGAACCTTGCCAAACTATAGTACAATATAAGGTGAAACACCGATATTTTTTAGATTGATAAACCATAAATTTGATCGACAAATCAAAATATCCTTTCTATGGGTACTAATACCAAAGAAGTTAAAAAAAACAAAAATGCCCCCCGCAAACCTTATTCCGGAGATGGCAACGGCAATGGCGCTGCTCAATGGGTGGAAACCTCACCCGAAGAGTCTCTTGTAAATGATAAAGAATTACTGAGGATCCTCATGCAGGTGCGCAATGGCAATTTCAGTGTTCGTATGCCTATCGACGAGACAGGTATAAAAGGAAAGATCTGCGATACGCTGAACGAGATCATCTCGCTGAATGAGGAGATGATGCGTGAGTTTACCAAGGCAGGTAATACCATCGGAAAGCAGGGGAAGCTGACCCAGCGTATCGAGGTGCCGAATGCCAAAGGGTCCTGGGCTACCGGCGTAGACTCTCTCAATTCAATGATCTCCGACCTGGTGCATCCTACTATCGAGATCGCCCATGTCATCAGTTCAGTGGCCAAGGGCAATCTGTCGCAGAACATGCCGCTGGAAATAGGTGGTCATACGTTACAGGGAGAATTCTCCCGTATTGCCCGGGAGGTAAATGATATGGTGAAGCAGCTAAACCTTTTTTCCATGGAGGTTACCCGTGTGGCCCGCGAAGTGGGTTCGGAAGGGAAGCTGGGTGGTCAGGCAAAAGTAAAAGGTGTGGCTGGTGTCTGGAAGGACCTGACGGATTCTGTGAACCTGATGGCGGGTAACCTGACGGCCCAGGTGCGTAACATTGCGGACGTGACGACGGCGGTGGCGAAGGGTGACCTGTCCAAGAAGATCACGGTGGATGTGAAGGGGGAGATATTGGAATTGAAGAACACGATCAATACGATGGTGGATCAGCTGAACTCTTTCTCATCGGAGGTAACGCGTGTGGCATTGGAAGTAGGTACGGAAGGGAAGCTGGGTGGTCAGGCCCATGTAAGAGGGGTCGCGGGTACCTGGAAGGACCTGACCGACTCCGTAAACGGGATGGCCAGTAACCTCACCGGCCAGGTGCGTAATATTGCGGAAGTGACGACGGCGGTGGCCAAAGGCGACCTTTCCCGTAAGATCACAGTGGACGTGAAGGGAGAGATATTGGAATTGAAGAATACGATCAATACGATGGTGGACCAGCTGAACTCCTTTTCTTCGGAAGTGACGCGTGTGGCCCGTGAAGTGGGTTCTGAAGGCAAACTGGGTGGTCAGGCGGATGTACCTGGCGTTGGTGGTACCTGGAAGGACCTTACGGATTCTGTAAATAAGATGGCGTCGAATCTAACGTCCCAGGTACGTAACATTGCGGAAGTGACGACAGCGGTGGCCACGGGTGACCTCTCCCGTAAGATCGATGTGGATGTAAAGGGAGAGATATTGGAATTAAAGAATACGATCAATACGATGGTGGACCAGCTGAACTCTTTCTCTTCGGAAGTGACGCGTGTGGCCCGTGAGGTGGGTTCGGA
>Ga0105240_10001553_pt1 | contig 38971 bp, 31 predicted proteins | sample KBSC54metaG_FD_80426 | JGI IMG/M metagenome (GOLD analysis project Ga0105240, IMG submission 80426) | Corn rhizosphere microbial communities from Kellogg Biological Station, Michigan, USA - KBS C5-4 metaG | ecosystem: Host-associated > Plants > Roots > Rhizosphere > Soil | place: Michigan, USA... | reverse complement strand
GTAAGCCGTTCGAAAGCTACCCCCGCCACCAAAGAGGCGGACCTGGCTAAAGCCGCCGATGCGTATCAGAAAGCCATTGCGATCAACCCCAATGACTCGGCTTATCACAATAACTACGCCCTGGTGCTCGGGCAGCAGAAGAAATACGATGAGGCCCAGGCGGAACTGACCAAGGCCGCCCAAATTGATCCGACTGGCGCCGGCAAGTTCTATTTCAACCTCGGCGCGGTTTATGTGAACACCGGCAACCTGAAGCCGGCTGCCGCCGCATTTAAGAAGGCCATTGACCTGGATCCCACTTATGCTGAAGCCTACTTCCAGTACGGTCTTTCGCTCATTGGGGACGCGACCATCGTGGACGGCAAGACCGTGGCGCCTGCAGGCACCGCGGAAGCTTTCCAGAAGTATCTGGATTTGGCGCCGACGGGTCCGAACGCGGCTACCGCCAAGGCGATGATGGCGAGCATGGGCGCGACGGTGCAGACCAATTTCAAGGCCGCTCCGGCGCAGCAGAAGAAAAAGCAGTAAGTTTGGAGTAGATGTTCCGGGCTATCGTCTATTTGATTGCATTCATGCTCGTCATGAGCGTGATTCGATCCGTGCTGGGAATCATCACCAAAGCTTTTAGTGGTTTGTCCAGTAGTACCTCTCCGCAGGCGGGAGCTCCTGGCTCCCGCCCTTCTTCCCCTCCTTCCGGCGGCGAACTCAAAAAGGACCCGGTCTGCGGAACGTTTATTTCCACCGCCACTGCCTTCCAGAAGTCCGTAAACGGGCAGACGTATTATTTCTGCTCCACCGAATGCCGTGATAAATTCAAAGGTTAATTCTCCTGTCCGCAGCTGTCTGGCTCCTCACTGCGGCCTGGGGCCGCAAATCCGGCTGAAACGTCTGCGCCCGGAGCGGCGTCGTAGAAACATCGAGCTATTGCGAGCCGATTCTATCTTTCTGGCTTTAAGAGGAAAATTTCGAATATGAAAAAAATATGGGGTTACCTTCCGCTAGTATTCCTTCCGGCTTTCGCCCACGCCCAAAGCGCGCTGGATGTGAACGTGAATTTCGGCAGTGCCTGGGATTCTGCGAGCGGCCGCGGAATCGATAACATCAACTCCAATAATGCCCTCGGAGATTGCCTGCCCGGTGCGGGGGACCCGTTTTGCCAAGCTACCCCGAAGCTGAGTGGTTTCTTCCTCGGATTCGGCGGAGACATCATGTTCCGCCAGCATCTCGGTGTCGGAGCGGAGGTCAACTTCCAGCCGGTGCATCAGGATTACGGCCCGCTTAAGTCCCGGCAGACCTTTATCGACGTGAACGGCATCTATGAGCCGCTGATCACCAAACGTGCGATCGTACAATTGCAAGGCGGAATCGGCAGCGCCAGCACGGGTTTCATCTTCTCGCAAAGCGGCTGCGTCGGGACCGCCGTGTGCAGCACTTCGAATTCTCCCGTCGGCAGCTCGACGCATTTCCAGATCCACCTGGGAGCCGGTCTGCAGATCGCCCTTACGGACCATTTCTTCGTCCGCCCGCAGTTCGATCTGCACTATGTGCCGAACCTGACGGATCAGTACGGAAGCACTCTGGTGCCGGCAGCCACCATTGCGGTGGGCTATCACTTCGGCGAGCGTTAGTCCGAAAACGGCGGCTGCTAGCTTAGCTTCGAGCGCACGCGTTCACTGAGTGCCTTTCCGTCGACACGTTTGCCGGCTAGTTTGGCTTGCGCGGCTTTCATCACCACGCCCATTTGCTTGAGCGACGTGACCCCGGTTTCCGCCATGGCGGCGGCCAGGGCCGCGTCGATCTCAGCTTCGGTCGGCGCTGACGGCATGTAGGATTCAATCAGCTTCAGTTCGGCTTCTTCCTTCTCGGCCAGCTCCGGGCGATTCCCCTTGCGAAACATGTCGGCCGATTCGCGCCGCTGCTTCACCAGCGTGTTGAGGATCTGCAGCTCGGCCGCCTCATCGAGAGGCTTCATGGTATCGATGGTGTAGCGCTGCAGCGCAGCCTTGATCATACGTATGGCGTCCAGGCGCGCTTCCTCGCGGCCCTTCATCGCCGCAGTCATATCTTTCTGGATTTGTTCAAGAAGAGGCATCAACACTAGCTTAGTACTTCAATGCGGTCTGCTATCGATATCCCGATTGCGCGGCAAATAGCACGTCCGGGTGGCCGAATCCGTACTGGCGTACAACAGCGGAACTGACTCTTCGGCTGATAATTCGCGGGGTGCCGATGCCAGCGCCTCGGCACGGGCAAGCATTCTGCGCGAAATCCCCGCCTATTTTCCCTGACGCTCCGGCCCTTGCGAAAGCATCTGCAGCTTGTACAAACCTTCGCGGGCGGTGATGTACAACGTATGTTTATCCGGACCGGAAAACGCGATATTCGAGGGCTGGCGCGGCACCTTGATATTCCCCAGGAACCTGCCTTTCTTATCGAACACCTGGATGCCCGCGCCGGTAGCTACATAGACGCGTCCATCGCGGTCGATAGCCATGCCGTCGGCCAGGCTCTCACCGTCGGTGAGCTGGGGAATCTTCGCGAAGGCGCTCTTTTGAATCCCCCGCTTACCCTTCGGTTGCAGATCGAAGCCCCAGATGGTGTCTCCAAGCGTATCGTCCACCAGCAGCATCTTGCCGTCCAGCGTCAGCGTCAGGCCGTTGGGGCGCGCGATCTTATTGTCGATCACAAACGGCGGTTGCCCAACCGAGGTGGCCACGTAATACACCTTTCCAAACTGCCCAGGCACCTTAGGGAACATCGGCGTGGCGCCAGGATCGGTGAAATAAAAGCCGCCTCGGCCATCGAAGATGAGATCGTTGGGCGCACCCAGCTGCAGGCCGTTCGTGTTATCGATGACCGGCGTGTTCCGGCCGTTCTGGTTGCCGCGGCTGATTAGTTTTGCGGTGCCTTCGGCGGCATACAATTCGCCCGAATTCAACGCCAGTCCATTAGCGCCTCCAGTATTCTGGCGAACCGTTGTGATCTTGCCCGCGGGATCGAGCTTGTAGATCTTGTTGGCGCGGATGTCGGTGAAATAGAGTCCGCCATCGGCCGTGCCCACCGGTCCTTCGGTAAACATGAAACCTTCCTGCACCAGCTCGGGTTGAACGCCGGGCGCGACCACGCCGTGAATTCCAGGCGATTGCGCCGATGCGTTGAGCGCCAGAACCACGAGAATAAAGGCAAATCTCATACTTCTACTGTAACGTGCCCGCGATCGGGCGCGCCCCCGGAATATCACGGGGTAATGTGCGGCAGGGCGGCGCCGGCATGCGCTGCCCTGCGCCATTCCCAAATGCGAATCACTCCGTACCACAGCAGCCACACCGCCGCACTGGCCACGGTTCCTTTCACCGCGCCGGGTGCGTCGATCAGCATGCCCAGCACCCCGTTGCCGAGCACTGCTTGCGGTAAATTCACTCCGAAGAAGGCGATCAATAGAGGGTCGCGCATATAGCCCAGCCAGCTGCTGGCCGCTGGGAAGGAGGTGGCCCACAGCATGAACCAGCTCCAGGCGAGCATGGCCGCCGGCCACCAATAGCGCAGGATTCGCCGGCGCGCGGAAACCTCACGATCCACCAGATGCGCGAGCCAGCGCCAACAACCGTAGCAAGCCAGCGCTCCGGCAAAGGCGCCAATGATCTCGCGTGGCCCCACGCGTTACTTGCCCAGCCGTTGCGGCCCCTGCGACAGCATCTTCAGGCGATACAGACCTTCCCGCGCGGTGATGTAGAGAGTCTTCTTATCGCTCCCGCCGAACGCCAGGTTCGCGGGCTGGCGTGGAATTTTAATGGTGCCGAGATACTGTCCTTTGCGGTCGAACACCTGGAGTCCCGTGGACGAGGTCACGTAGATGCGGTCCTGACGGTCGATCCCCATGCCGTCGGCACCGCTTTCCTTCCCCGCCGCCACGTCGTGCATGTGCGCGAAAGGCCGCCGGTTTTTGACGGAGCCGTCGGGCTGCACGTCAAAGGCGAAAACCGTCTCACCTACCGTGTCATCGACAATCAGGGTCTTGCCGTTAGCGGTCAAGGTCAGGCCGTTGGGCCGCGTGATCTGATCGTCGACGATGCGCGGTTCCTTGGCGCCGGCAGGCAGATAATAAACGTAGGCTTTGCGTCCGGCGACGACCGGCCGCGGTCCGGGGTCGGTAAAATAAACGCCGCCTTTGGAATCGACGATCAGATCGTTGGGCGCCAGCAGAGGCATGCCGCCAATGCCGGACGTGAGCGTAGTCACCGCGCCGCCGGGGCCGATTTTAACGATGCTTTTGCCATCGCCTTCCGCCCCCAGCAAGGCTCCGTCGCGAGTGAGCGCGAGGCCATTGGTGCCGCGGCTGTGCTCGCGAGACACCGAAATCTTGCCGTCCGGATCCATGCGGTAAGTCTTATCGCCGGTTTGCAGATCCGAGAAGTACAGGCCGCCGTCGGCGGTGCCGATGGGCCCTTCGGTGAAAACAAAACCTTCCTGGACCAGTTCAACTTTGGCGTCCGGAGCGACGACGCCGGGGATTCCCTGCGCCAGAACGGAGGCCAGCGGCAATAAAACCAGCAAAATTCGCATGACGCGATTATACGCCCGATCCGCTACGCCATTTGCCCGCGAACGCCCTTTGCTATTCTGGAATTTCAGCCCCATGCACATCCAAAAGCCACGCCTCCTGACGCCAGGACCCACGCCGCTTTATCCCAAGGCGCTGCAGGCGATGATGGGCGCCGAGATTCACCACCGTACCCAGGATTTTCGCGACTTGTACTTATCGGTGCTGGCGGATCTCAAAGTGGTTCTGGGAACCGCGCACGATGTCCTGATTCTGGCCTCGTCGGGAACCGGCGCGATGGAGGCGGCCGTCACGAACTGTTTTTCGCCCGGCGATCGTGTCATCGTATGCAGCGCCGGTAAGTTTGGCGAGCGCTGGGTGGAATTGGCCCAAGCTTATGGTCTGGATGTACTCACGCTCAGTGCGCCCTATGGGTCGGTGGTGGAACCGGCGACGCTTGCCCAGGCACTCGCCGCAAATCCGGATGTGAAGGGTGTGTTCGTGCAAGCGTCGGAAAGCTCCACGGGAGCGGCGCACGATGTCCGCGCCATGGGCAAAATCGCGCAGGCCACGCCGGCGCTGTTCGTAGTCGATGCCATCACGGGCATCGGAACCATGCCGCTCGCAATCGACCCCTGGGGTCTGGATTTCGTCATTGGCGGATCGCAAAAGGCGTTTATGCTTCCGCCGGGATTGGCGTTCCTCTCGATCAGCCCCAAGGCCTGGGAACGCATGGATGCCGCGCGGTTGCCGCGCTATTATTTCGACCTGCGGCGCGAAAAGAAAAATGCGGCCAAAGGAGAATCTTCCTGGACGCCCGCGACGTCGTTAATTTTGGGACTCGCCGAAGTGTTGAAATATTTGAAGACCTTAGGCATGGACCAGCTGATCGATAACGCGCAGCAACTGGCCGCTGCCACGCGAGCCGCCTGCGGCGCTCTGGGACTCGAATTATTCGCACCCGGCAGCCCCAGCGGTGCGGTGACGGCGATTCAAGCTCCGCCTGGTCTGAGTTCGAGCGTCATCGTCAAAGAATTCCGGCAGAAATTCGGTTCCATCATCGCCGACGGCCAGGGCGAGATGAAAGGCCGGATTTTCCGTATCGGCCACTTGGGTTATTTCGACATCGTGGATTTATTCGCGTTGGTTGCCGAACTGGAATTGATTCTTAACGCTAACGGCGTCCCAGTCAAGCTGGGCACGGGCGTAGCCGCGGTCCAGACCCATTATGCCAGCCACACGGCCGGCAAAAAACAGCCAGTAGCAGTCTAGGGAGCCATGAAAATTGTAATCGCGGAACCGTTGCGTGCGGCGGGAATCGACATTCTGAAAGCGCAGCCCGGCTGGGAGATTGTAATCTCCAGTCCCACTGAGTATCAGCAGCATCTGGCGGATGCCGACGTGCTGCTGGCATCGCGCGCGACACGAGTTACGGCGGCGCAGATCGATACCGCGAAAAAGCTGCGAGTCATCGCATTTCCAGGTGTCGGAACGGATTTCGTCGACCTGGATGCGGCCACTACCGCCGGGGTCCTGGTGATGAACATGCCCGGTGAGAGCGCTGTCGCCGTCGCCGAACATACGCTCGGCTTGATGCTGGCAATGGCGCGGCAAATCCCGCAGGCGATCGATTCCACGCGGCACGGCCGATGGGAAGGCAAACGCTTCCTTGGTACCGAACTGCGCCGCAAAACGCTGGGCGTGCTGGGTCTCGGCAGCATTGGACGTGAAGTGGTCCGACGGGCGCGCGGCTTCGAGATGAAAATTATCGCGAACGACCCCTACGTGAACTCGGACGCGGCCGCGGATCTCGGCGTGACTCTGGTAAGCCGCGAAGAACTTTACGCCCAAGCCGACTACATCACCTTGCACGTCGCGCTGACCACTGAAACCATGGGCATGCTGAATGAAGCTGCTTTCGCCAAAATGAAACACGGCGTGCGCATCGTCAACTGCGCGCGTGGTGAGCTGGTGGATGTCGAGGCGCTGCGCCACGCAATTGAATCCGGCAAAGTCGCCGGAGCCGCGCTGGATGTCTTGCAGACCGAGCCTCCCGAAGCAGGCGAGCCCCTGCTGGCGCTAGATCAGGTCCTGGCCACGCCGCATATCGGCGGCTCCACCGAAGAGGCGGCCGAATTGATCGCGGTGCGTCTGGCCGAGCACCTGATCGAATATTTCAACAAAGGCGTGGCCGTGAATGCGGTCAATGTGCCCGCCATGACCGAAGAAGCCTATCGGGCGGTGGCTCCCTTTGCTGCTTTGGCGGAGCGCCTGGGGACTTTCGCCGCGCACGTGGCCACCTCCAATCCGAAATTAGTCCGGCTGGTATTTAACGGCAATTTTTCGCCGCAGAACTCGCGTCTGATCCGCAACGCGGGATTGGCCGGAGTGCTCAGCCGCTCGCTCGAACGCAAGGCCAACGTCGTGAACGCCCTCAAGCTTGCGGCAGATCGCGGCCTCAGCTACGCGGAGCGCTTCGAGCGCTCCACTGGACACATGGATTCGCTGCGCATCGAGCTTGAAACCGATAAAGGGATCACCTCGGTCGAAGGCGCAATCGTGATGGACCGGCCGCGCTTGCTGGCCATTGACGGCATTCGCTGCGAAGCCACGCTGGCCGGACATTTGCTGTGCTTGACCAACGAAGACGTGCCCGGGGTGCTGGGATACGTCGGATCGGTAACCGGCCAGAGCCATGTGAACATCTCTGCGCTGTCCCTAGGGCGGCAGGAAAAACCGGACCGTCCCGGCGATCCGCTCACGGCCATCACTTTGATTGAAACCGATCAACAGGTGCCGGAATCCGTAATCGCGCAGCTGCTCGAAAATCGGGCCGTGCGCGCGGTACGCACCGTGGAATTCCGTCCATGATGACGAAAGCCGCGGTCCTCACCGTTATGATCCCGTTCGCCGCGCTCGCGGTGTGGGGCCAAAGCGCCGCTCCGGATACGCCGCTCACGTCATTGCCCTACAGCCCCAGCCTGGATCTTTCCTCGATGGACCGCACGGTCGATCCTTGTAACGATTTTTACCGGTATGCATGCGGATCGTGGATCAAGAACAATCCCATTCCGCCGGACCAGGCCCGCTGGAACGTGTATTCAAAACTCGCCACGGAGAACCAGCGATTCCTGTGGGGAATTCTGGAACAAGCCGCGAAGCCGTCGCCGGCGCGCAGCCCGGTCGAGGCGCAAATCGGCGATTATTTTTTCGCCTGCATGGATGAGGGATCGCGAGAGAAAGCCGGCGCGGCCCCGCTGCGCGCGGATCTCGACCAGATTGCCGCGTTGAAGTCGCTGTCTGATTTAGCTGCGTTCCTGGCGCACGTGCATATCACTACCGCCGGAAGCCAAATGCTGTTCGGCTTTACTTCCGGGCAGGACTTCGCGGATTCGGCGCGCGTAATCGCCTTCCTGGGAGCCGGAGGACTGGGATTACCCGATCGCGACTACTATGTGAAGACCGACGCCAAATCCGAAGAAATCCGCCAGCGCTACATCGAACACGTTCAAAAGATGCTGGAACTGGCCGGCGAGCCTGCACCGCAAGCCACGACCGACGCACAAACCGTGATGAGTATCGAAACCGCGCTCGCCAAGGCTTCGCTCACGCGCGTCGAACAGCGGGATCCGCACAAACTGTTCCATCCTTTCACGCTTGCCAAATTGCAGGCGCTGACGCCCGCGTTTCCCTGGAAGATCTATTTCGCTCGAATGCAAATGAGTCGGGTTCCGCCGCTCAACGTTACCGAACCCGCCTTCTATGCTGAGTTACAAACCCAGCTCAAGACGCGCAGCCTGGACGATTGGAAGACCTACCTGCGTTGGCACCTGGCGCACGCTAAAGCGCCGCTGCTTTCCTCCGCCTTCGTCACCGCCAATTTCGATTTCTATAACCACTACCTGCGCGGCGTCCAGGCGATGCAGCCCCTATGGAAGCGTTGCGTCCAGCGCGTCGATGACGATCTAGGCGAGGCCCTCGGCCAGGTGTTCGTCCAAAAGACCTTCGGGCCCGACACCAAGGCGCGCACCGTTAAGATGACCAAGGAAATCGAGGCGGCGATGCAAACGGAAATCGAGCAGTTGCCTTGGATGGGGGCCGCCACCAAGAAACGGGCGCTCGAAAAACTGCACGCCATCGCCAATAAAATCGGCTACCCCGACCGCTGGCGCGATTACAGCTCTATCAAGATCTCGCGGGACGATTATTTCGGCAACGTCGAGAGGGCCGTCGCATTTGAGAGCCGGCGACAGTTGGCGAAAATCGGCAAGCCCCTCGACCGAAGTGAATGGCAGATGACTCCGCCGACGGTCAACGCCTATTACGACGCCCAGATGAACGATATCAACTTTCCCGCCGGCGTCCTGCAACCGCCTCTCTATGATCCGAAGATGGACGACGCTCCCAATTACGGCAACACCGGCGCCACCATCGGACACGAGCTGACGCACGGCTTCGACGATGAAGGCCGCCAGTTCGACGCCAAAGGGGATTTGAAAGACTGGTGGACCATGCAGGACGCGCTCGAATTCGCCAAGCGTGCGGCCTGCGTCTCCGATGAGTATTCGCAATTTACCGTGATCGACGATATCAAGATCAACGGCAAGCTAACGCTGGGCGAGGACGCCGCCGACCTGGGCGGCACGCTGCTCGCCTACATCGCCTGGAAGGAAGCGACTAAGAATCAGACTCTGCAGCCGATCGACGGTCTGACCCCGGATCAGCGTTTCTTTGTCGGCATGGCGCAATGGGCCTGCGGCGATGAGCGCACCGAAAGCAAACGGGCCAATGCCATTACCAATCCGCATTCGCCGGAGGAATACCGCATCAACGGCGTGGTCTCCAACCTGCCGGAGTTCGGCGCGGCATTTGCCTGCCGCGCCGGGCAGCCCATGGTGCGCGCGCAGCAATGTAAGATCTGGTAATTACTTGCCGACGGCGTGCGGCATGTCCTTCTCGTTTTCCATACAGAAATAATCAATCAGCTCGGTGTTGAGCGCGATGAACTGGTTGATTTTGATGGTCCATGGCTTGGTGTAAGCTTTGGGATCGCTCACTGTGAGCGCAATCTCCATCTTGCCGAAGTTGACGCGCCGGAATCGCTCCGTGAGTTTCGCGGCGTCGGTCAATGGATCGCCATTGCGATCGAGCCACAAGCCATCGGACATACCGATGGTCTCAACCACTAGCGTGTCGCCATCCCATTTGCCAACCGAATAACCCCGCGGCGTTGGCGTAGGATCGACCGGCAACGGCCGGCCGTCGGTAAAGATCTGGCGGTACGACGTGTCGCGCTCGTTGAGAATCACCAGCAGTCCTGGAAACTGGAGGAACTTCCGGAAGAACGGGTTAATGGTCAGCTGCACCGGGCCGGTGGGACGGCAATTCGAAGCCGGGTCGCTTTTTCCGAAATCCGCTGCGCGCGCGTTGCGGAGTGCGAGAGCCCAAGGCTGGTAGGGCAACCCGCCCGGGAGGCTCGCGCCGATGTTCAGAAATTCCCGGCTGATTTCCATATCCGCACAGCCGGCGGGCGGGCAGGGCTGGTTTCTCTCGAGCAACCACAGACCCGAGAAATCCGGCTTGCCGTCGGCGGTGCGCGGCGCGGGGGCGGTCAAGTTCGGCGAGCCATCGGGATTCTTGGGAACGCCCGCGGTCGGATAATTCAGCCATTGCGCCGGAGCCAGTGCCGGCAGTACCGTCATGGCTGCTACCAAAACAAGAGTTCTCAGCGACAGGATTTTCATCCCCTCTAATGTATCGATTTCTCACGCCGCGTGCGCAGGGCCGATAGCTGATAGCGCACCACCGCGTCACTTTGCGCATTTCGGAAAGATACTTCGTCGTAGTTCCCCGAAGCGAGAGAAACGCGCTATCCTAAGTCCGGATAGTGAGCGAGCGGAAGGCCACTTCGCAATGCGCAATAAGGGTTTTCTCCGCATTTCTCCCGGATAAAATGCTCCCTGGATTCTTATGCCTCTGCGGTTAAATCATCTTCAAGAAAAAGCCGGCGTCAACGTTCAGAATGTAACCGATACTCTGCATTTTCTGGTGCAGGAAGGCTGCATCCCGCAAGATCAACTAGTCAGCTTTCAGATCGAGTTGGATTGGATTCAGTATAAGAACAACTTCCGCGAGCCGGTTCTGCTGGCGGAAACACACAACGGTCAGAGTGGCGGCGAGCCCGCCGCGGAATTGCGCATCGATACGCGCCAGGTGAACCCGAGCGCCTTGTATCGTCAAATCCTGCGGGCTTTCTCGCGCTCGAATGCACTCGCTACCGATCGCTTGCCGCTCGAAGATTTCAGGTCTTTCCGCCGCAGCGTCGCCTGGGACTTCAACCGGTTGTATTGGAACCATTTCACGGAATGGGAGCAGTGGACCGGCCGCGGTTACGAAAGAGCCCTGCCCGGCGGCGCCTCCGACGCGCATCATGCCGTCTCGATTGCCGATGGCGTGGCCGATTTCTGGACGCTCCTGCGGGAATTGGATTCTAAAGGTGAACTCCCGCAGGAAATCTACTTTCTCGAAATCGGCGTCGGCACGGGTACGCGCTGCGGGCTGTGGCTCGACCAGTTTCAGGCGCTCGACCAGCAGCGCGGCACGCATTATTATCCTCGGCTGCGCGTCCTGCTGGGAGATTATGCTCTGGTGACGCTCGATCAATCCCGGCCAGCCGTGCAGAAGCACGTCGATCTGTGCAGTTTTCTGGTCTTGGACGCGATGCAGCCGCAAAAGACGCTCGGGTTTCTGCGCGACAAAATCCTGCACGTGCACACCACCAACGTTTACGACAATCTGCCCGACGAGGAATATTACCGCAGCAACGGCAAACTGTATTTGGTTGAGTCGCGCGCCTATCTTCCGCTCGACGACATGCAGCGCATCGGCGCGCGCTGTGACGTCCCGGTAGAGAAATTCCGCGCCAGCGTGGAGCGGCTGCTCGGCAGCGGTCCGGATTATTTTGGCGATCATGCCCGTGGCATGACTTTCTGGCAGGAAGTCTGGCAGGCCGTCCGCCTGGAAGATCGTCTGGTAAGCGTAGAGACCCTGCCGGAATCGCCTTTCCCGGCGGGCGTCGACCTGCCCATGATGGAAAGCATTCTGGCCGGCGCGCCGCGCGATTTCCGGTTCCACTTGAGCGCCGGTGCGCTGCAGAGTTTCCTGCAAACGCTGCCGCTACTGCATCCGCGGGGTTATTTACAGGTACAGGATATTTTCGTCCGCGATTTCCAGGATTACCAGAAAGCCTTCCGCGGCCCCGGGAAGATGGATGGCTCCATCGTAAACTGGGTGAATGGAGCGCTGCTCAAAGGCGTGGGTGAACATAGCGGTTATGACGTCCACTTCGCACCCTTCCATTACCGCAAGGCTTCGCACACGTCAATAATGTATGCCAGTAGAAGAAACTAGTCTCGCGCCAATCAACTCGGCTGTTGCCACCATAGCCCATCCCAATCCAGTGCGCGAAGCGCTCTCGAGCGGGCAGTTCTGCTACTTCATCGAACTAGTGGCCAGCGCCACGATGCGGGAAGCGCGGCTGCTCGAAATCGCCTCTCATTTAGCGCGCGTGCCCGGCATCGTCGCCGGCGGGATCACCAGTTTCGCGGGCGGCGCGCTGGGCCAAAACCCGGTGCGCATCGGCGCTGCTGCTCGGGCCCGTGGCCTGTCGCCGAACGTTCACCTCACCTGCGTCAGCCGCGACCGCCTGGACTTGCGCAACACGCTCGAAGACATGAACGCGCTGGGCATGGAGAACGTCTTCGCGATTACCGGCGATTATCCCAAAACGAGCGGCGGAACCTCCAAACCGTACTTCCATCTCGACTCCGTCCAGCTCGTGGAGATGATCAACGAACTGCGGCAAGGCGGCATGCCGTTCTACATCTCGGTGGCCGTTTCGCCATTCAAATACACTGAAGCCGATTGCGCCTATCAATACTTGAAGCTCGAAAAGAAAATCGCAGCCGGCGCCGACTACGCTATCACGCAACTCGGTTTTGACGCGAAAAAGTTCCGCGAATTGAAGCGCTATATGGACGAGCGCGGCCTGCGCACCCCGGTTCTCGGCAACGTCTACGTATTGAACCAGCGCGCCGCCGAAAAAATGTCCAAGGGCGAGCCGCCGGGATGCTGGGTCTCTCCGGAGCTGGTGGAGCGCATTCGCGAGGAATCGAAAGCCGAGGATAAGGGTCTCGCCGCTCGCCTGGAGCGCGCGGCACAGATGGTCGCCATCGTCCGCGGCCTGGGCTATGCCGGCGCCTATATCGGCGGCGAGCACCAGGCCAAGCGCATTCACTGGATCATCGAACGCTCCGAGGAACTGGCGCCACGCTGGGAAGAACTGGCCGAAGAGATGACCTTCGCGCCCAAGAACGGATTCTATTTCTTCGAAACGCCGGCGAGCCCCAAGAAAAGCCCCGCCCTTATGCCGCAGGTTTTGGACACGCTCGGCCACGTGTTTAACGTCAAGAAGCCCGGACCGCTGCGCAACCTGGTAACCGGCGCCATGGAGTGGGTGGACCATCACCCGGCGCTATCCTCGGCGCTCGAACGCGCGGAATTCGTGATGAAGTCGCCGATGTTCGGGTGCGAGGAATGCGGCAACTGCGTGCTGGAGTACACCGAATACGTATGTCCGCAGACCTGTCCCAAGAACCTGCGCAACGGCCCCTGCGGCGGCACGCTCAACGGCCATTGCGAAGTGGAAGACAAGCAATGCGTCTGGGTGAGCGTCTATGAACGCGCCCGCGACGCCGGGCGTGTCGAAGATTTGAAAACTTATGTACCGCCGCGCAAACTGGAGTTAAAGGGCACCAGTTCCTGGGTCAATTACTTTCTCAATCGCGACAGCCGGCCCGGCCGTGAGGAAAAGCTGATCAACATTCAGCCCGCGGACACGGCTCGACGCGCTCCCAAGAACGGCAAATAAGCGGCCCCGCTGCGCGTCTTCACATCGGGCATGAACACCGAGTTCAGGAAAGCCGTTATGCCCGCGGAGATTCGCAACCTCCAGGCCTTCGACCGAAAAGTTTTCGGCAAGTCCGATCTGTTTCCCGCGTCTTATTGGAGAATCTGCGAATCCTACTGGATGCTGATCGATGGCGTCAAAGTAGGCTGCTGCGCATTTGAGAAGCACGTAGATTTCCGGCAAGACCTTCATCCGGATGGCCGTAATCCTCGCAGGGAGGGTTGTCTATATATCTGCACCACGGGTATCCTGCCGCGTTTTCAAGGCCGTGGATTCGGCCGCCTCATGAAGCAATGGCAGATCGCCTATGCGCGGCATCACGGATTCAAACGCATCGTCACCAATACCCGCAAACGTAATGCCGCCATGATAGCGCTTAACCGGAAATTTCATTTCCGAACCATTCGTACGACGCCGCGCTATTATTCCGAGCCCGCCGATGCCACCGTAGTGATGGAACTGTCTCTGCTAGAGAAGTGAAATACTCTTAGGAACATGCCCGAAAAGGAAACCGGCAGACTGGAAGCTTTCAGCGACGGCGTGTTCGCCATCGCCATTACGCTGTTGGCGCTGGAACTCAAAGTGCCGCACGTCGAATCGGGCGAGGGGCCGGTAACCACTGCGGCAGTCGCGGCGGGCTTAGCCCATCAATGGCCCGGCTATTTCGCATTCGTAACCAGCTTCTTTACCGTGCTGGTCATGTGGGTGCACCATCACGCGATTTTTCGGCTGGTGCGCGGCGCCGACGTCACCCTGCTGTTCGCGAATGGATTCCTGTTAATGCTGGTGACTGTGGTTCCGTTCCCCACTGCGATGGTAGCGGAATATTTGAGAACCCCGGCCGCCGCGGCTGCCTGCACTTTTTACGCGGGCTTCTTCGTGTTCATCGCCATTGCGTTTTCCGTGCTTTTGTGGGCGGCGTTTCGGAAGTCGGTTTTGGATCCTCACGCCAACCCCGCCACTCTTAAGCGTCTGCGGCGGAGCTACCGTCTGGGGCCTCCGTTGTATTTGGCGGCGGCGATTGCGGGGCCCTTCAGTCCCTGGCTCGCGATGGCGATTTGTACCGGTTTGTGGATCGTTTGGGCCGCGACTACGCGCGAGTGTTAACCAGCCGTCAGCCTACCGCCACCGGTTCGCGTGCGCCGGTATGGCGCAGGCAGCGGTCGATCCATTGTTTGGTCAGCTTCTCCTGCACGCCGTTCTGGGAGAGGCGCGTGCGCAGGTTGGCCCAATCCACCTGGTCGAGCGGCTGATCCTGATTGAAGCAGCTGAACACCACCGTCTCTTCTCCGGTGGCCGGGTCCTTATGAACCTGCAGACACTGCGCACAAATTTCTTTCATCATGCATTGCATCGGCGAATTGATGCTGCCGATGCCGACATGATCGGGCTTCAGGTAGGGAGCCAGTACCGTGTGCCGTGCCCGCGCCACCGCCGCCATCATGCCATCGGAGCCTATCGCCATCACCCGGTCTACCGAGTGCAGCGGGATGTCGGCGTCGCCCAGATCGCCGCGCCCGTAAGCTACGATCGCCTCGACGATGTTTCCGACGAAAGCCTTGTCCTGCGCGCGCCCAGGTGTGAAGCCAGGAGCCTCATCGCAGCACCAGACCACGATGTCGGCGGCCTTCTCGATCTCGTCAATTTTATAGCGGTCCGCGATTTTCTTGTAGCCGGCAAAGTAAATCGTGCGCGAGCCATTGGCGCGCAATTGCTGCCCGATCGAGAACAGCACCGCGTTGCCCAGACCGCCACCCACCAGCAGCGCCGTCTCCTGCGCCGGCGTCTCCGTCGGCGTCCCGGTGGGACCCATCAGAACTACCGGCTCACCCGGTTTCAGCAGCGCGCACAAATCGGACGATCCGCCCATCTCGAGCACGATCGTTGACAGCAATCCTTTCTCGCGGTCCACCGATGCGCCCGTCAGCGCGATGCCTTCCATCCCCAACACGGTTCCGTCCACGCGCGCCGCCAGCGTCTCATAGTTTTGAAGCCGGTAGAACTGCCCCGGCAGGAAGGCGCGCGCCGCCATGGGCGCCTCGACCACCACTTCCACGATGTTGTGGGTCAGCCGAATCACTTCGCGGACTTTGGCGCGCAGCTCGTGGTTCAGCTTGTGCAGCAGTTCGGCCGGCTGCGGCTCGAAGGGCGCGCGCCGCGCCAGCAGACGCGAGACTACCGGATGTCCTTGCTTCGCGCTCGCCATGGCTTTGACCACATTGCCCGCAAACGACGGGTGCAGATCGCCGAAGAAGCTAATCCCGCGGCCGTCTTCGCGAATGGACATCAACACCGAAACTTTAGCGGGCTTGGCGAGTCGCTCGGGCTTCACCGGCTGGCCGTCTTCATCCACGGCTTGGAACCATTTGCCGTCGAGGAACACGTTGGTGGCATCCTCGCGCGCGAGCACCGTATTCGGCTGCGTGCCGGCCGCCACCAGGATTGACCGCGCGGGCATACGCACGCGTTCGCCCGCCTGCGTTTTCACCCATACCCACAGCGCCGCAGCGTGGCCGTACCGGTCCACTTCCACCTCGTCCGGCGTCACGCTCTCGGCGAAACGCACGCCCTCTTCAAGCGCCTTGGCCACTTCCTCGTGATTCAGCGTGTAACTCGGTGCGTCGATCATGCGCCGCCGGTAAGCGATGGTTACGCCGCCCCAGGAGTTGAGCAAGTCGATCAATTTAGGATCGCGGCCCTCGCGCGCCGCGATCTCACGTTCGGCGCGAATGGCGCGCCCGTGGTCGAGGAACTCATTGGCAGTCGCGGATTCTTCCGGAGTCCAACCCGCGCGCACCTCGGCTTCACCTTTTTCGGCGGCCAGCGCCTCGTAGCGCTCCAGGAACTTATCTACCTGCACCACGTAATACGCCATCGATTCCGTGGCCGTGTCGATGGCGGTCAATCCGCCGCCGATCACCACGATCGGCATGCGCAGTTGCAGATTGGCCAGAGAGCTCGATTTCGCCGCACCGGTGAGCTGCAATGCCATCAGGAAGTCGGATGCCTGACGCACGCCGCGCGCCAGTCCGTTTTTCATGGGGATCACGGTCGGCCGCCCCGCGCCCGCGCACAGCGCCACATGATCGAAGCCAAGCCCGAACGCGTCTTCCACCGTCAGCGTGCCGCCGAAGCGCACTCCGCCAAACATGCGAAACTCTTCGCGGCGCTCCAACAGCAGCCGGATGATTTTCAGGAAATTCTTGTTCCAGCGGACCGTAATGCCATATTCGGCCACGCCTCCAAAACCCGCCATCACGCGGTCGTCGAGCGACTCATACAGATCGTTTACGTCGCGAATCGGCCGGAACGGCACCCGCTCGCCCAGCGCCGTCACCCCGGAGATCGCTTCGGGCAGCGGCTCAATCTTCAATCCATCGACGGCCGCCACCACATGGCCATCGTTCATCAGATGATGCGAGAGGGTGAAGCCCGCCGGCCCCAGGCCCACCACCAGTACCTTGTAACCGGTCGCGGCTTTGGGCACCGGCCGCGCGAAGTTGAGCGGATTCCAGCGCGTCAACAGACTATAGATCTCAAACCCCCACGGCAGATCCAGAACATCTTTGAGCGTTCGTGTTTCCACTTGCGGGATGTCCACCGGGTCCTGCTTCTGGAACACACAGGCCTTCATGCAGTCGTTACAGATGCGATGTCCGGTACCGGCCACCATGGGGTTGTCGATGATGGCGATCGCCAAAGACCCGATGGAGTTGCCATCCTGCTTCACCAGGTTCATCTCGGAAATCTTCTCGTCGAGCGGGCAACCGGCGAGCGTGATGCCGAAAACGGTGGACTTGAACCCGCCGTCTTTCTCCTTGAGCCCGGTCGAGCAGCTGTCCTTGCCCTGGTTGTGGCACTTGATGCAATAGTGCGCCTGGTCGAGCGCTGCTGTCAGATTCATCCCGGCATCGGTCAGCTGGAAACCTTCGCGATGGCGCCAGTGCTGCTCGGAGAGCGCCAGCTCCGCGACGCCGTTTACGTGCAGGGTTTCGACCGGCACCAGATGTTCCATGTCGAGCTTATGCGGGACCTTAAACAGAACGCCGTTCCGGTGTTTGTGTCGTCCCGCCGGGGACAGCGCGGCCCACGCCGCGTATTGCTGAGCGGCCTCCAGTGGCTGGGTATGTTCCGCCTCGGCTTCGAGCCAGCCCGAGACATGCTCGACGAAACTCTGCTCGCTCAACGGCTCTCCGAATAGCGCTTCCAACTCAGCCGCCAGAGCGCCCCCGGGAATTTCCGCGGCCTTCGCCGCCGTCATGCCGCTGATGGCCTTCTTCTGGACGAATTTGCGTTTCAACGCATAGAGCGGCGCCAGCGCGTCGTGCTTCACCTGCAACGAAGCAATTTCGGGAGCGATGCCGAACAGTTCGCCGACAAAATCCTCCAGGTGCGGCGCGAGCGCGATGATCAACTCGGATTGCTGCTTGCGCGTCAGCGCGCCTGGGTCCTTCCGCGCCTCCAGCATTCTTTGTAACAGAGCAGCATCGGTCGCCAGCAGGCTGTGGCAAAAGGTTGCGTCCAGCCGCACCAGTCCTTCCCGGCTGTAGAAGTCTTCAAACGTAAATCCAAACGCAGGATGGAGTTGGTCGTGATCGATGTGCATCAAGTTTTATCGGGTTGCGCAGATGCCGCGGGCGGTAACCTTAATTATCTCACGCCCCTGTTAAAACTACCGCAAAATCCATCCAAATGGCAGCTTTCAGGCGGTAAGGGGGATCTGCGGCGCCTGAACTGAGACTACTTCAAACCGATCTCCGCCAGGAACGAAGCCGCCACGTCCTTCGGCTGCCGGTGATCCACGTCCACCATGGCATTCAACTGGCGCATCTTATCGGTGGTGAATTTGCCGGTCAGCTCATCCAGCGCCGGCCGCACCGCCGGTTGTGTCACCAGCAGGTTCTGCTGCACCAGCAGGCTAGCTTGCTTGGGAACGAATAGCTGGCGATCATCCCGCAAGGTTTTCCACATCTTCTGCGTCAGCATGCCGTCGGTTGCGTGCCCGATGATCATGGTGACCATCCCATGCTCCAGCGCCGGATACAACATCCCGGCGTCCATACTGCGCGGAGCCGCCTTCATCGGCAGCTTATACTCTGTCAGGGACGGCATTCCGTACGCCATTTGCTGAAATTCCGGACCGGTTGCCACTATCCACCCGTCGCTCACTTCGGCTGCCTCGCTCAGCGTCGAGACTTTGCTGGCGCGGGGATCGTCGGCGCGGATCACCGCTACATAAGAATTGTCCAGGCCCAAAGGGTCCAGCAGATCCGCCTGTGCCGTGCGCTTCATTTCACCCTTGGCCCGCGCAAAAATCTGCGACGCGTCCGCCGCCGGCTGCTCCCTGAGTATTTCCGTCACAATCGAACCCGCGTATTCCGGATACAAATTGATTTCGCTAATCTGGAACGCTTGAAAGGCGTTGACGGTCTCCCCCAGGTTGGTCCGCCGCTGTACTTTTCGCCCTAAGCGGTGCTCCAGATGCTGAGCCACAATTTCACCCAGCACAACCTGCTCGGTAGAGTTCATGGATCCTACAACGATCGTTTTGGGCGACTTGCTGCATCCCACCGCCGCCAGTCCCAGCCATACCGCCAGGGCCGCAACGGTGAACCTGGAGGCTCCGTGTCCAATCATGCCGTAGCTTCAGCATAACCCGAAGAATGAGGAGCGCGCCGCTTTGTTATCCTTAAAAATTGTCAGAAGCTTAGGAGTTCATGTCGTTTCAAATTCGTCCTGTGCGCGAGCTACTGGTGCTCCCGGCCCTGCCCCCGGCCCTGCGGCGTCTGCCCGAATTGGGCTTGAATCTTTTGTGGTCCTGGAACCACTCGCTGCGTGCCGTGTTCCGCCGTCTGGATCCCGCCGCGTGGAAGGCCTCGAATCACAATCCGGTGGTCATGCTGGGCCGCGTCGAACAAGCGGCGCTCGAGCGCGCGGCATCCGACCCCCGATATCTTACGCTTTATCGCCGCGCCTGCGAGATCCTCGACACCTATCTCGACGCCAGCCCGCCGGCTTCCATGCTGGTGGCCTATTTTTCAATGGAATACGGCTTGCTCGACTGCCTGCCGATTTATTCCGGAGGCCTGGGTGTGCTCTCGGGCGACCATCTTAAAGCTTCAAGCGACGCTCCTCTGCGGCTGGTCGGCGTGGGCCTCTTGTATCAAAACGGCTATCTGCAGCAGAGACTCGATCCCGACGGCTGGCAGCAGGAAAGGACCCCCGTCAACGATTTCTACTCGCTGCCTATAACGCCGGTAATGCAGCCGGAAGGCGGCGAACTGCTGGTCAGCGTGGATCTCACCGGCACCGAAGTGTTTCTCAAAGTCTGGTGCATTCAAGTGGGCCGCGTGAAGCTGTACCTGCTCGATAGCAACATCCCGCAAAACGCCGCCGACGAACACCGCGAGATCACCAATCAGCTGTACGGCGGCGATGATCTGAAACGCATTCGTCAGGAGATCGTACTGGGCATCGGCGGATTGCGCGCGCTCAAAGCCCTGGGTCTCAAGCCCACCGTCTATCACATGAACGAAGGGCATTCGGCGCTGCTCGCCATCGAGCGGGTCAGGGTGCTCATGGCCGACGACCGTTTGAGCTTCGATGAGGCGCTGCATGCTTCGCGCGCTAACAATGTTTTCACCACGCATACCTCGGTGCCGGCGGGCCTCGACCGATTCGACGTAGGTATGATCCGCGAACACTTTGAGCCCTACTGCCAGAAAGCCGGCATCCCCATCGATTCTTTTCTGGCCCTGGGGCGCGCCGCGGGCGCCGAGTCCCATGAACCTTTTTCGATGGCGGTCTGCGCCATGCAGACGTCGGCTTTCCGCAACGCGGTCAGCCGCCTGCACCGCCAGGTCTCCCAGGAAATGTGGGAGTACCTGTGGCCCAGCCTCCCGGTCTGGGAGGTGCCCATCGCCGCCATCACCAACGGCGTGCATTTGACGTCGTGGATCAACGGAGATCTGGCGAGCCTCTACGATCAGCACCTGCATCCGGATTGGCGCGTGGGCCATAACGAGCCCGAGACCTGGCGCCAGACCAACGATATCCCAGCCACTGAGTTGTGGGAAGCCCACCGCCGCCGCAAGCGCCGTATGGTGGCCTTTGTCCGCGAACGCGCGGTTGCGAGCGCCCTGGCCCGCAATGCTCCCGCGGCGGAGGTGAAGCGCGCCGGCGAAGTCCTGGACCCCGCCGTGTTAACCATCGGATTCGCGCGGCGCTTCGCGACTTATAAGCGGGCCACCCTGGTATTCCGGGATTTGCCGCGCCTCAAACGGATTCTCACCAACGCCGCCATGCCGGTGCAAATCGTCATCGCCGGCAAAGCCCACCCCAAAGACATCCCCGGAAAGACCCTGATTCGCGAGATCGTGCAGCTATCGCGCGATCCGGAACTGGTGGGCCGTGTGGTGTTTGTCGAAGATTATGGCATCGAGGTCGCCGGCGAAATGGTGCAGGGCGTCGACCTGTGGCTCAACACGCCCCGCCGCGGGGAAGAAGCTTGCGGCACCAGCGGCATGAAAGCCGGCATCAACGGGGTGCTTAGCTTGAGCATTTTGGATGGCTGGTTTGACGAAGCCGCCGAAGATTCCGGAGGCTGGGCCATCGGCAACCGCGAGCCCTATTCGCCAGACCGCGACGAGGCCCACGCCGCCGCCATCTACTCATTGCTCGAAAACGAAATCGTGCCCCTGTTCTACGAGGATCGCGAGGAAGACGTCCCCGACAAGTGGATGGAACGCGTGAAACAATGTCTGCGCTTTGTAAGCGCTCAATACAATTGTCAGCGCATGATCCACGATTATCGCTCGCAGCTCTACGAACCGGCCCACCGCGCCTGGGAAGCCATGGCCCGCGACAGCTTCGCCTCGGCGCGCCAGCACTCCCTGTGGGGCCAGCAGGTGACGCAGCTATGGCCGCAGGTCCGCTTCCTGGATGTCAGCGCCGGTTCCGATTCCGCGGTGCTGGCCGGGGCGTCGCTCCCCCTGCGCGCGCGGGTCGATCTGGCCGGGCTGTCGGCGGCGGATGTTCGCGTGGAAGCGCTGGTGGGAAGAATCGGCCCCCAGGGAGAATTGGACGAAGCTCAGGTGCTCACGCTCGATCCCCTGGAACAACACGGAACCGCGTTTTTGTTTGGACGGCCGTTTTCCCCTCTGACCACCGGCCGTCTGGGGTTTTCCGCACGCGTCACTCCCAATCACTATGCCGATCCCTTGAATCGCCCCTGTAACGCCCCAATAAAGTGGATGACCTAGTACTAGGGGTGCCACTAATGGGAACGATTTTGGCCCTCACGGCGTCTAAAGTGTAAGTGGGGTTCACCCGATAAGCCATTAGCGTAAAAGATTTCACTGGATTCCGCGGCCGTTCCGTGGTACATAGTGGTTTAGGCAGTTAGTGAGCAAGCCAGTCCCCCAATGCCCCCGAGCCTGGTTGCTCTGCCGTCTCTCGTAATCGAAATATTCCGGTCTCCCATTCGCCAGCGCGAGCTGCATTCACATTCAAGGAGCGCCACTCAGCAACATGGACGCCGATCGCAAATACAAACAACGCGGCTACCAGGAATCCAACCGCGACTTCTCCGGAAGCAATGAGGGCCACCGGGATGAACGTCCGCGCCCGCCCGGCCCACGCCCGCCTATCGACGTGACCGGCCCGCGCTTGCCGCGCCTGGTGCAGGCGGTAGCGGCGGCGCGCTGCTTCAATTGTTCCACCACGCTTCCCGCAGGCTCCGATTTTCCGGCGGAATGCCCCAAGTGCCACACCGCGCTTCACTGCTGCAAACAGTGCGCCTACTTCGAGCCTTCGACGCGCTTCCAATGCGTCAAGCCGATACCGGTGCGGATCGTGGTAAAGGATCAGGCCAACGACTGTGCGTTGTTCAAGCCCCGCGTCACCGTGGCGCGAGATTCGGCTGCTCCCCCACCCGCGGTTGTCAATCCGGCCGCCAATACCCCGGCTCCGCGCAGCGCCGACGACGCTCGCGCCGCCTTCGATAGCTTGTTTAAAAAGCCGGACTAAGAACTAGCATCCGCCAGCGCCAGCGCGCCCCACAGCACGCTGTCATCGCCCCAGCGAGCCGGCACCACTTCGACACGCGCCCCCGACCACCGCGTCATCTGACGCCGCAGTTCCGCCCGCAATGGCACAAACAGCGCATCCCCCGCCTTGGCAATGCCGCCTCCAATCACGAGTTGCGCCGGGTTAAGCAGCATGACCGCGGCCTTCATTCCCTGCGCCAGGTTCACGACGTAGCGCTCGACAAACGCCGGGTCCTGCAGCAGCTCCCGCGCGGAGCGGCCATAGTCGCGCTCCAGCCATAGTCCGCTGCACAAGCGCTCCAGGCATCCACGAGCGCCGCACAGGCACTCGGGGCCGTCCGGATCAACCGTCAGATGCCCGATCTCTCCCGCCCATGAGTCCGCGCCCCGATAGACCCTACCGTCGCTGAGAATCAGGCCGCCGCCGATGCCCGTCGAGAGCGTCATGTAGAACAGCGGAAGCGCTCCGCCTACTCCGTGTCGCGCTTCGCCCAGCGCGCCGGCGTTGGCGTCGTTATCCATAATCGTGGGCACGCTGCCCAACAGGTTTTGAACGTACTGCGAGAGAGGGAACTCTTGCCATCCGCCGACATGGGTCGAAAGCGCCACTCGCTGCTGCGCAAAATCTACCGGCCCCCCGAAGCCAATGCCGCAGCGGTGAATCTGCCGGTCGCGCGTCCATTCCGACGCCATGCGCCCGATCTGCTCCAGCATCCACTCGCGTCCGCTCTCGCGATCCGTGGGCCGCGACTCGCGCCGCGTCATGCGCTGCCCTTCAAACAGCGCCAGCGTGAACTTGGTGCCGCCGATGTCGATGGCCAAGGTGTTCACAGATATTCACAAAAACCAGCTGTTGACAAAACCGCGCGTTCCTAAAACAGCGCGGCGAGCAGCTTTTGGCGCGCCAGAAAGTTGGGAACGATGTAATCCGCCCCGACGCCGATCAGCCGTTGCCGCTTCCAGTCATCGACTTCCGCGCAGGCGGGCTCCTTGGTCGCCACGCCCACCGTCACGCCCCCCACCAGCTTCACTTCTTCGATCTCCACGTAGCCGTCTCCGAAACCCACGATTTCCGCGCCGCGGACGTCGGTGCTCGAAACAATCCGCTGGATCAAGATCTTCTTCGAGAAGCTTTGCAAATCTTCCTGGGCGCCATACACCCCGCCTTCGAAAAACGGAATGACTCCCAGCAGGCGAGCCTCTTCCTTCATGTAGATTTCGTCAGTGCCGCTGGCCAGATACATTTTAAGGCCGCGTTCCTTCAGGCTTTCAAGCAGCGCCCGCGCCCCGGGTACCATGTATTGCTCAGGAGCCACGCGGCCCTGTTTGAGATCCTCGATGCGGCCGCTGATCACGGTCCACAGTCGGTCCAGATACATTTTCTTGTACTCGCGGGGATCGAGCGCGCGGCCTCCGCGACGGGTCACGTGATCGGCAAAGTCCATCATCTGGTAGATGGTCTCCTTGCCGGTGGTGCGCCAGATCATTTCCTGGATCAGAGCGCGCAGCTCCGCCTCGGACTCTCCGGACTTCAAATCCACCAGAATCTCCACCATCATTGGAGCCATCACGTCCACCCAGCCGGACCGGATCACCGAAATGGTGCCGTCAAAGTCAAACAGCGCTACCTTGGCGTCCGCCGCCGAGGCACCCGGACGTACTTGTTCAATGCCGTGCTCGCTGCCCTGTTCCATTGCTTGTGCTGTCTTCGTCAAAGCCAGTATTCCCATTTCCCCGCCGCGATCACGTACCCGCTCAAGCAGGCGTTAGCCACCGCGTGCGCCAAAATTAAATCTCCCAGGCTCTTGGTGCGAATCATCCACAGGTTGAAGACGATTCCCGCCACCAGGCCCACGTCCCAGTATGGACCATGTTCGCTCGCAAACAGCAGCGCGACCGCCCAAAACGAGAGCGCCGAATAAGCGCCCAGCGGCACCTGTTCGAAATCGTTTGAGATCGTCCAGCGCATCAGCCACCCGCGCCAGAACAATTCTTCGACAATCGGCACCACGATCACGGCCCGCAGGCTGCGCAGAAACAACACGGGAGCGTCATGGCGCGCCGCTTCGGAAAGCGAACTCTGCGCCGTGCCTACCACCGCATTATTGAACAAAAAGGAATGCCGGTAGCCGGGAAACAGCAGGTCCGGCGCGATCCACAACCCGAAGATCAGTGCGCCCGCCAGCAGGCTTCCGCCCCACTGCCGTACCTGGAAATTGCAGGCCGGGCGCGCCACCCAAAATAATACCGCCGCCATTACGGCCAGCCGCAGAATTTCATCGGTGAGCGCCGGCAAAGGCCATAGGTGGCTCAACCCGATCAACGCCAGGAAGACAGCAAACGGAACTACGTAGGGTACAGCCCGGGACCGGCTTGCCAAAGAATCGACCGCCTACATGGTGGCCAATAACTGGCGGATTTTCCCGGCGTCGTCTTTGGACGGGTTGAACTTGATGGCCGTCTCCAGTTCTTTTTTGGCGGAAGGCTTGTCGCCTTTCTGCAGCAGGGCCATCCCGTAATGATAGTGGTAAGCAGCCCGGTTGGGCTCGGCTGCCAGCAGTTCCTTAAAGGTCCGGATGGCATCGTCGCTCAGGTTCTTTTTGAGGTAAATCCAGCCCAGCGTGTCCATAACGTCGGGTGAGTTGGGCATGCCTTGCCGCGCCCGCTGGGCCATGGTCAACGCCTCGTCCAGATCCTGTCCGTCCTCGGCTTTAATGAACGCCAGGTTGTTCAGGGCGATCGGATGGTCCGGCTGTATTTTCAAAATCTGCTCGTAAACCGGTTTGGCCTGATCGCGGCGGCCCGTGCCATCTAGCAGCAGCCCCAGTTGCAGCAGCGGCCGAGTATCGGCCGGAGCGGCTACACTCGCGCGCCGGAACGTCTCAATAGCCGTATTGATGTCGCCCTTGCGGCGCTGGGTTTCAGCCAGACGCAGCAACAGGTCAGCCGACTTCGGATCTGACTTCAGCAGATCCTGCAACAAAGTGATGGCCGTATCGTAGTGCAGGTCCCGGACGTATAGATTGGCGAGCGCCAGCTTAAGGTCGCGGCGATCCGGTTCCTTTGCAACCGCGTTTTCCATCACTTTGATGGCGTCCGCGATATGGTTCTGGCTGGCCATGGTCTCAACCATTCCGATCAGACCGCGCGAGTCTTTCGGATTGGTTTTGTACAATTCTTCAAAAGCCTGTTCGGCGCGCTTGTAGTCTTTCTCCTGCCATGCCAGATACCCCGCCTGATAGCGCGCGTCCGGATTGCTGGGAGCCATTTGCAGAATCCCGTCGATTTCCTGGCGGGCTTTGGGCCCGTCTCCGATCGCCACTAGTGCACTCGACCGGTTCAGCCGCGCCTGCAGATCGTCTTTGTTCAGCGCGATCACTTCGTCGGCTTCCTTCAAAGCCTTGGCGTAATCGCCCTTGTTCATATAAAGCCGCGCCAGCATATCGCGCGCCACCAGAAAGTCGGGACGGATTTTGATGGCTGCTTCCAGTTGCAGGCGCGCCAGGTCCACGTCTTTTTTGGCCAGATACGCCCGCGCCAGATTAAAGCGCAGCAAGTGATTATCCGGCGTCTTAGCCACCAGCGATTGCAAATCGTTGACCGCCTGGTTGATCTGCGTCAGATCGCCGGTAGTGAGCATCAACGCCGCGCGCATGGCGATGGCGTCGCTATCCTTGGGATTATCTTTGAGAACCGTGGCCAGCAGCTGATTCGCATCGTCATTGCGTCCGGTAGTGGCCATCAATTCCACCAGCCGCTTCTGATAAATCGCCTTCTCCTTGGGAAACGCCTTTTCGCCTGCCTCGTACTGCATGCGCGCTGAGTCGAATTCGCGGACCCGGAAGAAATAGAAATCGCCCGCCACCAGATGGCCTTCCGGATACCGCTTCTCGTCGTTGAGGCGCTGCATCACTTGATCGAATTCGGGCCGCTGCTTGGTGAACAGATAGTGGGATGCCAGTTGAACCTGGAAGTTGACCTGCTGCGGATTGTTCTCGACCTTCCGCTTCATGATGTTTTCGGCTTCCGCCTGCTGCTTGGCGTTCATGTAGTGCAGGTACAGCACATCGTACATAGGCGCGAAGTTCTTGTGCTTCTCGATGACGTCCAGACCCAGCTTCTCCGCTTCGGCCGATTGTTTATTGGCATCGAGCGCCTGGAAATAGGCTAGCGACAGATCGGTTTGATCCGGCTTGGCCTGGCTGGCTGCCCGGAACTGCGCCACCGCTGTGCCGGGATCGTTTTGCAGGAGTGCCGTTTGCCCCTGCAGCCGGTGCCCATCGTAGGAGTTGGGATCTTTCTTGAGCAGCTTGTCAGTCTGCTCTTTCACGTCCTTGAAGTATTCTTGGCCGTGACTCGGGTCCTGCGACGCGGCGATCATATAAATATCCGCCAGTTTCACGGCGGCATCGGTATTATCGGGCTGCAATTCAACCGCGCGGCGCAGCGCACGCACGGCATCGCCGTAAGCGGCTAGCTTGAGTTCCGTGAGCGCTAGCCGGTAATAGGCTTCCCCGTCGCGCAGGTCCTTTTGCAGGGCGCGCCGGTACATGATCGAAGCTTCTTTGTATTTGGCCTTGTCGAAGAACTTGTTGCCGTTTTGTACATAGCGTTGCGCTTGCACCTTAGGGTCCCGGCTACAGGACGCCATGAAAATCACAACTGGCAGCATTAGCAGGAGTTTACGGCAATTCATTTACTTCCACTTCAGCATATTTGGACTAGGTGCGCAATGGTTCCAATGGACTACTAGTACCGCACCTGTTTTGGGCGGCAGGAGTACCTAAAAAAAATGCCTCTCCCATCTCGGGAGAGGCTGCGATCTAATTGTTCTTTTGCTTTGAAGCGGCTAATTTTGGGCGACGATGTGGGCGCGGCGGTTCTTCTGCCAGCAGTCCTCGGTCTTTTCCGTGCACACCGGCTTTTCCTTGCCGTAGCTGATCACCGTCAACTGACCCTTGGGAATGCCCATGGTCTGAAAGAACTCCTCCACTGCCTGGGCCCGCTTATCGCCAAGCGCCATATTGTATTCGTCCGAGCCGCGCTCGTCGCAATGCCCCTCAATGCGCAGTTTCTCGTTGGAGTCTTTGGCCAAAATTCCCCGGATGACGCCTACGTCGTCCTTGAGCGCCGTGGCGGCGTCGGCGCGGATGGTACTCTTGTCGTAATCGAAAAGCGCGTCTTCCAGATGAGCCAACCGGTCATTCAGCACAGCCCGGTCCTGCGGTGTGATACCCGAAGGGCGTGAGCTTTGAGTGACCGGCCGGCTCGTGGACGCCGCCGCGCCTGAGGACGTTGACGCGGCAGTCGTTTTCGGAGTGGCTGCCACCGGAACGGGCTGCGGTGGCCGGGCCGCGACGGGTACCGCTTTATGGCACCCCGCCATCAAAATGAATCCCGTAGAAGCTAACAAAATGATTAAGTTTTGTTTCATATACCCGTCCGTGTTCAAGGAGAATTGAACCAAGGCCCTTTTAGTAAGCCCTAACTCAGCGCCCGCTCACAATCCCGTTGAGACAGTATTCCGCCGATCTATCTGTCGAGTAGACTGATATGGGAATGTATTACCGCTCTTCACTCAAGCCCGGCCGCCGTTTGCTGCTGGCCGGCTTTGGCGGCTTGTTGGCGCTGATGCTGGCGGGCGGGGTTGACTCTATGTTCCGGATCCGCGACGTGGACGTCCATGCATCCCAAGTGCGCGATGCCTACCTGCACCGCATTCAATTGCTCGAGCAAATCCGTTCCGGCGTCTATCAATCCTCCATTATTCTGCGCGATTATTTGTTGGCCGGCGACCCGCAGGCCGCCCGCGAGCAGGAGCAGAAGTGGAATGAGATCCGGGCCAAGACCGATCAGGCCGTTCAGCAAAGCGCGGGATCAATGGAGCCCGAAGAGGCTCCCTTGTATCAGAATCTGCGCAACGAGATTCAGGAATACTGGAAGCTCCGCGAGTCGATCGTCGTCCGGGCGCGGCGAGGAGCCAATCCCTATACCTCCGGAGATTTAGTCGCGCGGCGCACGGCGCTACTGGGGCTGATCGACCGTATCGATCAAATTAACCAACTCGAAATGGCCTCCGCAGATACCAAATTGAGCGCCGCTTTCGAGGGCCTGCGCTTGCGGACGCTGTTCAAACTGTGCCTTACCTTGGGCGTCGGATTTGGGTTGGCTGCCTTCACGGTGCGCCGCACTCTGCACATGGAAACCGAGATTCAGCAGCGTTACCAAGAAGGCGCGCGCGCCCATCAGGAATTGCAGGACTTGTCGGCGCGCCTGGTCGCCGCGCAGGAAGAAGAGCGGCGCAACATCTCGCGCGAACTGCATGATGAAGTGGGGCAGTCGCTTTCCGCCCTGCTAGTCGAAGCCGGCAACGCCGCCGCGCGCGTCTCCCCCGACTCCACTGAAGTGCGCCGCCACGTTGAATCCATCAAGCGTCTGGCCGAAGCCAGCGTGAACGTGATCCGCAACATGAGCCTGCTGCTGCGCCCTTCTATGCTGGACGATCTGGGCCTGGTGCCGGCCCTCGAATGGCAGGCGCGCGAAGTCTCCAAGCGTACCGGCCTGCGCGTCCAGGTATCCGCGGATGAAAATGCGGGCGAACTGCCCGATGAACATAAGACCTGTATCTATCGCGTGGTGCAGGAGGCGCTCCACAACTGCGCCCGCCACGCCCAGGCGCGCAGCGTGATGGTCGAAGTCCGCCAGGAGACCTCCAAGATCCTGCTTTCGGTTGAAGACGACGGGCACGGTTTCGACACCCGCCGCATTCGCGGTCTGGGTCTGGTGGGCATGGAAGAGCGCGTGCATCATCTGGGAGGCGCGCTCAGCGTGCGCTCCCAGCCGGGACAGGGCACCACCGTGGCAGTGGAGCTGCCCCTCGCAAGTTAAAGGACACCTTTGGTTCGAATTCTCCTAGCCGACGATCACACCGTAATGCGCGCCGGGCTGCGTTTGCTGCTCGAGCGCCACCAGGATTTCGAAGTCGTCGGCGAAGCCGCTGACGGGCGCGCCGCGGTCGAGATTGCCGACGAGCAGCAACCCACCGTGGTGGTCATGGATATCGCCATGCCGCATCTCAACGGTGTCGAGGCAGCGCGCCAGATCCTGAGCCGCCATCCCGATACCGCCATCGTGATGCTCAGCATGCACAGCGACGAAAGCTACGTGCTGCGCTCCCTTAAGGCCGGCGCCCGCGCCTACTTGCTCAAGGATTCGGCCGAAGCCGACCTGGTGTCTGCCATCCAGGCCATCATCGAAGGCAAGTCCTTTTTTAGTCCCGGAGTGCGCGCGCTCTTGAAGGAAGACTACATCCATCGTCTGGCCAAGTTCGGCGCCGACGACACCTACCAGCTGCTTACCGCCCGCGAGCGCGAAGTGCTGCAACTGGTGGCCGAAGGCAGGAGCAATAAGGAAGTCGCCCGCCTGCTCAACTTAAGCCTCTACACCGTCGAAACTCACCGCACCCACATTCTCCAAAAGCTGAATCTGCACAGCGTACCGGACTTGATATTGTATGCCGTGCGCAAGGGCATTATTAGCTAGCCGAACTTTCCGGTCTTGCGCGTCCGTCCGCTTTCGAGTACATTTGATAGGCGGAGGATCAATCGGATGGCGTTCTGCGCGAACTGCGGTGCTGAAGTTCAAGGAAGATTTTGCGCGAAGTGTGGTGCACCGGCGCCGGCCTCGCCAGGAGCAGCCGCCGGTTCTGCCGCGCCTCCTCCACCGCCGCCGGCCGCGGCCCCTTTTCCGGCCGCTGGTCCAGCTCCCGTGGCTCAGGCCGCCGGTATGGAGGAAAACGTGGCCTGCGCGCTGTGCTACGTGCTGGGATTACTCACCGGCGTCCTGTTTCTGGTGCTGGCGCCCTATAACCAGAACCGGCTGGTTCGTTTTCACGCGTTCCAATCGATTTTTCTCCATATCGGTTCGGTCATTGTATTCATTGGACTCATGATCGTCACAAGTGTCCTGCATTTCATCCCGTTCCTGGGCACCATCCTCGCACTGATGCTGTATCCCGTTGTCGGGTTGTGTTTCTTTATCCTTTGGCTGATGCTGATGTACAAAGCTTATAACCGCGAGCGCTGGGTGCTTCCCATCGTCGGTCCGCTGGCCGAAAAACAGGCGTAGCGCAAGCGGCGTGCCGCGCGTCTAGGTATTCAATGCGGCTCATTTTAACGAGTTTGTGGTTGGTGGTCGCCGCTATCGCAGGCGCGCAGGTACCGGCCGTCGCCACCCGGACACGATCGGCGCCCCCGGCCGCCGTTTCCGCCCCCACCGTTCCAACCGTCGGCGTCATCGATTTTTACGGCCTGAACAAGGTGTCGCCGGACCGCATCCGCAAGGCTCTCGGTTTCCACGAAGGCGATCCCTTCCCCTCCTCCAAGGCCAACGTCGAAGAACAGCTCGACGAGTTGCCGGGCGTGGTCGAGTCGCACCTCGAAGCGGTGTGCTGCGATGGCAGCAAGATCGTGCTCTACGTCGGTATTGAGGAGCGCGGCGCGGCCCACTTCGATCTGCGCGAGGCTCCCGAAGGCGAGGCCGTGCTGGAGCCCGAAATCGTCGCCCTTTTCCGCCGTTTCCTCGATGCGTTTGCCGACGCCGCGCGGCGCGGATCTACCGCCGAGGACCTCACCCGCGGCCATTCGCTGCTGGCCGATCCCCTGGTGCGTGAAATTCAGCAACAGTTTCCCGACGTCGCTGAAAAACACCTTGGCGAATTACGCAATGTGCTGCGCAATTCCTCTGACGACGAACAGCGCGCCATGGCCGCCTATATTATTGGCTATGCTCCTAAGAAGGACCAGGTCGCCGGCGATTTGCAGTTCGCGCTCCGCGACGCCGACCCCGCCGTCCGCGCCAACGCCACTCGCGCCCTGGTCGCCCTGGCGGTCTACGCGCGGCTTCATGAGGACTCCGGAATTAAGCTCGAACCCACCTGGTTCATCGAGATGCTCAACTCGCTTTCCTGGTCCGACCGCGAGCGCGCCCTGACCGCCTTGCAAATCCTCACCGACCGCCGCGACCTTCAGATCCTCGGCCAGTTGCGCGAGCGCGCTCTGCCTGCCCTAGCCGAAATGTCGCGCTGGAAAACCCTGGAACACGCGCTGCCGGCTTTCGTGCTCACCGGCCGCGTCGCCGGCCTGACCGAGAAACAAATCCAGGACGCCTGGACCCGCGGCGACCGCGAATCCGTCATTGCCGCCGCCACCAAGAAGAGCACGCGATAAGTACTCGCCCCCGTACCCCCGCCAATCCCTTAAATCTTTTGAGTTTCCCGGATGGGTTTTGTCGAAACCCTGGGTTATTTGCGGTACTTTTGTTCCTTGTACCTGAGGGTTTTCGGGGTTATACTCTTCCAATGCTCCGCACAAAGGCCTCTCCCGGATTCGGCATTATTGCCATTCTTGCGTCGCTTCTCGGTAACCCGGCATCGGCGCAGCAAAAAACCATGGCTCCTTCCGACTTCGTGGCCTGGCTGCCCATTACCGACGCCGAGCGCCAGTTGAAAGCTCCCACGGTCGAAAAAGACGCCGGCGCGGAAGTCTTATTCTGGCGGGTTCATATCGTCGACGAATTATTGTCCGACGGCGAATTTCAACGAGTGTTTTATCACTATCTGCGGCTTAAGATCTTCGACGAAAAGGGCAAGGAGAAGGCCGCTACCATCGATTTAACCTATGGCGACCGCAACAACATCCTGGACGTCGCCGGCCGTACCGTAAAATCCGACGGAACTATTGTGGAACTCGACCGGAAATCGGTTTATAAGCGCGACCTGGTCCGCGCGAGTGGCCGCACCCGCAAAGCAGTTTCTTTCGCTATGCCCGGCGTCGAGCCGGGGGCGATTGTCGAATACCGCTGGCGGGAATCCGTTGACAACAATGCCATTTTCTATGTGCGTCTCCAGTTTCAGCGCGAATTCCCGGTCGAACGCGTGACCTATTTCTTCCGGCCGCTGCCGCCCGAAATCGCCGGCACATTCCAGATGTTCATGATGCCCTTCAATTGCAAGCCGTCGGCGTTCAAAGTGGAAAATGACGGTTATTCATCCACTACCGTGGAGAATATTCCAGCCCTCCATGACGAACCCTATTCTCCCAGCGAGCCGAACCTGCAGGCCTGGGCTTTGCTCCATTATCAGCAGGGCGCCCGCGAAGATCCCGATAAATATTGGAGTGACATCGGCAAGCGGGGATTTCACGAGTTGAAGGATTCCCTCAAGATAAACGACGAAATCAAATCCGGGGCGGCCCAGGCCGTAGGCAACGTCAAGAGCGAGGACGAAAAAATTGCGGCGCTCATTAGCGTGGTGCGCACGCACGTGCGCAACCCCTTCGATACCGGTGTCACCGATGCTGACCGCCAGAAATATATCAAGAATTTGCCCAAAGGCCGGCTCCGCACCGCCGCTGAAATCTACAAGAGCGGCTTGGGCACGGCCAACGAAATGAATGTAGTTTTCGCGGCCATGGCTCAGCAGGTCGGCCTGGAAGCACGGCCGGCCTTAGTCGCCGACAGCAACGAGAGAATTTTTGTGCCTAAGGTTACCGTCGACGAATATTTCATTCGCAATATCGATATGGCGGTGAAGCAAGGGGATAACTGGAAAATTTTCGACGTGAGCACGAAATTTCTGCCCCCAGGCATGATTTCCTGGAGCGAAGAAGGCATGTATGCCTTAATCACCGATCCCAAGAATTCCGTTTTCATCCAGACGCCGTCTTCGCCCCCGGAAGCCTCCGCCGAAATCAGAACGGCGCATTTGCAACTTTCACCCGAAGGCACCCTCTCGGGCGATGTCGAAGAATCCTACACCGGACATAAGGGCGAAGATTATCGCTTTGCATTGAAGGACAAATCGCCCGCGCAGCGTGAGGAATGGCTGCATGACCGGATCACCCGTCTGTTCCCCGATGCCGAAGTGACTGCGATTAAGCTCGAGTCTGTCGAAGATCCCACCCATGCGCTGCGGGCGACGTATCACATGGAGGCGCCGCGGTACGCGCAAGCTACCGGCAAGCGGCTGTTGTTGCAGTCGACTCCCTTTCATCGTGCGCAGGCATCTCCGTTTTCCGCATCGGAACGGCGCTTTGCCGTGGAGTTTCCCTACGCCTGGCGAGAAGTGGATGAAGTCCATATTCAGTTGCCCGCCCATTGGGTCCTCGACAACGCGGACAGCCCCGGCGGCTTGGGGTTCGGGAAGACCGGTCATTATGAGAGCACTCTCAGCGTCGTCCAGCCCAACGATTTGGTTTCCAAACGGGAGCTGGTCTTCGGTGGCGGGGGTTCGCTGTATTTTCAAAAGGATGCCTACCCGACCGTAAAGAAAGTGTTCGACCAGATTCAATTGCTGGACCAGCACTCCATCGCGCTAAAGGAAACCAACTGATGCGCGTTCCACTGTCTCGCCTGCTGTTGCTGGCCGTAGCGGCCGTAGTTGTCCGTGCGGCCGACGACCTCCCTGCGTGGGCCCGCGACGCCGCGGCGCAGACTGTGCCGGGCTACGCCGCAAAAGTAACTTCGGTGGTCCTGCTCCAGGAAGAAACGGTCACCGTCGACCCCGATGGCCGGCGCGTGATGCGCGAGCGCGGAGCCATCAAGATCCTGCAGCCCGGCGGGGAAGCCATCGAAGCTTATCGCACCTACAATACTAAAAACGGGCGCATTCGCGATTTTCAAGGATGGCTGATTGCTCCCAGCGGCAAAGCCACTCCCTACGCCAAAAAAAGTATCGTCGATGTAGCTCTCTCGCGCGATTACGTGTATGACGAAGCTCGCGCCAAGGTGCTCGAATGCGGCACGGCGCCGCCCGGCTCCGTGTTTGCCTGGGAAGTCACCGAGGAAGAGAAAACCATTTTCACGCAGGACGGCTACAGCTTTCAGCACCAGTCTCCGGTTCTGCTTTCGCGCTTCATTCTGAACCTGCCGCCGGGATGGGAAGCCCGCGGCACCGTCTTTAATCGCGAAAAGCTGGAGCCGCAAGTTTCCGCCGCTAGCTATACCTGGGAGTTGCACAATCTCCCATGGATCGAACGCGAGGACTACAGCCCTTCGCTCAGCACGCTCGTACCGCGGCTGGTGATCAGCTATTTCCCGCCCGCCGGAAATGCCGGCGGACTCCAAGGATTGAAAGACTGGGCCGCCGTCTCTAACTGGCTCGCGCCCCTGGTCGATCCGCCTGCGGCGGTGACCGACGCGATACGCGCCAAAGCCCTCCAGTTGACGGCAAACTCTCCGGGTGAACTCGACAAGATCCGCTCCATCGCGGCTTTTTCGCAGCAGACCAACTATGTCGAAGTCAGCCTCAACATCACTCGCGGAGGCGGCTACACGCCGCATGCCGCCGCCGAATCCCTCGCCCGAAATTATGGAGATTGCAAGGATAAGGCCACGCTGATGCGTGCCCTGCTCAAGGCCGTGGGCATTGACGCTTACCTGCTTACCATCACCGCCGGCGATCGCACTTACGTGCATCCCGAGTGGGCTTCGCCAATGCAGTTCAATCACGCCATTGTCGCCGTGAAGGTCTCCGCTGCCACCACCCTGCCCACTGTGATTCCCGATCCCTCGCTCGGCCGCCTGCTGATATTCGATCCTACCGACAACATCACGCCGGTCGGCGACTTGCCCCGGGACGAACAGGGAAGCTACGCTCTGGTGATCGCCGGCGCCCGTGGTAAGTTGCTCCAGATGCCGCTGCTGCCGGCCGCTTCGAACCGCACCGATTCCACGGTCGAAGCCGCCATGGATGCCGACGGCGGCGTCCAGGCCCAGCTCCAGCGCCAGTATTTTGGACAAGCCGGCGTTCCCTTGCGCAGCATCGAAAAGCTGCGCGGCGGCGAAGAGCTGAAGAAGCGCTTCGAGCGCGGACTCACAAGGCGGCTGGGCGGAGTCACTCTTCGCAGCGTCGCCACCGAGGAGCATCCGGAAGAAAACCGCGTGACCGTGAAACTCGATCTGGCAGCGGAGCGCTTCGGCCAGTTGATGCAAGGCCGCCTGTTAGTGGTGCGGCCCGGTGCGCTTTCAAGCGGCGGCGATTATTACTTTACCTCCCGGCAGCGCTCCTCGCCAGTGAAATTGGAAGCGGACCTGCGCCACGATTCCATCAAATTAAAGCTGCCCGCCGGCTTCAAGCTGGATGAACTCCCCGCCCCGGCCAAACTGGAAAGCGCCTATGGGAGCATTCAGGCGACCTGGACCGTGCGCGACGGCGAAATTGTCATGGAACAGACTCTGGAGATTCGCGAGACCGTCGCCCCCGCCTCCGAGTTCGCGCAAGTCCGCGATTTCTTCGATCGCGTGGCCGGTGTGCAAAGCGCCCCGGTGGTACTCGTCCGGCAGTAACTTCGCGGGTTTCTTTGGTTACACCGCCCGGCCTGAGGATGGCGCCATCGCCGAAATGCAGTAGCCGCCTCTTTTTGCTAAACTTGCGCACATGCGCAAAAGTTCCATTCTTCGTTTGGCGATCGCCGCCCTCTTGCTCGGCGGCGTGTGGCTGGCCTACACGCAGCAGGGCCCCCCGGCATCCAAGCTCACCACCCAGAAGCTGGCGGACGATCTTTACGTCATCCACAATGATTTCGTTCCCGGCAACACCACCGCTCTCATCACCAATGAAGGCGTAGTGCTGGTCGACGACAAGTTCCCCGCCGATCATGACAACATCATGGCCGAGCTGAAGAAGATCACCAGCCAGCCCGTCAAGTATGTTGTCAATACGCACCACCACTTTGACCACAGCGGCGGCAACGCTGCCATGCAAATGCTCGGCGCCCAGATCGTCACCTCCGAACAGGCCCGCCGTTACATGGTGGATTTGAAACAGCCGGGCCTCTCGAACGTGGCTTTCCGCGACCACATGCACATCTACCTCGGCGGTAAAAACGTGGAGCTATTTTATTTCGGCAAGTCCCATACCGGCGGCGACATCGTCGCATACTTCCCGGCCGACCGCGCCATCGCCATGGGCGATATGTTCACGTTTGGCGACGCCACCCCCGAGCTGATCGACTACGCCGGCGGCGGCAGCGCCAAGGAATGGACCGCCACCGTCAACCGCGCCCTCCAGTTGAACTTCGACACGGTTGTGCCGGGCCACGGCGTCGTCACCAACAAGGCGGAATTGACCAAGTTCCGCGACTCCACCATCACCCTGCGCAACAAAGTTCACGAAATGCTGGTGGCGAAGAATTCCCGCGCCGATATCGAAAAGATGCTGCGCACGGACTTCCATTTCGCCGACCTCCACGTAAACGCCAGCCTCGACGGCCTGATGGCCGAACTCCGCTAGCGCGCGCTTTCCGCGGTGTCGGGCATATAGAATAGTCCCTATGCCCGACAACCCAAATCGTAACTTTGGATTTAATACGCGCGCGCTGCACCACGGCTATCAGCCGGATCCCACCACCGGCTCCCGCGCGGTTCCCATATACCAAACCACCTCGTTCGTTTTCAAAGACTCCGCCCACGCCACCAGCCTGTTTGCGCTGCAGGAATTCGGCAACATCTACACCCGTATCATGAACCCCACCACGGACGTGCTCGAGCAGCGCGTCGCGTCGCTGGAAAACGGAGTCGCTGGCCTGGCCATGTCCTCCGGCCAGTCCGCGCAATTCATCACTATCAACAGCCTGATGGAAGCCGGCGACGAAATGGTGGCCGCGACCACCCTCTACGGCGGCACCTATACGCAGTTCGAAGTCAGCTTCCGCAAGATGGGCTACAACGTCAAGTTCGTTGATCCCGACGATCCCGAAAACTTCCGCAAGGCCATCACGCCCAAGACCAGGTGCTTATACGGCGAGACCATCTCCAATCCCCGCGGCGGCGTGCTCGATATCGAAGCCATTGCCAAAATCGCGCACGAACACCACCTGCCGCTGGTGGTCGATAACACCTTCGCCACGCCCTACCTGTGCCGCCCCATCGATTTCGGCGCCGACATCGTAGTGCACTCGCTCACGAAATTTATGGGCGGCCACGGCAACTCCATCGGCGGCATGATCGTCGACGGTGGCAAGTTCGACTGGAAAAAGGGACCCTTTCCCCAAATCAATCAGCCCTCCCGCGCCTATCACGGAATGAATTTCAGCGACGTCTTCGGACCCATCGCCTTCATCATTCGCGCGCGCGTCGAAGGTCTGCGCGACATCGGATCGTGTTTGAGCCCCTTTAATTCGTTTCTGTTCCTCCAGGGCATCGAAACCCTGGGAATGCGCATGGACCGGCACGTCGCCAACACCATGGCCGTCGCGAAATACCTGACGGGCCATAAATTTGTTGAATGGGTGAACTATCCCGGCCTCCCCGACAGCCAGTATCACGATCTCGCCAAAAAATATTTGCCCAAGGGAGCCGGTGCCGTGTTTTGCTTCGGCGTCAAAGGCGGATACGATGCAGGCCGCAAGCTAGTAGACAGCGCCAAGCTGCTTTCGCATCTGGCCAACGTCGGCGACGCCCGCAGTCTGGTGATCCACCCGGCTTCAACCACCCATCAGCAGTTGAGCGCAGCCGAGCAAAAGGCGGCGGGCGTCGAGCGCGACATGATCCGCCTGTCGATCGGCCTCGAAGATCTCGACGATATTATTTGGGATCTGGATCAGGCCTTAACCGCTAGCCAGAAGTAGCCTCGCGGAGATCGTTTCCGCGGGAGAAGCGCTTTAGCGTTTCAAACCACGCGCCCACCACTAGGCCCGCGCCCAGACACAACGCGATATCGGCCGGATGCAGCGTGCTGAAGCGAAACAGCGCCCGCATCCACGGAATATACAGCACTAACGCCAGCAGCACCATCGCGGAACCCGTCACCCACCACATCGCAGGGTTGGGATTTCGCAGGCTGCCCCAAACGCTCAGCGAACGTGAGCGGTTGGTTGCGATCAGCGCCAGATTCATCAACACCAGCGCGGTGAACGTGAGCGCGCGCGCGTCGGCTTCGCCCTGCCCCCGCGAGTAAGCCACCGCGAAAATCGCCAGTGAGATCGCCAGCATGCCCACGCCCTGCAGCACGCTCAATTCTACAAAGCGCCGCCGAAACAGACTCTCGGAGGAAGGTCGCGGAGGCCGCCGCATGCTCCCGGCTTCCTCCGGTTCCGCCTCGAATACGATGGAACAGGCCGGATCGATAATCAATTCCAGAAACGCGATGTGGACCGGCCCCAGGATCAGTGGCCAGCCGAACAGCACCGGCAGAAAGGAAAGTCCGGCAATAGGGACGTGGATCGCGATAATGTACGCCATCGCTTTTTTCAAGTTGTCGAACACGCGCCGGCCCATGCGCACGGCTTTCACGATGGAAGAGAAGTCGTCGTCCAGCAGCACCAGATCGGCGGCCTCGCGCGCTACATCGGTGCCGCGCGCTCCCATGGCGATGCCGATATCCGCCGCCTGCAGCGCCGGAGCGTCATTGACGCCATC
>Ga0105240_10001551_pt1 | contig 38976 bp, 38 predicted proteins | sample KBSC54metaG_FD_80426 | JGI IMG/M metagenome (GOLD analysis project Ga0105240, IMG submission 80426) | Corn rhizosphere microbial communities from Kellogg Biological Station, Michigan, USA - KBS C5-4 metaG | ecosystem: Host-associated > Plants > Roots > Rhizosphere > Soil | place: Michigan, USA... | reverse complement strand
GCGGCCGAATATAGGCGCTGGAATAGCGAACGTTGCTATTCACCTTTTCGCTCGGTCGTTTTAGCGTTCGCGCGCAAGTGGGGGAGCGCGAATGGTCAACCAGTTCACCACGGTCACGAACCGCGGCTGCCTGAGCAACATCTTCGGGTCTTTCGTCGGCTTCATCGCCGGGCCCATCCTGGTGATAGGGGCAGTGGTCCTGCTGAGCTGGAACGAGGGCCGCGCCGTGCAGGCGATCAGCGGCCTGGGCGAGGCGGGCGGGCAGGTGGTGGAGGCCACCACCGCCGCGGTCGATCCCGGCAAGGAGGGCAAGCTGGTGCACGTGACCGGCCCGGTGACGGCCGCCGCGCCGCTCAGCGACCCGGACGTGCAGGTCCCGTTCGCCGGCCAGGTGGTCGTGTCCCGCACGGTGCAGATGTACCAGTGGGTGGAGAAGACCGAGTCGAAGACGCGCGACAAGCTGGGCGGGGGCACCGAGACGGTCACCACCTACACCTACTCGATGGCCTGGTCCGACCAGGCGAACGATTCGTCCCGGTTCGAGCACCCTGAGAACCACGTCAATCCGCCGATGCCGTTCGGTGCGGCGCGCTGGACCGCCTCGGACGCGAGGCTGGGCGCCTACACGATGGACGACCAGACCCTGAGGCTGGCCGCGGTAGAGACGCCGCTTCGGCCGGACGCGCCGCAGGGCTGGACGCTGACGGGCGGGTCGCTGCTGAAGGGCGATCCGGCCTCGCCGAAGGTGGGCGACCTGCGCGTGACCTACGTCGGCCTGCCCAGCGGCACGACCGTTTCGGTGCTGGCGGCCCAGACCCATGGCGGGTTTGGCAGCTTCACCACGCGCAACGGCTACCAGCTCGAGATGGTCGACATGGGCTCGCAGCCCGCCGCCACCATGCTGAACGAGAAGAAGCAGAGCGAGGGCGCGATGACCTGGGTGCTCCGGGTGGTCGGCTTCATGGGCATCTTCATGGGGGTGGGGATGTTCCTGGGGCCGCTGTCGGCGATCGCGGCCGTGATCCCGCTGCTGGGCTCGATCACCCGCGGCGCGGCCTTCCTGGCGGCGCTGGTCGTCGCCGTGCCGACCACCCTGACCGTGGTCGCGCTGTCGTGGATCGTGTTCCGGCCGCTGGTGGGCATCGGGCTGCTGGTGGCCGCGGGCGCGCTTCTGTACGGGCTGCACCGGTGGCACCAGAAGCAGCACCCCGTGGCCGCCGCCGGCGCCCCGCCGGCCGCGCCTCCGGCGGCTCCGCCCTCTGCTCCCCCCGTGGCCTGAGCAGCCGGTGGAGTTCATCGAGGTCGTACCCACGGCCGACAATGCGCCGTGGCTGCTGCGTCCGCCGGCCGACCGCCGGCTGACGGTCGCCGAGGCGCGCGAGCGGCTGACGCGGCTGCCGCCGCCGGGCCGGATCGACGGCTTCCCGAACGTCCGCTCGCCGCAGCCGGCGGCCCTGTTCATCCCGCTCGGCGACCTGGACGGGGAGGCGGCGCTGGCGGCGACCAAGCGGCCCGGGACCATGCTGCGCCACCGCAATCACTGGGTGTTTCCGGGCGGCCGGCTCGACGCCGGCGTCGACGCCTCGACCCGCGAGGCGGCGGTGCGGGAAGCGTCGGAGGAGCTGGGGTTTCCGCCGGCGGAGGTGAGCCTGGTCGGCCAGCTGGCGACTCGCGGGCCGATCTCCACCGGCTTCGTGCTCGACGTGTTCGTCGGCCTGGTGGACTTCGCGCATCTGGCGCCCGATCCGCACGAGGTGGCCGACTGCGCCGTGGTCCCGGTGTCGGCGCTGGCCGCGGGCTATCACGAGACGTTCAAGCTGCCGGAACTGGAGGTTGGGCCGCTGGCGGACGGGGTGGTCCTGACGCTGGACCGGCCGCGGGAGCGGCCGCTGCGGTTCTTCGAGGTGCGCGCGGGCGAATACCTCTGGGGCCTGCAGGGGGAGATCCTGCACGAACTGCTCTGCGCGCTGCTGCCGGCGCAGTGATGCGCGCGATCTCCGCCCGGCATTACTGGATCGGCGCCCGCTTCGAGCGCCGCGAGGGCTGGGACGAGACCCGCTATCCTTTCAACCTGCCGGTCGTCCGTCGCCTCGACGAACTGGAGTTTCATCCGAAGGTGACCTTCCTGGTGGGCGAGAACGGGTCCGGCAAGTCGACCCTGATCGAGGCGCTGGCGGTGGCCTGGGGCTTCAATCCCGAGGGCGGCAGCCGCAACTTCAGGTTCGGCACGCGGCCCTCGCATTCGGAGCTGCATGAGTTCGTGCGGCCGATCCGCTCTCCTCGGAAGGCCAAGGATGGCTTCTTCCTTCGCGCCGAGAGCTACTTCAACGTGGCGACCCAGGTCGAAGCCCTCGGCGTCAGCGGGTATGGCGACACGCCGCTTCATGAGCAGTCGCATGGCGAAGCGTTCTTCGCTTTGCTGGACCACCGACTGCGCGGCGCCGGCCTCTACATAATGGACGAGCCCGAGGCGGCGCTGTCCCCCACGCGTCAGCTGAGCTTCCTGTCGCGCCTGCACCAGCTCGTGCGTGATGCGTCGCAATTCATCATCGCCACCCATTCGCCGATCATCCTCAGCTACCCCGACGCCTGGATCTACCAGGCGACGGCGCACGGGCTGGAGCGGGTGGCCTACGAGGACACCGACCATTTCCAGGTTACCCGCAACTTCCTCAATCGGCGCCAGACCTTCCTCGAGGTCCTGCTGTCGGAGGATGACGATGACGCCTGAACCGCGATGCTGTAGGCGCTGACCCGATGTTGGAAGTGCACCCTCCGCTTGCGAATGGCGAGGACCGGCCCCACCCGGGCGCGGTCTGGTTCGACCTGATCAATCCGACGCCGGAGGAGATCCAGGAGATCGAGGCCTTCACCGGCCTCGACCTGCCCGACCGCGACGAGATGGCGGCGCTGGAACAGTCGTCGCGGCTGTCGTTCTCGAACGGCGTGCTGCAACTGGCCGCGCCGGTGATCGCCGATTCCGAGACCGACCACCCGAGCCTGTCGCCCGTGGGCCTGCTGCTGACGCCGAAGATCATGGTGTCGGTGCGGTTCAACCAGCTGAAGATGTTCGACGCCATCGCCGAGGCCTGTGCGCCGGACTCGCCCGACGCCCCGCGCACCAGCACCGCGATGTTCGTCGCCCTGATGGAGGCCTTCGTCGGGCGCCAGGCCGACCTGCTGGAGGACGCGCGCAAGCGGCTCGACCAGATCTCGCACCTGGTCTTCCACCAGCCGAGCGCCAACCGCATACGCGCCGCTCGCTCCACCCTTCGCATGCGCGACAAGCTGCAGTTCCTGGGGCGGATGGGCGAGCGGCTGTCGATCGTGCGCGAGAGCCTGCTGGCGGTGGAGCGGATGATGCTGTTCGGCGTGGAGCAGGCCCGCGACTGGTTCGGTCCCGAGCTGAGCCACCGCCTGGCCACGGCGCGGGCGGACATCGACGCCCTGAACCTGTTCGAGGAGCACCTGCTGTCGAAGGTGCAGTTCCTGCTCGACGCCGTCCTGGGCCTGATCAGCATCGAACAGAACGACATCTTCAAGGTGCTGACCATCGCCTCGACGGTGGGCATCTTCCCGACCCTGGTGGCCGGCTGGTACGGCATGAACTTCAAGAACATCCCCGAATTCGACTGGGCCTACGGCTACCAGTTCGGAATCGGCATGATCGTGCTCTCGACCATCCTGCCCCTGCTGTGGTTCAAGTGGCGCGGTTGGTTCTGACCATCCAGTCAAGAGAGCTCCAGGGAGGAAGCCATGGTCCATATCGGCCTCAGCCGGCCTATCGCCTCGCCGCGTTATCCCGTCGCCGACGTGGACTGCGCCCTTCTGGCCGTGCACGCGGAGAACGCGGGCTTCGAGTCCATCCTCTACGGCGAGCACCCGATCCGCCCGCTGGATGACCCAGGGCATAGCGTGCACACCCACGGCGTGCCGCTCTACCAGGACACCCTGGTGAACCTCGCCCGCGCGGCGGCGATGACCAAGACCATCAAGGTCGGCGGCGGCGTCTGGCTGATGCCCGAGCACAACCCGATCGCCTTCGCCAAGCAGTTGGCGACGCTCGACCACTACAGCGGCCCGAACCGGCTGATCGTGGGCGTCGGCACCGGCTGGAGCTTCGTCGAGATCACCCTGCTGGGCGGGCGGTTCGACCGCCGCTGGGGGCAGATGCGCGAGGCGGTGACGATCATGAAGATGCTCTGGACCCAGGAGAGCGTCGAATACGACGGCGAGTTCTGGAAGGTGCCGCCGGTGCTCTGTTTCCCGCACCCGGCGACCAAGCCGCATCCGCCGATCCTGCTGGGCGGCGGGCGCGACGCGCTGTTCCCACGCATCGTCGACTACGCCGACGGCTGGATGGCGGCGTTCGTGACCCCGGACAGCCTGGCGGAGGGGCCGGAGGTGTTGAAGCGCCGGCGGGCGGAAGTGGACGCCCTGTGCGCCGAGAAGGGCAGGGACCCGAAGACCATCGAATTCACCGCCATCCTCGACGGCAATGTCGTGGACGGCGGCATCGAGCGCGACCTGGTCCGCCGCTTCGAGGACAGCGGCTCGGTGGTGCGGCTGAACTTCACCCTGCCGCACCTGGAGAGCCTGGACGAAGGCTACGCGGCGATCGACCGGCTGGCGAAGAAGGTCTTCTGAGACCCCGTGGCGGCGTCGGTCGCCCATTTTTGACACCAAGTTCGCCAAGGACACCAAGGCGCGCTTCGCGCGCGGCTATCTTGAGCGGCGGCGCATGTTGATTTTCGGCCCCGCGAAGCGGGGCCCCTGGTGTGCTTGGTGTCCTTCGTGCCCTTGGTGTTGAATCGGACCGTCGCAAGGGGCGCCGCCGCTTCCGGGATGACAATGTTGGGGTGGCGTCGCGAAGGGTGGTGGCCGGCCCGATGACGCGGGGCCGATTCTCACCTACATCCCGGCCATGACGGCCCCCCACCATGAACGCGTCCTGATCGTCGACTTCGGCAGCCAGGTGACCCAACTGATCGCGCGGCGGGTGCGCGAGAGCGGGGTCTATTGCGAGATCCATCCCTACGACCGCGTCGGCGAGATGCTCGAGGCGTTCGCGCCGAAGGCGGTGATCCTCTCCGGCGGCCCGGCCAGCGCCCACGAGGCCGAGACGCCGCGGGCCGATCCGCGCATCTTCGAGCTGGGCGTTCCGGTGCTGGGCATCTGCTACGGCGAGATGACCATGTGCGCCCAGCTGGGCGGCGTGGTGGAGGGCGGCCACACGCGCGAGTTCGGCCGCGCCGAGATCCGGATCGAGCGCGAGAGCCCGCTGCTGAAGGGCCTCGGCGACGTCGGCCACGAAGAGACCGTGTGGATGAGCCACGGCGACAAGATCACCGCCGTGCCGCTGGGCTTCGAGGTGGTGGCGACCTCGGCCGGCTCGCCCTTCGCGGTGATCGCCGACGAGGGGCGGCGGCTCTACGGCGTTCAGTTCCATCCCGAGGTGGCGCACACGCCGCGCGGCGCGCTGATGCTGCGCAACTTCACCCACGAGATTGCCGGCCTTTCGGGCGACTGGACCATGGCGACGTTCCGCGACGAGGCCATAGAGCGCATCCGCGCCCAGGTCGGGCAGGGTCGGGTGATCTGCGGCCTCTCGGGCGGCGTGGATTCCTCGGTGGCGGCGGTGCTGATCCACGAAGCGATCGGCGAGCAACTGACCTGCGTGTTCGTAGACACCGGCCTGATGCGGCTGAACGAGGCGGATGAGGTCGTCACCCTGTTTCGCGATCACTACAACATTCCGCTGGTGCACGTTGAAGCGGCGGCGGATTTCCTGGGCGCGCTGGAGGGCGTCTCCGATCCCGAGGCCAAGCGCAAGACCATCGGCCGCGTGTTCATCGACATCTTCGACCGGGAGGCCGCCAAGATCGAAGGGGCGCAGTTCCTGGCCCAGGGGACGCTCTACCCGGACGTGATCGAGAGCGTCTCGGCCCGCGGTGGACCGTCGGCGGTGATCAAGAGCCACCACAACGTCGGCGGCCTGCCCGAGACCATGAAGCTGAAGCTGGTGGAGCCGCTGCGCGAGCTGTTCAAGGACGAGGTGCGGGCCCTGGGCGTCGAGCTCGGCCTGCCGCCGGCCTTCGTGGGTCGGCACCCGTTCCCCGGCCCGGGGCTCGGCATCCGCATCCCGGGCGCGGTGTCGCCCGAGAAGGTGGCGGTGCTGCAGAAGGCGGATGCGATCTACCTCGAGGAAATCCGCAAGGCCGGCCTCTACGACTCGATCTGGCAGGCCTTCGCGGTGCTGCTGCCCGTGAAGACGGTGGGCGTGATGGGCGATGCGCGCACCTACGAGGAGGTGCTGGCCCTGCGCGCGGTCACCTCCACCGACGGCATGACGGCCGACGTGTTCGAGTTCCCCTGGGAGGTGCTGACCCGCGCCGCCACGCGGATCGTCAACGAGGTCCGCGGCGTCAACCGGGTGGTCTACGACGTGACCTCGAAGCCGCCGGGGACGATCGAGTGGGAGTAGGCCGACGGCGCAGCGGCCGTTCGGGCTCGATACCAAAGTCCTATGGAAGCCGGCGGCAGGCGGCGTCACTCTGGGCGTGATCTCAGGCATGGCTCGATCGGCGTCCGCGGCGGGCGAGACCTGAGCCGCCACATCGGTCACCTGAGCCGGCGCGCCGCCAGGGGAGGATCGATCCGATGTCACACCACTATTCCGGGCCGGCGCTCGGATTCCCGCACGGCGACGCGCGCCTCGACCTCACCGACCTCTACGCGTTCGGCAAACCCGGCGATGATCGCAAATCGGTCCTGATCATGAACGTGCATCCGTCGTTCAGCCTGGCGCCTCGCGGGCCGACCCGGACAGACCCGTTCGCGCACGAGGCGATCTACGAGTTCAAGATCGACACGGACGGCGATTGCGTTGCGGACATCGCCTACCGGGTGCGGTTTTCCCCCTTTGAGGGCGGGGCGCAAACGGCGACGCTGCGCTGCGTCCGGGGTGCGGCGGCGGCCGGGGCGGGCGACGCGGGAGACGTGCTCATCGAAGCAGCGCCGGTCTCGCTGGGGCTGACGCCGCGGGTGGCAGAGGGCGGCGAGCACCGCCTGTTCGCCGGCTGGCGGAGCGACCCCTTCTTCTTCGATGTGCTTGGGGTGCTGGACGGCTTCAAGTTCGCCCACCAGGACTTCTTCGCCGACAAGGACGTCTGCAGCATCGTCCTCGAGATCCCCAATGTCTCCCTGGCGCCAGGACGGGTCGGCGTCTGGGCCCGGACGTTGGACGGCGCCGGGGGCCGCTGGGTGCAGGCCGACCGCGGCGCGCGGCCTGGGCAGACCCCGTTCCTGACCGGCGAGGCGCTCGCCGCCTACAACGCTGCGGAGCCGGCCGACGACCGCCAATTCGTCTCCGTGTTCGCGCACTCGCTCGAACACGCCGGCGGCTACGCCGCCGCCGACGCGGCGCGGGTGGCCGCAACTCTGCTCCCGGACATCCTGCCCTTCGATCACAGGCGGCCGGCCTCCTATCCGCAGAATGGCCGCGCGCTCACCGACGACGTCCAGGACCATTTCCTCGCCATCCTCACGAACGGGAAGGTGACGACGGACGGCGTCGGCCCCCACGGCGATCTGCTGGCCGATTTCCCCTACCTCGGGCCACCGCACGCCGCCGCGCAGTCCGCGACACCGCAATGACCCGCGCAAGGCCTAGGGAGATGGCGGCAGAGACGTCGGCCCTGTTGCATTCAGCTCACTTGATCACTTCCCAGAAGATCCCCACGACGCAGGCGAAGCCCAGGGTGAACACGAGCGTCCGGACAAAGGGGACGGCGAACAGATAGACGACGGCGTGGGCGAGCCGCAGCCAGAAGAAGGCCATGGCCCAGAAGGCTGTCATGGCATCGGCCTTGCCGGCGAGGTGGGCGACAATCACGAGCGCGGCGAACGGTGCGAACACCTCCACCGCGTTCAGGTAGGCGCGGTCGGCGCGCTTGCCCCAGAGCGGCACCGGCCGCGGGGCCGGATCGCGGTAGTTCGGGGGCGTCAGGAAGCCATTGGTCCTGACCTGGCAGACGACATACGGGATCCATAGGGCCCCGGTGAGCATGGCAGTGCAGGCCAGGTAGGTGAGGTCGGTGGTCATTGGGGTGCTCCGCATCCAGGCGGGGTCGAGTTCACCGGCGCCCGGCGTCGATCCCAGTCGCTAGACGTTCGGCGATCACCGATCTCGACAACCGGTGGCGACGGGCGACACGCGCGCCCATGTCCTGGGACCCATGGATTTCCATAGGTGCATGGGGATTGAAGCGGCGCTAAGCGGCATTCAGAGTGCGTCCGCACAGACGGCGGGGAGCAACAGGATGGAGCCCCGAAGCGAGGGGCGGATATTCTGGCTGGCATCAGGCCGGCCGCGACTCCATCACCTGGGCCTCTTCATTGCGGCCTATGTGCTAGGCTGCGGATTCGCCCAATTGCTGGCGATCGCGCCAGGCACGGGCATCTCCATCTGGCCTCCGGGCGGCCTCTTCCTCGCGACGCTCATCCTGGCCCCCCGGCGCAGCTGGCTGTGGTGGGCGGTTGCTGGATGTCTGGCTGAGCTGTTCAGCAACGCCCTGTGGTTCCACAGTCCGTTGCCGGCGGCCTTCCTGATCTACGTCGGCAATGCCCTGGAGGCGGTGACCGGCGCCTGGCTGCTCCACCGGACCCTCAAGCGCACAGTTCGTCTGGACACCCTGCCGGAGGTCCTCGCTTTCGTGGTCCTGGGCGCGGGCGTCGCGCCGATCGTCGCCGCGACGGTGGGAAGCGCCACGCTCAAGTGGTTCGGTATCCAGTCACAGACCTTCGTGGCGGCGTGGCCGCTCTGGTGGATCGGAGACGCCACCGGGATTCTGATCGTGACGCCACTGGCGCTGTCCGTGTTCCAGAACTGGCGCGGCGGCGCCCGGCTGTCGGCCGCGCGATGGGTCGAGGCCGGCGTTCTCGGCCTGATCTTCCTGGGCGTGGCCGCCCTCTCCGTGGGCGGCCCTCTGCCATTCGCCTACATCATCATGCCGCCGCTGCTTTGGGCGGCTTTGCGGTTCGAAATCAGGGGCGCGGTCGTTGCGTTGTCGATCCTCGCGCTCATCACAGCGGCATTCACGATATCCGGCTCAGGCCATTTCGCCGGCGATCCCGCATCGCAGCGCGAAAAGCTGATCATGCTGCAGCTCTTTCTGGCGACCTCCGCTCTGTCGGCGGTGATGGCGGCCGCCATATCGCGCGAACACCAGCTCGGGATGCTCGCGCTGCGGCAAAGCACGGAGGCATTGCGAGAGCGGGAAGCCAAGATCCGGCGACTGGTGGATTCGGATATCATCGGGATCGTCATCTGGGATCTGGACGGCGCGCTTATCGACGCCAACGACGCGTTCCTGCGGATGGTCAAGTACGAGCGGGCGGACCTGCAGGCGGGGCTTGGATGGTTCGATATGACCCCCCCGGAATGGCAAGAGGTGCATGCCCGGGAGGAGGCCGAGGAACTGGCGGCGACGGGCATGATGCAGGCCCGCGAGAAGGAGTACTTCAGGAAAGACGGCAGCCGTGTGCCTGTGCTGATCGGGGCTGCCTGCTTTGAGGGGCAGTCCCGGCAGGGCGTCGCCTACATTCTCGACTTGACCGAGCGCAAGCGTGCGGAAGCGGCGCTGCGCGACCGGGAACGCGAGCTGTCGCAGCTGGTGGACATCGTCCCCAGCCATCTGTGGCGGCTGACCCCGGACGGCGCGCCGACCTTTTTCAACAAGCGCATGGTCGACTACCTCGGGCTCGGCGTGGCGGACGTCGGCGAGCCGGGCATGAGTCCGCTGGCCGCGATGATCAGCGCAGTGGTGCATCCGGAAGATGCAGCAGAGATGGAAGCTCGGCTCGGCCGATGCCTTGCGTCAGGCGAGCGCTTCTCGATGCAGTATCGCCTGCGCCGCTCCGATGGCGCCTATCGGTGGATGTCGAGTCGCGCCGAGCCAATGCGGAATTCGGAGGCGCGCATCGTCCAATGGTACGGCCTGTGCCACGACATCGACGATCAGGTGCAGGCCGAAGAGGCGCTTCGCGCTCGTGAGCGGGAACTCTCGCTGCTCGTCGACATGGTGCCGAGCAACCTCTGGCGGCTAAGCCCGGAAGGCGTGACGACGCTGGCCAACCGGCACATGGCGGCCTTCCTGGGGCGAGACCTGGAGGACAAGCGCGAACTCGACGTGGTCTTCGATACGATCTTCCATCCCGACGATGTGGAGGAAGTGTCGGCGGTGCTGAACCGGTGTCTGGCGACGGGTGATCGCTTCTCGATGAAATACCGGCTGCTGCGGCACGACGGCGTCTATCGTTGGATGTCCGGCCGCGCGGAACCGATGCGGGACGACGCCGGCCAAATTGTGCAATGGTTCGGGCTCTGCCACGACATCGATGACCAGGTGCATGCCGAGGAGGCGTTGCGTCGGGCGTCGGACAGGCTCGCGCGCGCCACCCAGGCCGCGAGCCTTGCCGAACTGTCCGCCTCGATTGCGCATGAGGTCAATCAGCCGTTGGCCGCGATCGTGGCCAATTCACATGCATGTCAGCGTTGGTTGTCCGCCGATCCGCCGAACCTCGAGCGGGCCAGGATGACCGCCGAACACATCACCCGTGACGCCAATTCGGCCGCCGATGTCGTGAGCCGGGTTCGCGCGCTGTTCCGGCAGACGGCGCAGGCGAGAAGCGCCGAGGACCTCAATGGCCTCATCGGTGAAGTCTGCCGGTTGATGGGCCCCGAGATCGCGGCGAAGGGCGGGCGCATCGAAACCGACCTGACGCCGAACTTGCCGGAGGTGATGCTGGATCGTGTGCAGGTTCAGCAGGTGCTCGTGAACCTGATGCGCAATGGGATCGAAGCGATGGAGGCCACGGCCGAGGATAGACGGGCGCTGCTCATACGGTCCCGTCACGACGAGCACGCTTCGATCCGCATCGAAGTCTGCGACACGGGACGCGGCTTTGGTGACGCCGAGCGGATCTTCGAGCCGTTCTTCACTACGAAGCAGAACGGCATGGGCATGGGGCTCGCCATTTGCCGGTCGATCGTTGAATCGCACGGCGGCCGGCTTTGGACGGCCAATAGGGAGGCCGGCGGAGCCATCGTGGCCTTCACGTTTCCAGAGACAGCAATCGAAACGCGTACGGCGCGTGGCGAACCTGTTCAACGCGGCTCAAGTCGCTATGCGGGCGACTACACTGACGCGGCGGTCCACCGCTAACGCGAGGTCCTTGCCGCCGCCGCCCAGAACAAATCGCGAGCGCGACGATCGCGAACGCCGCGCAAGAACGGGCGAGCATCTCCGGGCATGATGGATTTCCATAGGCTGCAGGCCGGTTGAGGGGGGGCTATCGTTGGGGAATGAATTGGCCGATCGGAAGCAACGGGGCGAGAGGTCTGGGCGCATCGATTTTCACGAATTGAAGCGGAAGGCGCGGGCGTGAGCGCTGGCGATCACATCGTTTACATCGTTGATGACGACCCGCGCGTCCGGCAGGCGTTGGCCGAACTGCTCAGCTCACACGGACTGTCGGCCATCGCGTTTGGTTCGGTGAGCGAATACGTCCGCGCGCCCAAACCCAATATTCCCGCCATACTCATTCTTGATGTCGAGCTGCCAGACATAAACGGCCTCGACTTTCAGTCACAACTCGCCGACCGCGATCATCCACCAATCGTATTCATCACTGGTCACGGCGACATTCCGTCCTCCGTCCGCGCCATCAAGCATGGGGCCGTCGATTTTCTGTCGAAACCCTTCAGTGACGATGCGTTGATGAGGGGGGTGCGCGCCGGGCTGGAGCAGGACGGGCGGCAACGTCGCGAACGCGCCGAGCGGGCATCGCTCAGAGAACGCTATGAAACCCTGACACCGCGAGAACGGACAGTGTTGCCTCTCGTGATCAGTGGACTACTCAACAAGCAGGCCGCGGCGGAGCTGGGAATTACGGAAGTTACGCTGCAACTTCACCGTCGAAATGTGATGCAAAAGATGGATGCCGCGTCGCTCGCCGATCTCGTGCGCATGGCGGAGAAGCTTCAAGTGCCGGTTACCCATTCCCGCCGGTCAGGAGAGGGTGACGCGTGAACGAACGGGTACGGACGATCGCCGTTGTCGACGACGACCCGAGGCTTCTGGAGTCGCTGCAGAACCTGTTCGAATCCGCCGGCTACGCGGTCCGCACCTTCTCGAATGGCAGGGCGCTGGTGGATGTGGGCCTCGCCGGTATCGACTGCCTGGTCACCGATATCGGCATGCCGGGCATGGATGGGTTCGAACTCCACAGCCTCGCGAAGCGGGAGCGTCCCGACCTGCCGGTATTCCTCATCACCGGGCGGCACGAGATCGGCGACCAGCAGCGCGCCATGGCCGCCGATATCAACGGCTTCTTCCGGAAGCCGTTCGATGGCGCGGCGCTACTCGCGGCGGTGAGCGAGGCCTTGGACGTGTGAACGGGAGGGAGGGATGCTGGCGCAGACACAGGGCGGAATGGCGGGTCATCCCGCAGCGCAGGCGACGCAGCCACTCGTCATCATCGTCGACGACGACCCCAGGGTGCGGGAGGCGTTGCGGGAGCTCATTCTGTCGGTGGGGATGCAAGCCGTCTGCTTCGGCTCGACCCGGGATCTGCTGGACGCCGGCGTGATCGAGAAGCCCGGCTGCCTGATCCTGGACGTGCGGATGCCCGGCGTCAGCGGCCTGGACCTGCAGCACAATCTCGCCGCGGCCGGAAACCCGAAGCCCATCGTGTTTCTGACGGGGCACGGCGACATTCCGATGACCGTCCAGGCCATGAAGGCCGGGGCCGTCGATTTCCTGACCAAGCCGGTCCGCGATCAGACGCTCCTCGATGCCGTGATGGCGGCGATTGAGCGGGATCTTCTGCAAAGATCGAAAGCCGAGATCGTCAGCCGGAACCTGACTCTGTTGCAGACACTGACGCCACGCGAACGCGAGGTGTTCGCGGAGGTGGCCCGCGGCCGGGTCACCAAGCAGATCGCCTTTGATCTCGGGATCAGCGAGGTCACCGTCAAGCTCCACCGAGGAAACGTCATGCGGAAGATGCAGGCGGCGTCCATCGGAGAATTGATCAGAGCCTACGAAGCCCTGCCGGCGCGGGTCCGCGAGTCGAGCGCGGGCATCGCGCCCTAGGTTCGTTCGTCGCGGCGCAGCGGCAGCCCAGGGGTCCGGCCCAGAAGCGAAGCGGGGTGGGCCGCGCCGGCAGGCGCCTGATGCCGAGAGGCAGCATCCCCCTACGAATACTGAAGGCGACCTATACCAAGGGAGAGTAGGCGCGGCGGGCGGATGACACGATGCTTCCGGTCGGTGGGCAAGCCCAGCGAAGGGGAGATATCGATGACCACGATCAAGACCCAAGACGGGACCGAGATCTATTACAAGGACTTGGGTCCTCGGAACGCACAACCGATCGTGTTCCATCATGGCTGGCCACTCAGCAGCGATGACTGGGACACGCAGATGCTATTCTTCCTGAAGCATGGGTATCGCGTGATCGCCCACGATCGCCGCGGCCACGGTCGCTCGACCCAAACTGCGGATGGCCATGACATGGACACCTACGCGGCCGATGTCGCGGCGCTGACGTCGGCGCTCGATCTGCACGACGCCATCCACGTCAGCCATTCGACGGGCGGCGGCGAGGCGACGCGCTATGTGGCCCGGCACGGTCGGGAGCGAGCGGCCAAGCTGGTGCTGATCGGCGCGGTGCCGCCTGGCCTGGTCAAGTCCGCATCCTATCCGGGCGTGATCCCCATCGGCGTGTTCGACGGCCTGCGTGAGCAACTCGCGGCCAATCGCGCCGCGTTCTACTGGGACTTCCCTGTTCCGTTCTACAGCTACAACCGTCCCGGCGCCGTGATGAGCGAGGCGGTGCGGTCCAACTGGTGGCGGCAGGCCATGATGGGCGCCGCGAATGCGCAGTACGAGTGCATCAAGGCGTTCTCGGAGACCGACTTCACCGCCGACCTCCGGTCGATCGATGTCCCGGTCATCGTCCTGCACGGCGAAGACGACCAGATCGTTCCGGTCGCGAACGGGCGCGCCACGGCCGAGCTGGTGAAGCACGGCACGCTGCGGACCTATCCGGGCCTGCCGCACGGCATGTGCACGACGCACGCCGAGCGCATCAACGCCGACCTTCTGGGCCTGCTCGGCGCCCCGCGCACACAACTGGCGGCCTGAGGAGACGCGGCCATGAAGATCGTGGTGATCGGAGGCACCGGCCTCATCGGATCGAAGCTCGTCGGCCTGCTGCGCACACGCGGCCACGAGGTCCTGGCGGCCTCGCCGGATACGGGCGTCAACACGCTGACCGGCGAGGGTCTGGCCGAGGCGCTTGCGGGCGCCCAGGTGGTGGTCGATGTGGCCAATTCGCCGTCGCTCGAGGACAGGGCGGCGACCGACTTCTTCGCCACCTCGGGTCACAACCTGCTCGCCTACGAGGCGGCGGCCGGCGTGAAGCATCACGTCGCGCTGTCGATCGTCGGGGCGCACCGCCTGGCGGACAGCGGCTACCTGCAGGCCAAGGTTCTGCAGGAAGAGCTGATCAAGGCGTCGTCCATCCCCTATTCGATCCTGCAGTCGACGCAGTTCTTCGAATTCATCGGACGGATCGCCAAGGACGCCTTTGACGGGAAGGTCTATCGACTTTCGCCCGCGCTGATGCAGCCGATCGTCTCGGACGAGGTCGTCGCGGCGCTGGCCGAGATCGCCCTCGGACCGCCGCTCAACGCCGCGGTCGAGATCGGCGGACCGGAGGCGCTTCCGATCAGCGAGCTGGCGCGCGAGGCGCTCAGCGCCCGCGGCGACGCGCACCAGATCGTGGCCGACGCGCACGCCCGCTACTTCGGGGCCGAGCTGGACGACCGGTCGCTGATCCCAGGTCCCGCCGCGCGCCACGGGTCGCTGACGTTCGGCGACTGGCTCCGCCAATCCATCACCGCGGACTGAACCGCGCCAGACCGGGCCGACAACGCCCAGGAGTTCCGCCATGAAGCTCTACTACGCCCCAGGCGCCTGCAGCCTGGCCGACCATATCGCCCTGCTCGAAGCGGGCGCGAAGTTCGACGCCGAAGCGGTCGACATCCACACGAAGCGGACCGCGTCAGGCGAGGATTTTCTCACCATCAACCCGAAGGGCTACGTGCCCGTGCTGGCGCTGGATAGCGGCGAGACGCTCACGGAGAACGTCGCCGTGCTCGACTGGATTGCCGGAGAATACCAGGCGCTGCGGCCCAACGACGCCTTCGCGCGGACGCGTCAGCTGGAAATGCTGACGTTCATCTCGACCGAGATCCATCGGGCCTTCAAGCCGCTGTGGCACGGCGGCAGCGACGCCGAGAAGGCGCAGGCGCGCAAGGCCGCCGCCGACCTGCTTGCCTTCGCGGCCGGGCGGATTCGGGGCCCCTACCTGTTCGGCGACCAGCTGAGCGTCGCCGACTGCTACCTGTTCGTGATGGTTCGCTGGGCCAACAGGTTCGGCATCGATCTCACCGACGTGCTGCGCCACCTCGAATGGCGGATGGAGGCGCGTCCGTCGGTCCAGGTCGCGCTGGAGCGGGAAGGCGCGTTTGCGCCGCGTCGCCGCCCGACATCATTGAACAGCGAGGTCACCGAGAACGTCGGCCAGCACCGCTTCGAACGGCCGATCCACGATACGGCCATCGCGGCCGCCTACTATCGGCTGGCGGACGGGAAGACGCAGTTCATCCATACCGAAGTGCCGAGCGAGTTTTCCGGATTCGGGATCGCGACGGACTTGGCGCGCGGCGCGCTCGAACTGCTTCGACGGTCAGGCCGCAAGGCAGTGATGATCTGCCCCTTCATGGTCCACTTCGCCAATACGCATCCCGAATACGCGGATGTCCTAGCGGCCTGAATCCCTTGGCCGCCCTGGCGGGATCGGCCTGCAAGACCCCAGGTCCGAAACCAGAGGAGTCGGAACGATGACCGGAGCACCCGGCCTCGCCACGCGTGAACAGCTTATCCACGCGCTGCACGAGGCAGCCGAACTCGAACAGAATCTGATGTGCACCTACCTCTACGCCGCGTTCAGCCTGAAGGACGCCGGCGAGGAGCTGAACGCCGAAGAGGAGGCCGCCGTAAAGCGCTGGCGGCGCGCCATCCTGGATATCGCGATCGATGAGATGGGGCATCTCGCCGCGGTGTGGAACATCACCGCCGCCGTCGGCGGCAGCCCCCGCGTCGGCCGTGGCAATTTTCCGATCGATCCGGGCTACCTGCCCGCCGGCGTGGTCGTGAAGCTCGCGCCGTTCAGTCTGGATGTGCTGCAGCATTTCATCCACCTCGAGCGGCCCGCCACGTCCGATGAGCCCGACGGCGGGGGCTTCGAGCACGCGGCCTTCCAGCGGGGCCGCGCCGCGTCGTTCCTCACGCCGATGAGCTTCGACTATGACACGGTCGGCGAGTTCTATCGGACGATCGAGGGTTCCCTCGCCGTCATGGCCGGGAGGCTTGGCGAAGGCGGCCTCTTCTGCGGTGATCCCGCGCTGCAGCTCTCGCCGAGCGAAGTCGGTCTCAAGGGCGCGCATGTCGTGCGCTGCTCCGAGACGGCGGTCGCCGCCCTCGCCGTGATCGTCACGGAAGGAGAGGGCGCGCCCGAAGGAAGCCCCAATTGCCATTTCGCCCGCTTCCGGCAAATCCTGGAAGAGTACCGGGCGCTGCTGGCCAAGAATCCGAACTTTGCGCCCGCGCATCCAGCTGCGGTCAATCCCGTGCTGCGTCGTCCGCCAGGCATTTCCGGTCGCATCTGGATCGAGGATGAGGAAACCGCCTCGATCGTGGATCTCGCCAACGCGACCTACCAGACCGTGCTGCGGCTGCTCGGCTATTCGTACAACGTGCCGAGTCCCGACGCCGAAAAGCGACTCGCCGTCGGCCTTGGCATCGGCCTGATGAAGGCCGTCACGTTCCTGGCCGAGAGCGCGGCGCGCCGCCCGTCGGGCCCGTCGACGCCGGACTGCAACGGCGGCATGTCGTTCACCGCGCTTCGCGACGCCGCGCCGTTGCCGCATGGGACGAGTACGCGCCGGCTCTTCGTCGAGCGGCTGCAGGAGCTTTCGAAGCGGGCCGGCGAACTCGACCAGGTCGATCCGCGGCTGTCGCATGCCGCCGGCCTGCTGCAGGGTTTGGCTCAGCGCGCGGAAGGCTTTCTGGCTTTCAACTCGGCCCCTGTCGCGCGCAGCCTCGTGACCGCATAGGCCCGTCGAGAACCTGGCTGTGTCCTAGTCCAGTTCGCCGAGATCGGCCGGGGCCACGGGCTCCGGGCCAGCGGCCTTCGACCCCAGGGTTCCGACCACCCAGCGGGCCAGGGGCGGTCCGATCGCCAGGACCGCGACCATGCGCAGGGTCTGCAGGGCCATGACGAAGGGGGTGTCCACCTTGGTCGAGGCCGCGATGATCGCGGCGGCGTCGACGCCCCCGGGGCTGGTGGCCAGGAAGGCGGTGAGCGGATCGACGTGCAACAGCTCGACCATGAGCAGCGCCATCAGGCCGCAGAAGGTCATGAGCAGGGCGGTGGCGCCCAGGCACTGCGGCAGCGCGCGGGCGGCGGCGGCGAGCACGTCGCGGGTGAAGCGCAGGCCGGTGTTCCAGCCGATGACGGCGTAGCTGGCGATCAGCACGACGGGCGGCAGCTCGATCGTCAGCCAGCCCAGGATGTTGAGCAGGCCGCCCAGCACCAGCGGTCCGAGCAGCACGCCGGCGGGGATGCGCGAGGCCAGGCCCAGTCCGGCCCCGACCAGGGCGACGCCCGCGGTCTCGGCGAAGGCCGTCCAGTGGACCGGCGGGAAAAAGCCGGCCGCGAAACGCCCGCCGCCGCCATGCGCGTACATCAGCGCCACCGCGGAGGCGGCGGCCGCGACGAGGACAACCCGCAGGTACTGCATGAAGGCGACGAGGCGGAAATCGGCGCGATAGGCCTCGGCCATCAGCACCATGGCGGTCGCCGCGCCCGGCAGCATGCCCCAGACGGCGGTCGTGCCGGGAAGGACGCGAAAGCGGCTCATGGTCCAGCCGATCAGCGCGCTGGCCGCGATCGAGGCGGCCACCACGGCCAGCAGGACTGGCCAGTGGCTGGCAAAGCCGCCGACGATGGCCGGGGTGATGGCGTGGGCCACCAGGCAGCCGATGATCGCCTGGGCCGCCATCATCGCGACGCGGGGGACCGTCACCGCGCCGCCCGCCGTCTGCGCCGCGACACCGGCGGCGAGCGGCCCGAGCAGCAGGGCGGCGGGCAGCCGGACCGCCTGGAGCAGGGCGCCGGCGAGCAGCGACGCGACGATCAGCGCCGCCCAGCGGCCAGGCGCCGGCAGGCGTTCGAGGGGCAGGCGCCGGGCGCTCACGCCGGCCGTCGGTGACAAGGTCCCATCCGACGACGGCGCTATCACGTGCCGCGTCTCGCAGCCAACGGCCGGGGGGCCGTTGGCCGCCGCCTGCCGGTCGCTCAGCCGGCCTGGGCGGCCTTCTGGGCTTGGGCGTCGCGCCAGCCCTGTTCCTGGGCGATCACTTCGGCGGAAGCCACGCCCTCGAACTCCTCCGGCTCGTGGAACGGACGCACCTCGAGCTCGCCGTCCTCGAAGGGCGCGCGGCGGGCCCAGGAGAGCGCCTCGTCGATGTCCTTGCACTGCACGACCCAGTAGCCGGCGATCAGCTCGCTGACAGCGGCGAACGGGCCGTCGGTGACCACGCTGGCGCCCCGACCGGCGAAGCGCACGCGCTTGCCCTCGGAACTGGGCTTCAGCCCCGCGCCGTCGAGCATGACGCCAGCGGCGATCATCTCGTTGTTGAACGCGGCCATCTCAGCGAACATCCGCTCGGCGTCCGGCGGGAACTCGCCGCGCTCCGACATGGGCGTGGCCTTCACGATGATCAGGTAGCGCATGGGTCGTCTCCGTGTCTGGGTCTGCCCCTAGGACGCGCGAGGCGCGGCGCGCCCGACACCGGACGCCTAGGTTCGATCCTTCAGCTCGCGGCCGAGCCCGGCGCGCGGTAGGCGGCGGTGTTGGGTTCGAACAGCTCGACCAGGTTGCCGGACGGGTCCTCCAGCAGGATCTGCTTGCCGCCGACCCCCTGGACGACGTCGGTGCGGAAGCGGCAGCCGGCGGCCTTCAGGCGGGCGACGTCGGCGCCGAGGTCCTCGACCACGAGGTGGATGCGGTTCCAGCCGCCCGGGGCCTGCTGCTCCCCCGACCGCGCCGCCGACCCACCGCCGGCGCCGCCGGGCTGGTTCAGGTAGAGGTGCAGGTCGCCGCGGGAGATCTCGGCGAACGGCGGGGCCGGGCGCATCTCCAGCTTGAAGCCCAGATGCTGGGTGTAGAAGGCGATCGCCGCGCCGACGTCGTTGACGATGTAGCGGAAGCAGGCGGCCATGGGTCACTCCTTCGCCGCGGGTCGGGGCGATCAGGGCCGGGCGGCGTACGGATTTTGCAGCGAGGCGCCTCTGAAGTCGACGGCCCTGCTCAGGACCTCCAACTCGATGATGTACTCCGGCGCGATCATCTGGGCCGTCCGATCGTCGATAAGGGGAATCTCGGCAAACCATCTGGCGATGGCTTCCGGGGGCTCGTCGAAGGCTATGTCCAGGGGCGTCTCGTCGGTCTTGAAGCCCGCGCGCAACTTCGATCGGCGGCGAGCCCTGATAGCCGTACATCGTGTAGGAGGGGTCGCGTTGGTGGCGGACGTCCCCTCGACTCCTCCGCCCACGTCCCAGGCGGCGGCAGGATGCAGTTCATGGCTGCGCAAGAACGAATAGGGAACCCAGCGGCGTCGCACAAGGGGCTGCGAGTGCAGGCCTTTGCCACGCTGGACGTCTGGCGCGAGTGGCTGAAGCAGCATGGCGGAGTGGCGCCGGGGCTTTGGCTGCGGCTGGCGAAGAAGGGCGCGTCGTGGGCCAGCCTCAGTCGCGCGGAGGCGGTGGAGGGGGCGCTGGCGTTCGGCTGGATCGATGGGCAGCTGCAGCCGTGGGACGAGGCGTCGTGGCTGGTGCGGTTCACGCCGCGGGGAGCGAAGAGCCGGTGGTCGCAGATCAATTGTCAGACGGCCGAGCGCTTGATCGCGGACGGCCTTATGGCGCCCGCGGGCCTGGCGCAGGTGGAGGCCGCCAAGGCCGACGGGCGCTGGGACGCGGCCTATGCGCCGCAGGCGAAGGCCGAGGTTCCGCCGGACCTGCAGGCGGCGCTCGACGCCGAGCCGAAGGCGGCGGCGTTCTTCGCCACTTTGACCGGGGCGAACCGCTTCGCGATCCTCTATCGCACTCAGGACGCCAAGACGGCGGCCACGCGGGCGGCGCGGATCGCGAAGTTCGTCGGCATGCTGGCGCGGGGCGAGGTGATCCATCCGACCAGGCGCAAGGGGGGCTGACCCGCTACGCCAGGTTGGCGCCGCCGTCGCAGGAGACGGCCAGGCCGGTGATGAAGGAGGCGTCGGGGGAGCAGAGCCAGACGGCGGTGTTGGCCTGCTCCTCGGGCGTGCCCAGGCGCTTCATCGGGCTGCCGGCGGCCATGCCCTCCAGGGTGGTCTCCAGGCCGACGGCGCCGCGCCGGAGCATCGGGGTGAGCGTGGTGCCGGGGCAGAGCACGTTGGCGCGTATGCCCTTGTCCACATAGTCGAGGGCCGCCGAACGGGTCAGGCCGATCACGCCGGCCTTGGAGGCGTCGTAGGTGACCATGTGCCGGGCCGGCCAGAGGGCGGCGTTGGAGGCGGTGTTGACGATCGCTCCGCCGCCCGAGGCGATCATGGCCGGGATCTCGTACTTCATGCACAGCCAGACGGACTTGAGGTTGAGGGTCATCACCTGGTCCCACTCCGCCTCGTCGCAGTCGACCAGGTTGGTGAAGCCGCCCGGCGTGCCGGCGTTGTTGAAGGCGGCGTCGAGGCGGCCGTAGTCGGCCAGCGTAGCCTCCACCATCGCCTTGATGTCGGCGTGACGGGTCATGTCGGCGCGGACGAAGCGGGCGGTTCCGCCGGCCTCGCGGATCATGCTCACGGTGACCTCGGCCTCGGCTTCGTTGATATCGGCGACCGCCACCTTCGCGCCGTCTGCGGCGAAGCGCTCGCAGGCGGCGCGGCCTATTCCCGTCGCGCCGCCGGTGACGATGACCACCTTGCCGTCGAACCGTCCGCTCATCCTGACCTCCCTCCTCTGCTGGATTTCGGTCAGTGTGGCGCCAAACCGGCGGCGCGTCTGGCGGGGACTTTGCGCCGCGCCGGCCCTTCTCAGCGTGGCGCGGCGGGCTCGATGACGGCGAGGCCGAGGGTGGCGAGCCGCTGGCAGAAGGCGAGGGCGTCTGCGTCGCCGAGGTCGCGCGCCGAGGCGCCTTCGGCCAGCGCCGCCAGCCACTGGAATTGCGCCGGGCTGAGCGCCAGGGCGCCGCCGGCCCAGCGAAGCTCGGCGCGGCCGTCGGCGAGCGGGACGACGAAGTGGTGGACGGTGTCGCAGAGGACCAGTCGGTCGTCGGCGGACACGACGGGCCCGGCGAGACCCCGGCCCAGCATCGGCGCCCGCGACTGCGCCAGCTGGGTCAGGAGCTGCTGCGAGGCCAGCTCAATGGTCCGCAGGGCGCCGAGCGCCGACAGGCGCCCGGACGCTTCCTCCGCGAGCGCCCCGGACACCGCGCCGTCGGCGAGCAGCCAGGTCGGGAACGCCTGCCGCAGCGCCGGATCCTGGCGCTCCAGCACGTTGAGGGCGGTCCGCAGCGCCTCGCCCCAGCTGTGGCCGAGCAGGCCGACGGTCAGATGCAGGGAGCTCTCCCCGCCCTGCGCAGGGGCTTCGTGGAGCATTCCCCGGGGCACATAGAGCGCATCGCCCGGCCGTATGGTCTGGGTCACCGGCGTTTCGGCCGGGAGCGGGCGCTCGTCCCTCGCGTCCCAGCGCGTCAGCGGATTGGCGAAGGGCGAGACCGGTGTCGGCCAGACGCGCCACAGCTTCTCGCCCTGGACCTGCAGGATCAGCACGTCATGGGCGTCGTAGTGAGGACGGAAGCCCTGGGCGCCCGGCGGCGTCAGATAGATGTTGCATTGGACGGGGTGCAGGAAGACCCGCTCGAGCCCGCGGCAGAACCGGCCGATCGGCGCCAGCACTTCGTCCATCTGCGAGAGCACGACGGTGGCCCCGCGGTCATGCAGCGCCTGCAGCCGGGGCAAGTCGATCCGGTTGCCGCCGTCGAAGACGAACTCGCCGTAGGGCACTCCGGCGCCGCCCGGCCGGCGGGCGTCGGTGAGGATCACCCGCGGCGTGCGGGCCGCGTCGGTGGCGAGGAAGGCGTCGAGGTCGGCCGGCCGGCAGAGGGGCAGGAACCGCGCGGCATCGTCCCCCGGAAAGAAGCGCGCCTCGGGCGAGGTGCGCAGGCCGAAGGCCTCGGTGAGTGACAGATCGCCGAACGCCAGGGTCCAGGCGTCCGATGCCGCCGTCATAGCGCCGGCCCCGCTGAGGCCGTCGGCGCCACGCGTCCGGCCGGGTCAGCCTCCGTGGCGGCGATGATGCCAGCCGTCGGAGCCGCCGCCGGGCTGGTTGTCCTGGTGCCCGAAGCCCGGATCGCCGCCGCTGGCGTAGCTGTCCGAATATCCGCCGCGCTGGGTGTCCTGATGGCCGAAACCGGGATCGCCGCCGCCCTCGTGGCCGCCGCCATGGGAGTAGTTGTCGCTGCCGCCCCCGCGGCTGTTGTCCTGATGGCCCCAGCCAGGGTCGCCGCCGGGGCCATGGCCGCCGCCGGCGTAGCTGTCGCCGCCGCCGCCCTGCCGATTGTCCTGGTGGTGGAAGCCGGGGTCGCCGCCTTCGCCCCCGCCGCGCGAATAGCCGTCGCTGCCGCCGCCGCGGCTGGTGTCCTGGTGGCCCCATCCGGCATCGCCGCCTGGACCGTGGCCACCGCCATGGGAGTAGCTGTCGCCGCCGCCGCCGGGCCGATCGTCCTGGTGATGGAAGCCGCGGTCGCCGCCGCTCTGCTGGCCGCCGCCGCCGCCGTAGGGCGGCATGGCGCAGTTCGCGACAGCCTCAGCCGGAACCGCGCCCGCGGCCAGGATGGCGGATGCGCGAAAGATGAACAGCCTTCGCCCCAGCGGGGGGGCGCCGGCCGCTTTTTCGGGGGGCTGTCGGCGTGAGCCAGTTTCGTCGTCCGAACGCTCGTCCATTGGCAGGCCCGTCGCGTCAGAGAAATAATAAGGCAACAATGAGGCTGTCACCGGATGGGGCGCGAGTCAATCGCTGCCGCCCCTTCGCAGGCGGCGGAACTCTTGTTAGCGTGGCCATAGGGGAAGGTGGCCCGGGTCGGGCCAGGGACGGGGGAATTCATGAAGGTCTTGCGCATCGCCGCCCTCGCGGCGCTTGTCGTCGCTTCCGGCTGTCTGAAGCCGGCCGGCACAGGAAGCTCAAACAGCGCCGCGCCGTCCAACGCGGCGGCTGGCTCGAACGCCGCGCCGGCGACCAATCTCGCGGCGGCGCCGCCGCCCTTGGCGCCGCCCGCGCCGACGGAAGGTCCCATCACTGCGGCCGACATGCCGATCGTGCGGGCCGGCTACTGGTCACAAACGGCCACAGCCGAGGGGGGACAGGCGCAGACCACCTACAAGTGCCAGCTTCCCGGGCAACGCCTGATGGCGATGCCGCAGATTCCTCCCACCTGCATGGCGCCCGTCTTCAAGCGGACGGCGGCGGGCGCGATCACGGTGGACCTGGTCTGCACCACCAACCAGGGCGCAATGTCGACCCACACCACCGTGCAGGGCGACTACAACAGCGCCTACTCCGGCGATAGCGTGATCACCGTCAGCCGCCCAGGCCAGCCGGACCGCGTCGTCCGCGGCCATTCGGAAGTGCGTTACCTGGGCGACTGCCCCGCCGGCGCGGCCACGCCCGCGCCGCCCTCGGAGACGGGCGGGGGCGACAGGGGCGATGGCGGCGATCGGGCGCCGAGCCAGGGCGGCAAGCAGTTCTGACGCCCCTGGGACGCGCCGCCGGGCCCGCGCCACGGCGGAACCTCAGGCGATCCTGCGCGTTGCAGAGCCCTCGGGGACCAGCGGGGGCGTAGTCGCGCCGCTGCTGTGGGGAATTGCACTTGCCGTCCAATGGGTTGCAAGTGCCGATTCAACGGCGCTGGCGGTGGGGGCGACATGGCATTGGTGAAACGAGCAGCGCTCGGCAAGCGCGGGACCCGTTCCGCGCCGCCCGAGACAGCGACGCCGGCGGCCGCGCCCGCCAGGACCCCGGCCTCCATCCAGCCAGTCGCCAAGGCGCCAGCGCGACGCATGCAGCGAACGGCGGCCGAGCGGATCGCCGCAGCGACGCAGGAGTTCGCCAGCGGGGTGTCGCAGGCCGCAGCGGCTTCGGAGGAACTCCGCCGCTCGCTGGAGCAGATCGCGTCTGCGGCGGAGGAGGCGGCGGGCGCAGCGCACGAGTCGCTGGGGGCGGTGTCCAGCCTGACCGAAGCCTTCGCCGCCGCGCGGACCCGGGCCGAAGCCTCGCGGCGAACGACCGAGACTCTGCAGACGCTGCTCGCCGAGACCGCCGCCCAGATCGAGACCTCGGTGGAGGCGATCCAGCGCAACGCTTCGCGTCAGCTGAAATCCGTGACGATCATCGCCAGGCTGGAGACCCAGGCGGCCGAGATCAGCCAGATCACGCGCGCCGTCGCCCACATCGCCGACCAGATCAACCTGCTGGCCCTCAACGCGGCCATCGAGGCGGCGCGCGCCGGCGACGATGGCCGCGGATTCGCGGTGGTAGCCGACGAGGTGCGGGCGCTGGCGGTCACCGCCGAGACGCGCAGCGGTGACATCCGCCGGGCGGCCGAGGCGATCGCCGAAGAGGTTGCCGCCCTGGCGGCCCGCCTCAGGGCGGCCGCGGGCACGGCGGAGGCCGAGGCGGCGACCGGCCGCGAGGTGGCGGCCTCGCTTGCCGGTCTTCGCGGCGAAGTGACCCTTCTGACATCCGGCGCACAGGCGATCCTGGCCGGCGCGGTCGAGGCCGAGGTCGCGGCGCGGGAGGCTCAGAAGGGGGCGGAGATCGTCTCGTCGGCGGCGGAGGAACAGTCGGCGGGTGCGGCCGAAGCCCAACGGGCGGTGCAGCAGCAGGCCGTCGCCCTCGAGGAGTGTCAGCGCACGGCGCAAGGACTGGCCGACGTGGCCGACCGGCTGCACGCCGCGGCCACCGCCGGCGCCGCGCAGGAACTGGGCGCGGGCGCGGAGGAGTTGTCGTCGGCGATCCAGGAGCTTTCGGGGGCCGCGGGCGAGATCCTGACCGCTCTCGACCAGATCAGCCGCGGCGCCCAGAGCCAGTCGGCCGCGGCGGCCCAGTCGCAGGCGGCGCTCGCCCAGATCCAGCGGAGCGCCGAGCAGGCCCGCTCGGCGGCCGAGAGCGCGCTGCAGCGGGTCGAGACCGTGCAGGGCGGCCTTGACGAGGGCCGCCGGCGGATCGTCGCCCTGACCGACGGGGTGACCCGGGCGCTCGAGGACAGCCAGACGACCGTGCTCAACCTGGCGCGGCTGGAGCGGGAAGGGCGGTCGATCGAGACGCTCGTGGACGCGGTCGTGCTGGTGGCGGTGCACACCAACATGCTGGCGGTGAGCGGCGCGGTGGAAGCGGCCCGGGCCGGCGCCAAGGGGCGGGGTTTCGCGAACGTCTCGGCGGACATCCGGGCGCTGGCTCGCGACGCCCAGGCCAGCGCCGACCAGGTCAAGGAGATGATCCGCGACATCCAGGCCCAGATCCTCGACGTGCGGCGGGCGCTCGAACAGATCGCTGCCGTGGCGGAGGGGGAAGCCGCCCGCAACGTGGCGCTTGATGAGCGGCTGGTCGTGCTGCTGTCCGAGACGGGCGTCGTGCGCACGAGCACCGAGGAGACCCTCGCCGGCGCCGCCGCCATCCTGGGCGCCGCCTCGGAGGTGCAGAACGGGGCCCAGCAGATCGCCGTCGCGGCTGACGAAGCCAGCGCATCGGCGACGCAGTCGGCGGCGGCGGCTCGCCAGCAGGCGCGGGGCGCGGAAGATCTCGCCGCGGCCATCGAAGAGATCGCGTCGCTGGCGTCTGAGCTGCAGACGGCGGGGGACTAATGGCCGATGCGGCACGGCAGGTGTTGACCTTCGGGGTCGGCGACCGACGCCTGGCGATCGACGCCGGGGAGGTGGCCGAGGTCATGGCCGCGCCGCGCCTGACCCGCGTGCCGCAGGCGCCGGCCGCGCTGGCCGGACTTGCCAACGTGCGCGGCAAGGTCGCCCCGATCGTGTCGGTGGCGGCGTTGCTCGGCGACACGCAGGAGGGGTCGGGCGGTGGCCGGGTGATCATCCTCGACCGCGACGACCCGGTGGGCCTGGCCGTCGACGACGTCAGCACGATACGGGCGTTCGAGGCGGACGGCGACCAGGCGGCGGAGCCGGTGAGGCTGCTCGAGCTGGGACCGCTGCTCGCGACCGCCTTCGCCAGCCTCGCCCGCGCGAGCGGATCGCGCCGGTCGGCCGCGGCGTCGCCGCAGGAGCGGGCCGAGGCGGTGTCGGACGACCTGTCGTTCCTGGCGTTCGAGCTGGCGGGCCAGGCCTATGCCCTGGCGCTGGAGCAGGTGCGCGAGGCCGTCCCGCTGGGCGGTGCGGTCATCGACGTGCCCGGGTCCGACCCCGCGATGCTGGGCGTCATGCCCCATCGCGGGGGGCTGCTGCCGATCGTCTCGCTGAAGGCGCTGCTCGGGCTGCCCGGCGGCCAGACGGCGGGACCCACTGCGGTGGTGGCCTCGATCGGCGAGACGGCGCTGGGGCTGGCGGTGGACCGGGTGCGGGGCATACTGCGCGTGCCGCCCCCCGATGTCGGAGCGACGCCGTCGGTGTTGAACCGCGGCGCGGGCGAGGCGCGGATCGCAGCCATTGCGCGGACCGGAGGCGGCCTGGTCTCGATCCTGGCCGCCGAACGCATCTTCCGCGAGGACACCGTTCGCCGGATCCTGGCGGAGAGCGCGACCTCTGGAGCAGAGGCGACTGCGACCGAGACCGGGGAGACCGCCATGGAGCAGTTCGTTCTCTTCCGCCTGGCCGACGAGACCTACGGATTGCCGATCGCCGCGGTGGACGAGGTCCTGACCCTGCCCGAGCGCTGGACGCGCGTGCCGCGCGCGCCCGGCTTCGTGCTGGGCGTGATGAACCACCGCGGCGCCGTGCTCCCGCTGATCGACCAGCGGCGGCGATTCCAGGTCGCAGGCGATGCGCCGGCCGCCCGGCGGCGGGTCGTCATCGCGCGCCTTGGCGACGTGGCGGTGGGCTTCGTGGTCGATGCGGTGGAGCGGATTCTCGGCGTGCCGGCCGCGGCGCTGACGCCCGCGCCCGACCTGGTCTCGCACGACGTCAGCGTGTTCGACCGCATCGCCTCGGTGGAGCTGGACGGCCGGCTGGTGCTGCTGGTCGACCCGCGGCAGCTGCTGGACCAGGCCGAGCGGGACCTGGTGGCGGCGCTGGTCGCGGGCGAGTCCGCCGGAGACTCCCAAGTCTCGTGATCAAGTTGCTGATCGTCGACGATTCTCCCTTGATGCGGCGTCTGCTCGGCGAGCTCTTCGCCGCCGAGGCCGACTTCGAGGTCGCGCACGCCCGCGACGGCCACGAGGCGCTCGAGGCGCTGCGCAGCTACCGGCCGGACGTCATCACCCTGGACGTCCAGATGCCCAACATGGACGGGCTGGCGTGCCTGGACCGCATCATGCTGGAGCGGCCGACGCCGGTGGTGATGGCCTCGGCTGTCACCGCGGAAGGGGCGGCCGCCACCCTGCGGGCGATCGATCTGGGCGCGGTCGACTTCATCGCCAAGCCCGGCGGCGCGGTGTCGCTGCAGATGGACATCTATGGACCGGCGCTGGTGGAGAAGGTGCGCGCCGCGGCCTCCGCCCGCCTGCCGGCCGCACACCGCCTGCGGGAGCGGGTGCGAGCGCGCACCGGGCTGGACGCAGACGCATCATCGCCCCTGCCGCTGTCCCTGGTCCTTGATCGCCTCCGGCCCAGGCGCCGTCGTCCGATTGCGCCGGTCTCGTCGACGGCCGCCGAGGGCCTGGTGGTGGTGGGGGCCTCGACCGGCGGCCCTCCGGCGCTGGATGCGCTGCTGACGCCCTTGCCGGCCGGGTTCCCCTGGCCGATCGTGATCGCCCAGCACATGCCCGCCGCCTTCACCGGAGCCCTGGCGCGACGGCTGGACACGCTCACGGCCCTGACCGTGACCGAGGTCGCCTCGCCCACCGTGCTGGTCCCCGGCGGCGTCTATATCGGCCGGGGCGACGCCGACGTCATCGTCAGCCGCCGGGGCGGCGTGCTGGTGGCGCTGAGCGCGCCGGCGGACCCGGCTTTTCGCTGGCATCCCAGCGTCGACCGCCTGACCGACAGCGTCCTGCAGCATGTTGCGGCCGCGGCGGTGGTGGGCGTCCTGCTTACCGGCATGGGCAACGACGGAGCGGCAGCCATGACCCGGCTGCGCACGTCCGGGGGCCGCACCTTCGCCGAGGCGGAAGAGACGGCCGTGGTGTGGGGCATGCCGGGAGAGCTGGTGCGCGCCGGCGGCGCCAGCCGGGTGGCGCGGCTCGAGGACATGGCCGGGCTGGTCGCCGCGGCGGTGGCGGGCCGATGAGCGAGCCGGGCTCCGAGGTCGCGCCGCTGCTCTCCGCCGACGAACTGGCGCGGTTCTGCGAGTACATCTACCGCCGCACCGGCCTGACCTTCGGCGAGACCAAGCGGTACTACGTCGACCGGCGGGTGGCCGAGCGGATGGCGGCGACCGGCGACGCGACCTTCGCCGCCTATTTCGCGCGGCTGAGAACCCACGACAGGGAGCTGGAAGCGACGGTCAACGCCTTCACGGTCAACGAGACCTACTTCTACCGCGAGCTTCACCAGCTGCGCTGCCTGTCGCGCTCGCTGCTGCCCGAGATCGCCGCGCGCAGGGGGCCGGGCGACCGGATCCGGATCTGGTCGGCGCCCTGCTCCACCGGCGAGGAGCCCTATTCGATCGCGATCTGGCTGCTGGAGAACTGGCCGTTGGTGGACGCCTACAACGTCGAGATCAACGGCTCGGACATCGACAGCGGGGCGCTCGATGAAGCGCGAGACGGTCGCTACGAGGCGCGGGCGCTTTCCCGCCTGCCGCGCGAGGTGGTCGAGGCCTACTTCCACGAACCGTCCGGCGGGCAGGCCCGTACGTCGCGGCAGATCATCGCCGACCTGCGCGAGTCCGTGACCTATTCGACGGTCAACCTGATCGACCGGGCGAGCGTGACCGCGCACGGCCAGTTCGAGGTGATCTTCTGTCGCAACGTGCTGATCTACTTCGACGAGGCGTCGCGCCGCACGGCGGCGGAGCACCTGTTCGCCAGCCTGCGGCCCGGCGGCTTCCTCTGCCTCGGGCACACCGAGTCCATGGCGCGGATCGACGACCGGTTCGCGGTCCGGCGGTTCGACGACGCCGTGGTCTACCAGAGGCCGCTGTGATGGCCGCGCGCGACGAGCTGCTGGAGCAGTTCCTGCTGGAGGGCCGCGAGCTGGTGGCGGCCGCGGGCGAGGAACTGACCGCGCTGGGCGGCGGCGCCGCCGGCGATCCGGCCCGTCTCGATTCCCTGTTCCGCGCCGTCCATACGCTCAAGGGGTCGGCCGCGCTGTTCGACCTGCCGGGGCTGACCGCCCTGCTGCATGCCGCCGAGTCGGCGCTGGAGGCGTCGCGGCGCGAGGGACGTCTGCGCGCGGACGACGCCGCGGCGGCGATCCGCGCGATCGATCTCACCGACGCCTGGCTGGACGCGCTGGACGGGGCCGGTCCGACGCCGGCGCTCGAGGCCGAGACCGAAGCGGCGGCTGCCCTGCTTCAGGGCGCGGCGAGGGCGCCGGCTGCGGACGCAGCCCAGCCGAGCGCCGGGCCGCCGGACTGGGCGCGGGCCCTGGCCGAGGCGGCGGGGCTGGACGGCGCGGGGGTGGCGATCCGCTACCGCCCGGCGCGGGACGCCTATTTCCGGGGCGACGATCCGCTGGCGCTGGTCCGTTCCCTGCCGGGACTGGGGCATCTCCGGATGGCGGTCACGCAGCCGCCGGATGATCCCTACGACCCGTTCCAGTGTCTGCTCGAGCTGCAGGCGGTGGCGGCCGCCCCCCTGGCCGACGTCCGCGCCGTCCTGCGGTTCGTCATCGACCAGGCGGAACTGGCGGAGGTCGAGCGCTTCGCGGCGGCGGCCACGGACGCCCCGGAGGCGGGCATCAGCGCACGGTCGGTGCGGGTCGAGGCGCGCCGCCTGGACGAGCTCGCCGCCATGGCGGACGAGCTGGTGATCGCGAAGAACGAGCTGTTGCGCCGGAGCGGGTTCAGCGACGCGGCGCGCGGCGGCGACGCGGCTGCCGGACCCCTGGAGCGCATCGTCGCCGACCTCCACGGCTCGGTGATGGCGTTGCGGCTCACCCCGCTGCGGCCGCTGTTCGACCGCTTCCCCCGCCGCGTGCGCGACATCGCCGCCAGCCTGGGCAAGGACGTCGAGTTCGTGATGTCGGGGGAGGGGGTGGCGGTGGACAAGGCAGTGGTGGAGGGCCTGTTCACGCCGCTGCTGCACCTGATCCGCAACGCCCTCGATCATGGGATCGAACGGCCGACCGTGCGGCGGGCCGCCGGCAAGCCCGAGCGGGCGCGCCTGGCGCTGAGCGCCGTCTCGCATGGCGACACGGTGACCGTGGAGCTGGCGGACGACGGCGCCGGCATCGACGTGGGGCGGATCCGGCAGGCGGCGCTGAGCCGGGGCCTGATCTCGGCGGCTGGGGCCGCGTCGCTGCCCGACGACGAGGCCGTCCTGCTGGTGTTCACGCCCGGGTTCTCCACGGCCGACCAGGTCAGTGACCTTTCCGGCCGAGGCGTCGGCATGGATGCGGTGCGGGCGGAGGTGGCGCGGCTGGGCGGCCGCGTCTCACTGGACAATCGGCCGGGACAGGGCCTGAGCGTTCGCCTGACCCTGCCGGCGCGGGTGGTGTTGACCAAGGTGCTGGTGATCGAGGCGGGGGGGCAGCGCTTCGGAGCGCCTCTGGAGGCGGTGGCCGAGATGCACCAGGTGGCGCCCGCGGAGATCAGCGAGGTGCGGGCCGGCCGCGCCTATGTCCGGCGCGACAGCGTCATCCCGCTTCTGGGGCTGGCGGCCCTGCTCGGGCTGAATGCCGCCGAGCGGGACGCGGGACCGATCGCGGTGCTGACGGTGGACGCAGGCGGCGAGCGGATCGGGATCGAGGTGGAACGCGTGGCCGAGCGCATGGAGGCCCCGTTGCGGCCGATGGCCGGCCTGCTGACCGGCTTTCCCGGCGTGCTGGGCACCATCCTGCAGGCCGATGGCCAGGTCTTGCTGGTGCTGGACCTGGCGGAGCTGGCCCAGAGGGGAGGCGGCGCATGACCGTGCGGCTGGAAGGTGACGTCGTGCGCCTGGAAGGCGACTGCCGCCTGGAAGAGGCGGAGGCGCTGGCGGCCTTGATATGCGATCATCCTGAGCGCGTGGTCGACCTGTCGATGTGTCGGCTGATGCACAGCGCCCTGGTCCAGGTTCTGCTGAGTTTCGCGCCCGCGGTGAGAGGCGACCCCGACGATGCGTTCTTGCGTGACTTCGTGACGCCGATTTTGCGGCGTCCTTCTGAAGGGCCCGATGCCCGCGATTACTTGGAGCGACAAACTTGAACGGATTAGCGACCCCAAACATTCGGAGCCGGTCATGCCGATAAGCGTCCTGGTTGTCGACGACAGCAAGCTTGCCCGCATCGTGGTCGGCAAGGCGATTGGCGCCCTGCAGCCTGATTGGGAGCGCCTTGAAGCCGGAACGGCGGCTGATGCGTTGCAGCTCCTGGAAGGGCGCCCGGTGGACGTGGTCATCCTCGACTACAACATGCCAGGGCGAAATGGGCTGGAGTTGGCCGAGGAGTTGCGCGCGCGGTTTCCGACCATGCCGATCGCCCTGGCGACGGCCAATGTCCAGGACGAGATCATCGCCCGCGCCCGCGCCGCGCAGGTGACCTTCGTCCCCAAGCCGGTCACCAACGAGGGGCTGGAAGGCTTCCTCTCGGCCGCCGCCGTGCAGCTGAGATCGGGACGCGCGTGAGCGGCCCCATCCTCGAGGACCTGGAACGCGACGCTCTCACCGAACTGGTGAACATCGGCGTCAGCCGGGCGGCCGGCGGCCTGCGCTCGATGGTCGGCCGGCAGGTGACCCTGTCCGTGCCGTCGCTGGAGGTGGTCAGCCGAAAGGCCGCCACCGCCCTGATCCGGGAGCGGGAGACCGGCCCCCTGGTCGCCGTCCGCCAGGACTTCCACGGCGCCTTCAACGGCCAGGCGCTGCTGATCTTTCCCGAACAGAACAGCCTGGAGCTGGTGCGCAGCGTCGCCGGACCCGACCTGCCGGCGAACGAGGTGCTGGAGCTCGAGGACGAGGCGCTCGCGGAGACCGGCAACATCGTCCTGAACAGCTGCCTGGCCACCATGGCCAACATGCTGGAGCGGCCCCTGACCATGTCGCTGCCGGAAGTGCTGAGGGGCGAAAGCGCCCTGCTGTTCCAGCTCGACGCGAAAGGCGGCGAGCAGGGCGTGGTGCTGTTCCTCTACATCAACTTCGCGGTCATGGACCGCGACATCCGCGGCTACATCGCCATGCTGATGGACCTGCCGTCCATCGATACGCTGAGGGGCCTGATCGGCGAATTCATCAGGAAGGTGCTGGGCGATGGCGACTAGGCCTGCCCGCGCAGGAGGTTCCGCGACGGCGCCCGATCCTCTGGAGGCGCTACGCGACGCCGCGGGCGCATGGGTCTGGGACGTGCCCGCCGGGCGGCTGTACGCCGACGCAAGGTTCGCGAACCTCTGCGGCCTGGATCCCAATGAAGCGCGGGAGGGACTGCCGCCCAGCGCCTTCGTCGCCGGCGTGGCGCCTGACGACCTGCTGCGCGTGAAGATCGCGGTGGCCGGGGTGATGCACGGCTCGGAGACCTTCGACAAGGAGTACCGGGTCCGCGGCGCGGACGGGGCGATCCGCTGGGTCAGCGCCCGCGGCCGCGCCGAGCAGTCGGCGGACGGCGACCTGCTGCGGTTCACCGGCGTGCTGGTCGACATCACCGAGCAGAAGCGGGTCGAGGAGCAGCTGCGCGTCGCCCAGACCGCGGGCGGCGTCGGCACCTTCGAACATACCGATGGCTTCGGCACCGCCGACGTCTCGCACCAGTTCTGCAAGCTGCTGGGGCTGCATCCCACCGACGCCCTGCCGGTGCGCACGATCAACGCCCTGGTGTGCGCAGGCGATCCGGCGATCGTTCGCACCGCGGCCGAGACCGAGGACCAGACGAGCTATTCGGAGATGCGGATCCAGCGCGCCGATACCGGCGAAGAGCGCTGGCTGGCGCGCCGGGGCGAGCATCGCACCGACGGGGCTGGCGGCGGCGGCCGCTTCATCGGGGTGATCTACGACATCACCTATTCCAAGGCGGCCGAGGCCGAGCTGCGGGAGCTGGCCCGCACCCTGGAGGACAAGGTCGCCGAGCGCACCCAGGAGCGCGACCGGCTGTGGAACCGCGCCCGCGACCTCTTCTTTGTGCTCGGCCGCGACGGGATCTACCGCGCGATCAACCCGGCCTGGCTCGACGTGCTCGGCTACACCGAGGCCGACATGCTGAGCCGGCCAGGCATCAACCTGACCCACCCCGACGACGTTCCGGGGTCCAGGGACTTCATCGAGATGCTGGGGCGCGGCGAGCCGATCCGGGATGTGGACGCCCGCCTTGTGGCCAAAGACGGCACCTACCGCTGGATCAACTGGACGGTGATCCCGGAGGGGGACCTGTTCTACGGCATGGGCCGCGACGTCACCGAGCGCAAGCTGCTCGAGGAGCAGCTGCGCCAGAGCCAGAAGATGGAGGCGGTCGGCCAGCTGACCGGCGGCCTGGCGCACGACTTCAACAACATGCTGACCGGGATCATGGGCGGCATCGACATGGCCCGCCGGCGCATCTCGCAGAACCGCCTGGAAGAGGCCGAGCACTTCATGGAGGCGGCCACGACGGCCGCCGAGCGGGCCGCGGCCCTGACCCACCGCCTGTTGGCCTTCTCGCGCCGGCAATCGCTCGACCCGCAGGTGGTCGACATCAACCAGCTGGTGGCGTCGGTGGAGGACCTGCTGACCCGGACCCTTGGCGAGCGCGTCTCGCTGTCGCTGGCGCTGGCCAGCGACCTCTGGTCGTCGCGCACCGACCCGAACCAGCTCGAGAATGCGATCCTGAACCTCGCCATCAACGGCCGCGACGCGATGCCCGACGGCGGCCAGCTGACCATCGAGACCAGCAACCTGACCGTGGAATGGCCGCACACGGCCGGTCCGGACCGGCTCGAGCCGGGCGACTATGTGCTGGTCAGCGTCAGCGACACCGGCACAGGCATGTCACCCCAGGTGGTGGCCAAGGTGTTCGAGCCCTTCTTCACCACCAAGCCGATCGGGCAGGGCACGGGCCTGGGCCTGTCGATGGTCTACGGTTTCGTGCGCCAGTCGGGCGGCCACGTGGGCATCTACAGCGAGCCGGGCATCGGCACGACCGTGAAGCTGTACCTGCCGCGGCTGGAGGGCGACGCCAGCCGCACCACCCCGCGCCGCCGCCGGCCGGCGCCGCGCGGGGCCGGCGAACGGGTGCTGCTGGTGGAGGACGACCCGCAGGTGCGGATGGTGGCGGCCAGCGTGCTGCAGGAGCTGGGCTATCGCGCCATCGAGGCTGTCGACAGCGAGGAGGCTCTGAAGGTGCTGGCGGGCGCCACGCCGATCAACCTGCTGATCACCGACGTCGGCCTGCCCGGCATGAACGGCCGCCAGCTCGCCGAGATCGCCCGGGAGCGCCGACCGGACCTGCCGGTGCTGTTCATCACCGGCTACGCCGCGAGCGCTGCGGAGCGTTCCAGCTTCCTGGCCGAGGGCATGAGGATGGTCAGCAAGCCGTTCGCGCTGGATGTGCTGGCGCGGTCGATCCGCGAGAGCCTGGGGTCTTAGCCCCGAAAAATCGCCGCTAGAGTCGGATCGCGCCCTGTGCGCCCGGCGGCCAGGCGCTAGCCTCTCGGCCAGGTTCATTGGGGGCTTGTTCGATGGTGAAGGTGATGCTCGCCGTCCTGTGCGCAGGCGCGGTCCTGGTTGCCGGCTGTGGGCGGCCGCCTGAGACAACGTCCGGGCAGGCGGCGCCCGGACAGGTTGCCGCGCCTGGCGAACCGGCGGCGTAGGCGCAGGGCGTGGCGCTTCCGCCCGGCCGCTACAACTGCCACGGCGTCTCCGACAACGGCTCCTACGCGGTCCTGAGGCGCGTGGAGATCCGCGGGGCCGGCGACTATGTGCTGTTCACCGAGAATGACGCGGAGCAGTTGCCGGGCGCCTACAGCTACGATGGCGCGGGCGCCGTGCGCTGGCTCTCCGGTCCGCTCAACGGGTCGGCTGGGCAGTACGGCCCGGATGGGATGACCAGCTCGCCGCGCCTGCTGATCCAGCACGAGTCCCGGGCCTTCAGCTGCTACCTCAGCGGCGGCTGACGAAGCGTCCGGCGAACCCTGGCGACGGAACCCGAGGTCGCGGCCCGGCGGCAGGCGTGCTTCACTGCCATCGCTGAAGTCTTCGCTGGCCTGCGGTTGGAGTCGCCCGATGTCGCATCCGGAACTGGACGGGCCGCGGCCCGTGCCCCCGACCAAGCCCTATCGGATCGGGGTGATGGTCGACATTCCGCACCGGCCCGTGTTCCCGACCGCCTTCGTGGAGGGCCTGGAGTTCGCCTTCGCCGAGGCGTTCGAGGCCCGGCGCATCGACCGGCCCGTCGAGACGGTGCTGCGGGCCTACAACGGGCTGCCGGAGACGGACTCCTACGCCAGCATCGAGGCGTTCCGCGACCTGGTCGAGAACGAGCACGTGCTGGCGGTGGCCGGGCCGTTCACCACCGACAACTGCCTGCCGATCCTGCCGCACGTCGAGCGGTCGGGCGTGCCCACGCTCACCCTGTGCGGTTCTCAGCGCTGGATCGGGGAGTCGGCGTTCAACCTTTCGAACGGGGGCATGGCCGACGAGCCGGCGATCATCGCCGGCTGGCTGCGCAGCCAGGGCCACCTGCGCGTCGGCGTGCTGCGCGACTCGCCGTCGATGATCGGCGACGAATACCTCGCCTACTTCCGCAACGCCGCGGCGCTGGAGGGGGTGTCGATCGTGCTTGAGGAGCCGACCTCGCAGGTGCCGACGCAGGAGGCGGTGACAGCCGCGATCGCGTCGCTGAAGCGGGCGGCCCCGGACGCGGTGGTCTACCTCGGCCTGGGAGGGCAGGTGACCACGCGCCTGCGGCACGCGTTCGAGGCCCTGGACTGGGCGCCGCCGCGGATCACCACCACGGCGCTGGTGACCGCCACCTTCTCCAAGGAGCGCTCGCACATGCTCGACCAGTGGTACGGGGTCGACCAGTACGACGAGCGCAACACCGTCCTTTCCGGCATGGTGGCGCGCTACGAGGCGAAACACGGCGTGACCCCGGCCAAGGGCTCGGCCCTGGCCTGCGGCTACGACGCGGGCCGCGCCCTGGCGCTGGGCCTGTCGCGGATGCGCCTGCACACCCCGGGCGGCCTGCGCGACGCCCTGGAGACGGTGCGGCGGCTTCCTGCAGCCAACGGCGCGCCCGGGACGATCATCTCGTTCGGGCCGGGCGACCACCGCGGCTACAAGGGCGCGGACTACCTGGTCGTGCGGCGGGCGACGGGCGGGACGACAGAGTTCGTCTGCACCGTGCCGGTCGGGTGAGACCGGGCGTTTTGGCGCGCATCGATCGAGAAGATTGGAGGCCTGGCCGAGAATCGAACTCGGGTGCGCGGATTTGCAGTCCGCTGCGTCACCACTCCGCCACCAGGCCGTGGGGCGGAGCAGCTACCAGATGGCCGGGCGGGCGGCAAGGCGATGCGAGGGGCGCGCAGCTGACTGCGGCGCGGATTGCTTCGGCGGTGTGGCGCGCCCTATAAGCGGCGCGTCTCCAGCCTTGCCGGAACGCTACGTCCATGAGCTTCGATTTCGCGGCCGCACGGTCGAACATGGTGGAAAGCCAGGTGCGCACCGCCGACGTCACCGACTACGCGATCCAGGACGCCATGCGGCAGGTGCGGCGCGAATCGCTGGCCCCGCCGACCAAGCATTTCCTGGCCTATGCGGACGCCGAGATCGAATATGCGCCGGGGTTCTGGATGCTCCGCCCCCGGGACATCGGCAAGCTGCTGCAGGCGCTGCGGCCGCGGGCGGGGGAGCGCGCGCTGACCATCGCCGCGCCCTACGCGGCGCTGATCCTGCAGGCCATGGGCCTGTCGGTGACGCGGCTGGAGGACGGCGACCTGACCCACCTGCCGAGCGGGGTCTACGACGTGATCATCTGCGAGGGCGGCGTCACCGCCTGTCCCGCGGCCTGGACCGCCGCCCTGGCGCCGGACGGGCGGCTGGGGGTGGTGGAGCGCAGCGGGCCGATCGGACGGGCGATGCTGTACCTGCATTCGCCGGCGGGGGTCGGCCGGCGCGACCTGTTCGACTGCGCCGCGCCGCTGCTGCCGGGGTTCGAGCCGGCCGCCGGGTTCGCGTTCTGATCGCCGGCGGCGGGCGTTGTCGGCGGCAGCTGAGTCGGCCGGGCCGCCCGAGCTAAAGACCCTAGAGAACGCTCACTGCATCCTCCTGCTCACGTCATGGCCCGGCTTGTCCGGGCCGCCCATGACCACGAGCCAAGCAGGGCGTTCATGGGTCGCCGGGACGAGCCCGCGATGACGGCGAGTGGGTGAGTTCGCGCGATCCCGCCCTAGAATCGCTTCGCGATTCCGAAGAATCGCCCAGCGATCAACTCGCCTGATGCGCGACGCTGCGACACGTTCTTAGGACTTTGCAGGATCATCGCTTCGCGCGTAGCCTACCCTCCAATACGGATTCTCGCCGGGGGTTACCGAACATGTCCGAGCAAGCCGCTCCGGAACCGACGATGGAGGAAATCCTAGCCTCCATCCGCCGAATCATCTCCGAGGACGACGCGCCGGCGGACGCTGAACCGGCTGCCGCGGCGCCGGCGCCGGCGCCTGAGCCGGAACCCGAGCCGGCCCCGGTCGCCGCCGCGCCCGAGCCGCAGGACGATGTGCTGGAATTGACCGACCGGGTCGAACCGGCCGAGACGGTGGGCGACCTCGCGGTCTATCCGAAGGAAGAGCCGGCCCCGCCGCCGAGGGCGGTCGAGCCCGAACCCCCGCCGCCCGCGCCCGTGGCGGCCGCTCCTCCGCCGGCGCCGGTGGCGCACGAGGAGGCGCTGGTGAGCGATTCGAGCGCCTGGGCCGCGGCCAGCGCGTTCGGCAACCTGTCGGCGGCCATCGCCCTGCCGGCCGAGGGCCGCACCCTGGAAGACCTGACCCGCGAGCTGCTGCGTCCGCTGCTGAAGGCCTGGCTGGACGAGCATCTGCCGCGAATCGTCGAGGCGAAGGTGGCCGAGGAAGTCGAGCGAATCGCCCGGACGCGGGTGCGGTAGAGAAATCCTCCCTCCCCCTTGTGGGGAGGGACGACCGCGGAGCGGTCAGGGGTGGGGATGTCTCGTGAGGGACACGCTGGCCCGCGACCGCTGTTGAAGCTTCAGATTCCCCCACCCTGCGACGCTGCGCGTCGCTGTCCCTCCCCATGAAGGGGAGGGAGGTGGTAAGGGCTCCCATGCTCGAAAAAACCTTCGATCCCCAGACCGTCGAACCGCGCCTCTACGCCAAGTGGGAGGCGTCGGGGGTGTTCGCGCCGAAGGACGGCGGCGACGCGACCTTCTCGATGGTGATTCCGCCGCCGAACGTGACCGGGTCGCTGCACCTCGGCCACGCGCTCAACAACACGCTGCAGGACATCCTGGCGCGGTTCGAGCGGATGCGCGGCAAGGCCGTGCTCTGGCTGCCGGGGACCGACCATGCCGGCATCGCCACCCAGATGGT
>Ga0105240_10001550_pt1 | contig 39003 bp, 27 predicted proteins | sample KBSC54metaG_FD_80426 | JGI IMG/M metagenome (GOLD analysis project Ga0105240, IMG submission 80426) | Corn rhizosphere microbial communities from Kellogg Biological Station, Michigan, USA - KBS C5-4 metaG | ecosystem: Host-associated > Plants > Roots > Rhizosphere > Soil | place: Michigan, USA... | reverse complement strand
GATCACCTACGAAGACTCGGTACCGGGGGCGGCTATCGAAGGGGGAGGGGAGCTCGCGGGTCATGGCAAAGAACTCGCCGAAGATATGGCGGATCGGCTGACCAAACCCTTCCGCGGTGTCCTGCATGCGCGCCGTCAGATGTCCGAAGCCGCAATCCCAGGCGGGCGCACGACGCACGCGCCGATGATAGAACCGGCGGACCGAAAGGACGGTGAGTACGACAACGGTTGTTAACGCGACAAGGAAGATCGGGGCAGAATAGGAAGTCTGTCGCGCGGGCATCGGTATGAGCAACCACCAGGGCGCCGATGGACTCGGCAGGGAGTCACCGCTCAACTGCTCGGCCACAGTGCGCAGCGCGCCGACCACAATCGTGGGTAACACTCCTAAAAGAACGCAGCCCAGCGCGAGCCATACCAGGCCGATTCGCTCGAGGATCCCTGCATCACGGGCGCGGGCGAGCGCGGGCTCGCGCGGCTGGCCGAGGAACACGACACCGAAGAACTTGACCATCACATAGCCGGAGAGGGCTGCGCACAATGCGATGAGGGCTGCGCCGAGGGGCAGCAGCATGTTGACGAATGCTTTGGGGACTGCGTGGACAAAAAGAAAGGACTGCAGGAGCAGCCACTCGGAGACGAACCCGTTGAGGGGTGGCAGCCCCGACATCGCCAGGGTACCCACGAGCGTAAGCCATGCGACCCACGGCATCCGATGAATCAGTCCCCCAAGACGTCCGAGATTGCGCTCTCCAGTCGAATGCAACACGGCCCCTGTCCCCAGGAAGAGCAGGCTCTTGATGAAGGCATGGTTCAGGCTGTGATAAAGAGCCGCTACCAGGGCCAGCGCGGCGAGCGAATTCATGCCGATGCCGTGGAAGACGATGGCAAGCCCGACTCCGCTCAGGATGATCCCCAGATTTTCGATCGACGACCATGCCAGGAGCCGCTTCATGTCAGTTTGCACAGCGGCAAACACTACGCCGTAGACGGCGCTGAACAGACCGACACCCAGCGGGATCAGTCCCCACCACCATTCGGGTTTTCCCAGCAGGTCGAATGTGACGCGCAGAATGCCGTACACCGCGGTCTTCAACATCACTCCGCTCATGAGTGCCGAGACAGGCGAGGGTGCCGCCGGGTGCGCCTCGGGTAGCCAGACGTGCAGCGGGACCAACCCCGCTTTGGCTCCGAAACCCAGCAGCGCGAGCAGGAAGGCAAGCGCCGCCCAATGTGGCGCGAGATGCGCGGCGCGCATTGCATCAAAGGTGAATTGCCAACTCCCTCCCTGCATGACCCCAAAGCTGAGGAGAATTGCAATCGCGCCAAGATGCGCGAGCAGCAGATACAGAAAGCCCGCGCGGCGGATTTCGGGAATGCTGTGTTGGGTGGTTACCAGGAAGTATGACGACAGGGCCATCGTTTCCCACGCCATCATGAAAGCGTAAGCGTCGTCCGCCAGCAGCACGAGCCCCATGCTGGCGAGAAAGAGGTGGTATTGCAGACACAACAGCCCGGGCGCGGTGCCCTCGCCGCGCCGAAAATACCCAGCGGCAAACACCGAAATTCCCGCCGAAGTCGTACCCAGCAACAGCAGAAAAAGGCTCGTGAGCCCGTCGCGTCTGACATGCATCGGCAGCTCGGGCAGGCCGATCGCCAGGACCGCCTGTTCGGGGGGGGCCGTCAAGCTGAGCGCCGCCACCACCGCGAGGGCCACGCCACACAGAGCGCCGAGAGGAAAGAGCGTCCGGCCGACAAAGCCGATGCTCGTCGGGCGCAGCAAGCCGGCGAGACCAACGAGGCCCCAGAGCGTGACGAGCACGAGACAGGCGCTCAGCGAGGAATCGATCACCGGCATGCGCAATAGCTGATACTTGGATACGTGTTCCATTATAATAGGATTTCACTCCAGCTGCCCGTCCACTTTGAAGGTATGTGAATGAAGCACTCCCCCGTCGTGCATATCGAGGAGCGCACTGCGCGTCTGACGATTCTGATCGATCCGCGTAAGAAAGCCGTTTTTGAGCGGCTGTGCGCTCAGGAGGACCTCACCCCGTCCCAGGTGGTGCGGCGGATGATTCGCGCGTATATCGAGGAGCGGACGGGACAGCCCTGGGATCCGAGCCAGGAGGAATCCCCGAAGCGTGGCGGATCGGTCGGCCGCCCGCCGCTCAAGCGGCGCCCGTCGCGAGCCTGACCATTGGCTCCCGACTGGGCGGGGTTGTCTCAGATAGGGAAATCTTACACACCGCCTCGGTAGCTGCAGCTGCGCAGAAACGGCGGGAGCGGCTCTAATCTAGAGCAAACAAGCTGACACGCCGGGAATAGGCGTTGCTCTCGCCGTCTGCATGCAACGCGCGGTGATTTGTGGGGCGGGCGTCACAGGACTGGCACTCGCAACCCAACTGGGTCGTTCCGGTTGGGACGTGGTGGTCCTTGCGCCGGTCGATCGCGCGCGCGGTGGCAGTTTTCTGGTCAAGCTCAGCGGCGACGGACTGGACGCGGTCAAGCGGCTCGGGATCCTGTCTTCTTTGCGGAGCTTGCACGAGCCGATCCGCGGTTGCCGTTGGATCGATCAGTATGGCCGCACGGTCGCCTACAACCGGGCGCGCTCGAGAGGCCGTCGCGAGCCGCTCAATGTCCTGCGGCGCGATCTCGAGAGCACGCTCGTCGAGCAACTCCCTGCGACAGTCGACCTGCGCTCCGGGTGTAGAGTGACAGCCGTTCGCACGCCCGGATCGCATGTCGAAGTACTGTTGAGCAGCGGCGAGCTCCTGAGCGCCGACATGCTGATCGGCGCCGATGGCGTGCATTCCCACATCCGCGACCTGGCTTTCGGGGACGGAACGCTCTGGGGAAGGGCGTTGGGGTATGACCGCACGGCCTTTGTGTTTAAAGACGCGCAGGTGCATGCGCAGCTGGATGGAATACTGACGACGCTCTCGGTTCCCGGGCGCCACGTCACACTGTGCCCGTTGCGCCGGAGCAGTCGAGTTGCGACGGTCCTGATTCATCGCACGATGGCGGTTGGGAGCAGCGCGCTATCTGCGATCGAGCGCCTCCGGCGGGTATTTGGGGACCTGCCCTGGCACGTTCCCGAGGCACTTCGCTACGCAGCGAGTACGGACGATCTGGAATGCGAGCAAGCCAAACACCTGAGGATGCCTGCCTGGCACCTGGGCCGTATTGCGCTGCTTGGAGAGGCCTGCCATGCCTTTTCACTGTGGCCCGGACAAGGGACGTCCACTGTCCTCGCCGCCGCATTCTTGCTGGGACGCGAGATCGTGCGTACTGGGGCGATCGAGCCGGCCTTTGAATGGTACGAACAGAGCCTGATGGGCGCTATCGCACAACAACGAGCTGTCGCCCGGCGCGCCTCGAACTGGCTGCTCCCGGGCACCCGTACCGAGCTGGTGCTGCGCAACAGTGCGCTGCGGCTCGCCGCGTTGCCCGGGGTCGACCGCTTCGTCGATACGATGTTGGACCCTTTGGTTTAGGCGGCGCCGAGACCGGGCTCGTCGCGGCGCCGCCTGCTGCCGTCAGGACATTACTGCCCGATCAGATCCAGGAACGAGGCGCCCGGTGTGCCGAGGCCGGTCACATTGTCCCAGCCCGGGCCGGTGTGTTGGGTGGGGGACCCCGAATAGTCATCGAAGGTGCGCAGGAAGTCCGCCGTACCGTTGCTTGCATCGACGCTGTTGACGAAGTTGCGCCGGGCGACCGCGGTCTTCACGCTGAGGACGTCATAGAAGGCATCTGGGTTGGCATAGAAGAGGGGGTTCGCAAAACCATGCGGGTGTCCCGCTTTCTGGTCTGCCAGGGCCATGATCCCGGCAAAGATCGGGCTCGCGAGACTCGTCCCGCCGAGGCGATACTCGTCATAGGCGGGGCCCGTGGGGAAGCTCTGCGTTTGCCCCACGAGGTAGCCTGTCTGCGGATCTGCGACTGCGGCGACATCTGGAACCCCACGTCCTGTGAGCTTCAACCCCGCGCCGACCTGATAAGTCGGCTCGGCAAACAGCACACTCACGCCGCCGCCCGCACCATAGAGCCACCCGCTCCGGGTGCAGACCAGAGTGGTCGAGTTGCACGCGTAGCTGCTGGTGCCCCAACCAGTTTCCAATGCTCGGGTGTTGCTTGCGCTGACGCCGAGGGCCGTACCGCCGACCGCGGTGACCCACGGACTGGACGCCGGCCAGTCAGGAGTCGCATAGCCGACGACGGCGGTCTCATCGCCATCGTCGCCTGAAGAGAAATATACGCCGATACCTTCGATAGCCGCTTGGATGAGCGTGTCCTCGAATGGCTTGATGAAGCCCGGTTGGAGTCGCTCCGTGTTGAACCCATAGGAGTTGGTCACGATCTGGGCAAGATGCTCGTCCACGACGTGGTTCATCGCAGCGTCGAGATCCTGATAGTTGTTAGGCGCGCCCACATATACGATCTTGGCTCCCGGAGCCATGCCGTGGACGGCTTCCACGTCCAATGTTTCCTCGCCGTACCAACCTTGTGGGTCCTGCTTGGGGTTCTGCGGACGGTTGTATACGCCCGGGGGAATGACTTGCACCAGTTGTGATGGGTTCATCGTGGGCAGGCCACGGTTCAGTGACCACTGGTTCACGTCCTGGAGGATCGTCGGCGAGGCGTAGGCATCGATGATCGCGACGGTTTGTCCGCTGCCGTCATAGCCGGAAATGCCGTAAGCGCCCTTGATCTGGTCCGGGGTATTGCCCTTTACGGTCCAGGGTACCGAAGGCAGAGCGACGTCGGTAAATCCGGCGGGAAATGCATAGGGTGAGAGAAGTTGCGCGTAGTAGGCCGAGAGCGGCGGCGCGTTGCGGAAGCCCGGTGAGGGCGGAGCGTTGGTATCCACGCGGTGTCGAGGCTGAACGAACTGGTAGGTCTCATCCAACCCAACCACCGCGCGCACGATGTTTGCGAGGGCAGCCGGTATGGAAACGTCGCTGGAGGGCGCGCGCACCAGCTGGCCCCGCACCTTGTAATTCCCGAAACTCACGCCAAACGCTGTTTCCAGCTGCGCCACACTGCCTTCAGCGGACACGAAGTGGCCGTTCTTCGGCGTGTAGGTCAGCGTGAAGCCTTGCGACCTGAGCCAATTTTGCACCTGCGCTACCGATGCGGGCGAGGGCGCAAACTGCTTTCTGAACTGTTGCGGAGTGAGGTAGTGACCATAGGCGGCGTTCTTCGGGTCGGATACAGCCGCGGCCATCGCCGCCGCGCCAGCGGGATCGGTCCACCCGAGGTAGACCCGGAAGCCGACGTCGGTAGTGCTATCGGTCGCGGATACGAGGTTCGCCTTCGTCGCCCAAGGCGGCGCGCTGCCGTTCAGGACAGTTTTCCCCGTGGGCGCGGCTTGTGCGGCACTGGCCAGACAAGCTCCGGAGGCGAGAAAAGGCAATACGAAACGGACCAGAGTGCTGGTACTCATTTGAGCTCTTCCCCTATCGGATTTATGTTAAGTGGTCCCTAGTGAGACCTTTAGTCCCATATACGGGAAGTGTTCCTGATTCGCAAGCGGGGCGCCGCAATGCGATGCCACCCGGCATCCAAGCGCGGACAGCGACCGCAAACCGCGGCTCGAACAGAACCGCGGTGCGCTGAAACGCGCTCGTCGGGTTGCTAGTGCGCCGCTTCTGCGCCTTCCGTGTAGTCGTCCGGTGCGATGACCGTAGGGCCGCCGCTCTGCGTCGGCGCCCGCGCGGATCGTGCGCCCACCGCCGCGTCGCGGGGTGTCTTACCCGTTTCGAGAAAGCTCTTCAGGCGTAACAGCTCCTGGTCGAGCTCGCTTTTCGGGTCCGCGCCAAACAGGGCTGCCAGCGCGTGACCCAGAACGCCACCGGGCGGGCAGTAACTCATCTGGATGTCCACGCGGGTCCCGCCATTCACACTTTCGAATCTCATCACGCCTGCGTGTCGAATCGGCGTGGAGTCCGTCGTGCGCCAAGCCAACAACCGATTCATCTCGAACTCGGTGGTGACAGACTCCCATTCCCAGGACGTGCCTGCCGGCCCTGCCACGCACCAGCGGGTGCGTCCGTCCGGGTGCAGCTGAACGCTGCGGACATTGCGCATGAAGCGGGGATAGTTCTCGTATACGGATAATGTTTGAAAGACTTGATCGACCGGCGCATTCACCCGGACGGTCTTGTGGACATTGACGACCGTTCCGTGAGGCCCGGTGAAGCCAAGCCATCGTTTCAGGGGCGCGTTCGTGCCGCTTCGGACGAGGAGGGCGCCACCTGCCATGACATTCAGGATGCCAAACACACCGCCCATGTAGAGCCCGCGACCCACGAGCATCCCACCCGCAGCACCGCCAACCAGCCGCGCAGCTGGCGGCCAGCGCTCGCGCAGAAGGTGAAACTGCGGCGGATGTCGCGGCCGCCCCCCTTGCAGGGCGGAGACTCCCCGGGAATCCTCGTGTATGGAGAGTTTGTCGTGAACCGCCTCGACGCCGTGTGTGGCTTGTACAACTCGCATGAGCTGCGGGAATTCGTCTGCCAACACGGCTCCGCTCAACGTCACGCGGCCATCGTAAACGGTGACGTCGATAGCGCCGGGATGTGACACCGCACGCCCAAGAGCCGCACGCACCCGCTCGGAAAGAACGGCGTCGTTCACCCTGTCGCCGTTGTACGCAGAACGTGCGACAGCCAACGTTCCTTGTATGCGGTGAGCGAGATCGCGTCCGCCTACATTGATAGCTGTGCGCACGTCGGCTGAGGCGCTGATGAGTTGGTCGCGCAGACGTGCGCGCCGCCGCCGGCCACTCGTCGGATCGAACCAATACATGGCTGCCGCCGCGAGGGCTGCACCGCCCAAGGTTCGTAACGCTGAGTTCATAGGACGCTCCTGGTAATGGTCCGCGCTCGGGCACGCACGGCACAGGATAACCAGCAATCTCTACGGCGCGAAGGGGCGTTTGTCGCGGGTATCTCTACGCTCTCGCTCGCGCTAGCGAGACGCCAAGCGCCGGAATCTGCTCGTGGCACAAGATGTCACTCGAGCATGATTTGCCAGTACTATGCACGATTGGCCTGGATCGCCGAATTCCTGATGCGAAGCAGCTACTCCATCCAACTCGTTGTACTGTCTTACGTCGTCGCGGTGCTCGCCTCCCATGTGACTCTCAGTCTTGCGCAGCGACTGAGGCCGAGGGACAGCGCGCCCACTGCCTACAGGCCGCGCTACTGGCCTTGGATCGCAGGCGGCGCATTTTCGATGGGCACGGGCATCTGGTCCATGCACTTCATTGGCATGCTCGCCTTCCACCTGCCCGTTCAGGTGGTCTACGACTTGCCTTTGACGGCCGCCTCATACTTGATTGCTGTTGTGGTGTCCGGTTTTGCACTGCACCGATTCCACCGGAACGACCCGACCATGCGAGGCATTGCATTCCCGGGCATTTTCATCGGCGTAGGCATCGCCGCCATGCACTACACAGGCATGGCAGCGATGCGGATGTCTCCTGCCATTTACTACGACCCACTGCTGTTTGCGACGTCGGTACTCATTGCGATTGGCGCGTCGATTGCGGCGCTATGGATCGCCTTCAGTCTTCCCCACGGACAACAGGGGAGGAGCTGGCACAAGCTCGCGGCCGCCTCTGTGATGGGCGCAGCGATTGTCGGGATGCATTACACAGGCATGGCCGCGGCCAATTTCGCACCGGGAGCCGTGTGCACTTCGACCGGGCCCCACCTGGATGCGAGCTGGCTCGCGTTCACGATCTCGGCCTTCACGATCCTGATACTCGGCTCGACGCTCCTGCTCTCCGTCCTCGACGCGGCACGCCAGCAGACCTACCTGGCTCTCGCTCAATTCGCGGCCATCGTCGAATCGTCCGATGACGCCATCGTTGCCAAGACGCTGGAGGGCATCATTACCAGTTGGAATCGCGGCGCGGAGAAGCTCTATGGCTATGCGGCGGCCGAGATCATCGGCCAGCCCATGCTGAAGCTGATCCCACCCGAGCTCAACGCCCAGGAGGCCGACCTTCTGGCGCGCATCGCGCGTGGCGAGCGCATAGATCATTTCGAGACGATCCGAGTCGACCAGGACGGCAGGCCTCGGGACGTGTCCGTCACCATTTCCCCCATTCGTGACAAGGACGGCCGGATCGTTGGTGCATCGACGATCGCGCGCGATATCAGCGAGCGCAAGCAAGCGGTGCAGAGACTCCGCAGGCAGTTGGAACGGCAGCACCTGTTACATAGGATCACCCGTGCCATTGGTGAGCGGGAGGATTTGCCGAGTATCTTCCAGGTGATCGTTCGCAGTCTGGAGGAGAGCCTGCCGCTCGACTTCTGCTGTGTTTGCCTGTACGAGGCAACGACAAAGGTGCTCACTGTCGCGAGGGTTGGGGTCAAAAGCCTGCCGCTGGCGGTTGAGTTGGCTTTGACAGAAAAGTCCGCCCTCGATATCGACGCGAACGGCCTGTCGCGCTGCTTGCGCGGCGATCTGGTCTATGAGCCGGATATCAGCAAGGTGCAACATCCGTTGCCGCAACGGCTGAGGCACGCCGGACTGCGCTCGTTCGTTGCCGCCCCGCTTGTGGTGGAAAACACGGTCTTCGGAGTTCTTCTCGGCGGACGGCGCGCAATAGACGGCTTCACCAGTGGCGAATGCGAGTTTCTGAAGCAGCTGAGCGAGCACGCCGCTCTGGCTGCGCACCAGGCCCAACTGCATGATGTCCTGCAACGGGCTTATGACGATTTGCGTCAGACGCAGCAGGCCGCGATGCAGCAGGAGCGTCTTCGGGCGCTAGGCCAGATGGCCAGCGGTATTGCTCACGACATCAACAATGCGCTGTCCCCGGTCGCACTGTACACCGACGTGCTGCTTGACCAGGAGCCCGGTGTGAGCGAGCGCGGCCGCGGGTATTTGGCGACGATTCGGCGCGGCATAGAAGACGTGGCCGAAACGGTGTCGCGTATGAGGGAGTTCTATCGTCCGCCGCGCTCGCAAGGAGATCTGACACTAGTTGATATCAACCTGCTCGTGGAGCAGGTCATCGATTTGACCCGTGCGCGCTGGAGCGATCAACCGCAGCTCCGCGGCGCCGCTATCGAGCTCAACGCCGAGCTGGCAGCCGGGCTGCCGGCGATCTCGGGTGTGAAGGGTGAGATCCGCGATGCTTTGACGAATCTCGTCTTCAATGCGGTGGACGCAATGCCTGAAGGAGGTACGCTCACGGTTCGTACCAGAATGTTGGCGGCAGAGTCGGTCGGTGCGGCTGGAGCGGACGATCGCCGCCTCTGCGTGGAGGTGTTGGATACCGGTGTGGGTATGGATGAAGAGACGCGACGGCATTGTCTGGAGCCGTTTTTTACCACAAAGGGCGAGCGCGGCACCGGTCTCGGATTGGCGATGGTCTACGGTATGGTCCAGCGTCACGATGGCGACCTGGAGATTGAGAGTGAGCTGGGGAGGGGCACTTTGGTGCGCCTGGTATTCCCAGCAGTCACCGCAGCGGCGGATGCGACCATGCAATCGCCCGAGTTGCAGCAGCCCAAGAGGTCTCTGCGCATCCTCCTCGTTGACGACGACCCGCTGATCACCGAATCATTGCGCAATGCATTGCATAGTGAGGGCCATCTCGTCACTACTGCTGACGGGGGCCGGGCCGGTATCGCTGCATTCATGGCGGCCAAGGACCGGGCCGAACCCTTCTCCGTCGTGATAACGGACCTGGGCATGCCGCACGTCGATGGCCGCAAAGTCGCTGCGGCAATCCGAGCGATATCGCCCCAGACACCCATCGTTCTGCTGACCGGCTGGGGGCAGCGCCTGGCGAGCGAGCACGGCGTGCCGCCGGAAGTGGATCGCTTGCTGTCCAAACCTCCAAAACTGCGCGAGCTTCGCGTCACGCTCGCCGAGTTGACTCAGAATTGCAATCCAACATGAGACAGTCCATGCGATCCCTGACGGCCATACTGGCATGCATGACTTACACCACGATGGCCTGGAGCGCGCCCTGGTTACCGCCGGTGCGCGACGGCGCGTGGCTGCAAAATGGCATCAAGCAGCAGCAGCGCTGGAATGCGCACGAAAATCTGACCGACAAGGAGGCCAACGATGCCACTCTGGTGACATCCTACATCTGTGCCGTGGTCGATCTCGAGAAGGAGCTGGTGCAACGTGCGGCGCTGCTTGCCGGGGCTTTGCAGGGCGGAAAAAAGCAGAGACACCTCGATCCGCGCGTGCTCGAGGGAATGGCCCAGGCCGTGCCGATCCTGGTACCCCTGTTGAAGGGCGACTTCATGACCCACGAGCCGACCTGCGACAGGGCGTTGCTGATCGTGCAGGACTTTCTGATGAAGTACCCGGAGACCGTCGACAAAGACGCGGGCGGGATCGTCGAGAAGGCTTTGTTGGCGGCCTACAACCCAAGCAGCGAGCCCTAGGCGATATTTCACTTAAGGGGCGCTGAGTCCTCGGGGGCTCCGCAAGCGTTGTGAACAATGTCACACTACCGCGCTCCAGCTCACGCACGTCTGTTACGGGTGAGACACACTGCCCCATCTACTCGCAGGTGAGGACGACCCCTAGGACTATGGAATCCGCGGAGAAAACCGACGTCCTGTCTGCGACCCGGCAATGGCTGATGCCGTTGGCCCAGGTCCTCATCCGTTCAGGGATCACGTGGCGGGAATTCTCTGAGTTGTCCAAAGTGGTTTTTGTCGACGTAGCGGTGAACCAATTCGGCCGTCGCGGGCGACCCACCAACGTGTCGCGAGCCGCAGTGCTCACCGGCCTTTCCCGTCGCGACGTACGCACCGTGCGCGAGCGCATCGAGTCGGGTCCGCCAGCACTCAAGAGCTCTGTCACGAAGGCGTCCCAGGTATTGTCCGCGTGGCACTTGCACCCGGAATTCCTGGATGCCGAAGGCAAACCCAGGTTGTTGCCACTCAAGGGAGAGGGCGCGACATTCACGACATTGTTGGCGCGTTGCGGTGCCGCGGATGTGCCCCTGACCACCGTGCTGAAAGAGTTGCATTCGGCGGGCGCCGTGCGTAAGACCGCCGATGGCAAGCTGGAGGTCCTCAAACGGGAGTATGTGCCGCACGCCATGGCGAAGTTGCTCATCCGGTTGTGGGGTACGGTGCTGTCGGATGTTGGGAAGACTTATGCGCACAATCTCACCCGGGGTCCAAAAACGCCGCCCAGGTTCCAGCGTTCGGCCGTGAACGATCGGGTGCTCGCCAGCACACTGCCTGCGTTTGAGGAATATCTCAATCAGGAGGGGCAGGCTTTTCTGGAGCGCCTCGATGCCTGGTTGACGGCTCATCAAGGCACGGGCGAGGGGGCGGATGAGCAAGCGACGATTCGCCTGGGCGCAGGTGTTTATCACATTCAGGACTGATTCCCCGGGGAAGCGTATGCGTGGACTCATCAGTGTTAGTCGAGCCTGTGCGGGCCTTGCAGGGGTTGCCGCAGTACTCCTGGCGGCTTGCGGCGGGACCGAGACAGCGGGGATCGAGGGTTCAGGTTTCACTTCACCCGCTGCCGTTTCGGGGCCGGTCACCGGCTTCGGCAGTGTGTTTGTCAACGGCGTCGAATACTCGACTTCCGCGGCCCAGATCACCATCGATGGTCAGACTGGCACTGAGGCGCAGCTGAACGCCGGTCAGATTGTCACGATCCAAGGTACCGTGAGCTCGGACGGCAAGACCGGCGTCGCCAATGCACTCACTTTCGCAGGCGATGTCCAGGGCCCGATCACCCAGGTCGACCTGGTCGCCAACACATTCACAGTGCTCGGCCAAACTGTGAAAGCGACGACCTCCACGGTGTTTGATGACACTATTCAACCGGGTGATCTAACGGGCCTGTCCGCCGGTGCCGAGGTGGAGGTGAGCGGCTTCGTGGATGCCACCGGAGCTATCGTCGCCTCCCGGGTCGACCTCAGGGCTGCCAACAGCGGATTGCAGATCAAAGGTGTCGTACAAGGGCTCGATAGCACGGCCCACACCTTCAAGATCAACGGATTCGAGGTCGATTACAGCGCGGCCGCGCCGACCTCCGCCTTGACGAACGGGGATAGCGTACTCGTGCACGGCTCGACTCTCGGCTCCAATGGGACGTTGCTCGCGACGCACGTAGAGGTGCTACCGGGCATGGGAGCTCGTGCGAATGAATTCGCGGACCTCGATGGAGTCATCACCACATTCACGTCCACCGCTGATTTCGTGTTGTTGGGCCAACATGTGGCGACCAGCTCCAGCACCGTATTCGTGCTTCATGGGCTCGTTCTGGCAGCGGGCGTGGAAGTCGACGTGCAAGGGAAGTTCGACGCTGCCGGGGTTCTCCAGGCGCAGAAAGTGCAGCTGAAGCCCTTCAGCGCAAGTCTGGTGGCCGGACTCGTCGACTCGGTGAGTGCCTCCGGCAACACCCTGAGCGTCATGGGAGTGACGATCGCGACGAGTGGCGCGACGGCCCTCGATGATCATTCGAGTCAGCATGTCAGGATGTTCCGGTTGAGTGACCTGCATACCGGGGACTATGTGGTGCTGAGCGGCACTGAAACGACACCCGGAACACTGGATGCGGCGGCTCTCGAGCGTGAGAATCTGGCGAACCGATCCAGTCTGCTGGAGGGCACGGCGCGCAATGTCGCACAACCCACCTTCACGGTCCTGGGTGTGACCGTCACCACCACTGCGCAGACGAAATACACAGGTCCCGGTGGCGCGGCGAACGGTGCCTCGAGCTTCTTCAGTCAGGCCGCGAATCATATCGTTCGGGTGAGTGGGTCCTATTCCGGCGGTGTGCTTACGGCCACCAGGGTGCAGATCGCTGGGCCGTGAGTCATAAATGGACGCTCACTCTCAATACATTGGTTTGCCCCCACCGGGCAGCTGCAAAATAGGAGGTTAACGAGACCACGACGGAAGGGCGGAATGCGCAAGAGTGGAGCATTTCCCAAATACGCATTGATGCTTGCCGGTGCCTGCACGCAGGTGGCCTTGCTGGGCCCGCCGGCGGCAGTTGCGTACGCCGAGGACGCGCAGGCCGGGGGCGCCGCCCAGGCGCTGAACGATCTGGCGACGAACGTCTGCGAAAAGTGCCACAACACCACGGACTGGGCCGGAAGCCTCGCCATGGACTCCTTGGACCTGAGTCATATTGATCAGGATCCGGAGGTCTGGGAAAAGGCGATCGTCAAGCTGCGCGGCCGGCTCATGCCCCCGGCGGGCGAAAAGCAGCCGGAACAGGCCGAGATCGATTCTGTTATCCGTTACCTCGAGACTTCCCTGGACGCAGCCGCAAGAGGCCAGGCCACCGCCAATCAGGAGCGTGTCGGGCACGTCCCGATCCAGCGTCTCAACCGCACCGAGTTCGCGCAGTCAGTGCAGGATCTCATCGGCGTGCAGGTCGATCCCAAGCAGGTTCTGCCCACCGAGATCGAGGTCGAAGGCTTCAGCAATATCTCCGGCGCGCTCGGGATTTCACCGACCTTCATGGAGCAGTACCTCTCGGCCGCCCGCCATGTCGCCCAGCGCGCCATCGGTGAGCCCAATCCGCAAACGGAGACCGTCTTCTATGCAGGCGGCGGGGGCGGAGGCGGCCAAGCCGGCTTTGGCTCCGTTACTCAGTACATTCACAAGGATGGGTACCCGTTGGGTACTCGCGGTGGCGTCAGCTTCACGCACATCTTTCCTGCCGATGGCGAGTATCGCTTCAGCTTCCTCAACGCGGACAGTTTCGACGCCGGCCTGTATCCGCGCGGCATGGAAAGCGAGGGAACGCTCGTCATTCTCGTCGACGGCGTAGAAGTCGCTCGCAAGAAGATCGGCGGAGCGGATGACCTGGCCATTGCCGATCGCGACGGACCCAAGGGTCGGGAGGCCCTCACTGCCAAGTTGTCGGGCATACCTGCGCAGATCAAGGCGGGCGCACACACTGTCACAGTCACCTTCATGGAGCGATCCTGGGCGTTGAGCAACGACCCAACTGCCATGGGCAGCGGCAGGTTCACTGGCATGCCGATCATCCGGGATGGCGTGCAGGTCATGGGGCCGTACTCTCCGCAAGGACTTTCCTTGAGCGCCAGTCGGGCCAAGATCTTCATTTGTCAGCCGAAGAGTGCGGCGGAGGAGCGTCCGTGCGCGGCGGCGATCGCGCGGCATCTCGCGACACGAGCTTTTCGCCGCCCTGTGACCGAGGCCGACGTGCAGCTCCTCATGAAGTTCTATGAGACCGGCCGCGCGGAGCCAGGTGGTTTCGATTCCGGTGTGACGGAATTGCTCACGGCGATCCTGTCGAGCCCTGATTTCCTCTATCGCGCCATCTCGTCCCCGCAAGCACCCAACCAAACCCGTCAACTGAGTGATCTCGAGCTGGCTTCGCGCCTGTCGTTTTTTCTTTGGAGCGAAGGTCCCGACGAGCAGCTGATCAAACTCGCCGTCGCCAAAAAACTCTCCGATCCGGCGGTCGTGCAGACCCAGGTCGCGCGCATGCTGGCGGATCCGCGCGCGCACGCACTGGTCGATAACTTCGCCTTCTCCTGGCTCAATCTCGGCACGTTGAATCAGGTCGAGCCCGACGACAAGCGCTTCACGGCCGACATGCGGACCAACTTCGAGACCGAGGCGCGGCTGTTCCTGGCGAGCGTGCTGCTCGAGAATCGCAGCGTCATGGACCTGATCAACGCGGATTGGACCTTCGTCAACGAGTCGCTCGCCAGACAATATGACATCCCCGGGGTGTTCGGACCGCAATTCCGGCGGGTGACGCTGAAAAACGAGAATCGCTGGGGGCTGCTGGGCAAAGGAGCCGTGCAGCTGCGGACATCGTACGGCGATCGTACCTCGCCCGTGCTGCGGGGTGCTTACGTGCTCGACCGGCTCCTGGGTACGCCACCCACGCCGCCGCCCCCCGGTGTCAACACGGATCTTTCGGTCCACCTGGGAGATAAACCAAAAACCGTGCGCGCCCGCCTCGAGGCCCATCGCACGAACAAGAGCTGCATGGCCTGCCACGGCGAGATCGACCCGCTGGGCCTGGCATTGGAAAACTTCGATAACACGGGACGGTGGCGCGATGCGGACGAAGTGGCGCAACAGCCGATCGACACCACCACCACATTGTCGAGCGGACAAGTCATTCACGGTCCGCCCGAGTTGCGCCGGTATCTGAATCAGCGTGCGGACCAGTTCCCGACGACGGTGACCAAGCGTTTGCTGATGTACGCGCTCAATCGCGAGCTCGAATATTACGATATGCCGGAGGTCCGGCAGATCGTGCGCGCCGCCGCCGCCAATCACTACAGGTTCGCCGATCTCATCACAGGGATCGTCAATAGCGAGGCCTTCCGTCGCCAGGGGTCCGAAGCGGCTCCGCAAGGCAACAAAACACCTGCGACCAAGGTGGCGCGCCGTTAAAGGAGAAACAGGTCATGGCCGTGTTCCTGACGAAAAAGCATCTGTCCCGACGCACATTCCTGCGCGGCGGCAGCGTGGCATTGGCTCTGCCGTTCCTCGATGCCATGGTTCCCGCAGCGACGGCGCTGGCGCAGACCGCGGCCGCCCCGAAAACCCGTGCGGGATTTTTCTATATTCCACACGGCGCGATCATGAACAACACGCCGTTTGGGAAGGAGGTGGACGCTTGGACTTCCACCGGCAAGGGCGCGGACTTCAAACTTGGGTCTACCGTTGCACCGCTGGACCCGTTCAAGAGGTACGTCACGACGTTCGAAAATCTCGAGAACACCGCGGCCGGCGGATCCGTGCATACACTCAACCCGGCGACATGGCTGTCCTGCGTACGTCCAGACACGACGGCCAAGAGCGCCAGCATGGCTATCACGCTCGATCAAGTCATCGCGCAGAAACTCGGCCAGGCCACGGCGCTGCCATCCTTGGAGATCGCCTCGGAAACAACCATCCAGGTGGCCGCGTGCGGAGGGGCCGGCTGTTACTACGCCTCGACGACTTCCTATGCGGGCCCCAATACCCCGCTGCCGATGGAATACAATCCGCGCAAGGTATTCATCCAGCTGATGGGCGAGGGCGATACGGCCGCCGAGCGAGCTGCGTTGGTACACAAGAATGCCAGCATCCTGGATATGGTCTCCGACCGTGCCAAGGCGCTGAGTGCCGATCTCGGCCCGGGCGACCAGGCCAGACTGTCCGATTATCTCGATACCGTTCGTGAGATCGAGCGACGCGTCAACATGGCCAGCACGCGGGACCTCGCGGGCATCAAGGTACCTGACGCGCCACGCGGCGAGCTCGAAGACTTCGACAAGCAGGTGCGGCTGATGTTCGACCTGCTGGCGCTAGCCTATCAGGCGGACCTGACACGTGTTGCTGCCTACGTGATGGTCGCCGAAGGCACCAACCGTACTTACAACCATGTGGGCGTGCCGGACTCCTTCCACCCCGTCAGCCACCATTCGAATGATCGCGAGCGCATTCGCCGCCTGACCGTCATCCAGCGCTATCACATGGAGCGGTTCGCGGACTTCGTGAAGAAGCTGGCCGAAACGAACGAGGGCGACGGCAGCATCCTGGACCATTCGCTGTTCCTCTATGGCTCGAACATGGGTAACAGCAACCAGCACGACAACTATCCGTTGCCCGCGGTCCTGGTCGGCGGCGCCAATGGTGCGCACGTTGGCGGCAAGAACGTCGCGCTACCCCCGCGCACACCGCTGGCCAATCTGCACCTGACGATCCTCAACAAGCTGCGCATCAAACAGGAAAAGTTTGCCAACAGCACCGGGCTCATCTCAGAGGTCTGACATGACGACTGACCGGAGAAGCTTCCTGCAGACCTCGTTGACCGGGCTGGCGGCCCTGGCGTCCGTGCCGCTCCTGGGTGGGCTCGAGGGATGCCAGCAACTTCCCTCCCGTGAGCAGGCGGCCAGCGGGTCGAGCAGCGCGCGTAAAGCCGCGCTATCGACCGAAAAGCTCAGCGACCGCGTGTCCTTGATCACTGGCGCGCCCGGCAATGTCGTCGCGCTCTCGTCGGAGGACGCCGTGGTGCTCGTCGATAGCGGCTCCTCAGCGTTGGCTCATGCCGTGCGAGAGAGTCTCGGCGGCGCACGTGTGCGAACGCTGTTCAACACACATCACCACGCCGAACAGACCGGTGGGAACGAGCTTTTCGGCAAGGCCGGCGCAGAGATCCACGCGCATGTGATCACCCGTGAATGGCTGGCGACGGACTACTACGTCCCCGCGGAGGATCGCTGGGTGAAGGCACTTCCCAAAGTCGCGTGGCCCACGAAGACCTTCCGCGAGAAGGGCGAGATGAAGTCGGGCACCGAAACCATCGAATACGGATACCTGCTCGAAGCGCACACACGCGGCGATATCTACGTGTTCTTCCGCGACTCCAACGTGCTGGCCGTGGGCGATGTGGCTTCACCCTTACGCGATCCTGCGCTCGATTGGTACGCCGGTGGCTGGCTCGGCGGCAGGATAGACGCAATGGATGAACTGCTCAAACTCGCCAACGACCGGACCAGGATCGTCCCCGCCTATGGACCTGTCATGTCGCGCGAGCAGCTCGAGGCCGAAACCGCGATGATGCATCATCTCTATGATCGAACGACCGAACTGACTGATCACGGGCGTAGCGCGCGCGACATGCTGGACGCCGGTGTATTGAACGAAGTGCAGCGCAAGTTCGATGACCCATATCGTTTCCTCTATGACGTTGCCAAGAGCAACTGGGCCCACTACACAAACTTCGGAGGCAACGTTGTTTAGGTTGACCCTCCGTGCCAGGGGTGTGGCCGCCGCTGCCTTGCTGCTTCTCGTTGCGGCTTTTTCAACCGCCGCATTCGCAGTGGCAGATCAGCCCCCCGGGCAGGATACGCTCGCGCACCTGGTGCGATCGGGCCAGCGGGAGGCTGTGCTGGCGGCGATCACCTCACCCGACCTCGACGTGAACGCGACCGACCCCGACGGCTCCACAGCGCTGCTGTGGGCGACGTACAAGGTCGATCACGAGTTGGTTCGCGCGCTGCTGAAAGATCACGCCAACCCCAATATCGCCAATCACTACGGCGCGGCTCCGCTCACCGAAGCGGCCAAGCTGGGCGATGTCGATCTCGTGCGCATGCTGCTCGATGCGCATGCGGATCCCAACTCCCCGAATCAGGACAATCAGACCGCGCTCATGATTGCCTCGAGTATCGGCTCGTTGCCCGTTGCGCAGCTGCTGATCCGCCACGGCGCGAATGTGAACGCGGTGGAGAGTTTCCGCGGCCAGACTGCGCTGATGTGGGCGGCGGGGCAAGATCATCCGGAAATAGTCGAGCTGCTGCTCTCTCATCATGCAGATGTAAAACCGCGCGCGAAGTATGACGACTGGCCGCGGCAGATGACTTCGGAGCCGCGCGCGCAATTCCGCCAGACCGGTGGACTCACCGCGCTGCTCTATGCGACCCGATCCGGGTGCTACCGCTGCGCCGTCGCCATAGTGAAAGCGGGCGCCGACATCAATCAGCCCAACCCGGAAGGCATCACTCCGCTGATCAATGCGCTCGACAACCGCGATTACGATATCGCGAATTTCCTGCTCGACAAGGGTGCCAACCCTGGCGCCTGGGACATGACGGGGCGCACGCCTCTCTATGTCGCGGTCGACATGAATTCCTACGCCGGGCCGAATGGTGCCGGGAGCGGCAATTTCCAAGGCTTTGGAGAAGGACCTCCGCCGCCTCGTGCTCCGAACAAGGCTACGGCGATGGATCTCGTGAATCGGCTGCTCGCGATGGGTGTCGATCCCAACCATGAGCTCACGCGCATGCGTCCCAATGGCAACGGCAGAGGCCGCTTCGCCGATTACATGATGCGGGGCGGCACCAGTGCGCTGATGATTGCGGCGCTGAGCTATGACGAGGAGGCGATCAAAGCCCTGCTGGGGCATGGTGCTGAGGTGGATGTGCCGAACGTCTTCGAGATTACCCCGCTGATGGCCGCCGCAGGCATGAGCGGTTCCAGCCGTGGTGGCGTTGGTAGTGCCATCAGCGGACCCGGTCGCCGGCAACAAACGGACCTCCAGGGCCAGGTCGTCGCTACGATCGACCTTCTTCTGGCGGCCGGTGCCAACATCAATGCACGCGTCACCAACAGTCACACCCACACCGCCAAACTCGTCGCTTACGTGCAGAGCCGCGATCACGAAGGCCAAACGGCACTCTTCGCCGCCGCCGAAGCCGGCTGGGACAAAGTCGTGAAACATCTAGTCGACCGCGGTGCCGACGCCACGGTCCGGGACGCTTCCAACAAACTCGCCATCGACTACGCCCGCCACCCACCTCCACCTTTCCCCGGATCGCCACCTCCAACCCCGTCAGTCGTCGCCAGTCGCGATGCGACCATCGCTCTCCTCGAGGCGCTCTCGCCCAAATCGGGCGCCGACACGACAGCCGCCAAATAGTTATCGGGCACGTTGTCGTCGTCGGGGAAGGGCTTGCCGGGCACTTGACAATCGGCGCTGGCCCTGGATATATAGTTCACGATACGAATTAATGAGGGCGTGTAACCGCGACACTGTTTCCAAAGAAATTCGCGCCGTTCACGAGACATGGCTGACAAGGTGATCTAGGGATAGGGTTCGCCTTTCAAACTAATGGGCCAGGGCAGGGCCCGGGGCACCACCGCCGGATCACGCCAGGAGGGAAGGCATGATGACGTCACCCCGTTGGATTGGTGCCGCGCTATGCGCGGTTTCGCTCAGCGGCTCGGCCGTTGCCGATGTACGGAGCTGCGAGTCGGCGGCCACCGCGGATGCGCGGCACTGCCAACGCAAGCCGCCGCTGGTCTACCAGGTCGAGAACACTGGTGCGCATTATCCAACGCCTGCTTTCCCGGCTTTCGGCCAGCTCCCGATCATCCGACCGCTGCCGGACCCGTTTGTATTCTTCGCTGGTGGCCATCGGGGCGAGCACTCCGGCCGCGTGACCTCCTTTGAGAGTTGGGAGCGGCGGCGGAACGAGATCAAGGCGGCCGTCGAAAAATATGAAATCGGAGCCAAGCCCGACTGCTCGGACTGCTCCATAACTGCCTCCTATACGCCGCCGGCGCCCGGATCGACAGCCAAGGGCGTGCTGAAAGTCGTGGTCACCCGCAATGGCAAGTCGCTCACTCTGACTTCGGGCGTCTACATTCCGCCAGGCCTGGGCAGCAGCCCGCTGCCGGTCTTGATCCCCATGACCTTTTTTGCGAACGCCACCGGCGCCAATCCCGGGAGTCTCCCCGCCAACGTCGTAACCAGCCGTCCAATCGCAACGATCGACTTCGTCCATAACAACGTCACGGCATTCGCTTTCGCCTCGGCTGACCACTCGGCGGATCCCTTCTATCAACTCTACCCTGAGCTTTGCGCAGGAACATGCAATGGGAATGTGAGCAATTCCGGGCAATACGCGGCGTGGTCATGGGGAGTGAGCCGTTTGATCGATGGCATGGAGATCGCTGCCCGTCAGGCAAGCAATCCACTCCCTGTCGACATGAAGCACGTGGCAGTGACCGGTTGCTCCTATGCCGGGAAGATGGCCTTGTTTGCCGGGGCGTTGGACGAGCGGGTGGCCCTCACGATTGCGCAGGAAAACGGCGGTGGTGGCGCACCCTCCTGGCGCGTCTCTCATGAGATCGAAGCCCCGCTGTCCGTGGAAGACATCCATGACACCAACTACGACTGGTTTGCCGGGCAAATGCACCAGTTCGCCAACGACGACGGGTACAAACTGCCGACAGACCACCACGAGCTGATGGCCATGGTGGCGCCCCGGGCCTTGTTGGAAACCGGCAATACCGATTTCTACTGGCTGTCCAATCGATCGAACTACGTCTCCGCTCGGGCAACACAACAGGTCTATGACGCTTTTGGCATAGGCGACCGGTTCGGGTTCTATATCGATGGCGGCCACCCGCACTGCGGAACGCTGGCTGCCGAGGCGCCGGTGATCGGGGCCTATCTCGACAAATTCCTGCTGGATGATGCAACGGCCAACACGGATGTCGAGGTCAGCCCATTTCCGAACCTAGATTACCGGCGTTGGACCGCGTGGTGGGGACGTGAGCAGGGCGACCCAAAATTCCCGAACGACTGGAACACGGACGGGACGGTCGTGCTGTCGTTGCGCCACGATCCGCATCTCGTGATCGATTCGGGCGACACCGTCTCCGCTGGGTACCAGTTGGCGGTCTCCGGCACCGACCACCCGGCAGCAACAGTTTCGCTGGTGAATGGCAACGCACAGGCGGATATCCGCTGTTTCGACGGTACTTCCTTTACGCTGTCCATCCCGTTTCCGATGAACCAGACGTATTCCATTGCGGCCAACGCAAACGCTTTCATCCCGGACCCAATGAGCTTTCAGGGCGCGGCTATTGCCACCGGATGCCCGGGTCGTGGTGTGATCGAGGCCGCTTACTTCACCGGTTTCGGAATCAGCTCGGGCGTGGGCAACCCTGGAGGACCCGGCTTCACAACCACCGACACAATGGATCCTCTGGTAACCCGATTCCAGATCAGTGCAAATGGCCGGGGAAGCGGACCTGGCGCGCCATTGACAGTCGACTTCAATCCGTAGCCGGACGGCGTTCAACCCAGCTTTGACATCGCATCGTCTTTCACGCTATATACGAAAGGATATAGCGTGAGGACCTTCGATGACTGATGACGCGCGCGGCGGTAACGGATGCCTACGCACAGCTGCCCTGCTAGCCGGTACCGGGATTGGCATGCTCCATGTCAATGGAGCGCTGGCGCAAGAAGAGGTGCATATCTTCGGCACCAAGGATGCCTATCAGCCTGACAGATCCAGCTTGTCGAAGCTGGCGGTACCGGTGATCGACGTCCCGCAATCCATCGACACCATCTCCGCTCAGGAACTGCAGGATCGCGCTGTCACTGATTTCAACCAAGCATTGCACACCGTGCCCGGCGTCACTATTGGTGCCGGCGAATTCCGCTCGCTGGGCAATACACCGACGATCCGCGGCTTCGTCGCGCGCACCGATATGTTTCTGGATGGGATCCGGGACTATGGAGACTACTACCGCGATCCGTTCAATCTCGAATCCATCGAGGTCCTCGAAGGACCCGCGGGGGTTTTGTTTGGGCGCGGCTCCACCGGTGGCGTCATCGAGCAGGCCAGCAAACTGCCCAGGCTCCAGTCGTCCATCGCAGCAACACTCACGGGCGGAACCGATGACACCCGCCGCGCGACGCTCGACATCAACGAGCCACTTGCCGCGCTCGGAGAAGGCGCGGCCTTCAGGGTCAACGCCATGGGACACGAGGCAGATGTTACCGATCGGGACATTGCCCACTCATCCCGCTGGGGCGTCGCACCCAGTCTGGCGCTCGGCCTGGGTACGCCGACGCGGCTGACGGTTGCCTACTTTCATCAGTACAACGACGACACTCCGGATTACGGCCTGCCGTATTTCGGTCCACTGCCGGCGGCGGTTCCGCGCAACAACTTCTACGGCTTCCGCAGCGACTACATACGCACTCGCACCGATGTCGCGACGCTCAAGTTGGAGCATGACTTCTCGGATAACTTCACCGTGCAAAATCAGGCCCGTTATGCCAGCTATGCACGGACCTTGCGGTTCACCGAGCCGCTGCTCGCTGCGTCGATTCCACTCACCACTGCGTTGTCGGCGGTGAACGTCACCCGCAATGTCAACACGGGCAATAGTGTCGACTCGACGCTGTGGGATCAGCTGTTCGCAACCATTCGCTGGCAGCTCGCAGGCATCGAGAACATCTCGGTGGTAGGCGTCGAAGGCGGGCACGAGAGGGCGACTCCGCAGTTCTACAATAGCAGCGGGGTCCCTACGACTGGCTTGCTCACGCCGAACGAGAACCAGCCGTTTACAGCGACCAGTACCTATCCGCGCTACACGACACACCTCACCGCCAACAGCGTTGCGCCTTTCATTCTCCATACCGTGAAGCTGGGAACCCGCTGGGAGGCGACGCTCGGGTTGCGTTGGGACTATTTCGATCTCGACTACACCGATGTCAACTTCTCGACGACCAACCATGGTGCGATCGTGAAGACCGATCATATTCCCCATACCGACGAGCTAGGGAGCTACCGGGCGGCCCTGACCTACAAACCGGCGACGAATGGCAACATTTATCTCTCATTCGGTACTTCCTTCAACCCGTCGGCCGAAGACCTCTCGCTGATCAGCAGCTCGCGCTCGTTCTCGTTGAACAACGCGCAGCTGAGCCCCGAAAAGAACCGGACGTACGAGCTCGGCTCGAAATGGGCCTTGGCGCAAGGCCATCTCGATGTGAGCGGCGCCGTCTTCCGGCTGGAGAAGGAAAACGCCCGCGTTCCTGATCCGTCCAATCTCTTGTTGAACGTGCTCGGCGGCGCTCAGCGCGTCGACGGCGCCGAGCTGCGCCTGGAAGGTCAGCTCACCTCGAGCTGGCGGATCGATGCAGGTTATGAATATCTCGACAGCAAACAGACGGGGTCTGCCCCTGGGGCCGCCCCGGTCGGCGCACCGCTGATGAACACCCCGAAGCACGCGCTCACTTTGTGGACCGTATACGAGGTCGTCTCGCGCTTCGAGATTGGCGGCGGGGCGCGGTTCGTGTCCTCGCAGTACACTCAGAATCTACCGCCCATCAAGACGGTGCCCGAATTCTGGACCTTTGATGCCATGGCCAAGTACGCCATCACGCCCAATATTGCCGCCCAGGTGAACGTGAACAACCTGACGAACCGGTATTATTACGACCAGCTGCACTTCTTCCACGTGGTGCCCGGCGCCGGCCGCACCGCGCTGTTGAGTCTTTCGGTACGCTTCTGAAGCATGATATTGACCATTCCCAAGCTCCTGAGCGACACGCAGGCGGCTGAATTCCGGCAGACGCTCCTGAGCGCGGAATGGATCGACGGCAAAGCCACCGCGGGATACCTTTCGAGCCGGACGAAAAACAATGTTCAGTTGCCCGAGACCCACCCGCTCGCGCGCCGCCTGGGCAACCTGATTCTGGATGAGCTCGATAAGAGCCAGGCATTCATCGCCGCGGCGTTGCCATCGAGGGTTCTTCCGCCGCTGTTCAATCGATATGGCAGCGGCCAGTCTTACGGTGGTCACATCGATGGCGCTGTGCGGCCCGTGGCGGGAAGTCCGTATCGGATCCGCACGGATCTTTCTGCAACAATCTTCCTGTCCGACCCCGCGGACTATGAGGGTGGCGAGCTCGTCATCGGCGCGGCGGGCGAGGAAAAACAGGTCAAGTTGGCCGCCGGAGACATGGTGTTATACAGCGGCGGCACCGTGCATCGCGTCACGCCGATCACCCGAGGCGTGCGGCTTGCTGCTTTCTTCTGGGTACAAAGCATGGTCAGGGACGAGGCCAGGCGCGGCATCCTTCTCGAACTCGATAATGCGCTTCAGCAGTTAGGGCGTACCGGTGCCGATCACGACGCCTGCGTGCGTCTGGCAGGCGTCTACCACAATCTCCTGCGCCAGTGGGCAGACACCTAGCGTCGCTTACTTGGACACCTCGAGGATCCGAGCGATCCGGGTTTCCGCATCCGTCCTCACTTTGAATTCGACGCGGCGCGACCTGGCAGCGTCTTCCGCGCCGCTCGCGTCAAACACCGGATGTGAAGACGAAAGACCGTTGGCTGTCAAATTCCGCCGTAACCATTCACGCTGTTCGTTGACCTGCGGCAGACTGAGGGCATAAGTGAGGGCAGAGCGCGTACGCGCCTGCGAAAGCTCCATATTGCGGAAGTAGGCCTCATCCGGCGTGGCAACACCGATCCAACCGGATGAGGTATGCCCCTCGATACGCACTTCGCTGATCGAGCCTTTGAACCGCGGCGAAGTCAGGATGCGAACGTATCTGGGAAAGAAGCTCGCCAGAATGTCGCGGAACTCGGGCTTGAGCTCGCTGCTGCCCGTCGCGAACAACACCTCCGGCTCCATGAATCGGATGGAGAGATCCTCTTTTATGATCTGCGCGTTCCACTTCGGCAGGTCGTTTTTGAATTCGGCCTGCAGTTCCTCGAACAACGCATCCTTGATCTCGTTGTAGGCAACGGCCACCTGCCGTACGTTGTACGCTTCCGTTTCGACGTGCACCATGAATGTCACTGCGATCAGGAGAAACATGACCATGAGTCCGGTCATCAGGTCACTCAGCGGAATCCAGTGCGCTTCATCGGGAACCAGGTCGGACGATTCCAGTCGGTTTGATGACATTTGCAAGCCTCCACCGGATCAGTGACTATCACGACTGTGTTGAGCGGGTGCTTTTGACACGGAGCGCAGGCAATCCTGGCTGATCCGCGTCACATGTTCCATCTGGCGGCTCAGATTGTGCAGCGTCGTGTCGAGGCGCTCCGCCCACTCGAGCGTAGGAGCGAACATGGCAGCCTTGTCGACGAATGTGGCGATCCCCAGGGCGGCGGCGGCCAGATTGTTGCGGGTCCGGATCTCTTCCTCGATCAGCGAGTTGAGCTGTTGCTCGTATTGCTTCTGCCAGAGGACCAGCTTGGCGACGGCCGCATTCAACTCCTTGAAGTTCTGCCCGAACTGCTCATTGAGCTGGGTGTTGAAATCACGGACGATGGTCGTCAGCGCCCGGACGAGGGCCTGGAGATTGGCATCGACCGCGGTGGCGGCAAATTGCTGGAACGAGCGGTTCAGCTCGTCGAGGCGGTTGTTGTGATCGGCCCGCGCAAGTTGCATCTGGCCCAACAAAGCGGCAGCGTCGCTTCCGGCTACGGAGCGCTCCAGCTTGCGCAGTTGTGCGACCAGATCATCTATGCTGGCCCCGGCCGGTACTCCAGAGTCGGCGAGACGCGGCTCGCCGAAAAACAGCAGCCTCAATTTGATCGTGAGTGCACAGCCGATGCCGCACACCGAGGCCCAGAACGAGGTGCGAATACCCTGCAGCAGATGAGGAACGCTGTCCCTGACATCGCTCGGGTCGAAGTCGACCAGGCCCCAGGTGATGCCGGCAAAACAAAAGAAGATCCCGACCGTGGTCAGCAGAGCCGGGCCAGCCGCAGCAACCCTCCGATTCCAACGGGCATGCAGTCCAATGGCCAGCAGCACAATGAGGAGGATTGCTACGTCGGTAAAGACGCCCAGGCTGGCAAAAATATTCACACATGCTCCCGTCAGGCCGACACATCACAATCCAATATAGCTGCCAATACAGAGCCGAGACAGCGGGGCGGACGCAGAGGGGCCGGGGAGAACTGGCTTTGACCTAACCGGAACGGCTTACTGCCGGACAGCTTTTGCCCGGCCGTGATTCCAAACCATGCTCCCCGAGAAGCCAACGACCGCGTACAGACCTTGACGCCATGCTCTCGATGCCGTGTACTGGTAGCGCTACCACAAACCAAGGAATGAGGGGTAATTTCGTATGCGAAGAGTAATTCTGCCCGCACTCGTGGCGGGATGTATGACCGTGGCGGCGAACGCCCAGACGGTACACAACAACGGAACGGGCACGAACAACGGCTACTTCTATTCGTTGTTTACCAGCAGTGGTTCGGCGACCATGACCTTTCCCAGCGCGCAATTTCCGGGCAATTACGCGCTCACCTGGTCCGGGGTGGGCGATGTGGTGGGCGGCAAGGGCTGGCGCACCGGCGGAAACATGAGTGTGGGCTACAATGTCGGCTTCGCCAATGGTTTTAACAACATATCCGTCTACGGGTGGACGACAAACCCGCTCGTCGAATATTACATCAACGAGTTCGGCTCATTGTTTACTGGGAATGCGACGCACAAGGGGAGTGTGAGCAGCGACGGGCACACGTACCAAACGTTCGAGCACCTGCAGGTCAACCAACCCTCCATCATAGGTACCGCGACTTTCGAGCAGTACCTGGATAACTGGGGCGGGTCGACGTTCGGAGCGAACCACACGGTCACCACCGGGACGCACTTCGCCCACTGGCAGAGTCTTGGCATGCCTCTGGGTGCATTCAATTACATGATACTGGCCACGGAGGCGTTCAACGGCGCCAGCGGCTCGGTCAACGCCACAGTCTGGTAACGAGCTCCGTGCGATCGGTTGCTCGCTCTGTGCCGGTGGGCCTGCCAGCCACCGGCCTTCTGGCAGCGCTCATGCTCCTAGCGTGCTTGACAGCAACGGCGCGAGAGCTGCCCGGTAACTTCGTGTTGGTCAAAGGGGGGGCCTTCAAGGACACCAGATCCAACTATTACGGCAAAGGGGTGACCGTAGCGGACTTCTATATCGGCAAATACGCCGTGACCCAGAAGGAGTGGGTTGAGGTCATGGGCACCAACCCCTCGAAATTCAAGGGCGACAATCTGCCGGTGGAGATGGTGAGCTGGTACGACAGTATCGAGTACTGTAATAAAAGGAGCCTGAAAGAAGGGCTGCAGCCCTATTACAACATAGACAGGCAGCACAAGGACTTCAACAACAGGCCGGACCCGAGGCTGGGCGATCTCGATACCATCAAATGGATCGTAACGATCAATGCCGGCGCCAACGGTTACCGTTTGCCGACGGAAGCAGAGTGGGAATACGCCGCTGGCGGCGGCCGCAAGAGCCGCAGTTACACCTACAGCGGCAGCGATAATCTGGACGAGGTCGCCTGGTACTGGAGAAACGCCGGCGACAAGGTCCTGTCGGGACCGTGGAATTGGCCGCTGATAGAGCAAAACCACACCCGCACGCGGCCGGTCGGAGCCAAGAAGCCCAACGAGCTGGGGCTCTATGACATGTCGGGTAATGTCAGGCAATGGTGCTGGGACTGGCACGGCGATCTGCCGACCCACGTCGCCGACCCGAGAGGAAGCCCGGGCGGCTTCGCCCGGGTGTGGAAGGGCGGTGGCTGGATCGGCGCCGAGTTCTGTTGCGACCCGGCTTACCGGGGCTCTTTGGCGCCCAATGGCAAAGGTCCCGACCAGGGATTTCGGGTTTGCCGCAGCGGTTGAGCGGTGACCCACCGGGCGCGGGCCACCACGCGGGCGCTGTCAGTTCACGTGCAACAGGTAGCGCGCACAACTCTCCTTGGCGACATAAGTGTCCGGGAACGGAGGCTGGCTACATCTCCTGCGAGTCGCCTCGTCCAGTGTTGGGAACTCGTTCTGTTGCACGAAGCGCACCCACGCCTCCGCTTCGCTGTGCCGGCAATCGGCTATATAGGCGTCCCGGTTGGTCGACGCGGTAGTTTGCGCGCAGTAGGTGGCTATGTGGTCCGCGGCTCGAGGATCCGCAGCTCTGACCCGTGCGAGATCATCGGGAGAAGTCGCGGCCGCCGGTTGGGTAGATTGCTCCGAATGTGTCAGTTGCGTCGCGTGCGCGACCGTGGACTCCTCAGCTGGAACACGGGCCACCACTGTACCGGTATCGGAGTTGCCGGCCGATGCAAAGCGCATGTTGTTCGTGGTGTGCTCGGTGGCGACTGGAGCGGGCCCGACGATTCCCGTGTCGTGCGGAGCCGTGCCTGCCGACATGGTGGGCCGCTCCATGGGCGCCGTAGGTACTGCCACGGAGTCGCTTACTGGAAGGGGAATGGGCTGAGCCGCTGTCGGATCGCGACTATCAGGACTTGCACTCGAGTCGGTAGTTGCATTCGCGACGATGGCGGGGAGGGTTGTCTCGTATGCGGGACGGTTCGGTGGCAGCTTCTTGCGGCGGCTCGCGCGCGCCACACTCGAAGAGCTGCAGTCATAACGCCACAGGTGCGCAGTGGGCAGTTCGGCAACATTCACGGCGGAGGCGTTGAGGCGGCAACCTTCCGGGGCGATTCTCTCGCGTGCAGCCTCGGTGCAGTTCCTTGCAACGACATGCTCTCCCTGTCGAGTTTTCTGCAACGTGGACGAGATCTCGGCACTGCGCTCCTGACAGACGGTCTCCGGCATTGGACCCACGACGTAAACACGGGTGGGGCCGCTCTCGTTGGCAAGAACGAGGGCCAGATTCACCTCCTTGGGCCTGAGATCGATCAGTGCGAGCGTGCAGCCACTGCCTTCCAGTTTCGCTCCACTGCGTCCGATCTTGTCGCATTCGACTTCGACGGCCTCGTTCCTGGCGAGTTGCGCGGCCGCCGCGCGCTGGTTGTCGGCGAGCGTCATGGCGGCGGTGGTGTCCTTGTCAGCCCAGAGTTTCACGACCGGGCGTCCCGTTTCATCCTGATCGATCTCGGCGACACTGCCTGCAAGCCGTACCCGGCTGGTACCGATTTTTGTTTGGGTCGCCACGACATTCGCGGCGTAGTCGCGGTAGAGCTGCTCAGCGGTGGTCCGATATACAGACCGGGCGGGCTGACTGGACACCGGTAGGGCCGCCACCGATTGTGTCTCGGCCGTCGGACGCGGCGCGGCCTGGACCCGTTGGGTTGTCCGGGTCGGCTCGGCCCTCCAGAAGTGCTCGATACCTCGATCGAGGCGTTGGAGCGAGGTCTTCGCTCGCGTAGTGAGTTGATCCGGCGCCTCGCTCGGGATGATCAACCAGACCAGTGTTCCGAGGGTCCAAAGCGCCATCAACGTGATCAGCGCTCTCGAGATGACACGCCGGCGGCCGCGCGGCCTGGTCTTGACAGCCTGTGTTACCGGAGCGCCGCAACTCGGGCAGCTTGCGGCCTGATCCGACACGTGATGTGCGCATTCTCTGCAGGGAATGATTGCCATGATCTGCTCCCCATGTCCCCCATCCATGAGACACAACGCGCGCCACCCTCATGCGTTGGCAGGCACGCAGATCTCACGGAGCTGAGCCAGTTTCCAACGCAGCTTTCATTCCTGCAAGTCGCGCAACATGACAACTGGAGCACCGTTCCCGGCGCGCGCGGAGCCGATTTGGTTGTTAGCGGGCCACGGTTGGCAACTTTGCCAATGGTGGCTCGGACTTAATGGATCGCCGCGGCGCCACTCGCGCGCCTGATGCTGACTTGCCCGCTAGCGCTGCTGCCCGGCTTCTTTGATAAAGCGCTCCCGCTCCCGGGCATCCGTCACTTTCTCGGCGAGCATGGAATACAGCTGTGCCTCATCGGTAGCCGTCTGCGCGGCTTTCCTGGCGAGCAGTCCGGCTATGGGCCCGAGATAGCGCGCCAGCAGGCTGGTGGCACGCTGCGTAGCCTCCGACGTCAGCGGCCTGCCCACAATGTTTGAAAAAAGAATGGCGTTCGTTGCCCGCGGCGGCGGCTCGCCGGGATTTGTAGCGGTATATTCCCCGCCAGCCGTCAGGAAGCGGCGCCGCTCCTCCGGGGTGTCCAGGCGGTTCGCGAGAAGTTGATAGAGCTCTTGCCGGCTCGCGGTCGTCGCGGCGGCATTCTGGACGAGTACCCGGGCCACCGGGCCCATGAAGGTCGTCAAGTGCCGTTCGATTTCCGCTAACTGTTCCCGCGACCATGCGGCCAGCGAGCCGGAGTCGGTAACGTTGCGCCCACCGCGGGATCCGGACGCCGCCGCTGGCGCGGGTCCTGAGCCTGAGGGTGGCTGCGACGCGGACGCTGGCGCCGGCGCGACTTTCGGTCTGACACTTTGATAGCTGATGCGCGTTGCGACCAGCCGCGCCTTATCCGACATAGTCGGCGAAGGGGGCTGAGAGGACAGCGCTTCCCAACTGGCCCGCAGCGCCTCCTGGAATTCTCCGGCCGACGTGAAACGATTGGTCGCTACCTTGTCGAGCGCCCTGGCGACGATCGAGTCGAAGACCGGCGGCACCGCCCGATTGGCGCTCGATACCGGTCTGGGCACCTCGTGGCAGACCTTGTACATGACTTCAGCGGCTCCTCCCTGGAACGGCGGCGATCCCGTGAGCAACTCATAGAGCACCGCTCCCGCGGCGTGGATGTCGCATCGATGGTCGACGACGCCGCCCATGTATTGTTCGGGCGCCATGTATTGGGGAGTGCCCACGATCAAGCCGCTCTGGGTCTGGGATCGTGGCCCGATCTTGGCGATACCGAAGTCCGTGATCTTGACCACTCCCTCGCGTGTGACCAGCAGGTTGGATGGCTTGATGTCCCGATGGATCACACCTTGGCGATGCGCATACGCAAGCCCGGCGAGGACCTGTTGCATGGCGCTGATGGCATCCTCCAGATGCAACTCCGGACGTTGCTTGACATAGTCATCCAGGGCACAGCCGTTGATGTACTCCATCACGATGTAGGCGCCCACCGGATCCTGGTCGTCGTAGTCGAAAATCGTGACGATGGCCGGATGATTGAGGCGCGCTACGGCGCGCGCCTCATTGCGGAAACGCGCCGAAAGCTCTTGCGGAGTGACTTCGTGTCCGCGGTCGAGCTGCAGGACCTTGACGGCCACCGTGCGCTCGAGGGTCGTATCGAAAGCGCGGTAGACCGTGCCCATGCCGCCGATTCCAAGGGCATCGATGACATCGTACTTGCCGATACTTCGCGGGATCATGAGCCTATTGCAACATCTTCAAGGCCTCGACCAGGCTGCGCCGCATGCGATTGAACGATGAGCCCAGAGCTGCGATCTCATCACCCCCCTTCATCGGGAAGTCCGGAGCGTCCATCGCTCCCAGGCTGACCTGATCGGCGATGCCGGCGAGCTTGCGCACGGGTCGCACCACCAACAGGGTCAAAAGGATGTTCACGGTCAGGAACAGGAATAGAAACAGGCCCACGAGCAGGTATACAAAGTTACGCAGCGCGCCTTGCGCGCGCTGCAGAGGCAGGTCGTAGGGCACACTCACGATCTGGGCGCCCACCACATCCTTGAGCTGCCAGCCGAAGCCGTTCGCGGTCCCGTACGAGTCGAGCATGGTCTGGGGGGCGGCATCGACTCCACTGTGGCATTGGAGGCACTTGGGGTCGGTGATGCGTAATGGCCGGGCGAGCCAGAGCACCTTTCCGGTCGCGCCGTCCCGCTCGCCGATGAGCTCCTTGGCCGCGGCGTTTTCCCTGAAATGGGTAACCACGTCGACTTCCCAGTCGACCGCGCGGTCGCGCGGGTTGGTGGGGTTGAGTGTGGCCTCCTTGTACGAATAGTCGGTGAAGGTCCTGCGCAGATTGTTGAAATACTCGGTCGCCGAGTAGGACGGCACCGACTGTGGGAGAAACCGGTAGCGCATTTGCGTGTCGAGGAGGGGCTTGATCTGGGAGACCGTATAGGCGCGCACGGCCAGAGCCGACTCCATCATGATGCGGGCATTGTCCTGGATCTCGCTGCGCGCATTGTCGAGGAGCAGCCGCTCGGCCACCGTATAACTCGCCGCCAGCCCGAGGACGAAGACGATTACCAGCAGAATGTTGACTTTGAAGAGAAGTTTCATGGCCCACTGCGATGTTGTGATGCCGCCTAGCGGGGAGTTGCTTCAGCCCGGCGCTGGGAGCCGGGAGGGAGCTCCTCCTCATCCGGCGGCGGTGGCGGATGGAGGATCGGAACCCACTCGGGGAATTGCGCGAGATGCGCGTCCATGGCCGCGAAGAAGGCGGGATCCTTCAGCCGGCCGCGGAAACGCGGAATGAACCCCACGCGCCAGTCGCGTGGCATCGTCAGCCACGGCTGTATGTCAGCGTAGGTAGCATCGCGGACCCGTTTGGCCTCCGTTGGCTTTTGTGAGGGCGCAGCGGCTCCCTCGGGAAGCGCATCGCGGAATGCGATCGGCATGCCGGCCACGAAGTCTGCGGATGGACGCTTTTGCAGTTCCACGGCCTCGTGATCGCTGCGGACGAAGAACTCGTTGGGTCGAGTGGGTTTGTCGGTATGCGTCGCGACATCATCACGCAAGAGCAGCGTCGCGGTACCCTGCTCATCGAAGATCGCGTCGTGGGCCTCATCGGCGCGAATGAGCACCACCGCATGTTGGCTCTGGATACCCAGCCGGGTGCCGATGACGCGTACGGCCTGCACTCCGCCGCTGGCGCGCACATCTGCCTTCGCCCAGCCCCTGAGCACGATCAGAGTTGGAATGTCACTCCGCTGCAGAATGTAGATCTGACTCGAGGGCCCGATGCCCAGCAGGCTCCCTCCCGTGAGGCCGATCGTGAGGAACGCATCGGGTCCGGTCTCGATGATATCTCCGGCGAGCAGTGTGGTCCCTTTGGCGCCTGTATAAACGGCGCTCTGACGGATGAGGGTAAAGGGGCCGCCGTCGGCAATCGAGACGACGCCACCGAGCGGGCTCACGGGAGTTTTGGCTGGCGCGACGCAAGCCCAGAGGACGACCGCGAGCAAGGTAATCCGTTGGAGCTGCTGGACGTCGCACCGGCGAAACCGAATTCGCTGGAGGATCGTTGTCATTTGTTGTCCACCGCAAGGGGGGCGTATCCTGCGAACGACACTGAGCGTGCGGCCAGCCACCGGACAATGTCAAGCATCTCGCACACCGATAGTCAACCGTTTCGCGAGTGCCATAGTTCACTGCGGAAATGCGCTGTCGAGCCGAGGTGTTGAGATGTGCCTGGGTGTCAAACGCTCAAGCTCCAGGCGTGTTGATCGGCAGGGCGCCGGCGCAGGGTCGGTGATTCACCTTTGATGGTGTTGTGACACTCGGCGTGGCTCAAATGACACACGGTGGAACAGGGCGCCCAGGCCCCGACACAATGATCCAGAGTGCATTGGATCGCCGCAACCTGCCGGCGCTGTTTGCTGCACTGCCCTTACTGAGAGAGCTCGATCCTGGTCTGCTGGATGGCATCACGCGGGAGATCGAGTGGTTCTCGCTTCCCGGAGGCACGACTCTCTTTAGCGCTGGTCAACTCGTGGACGGCCTGTACGTCGTTGTAAACGGAGCGCTGGGCGTTTACTCGCTGCGCGCTGGCGGGGGTTCGCGGCTCACCGGGAGAATTCTCGCGGGCGAAACGGTCGGGGAAACCGATGTGATTACGGGGAGGAACCGCTCGGCAACAGTCGTGGCCCTGCATGACACCGAAGTCGCACGGTTATCTGTCACTACCTTTGAGAAGCTCGTGGCGACTCACCCACAAACCTTGCGTCACGTCGTCAATGTTGTCACATCGCGTCTGGAATCGCTTCAGCATGGCAGTAGTCAGCCGCGCGTGGCACCCAAAGCGTTGGTTGTCGTGCCGAATGGGTCCGATGTGGATGCGGCGCGGTTTGCGTCGAGCCTGGCGAAGTGTCTGCGCGAGATGGGGCGGACGGAAATCGTGCACAGCGGTCTGGCCAATGACCAGACGAGTCATTGGTTTCATCGACTGGAGCGCGCCAATGATTTTGTGGTCTACGTCTCCGATCCGCAGCCGACGAACTGGTCGAAGCTTTGCCTGAGGCGCGCCGATGTTGCGCTGCTACTCGCACGGAACGAGAGCCCGCCGCGGGCTTGGCGTGTCTTTGAGGCGAACGGAGATATCGAGAGCGTAGGGCGACCGATAGAAATTATCCTCCTGAGTGACGGATCGCCCTGTACGCAAATGTCGCGCCGTTGGCTGACGCTGCATTCTTCCCGCCGTCACCATCATGTAAGAGGGTTGGCAGACATAGCGCGAGTCGCTCGTTTGGTGACGGGACGCGCCGTCGCGGTGGTCCTTTCGGGTGGCGGAGCGCGCGGTTTCGCTCAGATTGGTGTCATGCGTGCACTGCAGGACGCGAAGCTACCGGTGGATGCGATCGGGGCGACCAGCATTGGCGCGGTGATCGGCGCAGGCTGGGCCGCCGGCTGGACGTATGCCGAGATGAAGGAGCGGGTGCGTCGGTCCTTCGTCGACACGAATCCGTTGGGAGACTACACGCTGCCGTTTGTCTCACTCGTTGCCGGGCGCAGAGTGAACCGTTTGCTGCGCTCCGAGTTCGGGGAAGCGCATATCGAGGATCTGCGGCTGCCGTACTTCTGTGTCTCCGCGAATCTTACCAACGGCCAGGCGGCGGTCCATCGTCGGGGACTCCTGTGGCTTTGGCTACGGGCCTCCATTGCGATCCCCGGTGTGTTGCCGCCGTTGTTCGCTCAGAGACAGGTACACGTCGACGGCGCGACAATCAACAATCTACCAGTCGACATCATGCGCGACACCCTCGATGGCACGGTGATAGCCGTTGATGTGGGCGCGGACCGCACGTTCGAGACGGATGCCGAAATGACAGAAGTGCCGAGGATCTGGCGTCTGCTCCCCTGGTTGCGCCGTGAGCGGCCCCGAGTGAGCATCCTGCAGATTCTGTTGCGCTCCGGCATGATCAACAGCGCTGCAACCACCATCGCACAGCGCGAGCTCGCCGACCTGGTGCTCAAACCGCCGCTCGAACGTGTCGATTTGCTTGACTGGGGCGCCTTCGACCGCGCGATCGAGCTCGGGTATCGGTATGCGAGTGAGATGCTGGCCAAGCATGGCGCGGCGCTGGCCCCATCGCCGTCACAGAAGACGTTTTAACTCCTCCTGCGCTTCCTGTCGGAGCGATCGAAACCGCTCCACGTAGAGCTCCCACAGGCGTGCTTTGTGGCGCGCCGGCTGTAACGATTCGAGCACTGACTGTTTGCCGAGGGTTGCCTCCAGCTTCACGGGATCGAACCGATCGAGCGCCGCTTCCAAGGCCGAACGCGCGGTGCCCGCACGCTCGGGCGATGGCCGCCCGATGATGGTTTGCGCTCCTTGCGCGGTCATGCCGCGACGGGTAATGACAGTACGCCCGCGCAGGATAGTTGCGCTGGTCTCGTTCTGTTCGAAGGCCGCCCGCAACGTATAACCGCCGACTCGCAGCTCGTCACCCTCGCGCAACATGACTCGCATGCCGGAGCTCAGTGGCCGGCCGTTGTGGAGGATAGGGTTGGCAGCGCTGACATTCTCGATCCAGTAGCCCTCGTCGAGATGGAGAATCTGCGCCTGGACACGCGAGATCATCCGTTCGGGATCGGGGAGGGTGAAGGTCACCGTATCGGAGCGACCCAGGGAGCCGCCGCGCTCGTCGAAGCGGCCGATCAAGGGTTGGCTCATGGGCTGATCGTCGAGCGCGATGCCCTGCAGGACTAGGGTCATGGAGAATCACCGCCACTACACAGCTGTATAGCTAAACTCGTTGTCTCCAGCGAGACAACTGACCAAAGTCACATCCCGCATCGGCGCAGGGGGGTCATCGGCGCAGGTGCTTGACGAGCCGCACGATATGACGTGGCTGCAACGGCTTGTGCAGGATCACGAGGCCGCTCTCGTGTGCCAGCTTCAGCAGCTCGGGTGACGTGTCGCCGGTGATCAGGACCGCTGGTGTGGCATCTCCAGAAATGCCTCGCACCGCCCGGACTGCGGCAATGCCGTTTTCCTGGCCGCGCAGTCGCCAGTCCGACATGATCAGATCGATTCGCTCCGGTGCGGCTCTGGCGACCTCCAGCGCTTCGGCGATGCTGCCGGCGACGAGAACTTCGACATGAAGCGGCCGTAGCAACTCGCGGGTGGCTTCGCGGATGGCACGCTCATCATCGATCAGAACAATCGTGACCGTGCCCGCCTTGCGCGGTGGCAAGGTGTCGGCCTCGCTGGGTGTGGCATCGATAGCGCTGGGCTCGCCCGTGGGAACCAGGATACGAAAAACACTACCGCGACCCACCTTCGAATCCACTTCGAGGGGATGTTCGAGCAGGCTGCAAAGCCGTTGGACGATGGCGAGTCCCATACCTAGACCGCGGCCACGGTCCCGTTCGGGATTGTCGATCTGGTAGAACTCCCGAAAAATCATCTCCTTCTGGTCCGCAGGTATGCCAACTCCGGTATCCCAGACTTCCAACGCCACGCCGTTGTGATGGCGCCGCGCCGCGACCAGAACCCCTCCCTGGCGGGTGTAACGCAGGGCATTCTGCAGCAAATTGGCCAACACGCGTTCCAGCAGGAGCGGGTCACTGCGGACGATCCGGCGGGTCGCCCTGAAACGAAGCGCGAGATTGCGCGCTTCGGCATCGCCGCCGAACTGCTGATACAGCCGCCGGAAGATGTCCCGGATGGGAAAGGTCCGGGGTGCCTTCTCCACCAGCCCTGCATCGAACTTGGAGATGTCCAGCATCGCCCCGAACGAGCTCTCCAAAGCTTCGATGGCGCTCATCATGTTGCGCACCAGGGGCTTTTCCGGGGTGTTGGCCAGATGTTGCTCGAGCGCCGCACAGAACATTCCGAGCGCATGCAGCGGCTGTCGCAAGTCATGCGCGGCCGAGGCGAGAAAGCGGGTTTTTTCCTGGTTCGCGCGCGCCACGACTTCTATCTGGGAGCGTAGTTGTTGCACCAGGTCCTCGTTGCGCAGACTCACTGCCAGAAGCAGTGCCAGTGAATCATTCTGATCGAGAGTCAGGCGCAGCAATACCAGCAGAAAGGCGAGCGCGAGTGCGGCCAGCAGCAGAGGAGTGGTGGAGTCGAGGCCGTTGACGGGCCTGAGTGTCAGCGTTGACAGCACGGGCAGCAGCGCCGGCAGCAGCGAAACGTATACCGCGGGTCGCGAAGCCGCTACCAGGGGCGCCGAGAGCCCCGCCACGGCCAGCAGTATCGCTGTGAACAGCGTGTCCTCTGACGGATTGTTGAATAGAAACCACGCCGGACCCGCTCCCCATACCGCAGATGTGACGAGCATCATTGCGAGCCAGGGACGGACATTGACCGTTAGGAGGCGCGTGCACGCCAGCGTCACGCAGACGCCACACCAGAGCCACGCTGAGCCTGAAGATCCTTGCTGCTGTGCAACGGATGCTACGAAGAACGCCCCAACGATCATTGTCACGACGGCGCGGCGATCATCGGCGAGCGCTGTTCGATGTAGCACGGCCGCAACCCGGGGATTCGCACGAGCGGAGCGAGCTTCAGCGTCGGCGCTCATCGCCAGTCACATCAGATTGCATCAATGGAACAGGCTCATCAGGTGCGAGCGCGACTGGACATCGAGCGCCAGCAGGATGACTGATACATAGTTCTTGACCGTGCCGAGAGACAGCTCGGTCGCCTTGGCGATCTCCTGGTTGCTCAAGCCTTCCAGAATCAACTCCAGGACCTGCAGGTGGCGAGGTCCGAGCTCTGCAACACGATCGTAGTGGGATGTGCCCGCAAGACGCGGAAACCGTTGCGCCAGCGTCGCTGGGGCGGGCGCTTGCAACAGGGCCAGCAAGGCCTCCTTCAGGCGCTCCGGGGTCCAGGACTTGAGCAGATAGCCGACCGCACCCATGGCTTGTGCCTGCCGGATGACGAACTCGTCCTGAGTACCCGTGAGCATCGCAAACGGGATATCCGGGCACTCATCGCGCAGCGTGCGCAAGCCCTGCAGACCCTTCGCGTCGGGAAGATTCAAGTCCAGGAGTACCAGGTCGAAGGGGCCCCGCTCCCGGCAGGCCGTGCGTGCCTCATCGAGCGAGCGGCATGGCGTGATCGCACAGCTGACCTCGCCGAGCGATTCCAACAGCAAGGTGGTGCCGAAGCGGACGAGATCGTGATCGTCGACCAGGAGGATCTTTTTATTGGCATTCATAGGTCACCTGGCAGAATATCGTGGTCTGGTGGCATGCGCACACAGGCAGAAGCGGTTGTGGAGGGTCAGGCGGACAGCACTTTGGGACAGGCCGCGCCGGAATGGCTCGGCAGGTACCCGTTGTTGAGCGTGGTTGGCACGGGCTCGATGGGCATGGTGTACAAGTCGTTGGATCCGCAGACCAGCCGGGCGATTGCGATCAAAACGATCCGTAGCGAGCTGCTGGATGATGACATGGAGAACTACCCGGCGCGCCTGCGCATCGAGGCGCAGGCGGCGGGAGCCCTGACTCACCCCGGGATCGTCCGTGTGTACGAATATGGCGAAGCCAAGGGCTATGCTTACATTGCGATGGAGTACGTGGAAGGGCATAGCCTGCGCGACTGCTTCGAGCGCAAAGTGCGTTTCAACACCGACCAGGCGGTCAACATTCTCGCGCAGCTGCTGAAAGCCCTGCAGTACGCGCACGAGCGCGGCGTGTGGCACCGCGACATCAAGCCGGCCAACATCCTCCTCCTGAGAGACGGAGAGGTCAAAGTCACTGACTTCGGAATCGCCAAAGCACGCCGCGCGCTCGGAACCGGTGACAACGAAGACACGCGAACGCGGCAACTGCAGG
>Ga0105240_10001549_pt1 | contig 39012 bp, 36 predicted proteins | sample KBSC54metaG_FD_80426 | JGI IMG/M metagenome (GOLD analysis project Ga0105240, IMG submission 80426) | Corn rhizosphere microbial communities from Kellogg Biological Station, Michigan, USA - KBS C5-4 metaG | ecosystem: Host-associated > Plants > Roots > Rhizosphere > Soil | place: Michigan, USA... | reverse complement strand
CAGTGCAGTCGGAGCGAAGCGGAGACCGCCCCACCATGAGCCCCCGGCGGATACCGCCTGCCGCGCCCCACGGACTTCTGCACAAGAACGCGAACAACGACCGTCCGCAATGGGCCGAAACCCGACCCACTCGATCGCCTCTTCGCTTCACACCGTGCCCATTGCGCCAACGGAACCGGAGCGACTGTCTTGAGCCTGCTCGGCCATACAAAAGGCCCATACCGGCGCGCACCGCACGAGGCGGCGCTGCCCGTGGTGCCGCGCATCGGCACGCGCGGCACCACGGCGTCGGTTGCAGTCGGCGTGCTGGCGCTGGCCGTGTCGGCGCTGACGCTGCTGCCGCTCGTGCTGACCTTTCTGTCGTCGGTCAAGACCCCGGCGGAGGCATCCGCGGTGCCGCCGCATTACCTGCCGTCGGCGCTGAGCATCGAGAACTACCTGAAGGTCTTCCACTACCAGGCCGGCCTCGGCACCTACCTGTTCAACAGCCTGGCCGTCGCCTTCCTGACGATCGTGCTGTGCCTCGCGCTGGCCATCCCGGCCGGCTACGGGCTCGCGCGCTTCCGCATCCCGGCGCGCGAGTTCATCTTCGTGCTGCTGCTGTCGGGAATGATGGTGCCGTACCAGGCGCTGCTGACGCCGCTGTACCTGATGTTCAGTGCGCTCGGCCTGGCCAACAGCCATCTCGGGCTGGCCATCTTGCACACCGTGATCCAGCTGCCGTTCAGCATCTACCTGATGCGCAGCAGCTTCGCCGCCGTGCCGCGGGAGCTCGAAGAAGCGGCCATCGTCGACGGCTGCGGCAGCTGGCAGGCGCTGCGGCGCATCTTCATTCCGGTCTCGCTGCCGGCCGTCGTCACGCTGGTGCTGTTCGCGTTCATCACCTCGTGGAACGAGTTCATCGCCGCGCTGATCTTCATGGGCAAGGAGACACGCTTCACGGTGCCGATCATGCTGGTCGGCGTGCGCCAGGGCCACTTCGGCGCGGTCGACTGGGGCGCGCTGCAGGCCGGCGTCGTGATCTCGATCCTGCCATGCCTGTTGATCTACCTGCTGCTGCAGCGGCACTTCGTCTCCGGCATGCTGAGCGGGGCCGTCAAGTGAGCGCGGTGCGCGGCCGTGGCATGTTCGTCACGCTGCGCGACGTGGCGAGGCTCGCCGGCGTCAGCATCGGCACCGCGTCGAAGGCGCTGAACCGCGGCGGCAAGCTGAGCGACGAGACGCGCGAGCGCGTGATCGCCTGTGCGGACAAGCTCGGCTTCCGGCCGAACGACCTGGCGCAAAGCCTGCACCGGGGCCAGTCCTTCACCGTCGGCGCGATCTCGAACGACAGCTTCGGCCGCTTCTCGATGCCGATCATGGAAGGGCTCGAAGAGTGCCTCGCCGACCGCTCGATGTCGGTCTTCATGTGCAACGCGACCGACGATCCGGAGCGCGAGGCGCGTCACGTCGAATCGCTGCTCGGCAAGCGCGTCGACGGCATCGTCGTGACGGGCCGCCGCGCCGACCTGCGGCGGCCGCTGGAGCTCCATGCCTCGGGCTTGCCGGTGGTCTATGTCTATTCGCAGACCGACGACCCGGCAGCCTCGTGCCTGCTGCCCGACGATCGCGGCGGCGCGGTGCTCGCCTGCGCGCACCTGGCCGGCCTGGGTCGCCGCCGCATCGCGCATGTCACCGGCCCCGAGCGCTTCGAGGCAGTGCGTCTGCGCCGCGCCGGCTTCCGTGCCGCGCTGGCGAGTGCGGGACTGGTGGCCGATGACAAGCTGACCTTGAGCGGCGACTGGTCGGAGGCCTGGGGGCGGGCGGCGCTGGAGCAACTCTTCAAGCCACGGCGCCGCGCGCCCGATGCGATCTTCTGCGGCAACGATCAGATCGCGCGCGGCGTCATCGACGGCCTGCGCGAGCGCGGCATCACGGTGCCGGCCGACGTCGCCGTGGTCGGCTTCGACAACTGGCAGATCATTGCCGAGGCCTGCCGGCCGCCGCTGACGACGATCGACATGAACCTGAAGCAGCTCGGCCGCGAAGCCGGGCGCCGGCTGATCGAGCTGATCGCCGGCAAGAAGCACGCGGGCGTGCATCGCCTGCCGTGCAGCCTGGTCGTACGCGCCTCCTGCGGGGCGCTGCCACACGGCGGCAACAGCTAGATCCGGCGGGCAGGAGCCTCGCCGCCCGATGAAGACATCCCGAACAGGAGCGACCCGACCATGCGACGACTTTCACCCGTGCCCTTCACCGCCGTGTCCCTCGAAGACGACTTCTGGCGCGAGCGCCTCGACACGGTGTTGACGCGCACCATCCCCAGCCAGTACGAGAAGCTGCGCAGCAGCGGCATTCTCGAATCGCTGACGATCCCGAAGCCGCCGCCGCCGCTGCGCATCCCGCCCGGTGCGCACGGCCTGTCGATGCAGGTGTTCTGGGATTCGGACGTCGGCAAGTGGATCGAGGCCGCGAGCTACGCGCTGGCGCATCGGCGCGATGCGGCGATCGAAGCGCAGATCGACGAGATCACCGAATGGCTGGCGCGCGCGCAGCTGCCGGACGGCTATCTCAACTGCTGGTACATCGGCCGCCACCCCGAGCAGCGCTGGAGCAACCTGCGCGACTGCCACGAGCTGTACTGCGCCGGGCATCTGCTGGAAGGCGCGATCGCCTACCACCAGGCCACCGGGCGCCGGCGCCTGCTCGACATCCTGTGCCGCTACGTCGACCACATCGCGGAGGTGTTCGGCCCCGGCCCGCAGCAGAAGCACGGCTATTGCGGGCACCAGGAGATCGAGCTCGCGCTGGTCAAGCTCTACCACGCGACCGGCGTGCGCAAGTACCTCGACCTCGCCGCCTACTTCATCGACGAACGCGGCAGGCAGCCGCACTACTTCGACGTCGAGGCACGCGAGCGCGGCGACGACCCCGGCTCCTACTGGTTCAAGAACTACGAGTACAGCCAGTCGCACAAGCCGGTGCGCGAGCAGGACAAGGTGGTGGGCCACGCGGTGCGTGCGATGTACATGTACAGCGCGATGGCCGATCTCGCGGCCGTGCTGGACGATGCGGCGCTGAAAAAGGCCTGCGAGGTGCTGTGGCGCGACGTGACTTCCAAGCGCATGTATGTCACCGCCGGCATCGGTCCGTCGGCCTCGAACGAAGGGTTCACGCAGGACTACGACCTGCCGAACGAGACGGCCTATGCGGAGACCTGTGCATCGGTCGCGCTGATCTTCTGGGCCCAGCGCATGCTGCACCTCGAGGGCGACGGCCGCTATGCCGACGTGCTGGAAACGGCGCTCTACAACGGCGCGCTCTCCGGACTGTCCCGCGACGGGACTCACTACTTCTATCAGAATCCGCTCGCGAGCGACGGCTCGCACACGCGCTGGCAATGGCATCCCTGCCCATGCTGCACGATGAACGTCTCGCGCCTGGTGGCTTCGGTCGGCGGCTACTTCTATGCGTCGGGCGACGATGCGGTGGCCGTGCATCTCTATGGCGCCAGCACGGCCTCGTTGACGGTGGCCGGCCGACGCATTCGCATCGTCCAGCACGCGGACTATCCCTGGAGCGGCAAGATCCGCATCGCGGTCGAATCCGAGCGGCCGCTTCGCTTCGCGCTGAAGCTGCGCATTCCCGGCTGGGCCCGCGAGTCCTCGGTGGCCATCAACGGCACGGCGCAGAAGTCGCCGCCCGTGGTGAACGGCTATGTCGAGCTCGACCGAAGCTGGCAGACCGGGGACGTCGTCGACCTCGAGTTGACCATGCCGGTGGAGCGCATTCACGCGCATCCGCTGGTGCAGGCCGATGTCGGCAGGGTCAGCCTGCGGCGCGGCCCGCTGATCTACTGCATCGAGCAGGCCGATCATGCCGAGACGGCCGTCGGCCTGCTGCGCCTGCCGGGCCGGGCCGAGCTTCGCATCGAGGAACGAAAGGATCTGCTGGGCGGCATCGTGACCATCGTGGCCGATGCCGAGGCCGCCGCACCGCACCCGGCCGCCGGCGCCTTGTACACGACAGAGGCTTGTGCGACCCTGCCGGCGCGGCTGATGGGGATTCCCTACTTTCTCTGGAACAACCGGGGCCCGAATCGGATGCAGGTCTGGCTGCCCGTTGCCTAGGCCCGCCGACGGGCGCCGCGCTGCTGCGGTGGCCCGCCGCCTCGCTGCCGATGGCTCTTTCGGTCGATTGCCGCGCGGCAGTCGTTTGCGGACACTGGCGGCCTTCCATACCGAAGAGGAGCCCCACGATGAACCGCCACGTCCTTCGCGATTACCTGGTTGGCGCCGCATCGCTGCTGTTCACGCTGGTGATCAGCTGCGCGACGCCGGCAGCCGAAGCGGCGACCGCACGCTACGATTTCCAGTTGCAGGCCAGCGCGCTCGGCGCCGGCGGCGCGTTCGGCATCGGCGCGCTGCCCGCCGGGCCGCTGCAAGGCCACCTCGCCTTCAGCTATGACGGCACACCCGACATGCTGGCCCTGATCGACGTCAGCGATTTCAGCCTGTCCGTCGGCGACGTCACGTTCGACACGGCCGGCCTCGTCATCACGCTCGCCGATTTCCGCCCCGGCATCGCCGGCGGCCCGCTCGCATCGGCGACGCTGCTCGCCCTGTCCGACACGCGCTTCGTGCAGATCGACACCGACGCCGGCTGGGCCGCCGGCTCGGTGTTCGCGAGCGATTGCCTGCCGGGCGGCAGTGCGCTGGGCGCGGGTTGCATCGGCGGCGGCATCGGTGACATCCATTTCGCGAGCCCGGTGCCGGAGCCGAGCGCGGCGCTGATGGCCGGCATCGGCGTGATCGCGCTGGGTCTGCATCGACTGCGCCTGCGGCGCGGGACAGGCGGAAACCCTTGGCCTCGACGCATCGGATCGATGTGTTAGCTTCCACGAGGCGCCAACACATCCGCCTTTCATGAAGACTTTCGCCATCGCGCTCCTTTCGATCCCGTGCCTGTCGCTCGCGCAGGCTGCTTCTACCGCCGAGCCCTCGGCGCGAGACCTGCATGCAGCCGAGTGCGTGGCGGCGCTCGAGGTCAATACCCAGGATCTTGCAAGCCAGGTCAAATCGGGCGACGAAGCGTCGCGTTCGGTGCTGCTGGACAGGCTCGTCTCGGGCGCGGCTTTTGTCGGCGACGTCTACCTGCACGGCAACAGCGATGAAAAGCAGGCGCGCGAGCTGGCCAACCAGGCGCTCGAGGCGCAGAAGAGCTTGCCGGCGCCGGAATTGGCCGCGCGCCAGGCCACTTGTGCCAACGAAGGCGCAAAGCTCTTCGCCGACGGCAATCCCTTGCAGCAAAGCATCGTGAAGCGGATGGCAAAGAGACGCATGGACAAGCTGCTCGGCGCCTGATCGCTTCAGCGATTCCGAAACGGCCGCCCGCTGCGCCGCGTCAACGCGCAGGGGAGCGGCCTTCGGCGTCGGCGGGGCCTGCGATCGGCGCGTCTTCGCGCAGCAGCTTGCGCCGCGCCAGGTCGCTCCACAGCGCGGCCGGGATGGGGCGCTTCATCGCTTCGACGTTGCCGCGCACCTCGGCTGGCGTGATCGCGCCGGGAATGACGTTGACGACGGCCGGATGCATCAGCGGGAACTGCAGCGCGGCATCGCGCAAGGCCACGCCATGCGCGTTGCACACCGCCTCGATCGCGCCGACCCGCTGCAGGATCTCGGCCGATGCCGGCTCGTAGTTGAAGTAGGCGCCGGGCTTCGGGCCGGTCGCGAGGATGCCCGAATTGAACGGCCCGCCGATGATCACGCCCATGCCCTTCTTCTCGCAGAGCGGCAGGAAGGAATCGAGCGATTCCTGCTCGAGCAGGGTGTAGCGGCCGGCGAGCAGGAAGAGATCGACATCGGTATGGCGCGCAACCGTCTCGGAGACTTGCCACTCGTTGACGCCGAGGCCGATCGCGCTCACCACGCCCTGGCTGCGCAAGTCGGAGAGCGCGCGCACGCCGCCATCGAGGAACTCGCGCGTGCGCTGCGCCGAGGCTTGCGCGCTGCCGTGCGTGAAGATGTCGATGTCGTGGCAGAGCACGATGTCGATGCGGTCGAGCCCGAGGCGCTCGAACGACATCTCGAAGGAGCGCATCACGCCGTCGTAGGAATAGTCGTAGACGACCTGGCGCGCCGGCACGTCGAAGAACTTGCCGATGCCTTCGCGTGCCTCCGATGTGCTGCGCTTCAGTACGCGGCCGACCTTGGTGGACAGGAGGTAGTCGTCGCGCGGCATCTCGCGCAGGAAGGCGCCGATGCGCGTTTCCGCGATGCCGAGGCCGTAGAGCGGGGCGGTATCGAAGTAGCGGATCTGCTGGGCCCAGGCCTCCTGCAAGGTCTGCAGCGCCTGCTCGTTGCTGATCGCGCGATAGAGGTTGCCGAGCGGCGCGCTGCCGAAGCCGATGGCGGTGAAGTCGAGCGTGCGGCCGGACCGGCTGGTGAAGGGCCGGCGGGCGAGGGGAGTCGAAGGAGTGGAGGTCACGAGGAGGATTTCTGTGGGTGTTGTTCGTGCGGAGCAGATCGGAAAGACTGTATGGCTACTGTCGGCATGCGTCAATTCGAAACCGGGCCGCGTTCGCCCGCGCGCAGCGAGGCAGATCGTCATGCATCGATCGGCTTTTGCAGATCGACAGACGGATTGCTTCGTTCAAATCGGCGATTCCGCGCACGAGACTGGGCGGCTTGATACCACGAGCCATGTCCATCATCGTCCCTCTGACCTCCGCCGCCGATCCGCCAGCCCATCCGGCCCGAGCCGCGTCAGGCGGCATCGACGAGATCGCCGAAAGCCTCGCGCTTCAACTCGCGGCGACGGCGGTGCAGCGCGACCGGGCCGGCGGCCACGCCGCCGCCGAACGCGAGCTGATCCGCAGCAGCGGCCTGCTCGCGCTGACGGTCCCGGCCGAATTCGGCGGGCTCGGCGGCGACTGGGCGGGCTTTTATCGAGTGGTGCGCCGCCTCGCGCAGGCCGACAGCGCGCTGGCCCACGTCTTCGCGTTCCACCATCTGCAGCTGGCGACGGTGCGGCTCTTCGGCAATGCGACCCAGCAATCGCAGCTGCTGCGCGAAACGATCGAGCGGCGCGCATTCTGGGGCAATGCGCTGAACCCGACGGACACACGCGCCTTCGCGACCGAAGCGGAAGGCGGCTGGCATGTCGAGGGGCTGAAGAGCTTCTGCTCCGGCTCGGTCGGCTCGGACTATCTGTGCCTTTCGGCCTGGCACCACGGCACGCAGAGCGCACTGGTCGCCGCGGTGCCGACGCTGCGCCGCGGCATCGCCGTGGCCGCCGACTGGGATGCCTTCGGCCAGCGCCAGACCGACAGCGGCACCGTCAGCTTCGACAAGGTCTTCATCGCGCATGACGAGGTGCTGCAAGCGCCCGGCACCGCGCCCACGCCGCGGGGCAGCCTGCGGCCGCTGGTGTCGCAGCTGATACTGGCGAACCTCTACATCGGCATCGCCCAGGGCGCCTTCGATGAAGCGCGCCGCTACACGCGTGAGCACACGCGGCCCTGGTCTTCGTCCGGCGTCGATCGTGCGACGAACGATCCCTTCGTGCAGCACCGCTATGCCGAGCTGTGGCTCTTGATCCGCCCGGCCGCGGCCTTGGCCGACGAAGCGGCGCAGCGGCTGGATGCCGCCTTCAAACGAGGCGCTTCGCTGACTGCCGAGGATCGTGGCGCGGTCGCGATCGCGGTGGCCGAAGCCAAGGTGCTGGCGCATCGCGCGAGTGTCGAAGTCAGCTCGCAGCTGTTCGAGCTGACGGGCGCCCGCTCGACCTCGGAGCGCCACGGCCTCGACCGTTTCTGGCGCAATGCCCGGGTGCATACCTTGCACGACCCGGTCGACTACAAGCTGCGCGATCTCGGCCGCTATCTGCTGGACGGGCGCGTGCCCGAGCCCACCCCTTATTCATGACCTGGCCGATGAACAAGATCCAGAACATCCACCCGCTGATCCGGCTCGAAGGATTGAGCAAGTCGTTTGCATTGCCGGACGGGACGCGCTTCGACGCCGTCAAGAATGTGTCGCTGCAGATCCGCGAGGGCGAGATCGTCGGCCTGATCGGCAAGAGCGGCGCCGGCAAGTCGACGCTGCTGCGGCTGATCAACCTGCTGGAGCGGCCCGATGCCGGCCATGTGCACCTCGGCGAACAAGAGCTGACCCGGCTCGGCAAGACCGAGCTGCGCGCCGCGCGGCAAGGCCTCGGCATGATCTTCCAGCAGTTCAACCTGCTGCAGAACGCGAGCGTGTTCGACAACGTGGCCTTCCCGCTGAAGATCCACGGCCGGCGCAGCAAGGCGGAGATCGCGGCCCGCGTGCATGCATGCCTGGGCATCGTCGGGCTGAGCGACAAGACGCACAGCTATCCGGCGCAGCTCTCGGGCGGGCAGAAGCAGCGCGTCGCGATCGCGCGGGCGCTGGCGCCCGAGCCGCGCGTGCTGCTGTGCGACGAGCCAACTTCGGCGCTCGATGCCGAGACCACGCGCTCGGTGCTCGATACCCTGCGCGATGTCAACCTGCGCTTCGGCGTCACGATCGTCATCGTCACGCATGAGCTGAGCGTGGTCTGGCGCCTGTGCCGCCAGGTCGCGGTGATCGAGGACGGGCGCCTGGCCGAACAGTTCGCGATCGACGGCAGCCTCTCCGACGGCAGCGCGCTGCGCCGCACCGCGCTCGGCCGCGAGCTGGCGCGCATCGCCGCCTCGCCGGCGGAAGCGCAGGCGCTCGAACGGCTGGAGGCGGCCGTCGCATGATCTCCGCCAACATCACTGCGATTCTTCCGGAGCTGTGGACGGCCATCGGCCAGACCGCCCTGATGCTCGCGATCGGGCTCGGCGCCGCGGTGCTGGTCGGCGGGCCGCTCGGTGTCCTGCTGTTCCTGCTCAGCCCCGGCCAGTCGCTCGCCAACCGGCCGGTCTTCCAGGTGCTGAACTGGCTCGTCAACACCGTGCGCTCGTTCCCCTTCATCATCCTGCTGGTCGCGCTGGTGCCGTTCACGCGCTCGATCGCCGGCACCTCGATCGGCCCGGTCGCCGCGGCCGTGCCCTTGTCGTTCGCTGCGATACCGTACCTCGCGCGGCTGGTCGAACAATGCTTGCGCGAGGTGCCGCGCGGCGTGATCGAAGCGGCGCATGCGATGGGCGCGAGCGAGCTGCAGATCGTCCGGCGCGTGCTGATCACCGAAGCGCGCTCCGGCCTGGTGCTCGCGCTCACGGTGCTCGCGATCAGCTTCCTTTCCTACTCGGCGGTAGCAGGCGTGGTCGGCGGCGGCGGCATCGGCGACCTGGCGATCCGCTACGGCTACTACCGCTTCCAGACCGACGTGATGGTGCTCACCGTCGCGATCCTGATCGTGCTGGTGCAAGGCATTCAATTCACCGGCAACCGCATTGCGCGGCGGCTGGACAAACGCTGATTCATCTTCGGGGAGACTATCCATGAACTTCGCCCGCCGCAGCCTGTTCGGCGCTGCCCTCTTCGTCGGCATCGTCGCGACGGCTGCCATCACCATGCCGGTCCGGGCCCAGCCCGCGACCAAGGCCGAGATCGTGTTCGGCGCGACCGCCGGCCCGTACTCGGACCAGATCAAGCTCGGCATCAAGCCGCTGCTCGAAAAGAAGGGCTACAAGGTCAAGGTGGTCGAGTTCAACGACTACATCCAGCCCAACTTCGCGCTGGCGCAAGGCTCGCTCGATGCCAATGCATTCCAGCACGTCGTCTATCTGACCAAGTTCGCGACCGAGAACAAGCTGGCGCTCTCCGAACTGCTGAAGGTACCGACCGCGCCGATCGCGGTCTACAGCAAGAAGCACAAGTCGCTCGATGAAGTGAAGGACGGCGCCACCGTCGCGCTGCCGAACGACCCGACGAATGCGGCGCGCGCGCTGGTCGTGCTGGAGCAGATCGGCTGGCTGAAGCTGCGTGAAGGCTACGACCCGATCCGCGCTTCCGAGAGGGACGTCGCCACCTACGTGAAGAAGATCAGGCTGATCCCGCTCGAAGCCGCGCAGCTGCCGCGCTCGCTTGACGACACCGATTATTCCTTCGTCAACGGCAACTTTGCGTTGGCGTCGGGGCTGAAGCTGACCGAAGCCTTGGCGCTCGAGAAGACCGGCCCGACCTACCAGAACCTGGTCGCGGTGCGCACCGAAGACAAGGACAAGCCCTGGGTCAAGGACATCGCCGAGGCCTACAAGTCGCGCGAGTTCCTCGCGGTCACCGAGAAGCAGTTCGCCGGCTTCGTGAAGACCGACTATCAGCTGTCCCTTTCCGCGAAATGAAGCCGACAGGACGACGAGCCGGGACCGAGCGCCGGGCCGCCCCTAGCCGGGCCCGGGCCCCCTCGGGGGGCGGCGCGTAGCGCCGGGGGCAGACATGATCCGCTTCAACGCGTTCCAGATGAACACGGTCGGGCACATGTCGCCCGGCTTGTGGACCCATCCGCGCGACCAGTCCCATCGCTACACCGACCCGGCGCACTGGATCGAACTCGCGCAGCTGCTGGAACGCGGGCGCTTCGACAGCGTCTTCCTGGCCGACGTGCTCGGTGTCTACGACGTCTACGAAGGCTCGGCCGACGCGGCGCTGCACCATGCGGTGCAGGTGCCGCTGAACGATCCTCTGGCCCTGGTGCCCCTGATGGCGCAGGCGACCGAACATCTCGGCTTCGGCGTGACCTGCGCGCTGAGCTACGAACATCCCTACCCGTTCGCGCGCCGCATCAGCACGCTCGATCACCTGACAAACGGCCGCATCGGCTGGAACATCGTCACCGGCTATCTCGACAGCGCGGCGCGCAACCTCGGCTCGCCGCAGCAACTCGGCCATGACGATCGCTACGACGTGGCCGACGAGTATCTGGAAGTCGTCTACAAGCTGTGGGAGCACAGCTGGGAAGAGGGCGCGGTGCGGCGTGACAAGTCCAGCGGCGTGTTCGCCGATCCGGCCCGGGTGCATCCGATCCGCCATCGCGGCACGCACTACGTGGTGCCCGGCATCCACCTCTGCGAGCCTTCGCCGCAGCGCACGCCGGTGCTGTTCCAGGCCGGCACCTCGCCGCGCGGCAAGGCCTTCGCGGCCCGGCATGCGGAGTGCGTGTTCATCAGCGGGCCGAGCCAGGCGGTGGTGAAGAAAAGCGTCGACGGCCTGCGCGGCGCCTTGCAGGCCGAAGGCCGCCCGGCCGGTGACCTGCTGATCTACGCCCAGGCCTTGATCATCACCGGTGCAAGCGAGGCCGAGGCGCGGGCCAAGCTCGCCGACTGCACGGCCTACGTCGATCTCGAAGCCGCGCTCGCCTTGTTCTCCGGCTGGACCGGCGTGGACTTCAGCCGCTACTCGCCCGACGCGACGATCGAGTACCTCGACACCGACGCCGGACGCAGTGCGCTCGCCTCGTTCAGCCAGGGCGACCCGGGCCGCCGCTGGACGGTGCGCGAAGCAGCCGAGTTCATCGGCCTCGGCGGGCGCGGGCCGGTGATCGTCGGCGATGCGCGCCAGGTCGCGGACCAGCTGGAGCAATGGGTCGACGAGACTGGCATCGACGGCTTCAACCTGACTTTTGCGCTGGCCCACGAATCGATGCGCGACGTGGTCGAGCACATCGTGCCCGAGCTGCAGCGCCGCGGCCGCTACCGGCGCGAGTACGGCAGCGGCAGCTTGCGCCACAAGCTGTTCGGCCGCGGCGACCGCCTCCCGCCGCGCCACGCCGCGCGCCGCATCAGCCTTCAACCCGACCCGATGCCGGCCAGCGAGACCGCGTGACCGAAGGAAACCTCATGCAACGCCGAACCCTGCTCCAACTGACCGCCGGCGCCGGACTCACGGCCGCGGCGCCCGCGCTGCTGCGTGCCGCCGAGCCGCTGAAGGAACTGCGCCTCGACTACGCCTACTACTCGCCCTCCAGCCTGGTGCTGCGCCGCTTCGGCTGGCTCGAGGAAGACTACCGGCGCGACGGCATCCCGGTGCGCTGGGTGCTCAGCGCCGGCAGCAATCGCGCGCTCGAATACCTGAACGCCGGCAGCATCGACATCGGCTCCAGCGCCGGGCTCGCGGCGCTGCTCGCCAAGGCCAACGGCAACCCGATCAAGGCGCCCTACATCTTCTCGCGGCCCGAATGGACGGCGCTCGTCGTTGCGAAGGATTCGCCGATCAAGTCGCTGACCGACCTGAAGGGCAGGAAGGTCGCCGCGACCAAGGGCACCGATCCGTACCTCTTCCTGCTGCGCGCGCTGCACACCGTGGGGCTGAAGCGCAGCGACATCGAACACGTCTCGCTGCAGCATGCCGATGGCCGCGCGGCGCTGGAGCAGGGCCGTGTCGATGCCTGGGCCGGGCTCGATCCGCTGATGGCGGCGAGCGAACTCGATGCAGGCTCGAAGCTGATCTATCGCAACGTCGGCTTCAACACCTATGGCTTTCTCAACGTGCGCGAGGAGTTCCTCGCGCAGCAGCCGCAGCACGTGAGACGCGTGATTGCCGGCTACGAACGCGCGCGCCAGTGGATCCGCGCGAACACCACCGAGGCGGCGAAGATCCTTGCCGAAGAGGCCAAGGTCAGCCTGCAGGTCGCGCTGCTGCAGCTGAAGCTGCGCACCGACCTGAGCCATCCTCAGCCGGGGACCGAGCATCTTGACGCTTTGCGCGCCGCGGCGCCGATCCTGCTCGACGAGCAGCTGGTCAAGCCGGGCACGAACCTGAACCAGGTGATCGGCCAGCTGGTCGATGCCCGTTTCGCCAACGGCCTGATCCAAGGCGTTTGACCGGGGCAGGGCCGATGTCCGCCGATCCGCGGAGCCTGCACGATCTGGCGCCGGTGATGCACGCGCCGGCCGCGGCGGCTCGCCGCGAGGCCAGGCCGCGGCGCGAGCGGCCGCGCTTCTCGCCGATCGGCTTGTTGCTGCCGGCGGCGCTGCTGCTGTCGATCGAGATCGCGGTGAGGCTCGGCTGGATCGAATCGCATCTGCTGCCGGCACCGAGCGAGGTGCTGCAGACGCTGATCGCTTTCGGCTGGTCGGGCCTGCTGGCACATGCAGGCGCGAGCGCCTTGCGTGTGGCCATCGGCTTCGGTCTCGGCGCAGCCTCGGCGCTCGCGATCGGCTCCGCGGTCGGGCTCTCGCGCCGCACCGAGGCGATCGTCGATCCGAGCATCCAGGGGCTGCGTGCGATCCCTTCGCTGGCCTGGGTGCCGGTGCTGCTGCTGTGGCTCGGCATCGACGAGGCGCCGAAGCTGGTGCTGATCGCGATCGGCGCGTTCTTTCCGGTCTACATGGGCGTGGCCTCGGGCTTCAGGGATGTGGACCGCAAGCTGGTCGAGGTCGGCCGTGTCTATCGCTTCGGCCGTCTGACGATGCTGCGCCGCGTGCTGCTGCCGGCCGCCTTGCCGGCCATCCTGACCGGCCTGCGCAATGGCCTCGGCCTCGCGTGGATGTTCATGGTCGCGGCCGAGCTGATCGCGGCGAGCCGGGGCCTGGGCTATCTGCTGACCGACGGCCGCGAGACGGGCAGGGCGGACATCGTCTTCGCCGCGATCCTGCTGCTGGCGGGGCTCGGCAAGGCGAGCGACAGCGCGATGCGTGCGCTGGAGCGGCGCCTGCTGCACTGGCGCGACAGCCACGACAAGCAGCGCTGAGGACGCGAAGAGCCCCTACGCCAACCCGCCCGCGGTCCGCGCCTCGGACAACCAGCGGACGGAAAATCGTCGTCGTTCCCATTGCAGGAACGGTGTTCCTATGCGTATGATCTATCCTAGATTCTGCATACACGCCCTTGCCATCCACAGGAACGGAGCCGTCGCTCCGGCACGCCCATGCATGACTTGCCCACCGATTGGAGCGCCCTTTGTGCGCTGGTCTTCCTGCTCGGCATGCGCCACGGCTTCGATGCCGATCACCTGGCCGCGATCGATGGGCTGACGCGGCTGAGCTCGCGCCGGCAACTGCCGTTCGCGCGCTACTGCGGCGCGTTGTTCTCGCTCGGCCACGGCATCGTGGTGATGGCGATCGCGCTGGCGGTTGGGCTGTTCAGCGAACACTGGGCGCCGCCGCAATGGCTGGATGCGGTCGGCGCCTGGGTCTCGATCGGCTTCCTGCTCGTCATCGGCATCACCAACCTGCGCGCCGCGCTCGAAGCCGAGCCGGGCAGCGTGGTGGCACTGGTCGGCGTCAAGGGGCGCTTCCTCGGCCGCCTGATGCAGGCACGGAGCCCGATCGGCGTGGCCGGCGTCGGCCTGCTGTTCGCGCTGTCCTTCGATACGGTCAGCCAATCGGCCTTGTTCGCGGTCACCGCGTCGCAATTCGGCGGCGTTGCGCGCGCGCTGGTGCTGGGGCTGCTCTTCGTGCTCGGGATGATGGCTTCCGACGGCTTGAACGGCTGGTGGATCTCGCGCCTGATCAGCCGGGCCGACCGCACCGCGGCGATCGCGTCGCGCGTGATGAGCGTGGCCGTCTCGAGTGTCAGCCTGATCGTCGCGGCCCTCGGCATCGGCAAGATGCTGTCGCCGTCGCTGGAAGGCTGGAGCGACGGCAAGGAGTTGATGTTCGGGCTGCTCGTGGTCGCGGTGATCGCGCTGAGCTACCTGGCCGCCTGCTGGATGGCGCGGCTCGCTGCGCCGGCGCCGGCGCTGCAGCACGCGGAGCTTCGCCAGTCGGATGCACGCGTCCCGGCCAATTGAAGCGGCGTCGCGACTACAGCTCCTGCTCCGAAATGAACGGACTGAGAAGCAGACTTCGCAGCTTCAGCAGGAACGACGTGTCGGGCTCGTCGTGCAGGATCACGTCGCCTGAGTCTTCCGTCGTCACCCATTCAAGGCTTTGACCGTCAGCACCGAATTGCAGTCTGTAGGCGTTTCGTCGCAGCGTCTCGTCGATAACGTGCAGCACCTCACCGCCAAGCTCGGAACTCCTGACGATGATGCCGAGCTCCGTGTTGATGCTGTCCGAACGCGGGTCCAGGTTCATCGAGCCGATGAACACGATGGAGCGATCGATGACTGCCGTCTTGGCATGCAGTCTTCCTAACGAGGCCCCCGGGGCCGAGACGTCCAATCGCTTGTCGTGCACCACGCGGCTCGCGCTCAGTTCGTAGAGAGCGACTCCGACGCCCAGCAGTTGCGACCGGTACGGCGCGTAGCCGGCGTGCACGCTGGGCTCGTCGTTGGAGGCGAGCGAATTGGTGACGATCGTGACCTTGACGTCGCGGGCCCGCAGGTTGGTGAAAGCCTGCACCCCCATGCTGCCCGGAACGAAGTACGGGGAGGAAAGCGCGACCTCGCTGCGCGCGGCCTTCACCAGGTCGAAGACGTTCATCGTGACGCTCATGCTGCTTGCCTCCTCCCGGGTCGAGGCCATCACCTTTCCAGGCGCGTCGGCAAACGCAGTGGCCATGCCCTGCAGCAGTTCCAGCCGACCGCCCGCGAGCTCATCGGCGATCGATCCGTATCCCAGGACGTCGCGTGGCGGCATCCTGACCTCCATCATCTGCTCTCCTTCGTCGACGAGCCTGTCGAAGCTCTCCTGGAGCTGCCGGGAAGTCAGGTCGGTGGAGACGATGTCTGCGATCGGGTAGGCCTGCGGGCTGTTCCAGTAGGTGTCGAAGATTCTTTCGAGCTTGGTGACGACCCCGCCGACGATGAACGCATCCATGTCGACGAAATTCGCGCTCATGCTGCGTATGAAGTACTCATCGGCGATGTTGCGACCGCCGGCCACGGCCATCGCGCCGTCGGCAATGAAGAGCTTGTTGTGCATCCGATGATTGACGCGGCGGAAGTCGAAGAGCGAGGCCGCGAATTTCGACACCAGCCCTCCGCGCCCGCAGCAGAAAGGATTGAATAGGCGGACTTCGACGTTCGGAAATGCGGCAAGGCCGATGAACATGGGATCGGCGCCGGAGGTGTAGAGATCGTCGACCAGGAGCCTCACATGCACGCCGCGCTTCGCCGCGTCGCGCACGTTGCGCAGCAGCATGCGTCCCGTGAGATCGTTCGCGATGAGGTAGTACTGGATGTCGAGCGAAGATTCGGCCCGACGCGTCAACTGTATCCGCGCGTCGAACGAATAGGCTGCGTGAGGCATCAGGCGGAAGCCGGACAGTTCTGGCGCGGCGATGGACTCCGCGGCCATCCTTGCGAGCGGGCTGTCGCGCGGTGGTTCCGCGGCGGTCGATACAGGGGCATCGCTGCGTGGCGGCAATGCGCCGCAACCGGACAACAGCATCGCCAGCAGCACCGCCCTGGCGCCGACGCGGGCCCAAAGGCTGGCGCGAAGAGGGATCCCAAGGTTCACTCTGCCCCCAAGCCTGACCTCGAAAGTGACCCCCATGGGCCCACCGCGTAGTCGCTGATCATGTGGGTCGACACCGGGCGTCCCAGCCCCGAATCAGGCGGATTGCGCATGGGTCCGGCCGGATGCGCCTCAGGCACGATCGACGTCCACGACCGCCTGGGCGAACGCCTGCGGCGCCTCCTGGGGCAGGTTGTGCCCGATGCCGCCTTCGGCCAGCCGGTGTTCGTAGCGGCCGGTGAAGCGCTTCGCGTACGCACTCGGATCCGGATGCGGCGCCCCGTTGGCATCGCCCTCCATGGTGATCGTGGGTATGCCGATGCTGGGCGCCTGGGCGAGCTTCTTCTCGAGGTCGTCGTACTTGGGCTCACCTTCGACCAGGCCCAGGCGCCAGCGGTAGTTGTGGATCGAGATGGCGACGTGATCCGGATTGTCGAAGGCGGCCGCGCTGCGCTCGTAGGTCGCATCGTCGAATTGCCACTTCGGTGAAGCGAGCCGCCAGATCAGCTTGTTGAATTCTTTCCGGTACTTCTCGTAGCCGGCCCGCCCACGCTCGGTGGCGAAGTAGAACTGGTACCACCATTGCAATTCCGCCTCGGGCGGCAACGGCATGCGGTTGGCCTCCTGGCTGCCGATCAGATAGCCGCTGACCGAGACCAGGCCCCGGAACCGCTGCGGCCACATGGCGGCCAGGATGCAGGCCGTGCGCGCGCCCCAGTCGAACGCACCGAGCACGGCGTTTTCGATGCGCAGCGTGTCCATCAGGGCGATCGCGTCGAGGGAGAAGACCGACTGCTGGCCGTTGCGGGGTGCGTCGGCGGACAGGAAGCGCGTCGTCCCGTAGCCGCGCAGGAAGGGCACGATCACGCGGTAGCCCTTGGCCGCGAGGAGCGGTGCCACGTCCACGAAGCTGTAAATGTCGTAGGGCCAGCCGTGCAGGAGCAGTGCCGCGGGGCCCTGCGCGGGGCCTGCCTCAGCGTAGCCAACGGACAGGACGCCTGCATCGATTTGCTTGAGCGGTCCGAACGAGGTGTGCGTCCCCGCCTTCACCGCGGGCACTGCGCCCGGCTCGGCCTGGGCCGCCCGGGCCGATGCGGCGTCGAGCAGGCCGACGCCGGCGCCCGCCAAGGCCATGGCCGCACCGCTGAAGAATCGACGGCGTTCCGGCAAGGTCATCTCTTTTCGATCTTGCGAGTTCATGGTGATCTCCTTGGCTGTCCTCGAGGGACATCCAGCGTGGGGACCCGAATACTTTGCGCGCATCCTCGATCACTTGCAACAATGCTCCATGCTCCTGCGCCTGCGGCGTCAAGCCTCCAATGCCCCCTCCGGCCGTTCATTCGCGGCGCTATCCGCGTCGGTGTTCCGGGACAGGCTTTCCCACGCGTCCAGATCGGCCTGAAGACGGCTGATCTTCCCGCGCACGCTGGCCACGGCATCCGATCCGGCCGCGAAGCGCAACGGAGGATTTTCATGGCCCGCGATCGACACGATCGCCCGGGCCAGCTTCATCGGGTCTCCGGCCTGCTTGTGGTTGTGATCGCGATAGGCGCGCCTCAGTTGCGCGGAGACTTCCGCATAGTCTTCGAGAGCGCGCGAGCTGTAGTGAGCCGATTTCTCGTCCAGGAAGTCGGTGCGGAAGAACCCGGGCTCCACGATGGAGACTCGGATGCCCAAGCGCGCCACCTCTTCCGCCAAAGCTTCCGAGAAGCCTTCGACAGCGAACTTTGCACCACAGTAGAGACTCCCCGACTGGCCGCCGACAATGCCGCCGAGCGACGAGACGTTGATGATTCGGCCGGACCGGCGCCGCCGCATGACCGGCAGAACCGCGCGAGTGACGTTCATGACACCGAACAGGTTCGTGTCGTACTGAGCCCGCGCATCAGCGTCATTGGTCTCCTCGAAAATGGCCAGGGCGCCGTATCCGGCGTTGTTGACCAGCACGTCGATCCGGCCGAAGCGGCCCACCGCAGCCTCGACGGCCGCCCGGGCCTGGTCTTCGCGCCTCACGTCAAGAGCGAGCGACAGGACGCGGTCGTTGTCGGGACCAAACGCCTGCGTGACAGCTTCGCGCCGGCGGCCCGTCACGACGACGGTGTCGCCCGCGGCGAGCGCTGCACGACCGATCTGGGTGCCGAGGCCACGCGTCGCACCGGTGATAAACCAAACTTTACTCACAAAGGATCTCCTTGATTGGGAGCTCCATTGGAGCGCCGCGGCCATCGTCAGTGGTAGCTGGATGCTGCCAGTCTCTTGTACGATCCTATCAATCTGAGAGACCACTCATCCTTGCGCGCACGGGGAGAATCACGGTGGATCGGTTGCATGAAATTCGCACGGTTGTGGAGAAGCATGGTCGAGAAGGTGCGACAGACACGCCCGTCGCCGGATTGACCCTCTTCATCGAGACCGATCCCGGGCTGGCGACCTACGTGATCTACCAGCCTGTCCTGGCCCTGATCGTCGGGGGAGAGAAGCGGACGGTACTCGGGGGGCGGGTGTTCGACGTCTCTGCCGGCGACTGCGTCGCCGTGTCGCTGGATCTTCCTGCCAGCGGACAGGTGACGACGGCGCCTTACGTCGCCGTCACGCTGGCGCTGGACCTGAATGTGCTCGCAAGCCTGATCGTGGAACACATGGCGCCTGCCTCGGGCGATGCCGTACTCGGCGTCAACCGTGCGGGCCCCGATCTCCTCGATGCAATGCTTCGGCTCGTCAGGCTGCTGGACCGTCCGGAGGACATCGCGGTCCTCGCGCCATCGCTTCGGACGGAGGTCTTCTGGCGACTGCTGCAGAGCCCAGGCAACGCCATGGTCCGCCAGATTGTCCTGGCCGACAGCCAGCTTTCGCGAGTCAGTCGCGCTGTCACCTGGCTGCGGATCAACTTCGCGGCCCCCGTGCGGATCGAACAGCTCGCGGCGCTGGCCGGCATGAGCCCTGCGTCCTTCCATCGCCACTTCAAGGCGGCAACGGCCATGAGTCCCCTTGAATATCAGAAGCAGATCCGGCTGCAAACGGCTCGTGCCCGGCTCCTGGCGCAGCCGGGCGACGTGGCCGGCGTCGGCTTCAGCGTGGGCTATGAAAGTCCGAGCCAGTTCAGCCGTGAATACGCGCGCCTGTTTGGCGCACCGCCGGGCCGTGACGCAATGCGTCTGCGCACGAGGCCGCACTCCAGCCCCGTGGGCGCCCGGGCGAACATTAAGAACCTTTAAGCCTCCCTGCGTGCCACGATCAAGGACTTCCAAGGCGTCTCCGCCGAGACTGGATTCGAGCCTCCAGTCACTTCCCTCACTCAGGAGATTCTCATGAACGCCAGCGCTCGGACCTTCTTGCTTCGATTGTGCATCGCGATTGCGGCTTCGACCGTCAACCTTGGCGGCGTCGCATTGCTGTTCGGCTGGCAGGAACCGCTCAGGGCAGAGCCCCTCGCCGCGACAACGGCCAGCACCGTCGTTGTGCCATGCCCTTCTCCGACGACTGTGCAGCGCCGCATTCTCGATGCGGCGTCCAAGGGCGCAGGAGCCCTGCGCAGTTTCATCTGGATCACGCGAGGCATTTACCAACTTGACTTCGTCGAGACCGTGCAATGGGTCGACTCCTATCGAGCCCGGAGGCTCGCTTGTCGTCAGCCGGTTGCCACGCATCCCCTTAGGGTCGACAATTCGCAATCGACACCAGGTTCGGCTTCAGATGGGGTTCAAGAGGGCGGCTGTGCTTGTGCATGGTGATCGGGACGAGATTCGTCTGGGCGACCGGTTCGTCATCGATCCTCGCCGCGGGCATCTGCTCAGCGGTGATGAGCGCGTGGCCATCGGTGCGCGGGCGTTTGAGCTCCTGTGCGCACTGGCGGAGCGCGCGGGCGAACTGATCAGCAAGCAATCGCTGATCGACCGCGTCTGGCCCGACGTGATCGTCGAAGAGAACAACCTGCAGGTACAGGTCTGGTCCCTGCGGAAGGTGCTCGGCACGGGCGCCATCGCCACGGTGCCCGGACGAGGGTATCGCCTTTGCATGTCGGTCGCCGGATCCACCCAAAGCCCCGCCGGAACGGCACTGTCGGAGCCTGGTGTTGCTGGTGGTGCCACTCACCAGTCGACGCAGCTCGTTGGGCGCCGCCACGATGTGGCGGAGGTCGCGAACCTCTTGCAGTCGCATCGCTTGGTGACGCTTGTCGGCGCAGGCGGTGTGGGCAAGACCAGCGTGGCCCGCGCACTCGCGCGAAGGTGGGCCTCCGATAGCGATGAAGGCGTCGCATGGATCGATCTGGCACCGCTGTCCGATGGGGCGCTTGTCGTGACCACACTGGCGGCGGCCCTGCACCTTGATCCGGCGGCAAGCGCAGGGCCGATCGCAGCCATCGCGAACTCCCTGGCGGATCGGTCGTTGCTGGTCGTGCTCGACAACGCGGAGCACCTGATCGACAGCGTTGCCGCGTTGGCCGGCACCCTGGCCGGGGACATGGGCCAATCGAGGATGCTGGTCACGACTCGTCAGCCGCTCTTGGTGGCGTCCGAGGTCGTCCATCGCCTTGAAGGGTTGGCGATCACGACAGCCGACACCGATGCATTCGTCGTGCCGCACGATGGCGCGGTCGCGCTCTTTGCCATGCGGGCGTATGCGGTGCACACGCGCTTCGCTGTCACCGAGTCCAACGTTGGAGCGATCGAGGACATCTGCCGCCGCCTCGATGGACTGCCGCTGGCCATCGAGATGGCTGCCGCCCGCGTGCCCAGCCTCGGCGTGAGCGGCGTGAAAGCTCAACTCGAAGCGCACTGGCAGTTGCTCTCGGCGCGCGGCCGACGCGTGTCGCCGCGGCATCGCGACCTGCAGGCAACCCTGGACTGGAGCTACGGGTTGCTCACCTTGGCGGAGCAGCGCTTGCTCAAGAGACTGGCAGTCTTCAGCGGCGGCTTCACGCTCGCCGCGGCCCGGGCCCTGGGCACGGAGGCTGACGGCGAACCCTGGAAGGTCGACGACACGTTGGCCACGTTGATCGACAAGTCGATGGTTGCCGTCGACTGCCATGACCCGCCCCGCTACCAATTGCTGGAAACCGTGCGCGCCTACGCCCGTGAAGCGCTGGCTGCTTCGGGTGAGCTGGACGATGTCCGGGCGAGACACGCGTCGTGGTGTCTGCAGCTCTTCCAGGCTGCCGACGATGCGTGGTGGACGAGCCCGACGCCTGCCTGGATCGCCGACATGCTGCCGGAGATGGACAACCTGCGTGGAGCCCTGGCATGGTCGTTCGGTCGAGCAGACGACGGGCCACGGGCAGGCTCGCTGGCCGTCCTGCTCGTCGCTGCCGCATTGCCAATGTGGGAGCGGCTGGGACAGGATTCGTCAGCCGAAGCTCGAATGCATGCAGATCGGGCCTTGAGCCTGATCACGGCCAATACCGACGCCGCTGTTCAGGTACGTCTGCACTCGATGCGCGGCAACTACTACGCGTGCGTGGATGCCGGGGCCGCGGTCAAGTCGTCACTCCGGGCGATCGAAATCCTGGACCCCTCGGTCGCGGACAGAGAACGCTGCCACGCCTTGATCATTCATGCACGAGCCCAAGGGCGGGTCGGCGAATTCGATGCCGCACACCACGCGCTCTCGGAGGCGGAAGCACCATGCAGCCGGGCGGGCCTGCACAAGCTTTGGGGCCTGCTGGACCTCACGTGGGGATTCGTGCTGGGCATGGAGCGCCAGCGACAACTTGCGCGACCGCACCTTGAGCGCGCTCTGGCGATATTCGACCAGGAGCAGGCGGGCAACCTGGCTCCGATGGCACGCAACGACCTGGCGGACTGCGTCTGGTCGGACGGTGACCTGGACTATGCGGCCACGCTGCTGCGCGAGGCCATAGCGCACGCTCACTCGGCACCTCCCGCGCTGGCGGATCTGAGCGGCCTGCCGGAGTTGAACCTCGCGGGAGTGCTCGCCGAGCAGGGCAAGTTAGCGGAAGCCATGCATTGGGCGCGGCTGGCTCAACCTTTGCTGCGCCGCTCCGAAAGGACGCAGTACGCATTCGACACCTTGTCATTGATGGCGATGCGCCGCGGCGCATGGCAACACGCGGCCGTACTGCAGGCCGTGTCCGACGCCCGGTATGCCGCGGTCGGCATCTCGGCGCGCGAGCCCAATGAAATGCGCCTGCACGCGTTGGTCGAGGCGGGACTGAAGAAAGCATTGAGCCCAATCGAACTGCGTGCTGCGCAGGTTCGCGCCGGATCCTGCTCGGATGATGCGGCGTGGCGTTTGGCCTTGGGCGAATAGTCGAAGCGGCGCGCGACTGGCATCGACCGAAGGCAGCCATCCCCGGCACAAGGAAGACGCTCCAGCGGAATGGCTCTTCAGCCGGCGCCGCTCATCGCGGCGGCGGCAAAGCCTTCACGTAAGGCGTCCAGTAATCGATCTGCGACTGCACGTAGCGCGTGAAGGTGGCCGGGTCCATGTCGTAGGTCTCGATGCCTTCGCGCGTGAAAAACGCCAGCACCTCCGGCCGCCGCAAGGCCTTGCGTACTTCGGCATTCAGCCGCTGGTCGATGCTCGCCGGCAAGCCGGCCGGCCCCGAGAGCGCGAACCAGGTGATCGCGCTGAGCTGGCTGTCGCCCAGCTCGGCGAAGGTCGGCACCGCAGGGTAGGTCGCGAGGCGCTTCTGCGATGTCACCGCGAGCGCGCGCAGCCGGCCGGACGCGATTTGCGGGCCGGCCGAGTTCAAGGTCACGAAGGCCGCCGGGATCTGGTTGGCGATCAGATCGCCGACCGCCGGCGCCGCGCCCCTGTAGCTGATGTGCATCAGCTTCAGCTGATGGCTGGCCGCGAACACTTCGCCGATCAAATGGCCGTGCGTGCCCTGGCCCGGCGAGCCCCAGTTGAGGCCATCGGGCTGGCGCTTCACGTGGTCGATGAAGCCCTTCAGGTCCTTCACCGGCAGGGCGGCGTTGACCACCAGCACGGTCGGCGGGCCGCCGAGCATCGCGATGTGGGTGAAGTCCTTCATCGGATCAAAGGACCTGGGCTGCTGCACCGGCGCGATGACATGCGAGCCGATGCCGGAGATCACCAGCGTGTAGCCGTCGGGCGCGGAACGCGCCACCATCTGCGAGCCGATGATGCCGCCGGCGCCGGAGCGGTTGTCGAGCACGAAGGCCTGTCCGAGCGCCTGCGCCATCGGTTCGGCGACGATGCGCCCGAGCGTGTCGGCACTGCCGCCCGGTGCATAGGGCACGACCACGCGCACCGGCTTGTCGGGCCAGCCCGAAGCTGCCGCCGCCGCAGGCCATGCGGCGAGCGGCAAGGCGCCGGCGAGGCCGGCCTTCATGAAACTTCTGCGCTGCATGGCCTGCTTTCCTCGAGGGAGTCTAGTGCGCCGGGTGCAAGCGGATCGTCTGCATTCGTCTTGTCTCCTCCGGCCGCGCACTATCGAAGCAGAGCGATAGGCTTGTCAACCATAGGGGACCGATGTTCCTCTATACGGATCATCTAGAACTGGATCGAGACGAAGCCGTCCTCGTCGACCACGGTGCGATAGGTCTTCAGCGGGACCATGCAGGGCGGCATCACGACTTCGCCTGTGCGGATGTTGAACGCGCCGTTGTGGAAGTCGCACTCGACCACGTCGCCTTCGATGCAGCCCTCCGAAAGCGAGCCCGGACCGTGGGTACATGCGTCGTCGGTGACATAGAAGTCGCCTTCGAGATTGAACACCGCGAGGCACAAACCATCCTTCTCGATCCGGATGGCCTGGCCCTCTTCGACATCTGCTGATTTGCACAACGCCATGCGCTGGCAGGTTTCCGACATGAGCACTCTCCAATTGACAAGCGAGGAGCAGCGATGATATCGTCGTTTTCAATGAAGGAACAGCGTTCTTTCATAAGGAACACAACAGATTCACTCCAGGTGACGAGACATGCTGAAAAAGGAACAGAACGACCTGCTCACCCAGACCGGACCCGGGACTCCGATGGGCGAGCTCTTTCGTCGCTATTGGCTGCCGGCGCTGCTGGCCGAGGAGCTCGCCGAGCCCGATGGCCCGCCGGTGCGGCTGAAGCTGCTGTCCGAACGCATGGTCGCTTTCCGCGACACGCAAGGCCGGCTCGGCGTGGTCGACGAGTTCTGCGCGCATCGCGGTGTCTCGCTCTGGTTCGGCCGCAATGAACAGAGCGGCATTCGCTGCCCGTATCACGGCTGGAAGTACGACGTGAACGGCCAGTGCGTCGATGTGCCTTCGGAGCCCTCGGAGAGCGGCTTCTGCAACCGGGTCAGGCTGAAGTCCTATCCGCTGGTGGAGCGCGGCGGCGTGATCTGGATCTACATGGGCCCGCCGGAACTGCAGCCGCCGCTGCCCGAATGGGAGTTCGCGACCGTGCCGGCGCGCCAGAGCTACACCTCCAAGCGACTGCAGGAGTGCAACTGGCTGCAGGCGCTCGAAGGCGGCATCGATTCGAGTCACGTCTCGTTCCTGCACAGCGGCGCGCTCAATTCCGATCCGCTCTTCAAGGGCGCGAAGGGCAACGAGTACAACCTGCAGGACCTGAAGCCGGTATTCGAAGTCGCGCCGACCGATGGCGGCCTCTATATCGGCGCGCGCCGCAACGCCGAGGCGGGCCACTACTACTGGCGCATCACGCCGTGGATCATGCCGTGTTTCACGATGGTGCCGCCGCGCGGCGACCACCCGGTGCACGGCCATTTCTGGGTGCCGATCGACGACGAGAACAACTGGGCCTGGAGCTTCGACTATCACCCGACACGGGCCTTGACCGAGCATGAAGTCAAGGCGATGAAGGACGGCCACGGCATCCATGTGCGATACGTGCCCGGCACCTACCGGCCGCTGCAGAACAAGGACAACGACTACCTGATGGACCGGGCGGCGCAGAAGGCCGGCATCAGCTTCAGCGGCATCGAAGGCATCTCGATGCAGGACGCCTCGCTGCAGGAAAGCATGGGGCCGATCCAGGACCGCACGCGCGAGAACCTCGTCTCCACCGACAACGGCATCATCATGTGCCGGCAGCGCCTGCTGAAGGCGGCCAAGGCGCTGGCGGAGCAGGGCGTGCCGCCGCCGGGCAACGATCCGCAGACGCAGCGCGTGCGTTCGGTCGCGATCGTGCTGCGCAGCGACCAGCCGTTCAAGGATGCGGCACAAGACGCGCTGCGTGCCGAACCCGGCAAGGCGCACAGCTCGGTGTGAGCTGGCGATGAGCGGCGCGCCGCCATGCTGGGTTCGATCAGGAAAAGCCCCGAGCAGCTGCGGGCACTGGATCGGGTGGCCGAATGGACGCGCGCGCGCTTCGAGCTGGCGGCCGATGCGGCCATCCTCGTCTCGGAACTCGCGTGCAGCCTGCCCGGCTGTCCGCCGCTCGAAACCGTGGTGGCGTTCTGGACCGGCGATGGCCGGCGCCACCACTTCAAGCTCTTCAAGCGAGCGCAGGAAGTGGCGCCCGACGACCTGCCTTACCGCTGGTTGCGCGACGCGCTGATCGTGCCCGAGGGTTTCGACGGCGACTGCTGCTGAGCCTGACCAACAAGGAGACGACGACGATGACTGATTTGAGACTGAAGGCGGTCACCCGCACGCAAGGCAACAACCAGGCGCTGAAGGACGGCACGGTGCGGCCGCGCAACTTCGCGTTCGAGTGGGAAGAGGTGCCGGTGTTGATCGATGCCTTCCGCCGCATGGTGCGCGGGCTGGAGTTCGACGTCAGCGAGATGGCGTTGACGACCTACATCTGCGCCCGCTCGTTCGGCAAGCGCTTCACCGCGCTGCCGATCTTTCTGGTGCGTGCCTTCCACCACGGCGCGATCTTGCACGACGTGAACGGCGGCATCGACCACCCGAAGGATCTGGAAGGGAAAAAAGTCGGCGTGAATCGCGGCTACACCGTGACCACCGGGCTGTGGGCGCGCCATGTGCTGCAGCACCAGTACGGCGTCGACCTGAACAAGATCACCTGGGTACTCTCGGGCGACGAACACGTCGCGGAATACCGGCCGCCGGCCAACGTGGTGCGGATCGAGAAGGGCCGCAAGATGAGCCAGATGCTCGCCAGCGGAGAACTCGCCGCGGCGATCGGCATCGAGGCCGACGCGCCGGCGCTGCAGCCGCTGATCCCGAATGCGCTGGAAGCCGGGCTCGACGCCCTGCACCAGACCGGCCACTACCCGATCAATCACCTGATCGTCGTGAAAGACGAGGTGCTGGCTGCGCATCCCGGACTCGCCAGCGGGATCTTCGAAGCCTTTGCCGAGGCCAAGCGCCTCTACGTGCAGCGCCTCGAACGCGGTCTGATCGACAAGCCCACCGCGGCCGACGAAGTGCACCGGCGTGTCATGCAGATCACCGGCAAGGACCCGCTGCCCTACGGCATCGTGCCGAACCGCCGCATGCTGGAGCAGGCGGTGGCCTCGGCTGTCGAACAAAGGATCATCGGCCGGCCGATCAAGGTCGAGGAGCTGTTCGCTCCCGAGACACATGCCCTGGCGGCCTGAACAGGAGCAGCCATGACTCAATCCGATTCGGCTGTCACGCTCCCGGCACTCGCGCAGAAGAAGCGCGACGGGCACAAGATCGTCGGCGTCGTCGCCTGGGACTATCAGATGGCGCAGATCGTCGACCGTGCGGGTGTCGACATCGTCTCCGTCGGAGACACCGTCGGCATCAATCTCTGGGGCCATCCGAACCCGCTGGAGATCACGCTGGACGAGATGGTGATCGTCTGCAAGGCGGTGCGGCGCGGCGTCAAGCGCGCGCTGGTGAGCTGCGACTTTCCCTTCGGCCCGCTGCAGGAAGGCACCGATGCCGCGCTGCGCGCGGCGATCCGCCTGGTCAAGGAAGCGGGCGCCGACATCATCAAGCTCGATGGCGCGGCCGACTTCCCCGACGCGGTGCGCGCGATCGTGCGTGCCGGCATACCGGTCTTCGCGCAATTCGGCATCACGCCGCAGACGGCCTTGCAATACGGCATCCAGTACAACGAGATGCTGAAGACCGGCGTGCCATTGCCGCCCGAGACGACGGCCCGGCTCGTCGAAGAGGCGAAGCGGCTGCAGGACGCCGGCGCCTCGCTGCTCGACTTCACGCATTCCGGGCCGGTCGCCGGGCCGGCGGTGGTCAGCGCCGTTGCCATCCCGGTGATCGGCGGCCTCGGCGGCGGCCCGTGGCTCGACGGGCGCATGCGCATGGCCCATGCGGCGATCGGCTATGCCGCGAGCGCGATCGACGCGAAGACCGAGAGCTACGCCAACGTCGCGCGCATCACGCTCGACGCGATCAGCGCCTATGCCGAGGACGTGCGCGCCGCACGCCAGATCAAGGGGGCCGTGCCTGCGCGGCCCGTGCCGTGATTTCAACCGGAGTCTCCCCATGCCCACCGCAGTCATCGACGGCATCAGCACGCGCTACGACCTGATCGGCTCCGGCCCGCCGCTGCTGATGTTCTCGCCGGGCGGCTTCGACGCGACGATCGAGAAATGGTCCACGCTCGGCATCTACGCGAAGGTGAAGCTGCTCGATCATTTGCCCAAGCGCCATACCTGCATCGTCTTCGACCGGCGCGAATGCGGGCAGTCCGGCGGCCGGCTGGAGCGAGTCACCTGGGATCACTACGTGGCCCAGGGCAAGGGCCTGCTCGATCACCTCGGCATCCCGCGGGCGCACCTGATGGGCGGCTGCATGGGCTGCGGCCCGGTGGCCGGCTTCGCGGTGGCGTATCCGAAGGCGACGCTCAGCATGACCCTGATCTGGCCGGTCGGCGGCGCGAAGTACCGCATCAACGGCCAACAGCGCTTTGCCCAGCACCTGGCCTACGTGCATCAATACGGGCTGACCGAGGTCGCGACCTTGGCGGCCGCGAGCGGCAAGAGCTTCGGCGAAGACCCGCGCGGCGGGCCCTGGGTTTCGGTGCTGCGCAGCGACCCGGGCTTCGCCGATGCCTATGCCGCGCAGGACGTCGATCGCTACAAGCTGCTGGTGACCGGCATGGGACGCTCTCTGCTCGACCGCGACACGCCCCCGGGCGCCGAACCCGAAGACATGCTGCGGCTGGACATCCCGTCGCTGATCGTGCCGGGCGCCGATGCCTCGCACGCCACCTCGGCGGCGCGCTATCTGCAGGAGTGCCTGCCGGGCTCGCAGTACTGGGACGTGCCCGTCGCCGAGCAGACCGGCCCGTCGACCTTGGCCCGCGTGATCGAGTTCCTTCGCCAGGCGCAGCCGTGATCATCGACATCCACAGCCACTACACGACCGAGCCGCAAGCGCTGCAGCGCTTTCGCGACAAGCAGCTCGCCGGCCTGCTGGACCCGGCGCGCCGCCCGGCGACAAGCGATCTCGGCATCACCGACGAGCAGTTGATCGAGAGCGTGCAGCCGCAGCTCAGGCTGCAGCGGGAGCGCGGCAGCGACCTGACGATCTTCTCGCCGCGTGCCGCCGGCATGGCGCACCACATCGGCAGCGAGGCGATTGGCGCGCAATGGGCGCAGGTCAGCAACGACCTGATCCACCGCCTCACCCGATTGCTGCCCGACAACTTCGCCGGCGTCGGCCAATTGCCGCAATTCCCCGGCGTCTCGCCGGCGAATTGCATCGCCGAGCTGGAGCGGGTGGTGAACCAGCTGGGGTTCGTCGGCGTGAACCTGAATCCCGATCCCTCGGGCGGCCACTGGTCCGGGCCGCCGCTGATCGATCGCTTCTGGTACCCGATCTACGAGAAGCTGTGCGAGCTGGACGTCCCGGCGATGATCCACGTCTCGTCCTGCTGCAACCCGAACTTCCATCACACCGGCGCGCATTACATCAACGCCGATACCGCGGCCTTCATGCAGCTGATCCAGGGCGATCTGTTCAAGGATTTCCCGAGCCTGCGCTTCGTGATCCCGCATGGCGGCGGCGCGGTGCCGTTCCACTGGGGCCGCTATCGCGGGCTGTGCCTGGCGATGAAGAAGAAGCCGCTCGCCGAGCACGTGATGCGGAACGTGTATTTCGACACCTGCGTCTATCACCGGCCCGGCATCGAGCTGCTGACCGCGGTGGTGCCGATCGACAACATCCTGTTCGCATCGGAGATGCTCGGTGCGGTGCCCGGCATCGACCCGGAGACCGGCCACGCCTTCGACGACACCAAGCGCTACATCGATCAGGTGAGCCGGCTCGATGAGACGTCCCGCTACAAGATTTTCGAAGGCAACGCGCGCCGCGTCTATCCGCGGCTCGACAAGCTGCTGACGCAGCGCGGCCGTCCGCCGCGGCAAACGACGTGATGCGACCAGGAGACTCCCTTGACTGAACAGACTGCCCTTTCCGATATACGGCGCGACTTCGAAAGAGTCTCGCCGGAGATCGTGCGCCAGGCTTCGGCCTTCGCTTCCTCGATCCTCGCCGATGTGGCGGGCCGCCGCGGCGCGATGGATGGCCGCGTGAAGCCGCTCTCGCCCTCGATGCGCCTCGCCGGCCCGGCCTTCACGATCGAGATCCGCCCGGGCGACAACCTGATGATCCACGCTGCGATGGCGATGGCCCGGCCGGGCGACATCCTCGTGGTCGACGGCAAGGCGGACCGCAGCTGCGCGCTGATGGGCTCGATCATGCTGAACGCCTGCAAGAAGCTGGGCCTCGGCGGGGTAGTGCTCGATGCCGCGGTGCGTGATACCGAAGAGCTGCGCGAGCTGGGCTTTCCGGTTTACGCGATCGCGGCCAATCCGAACGGGCCGACCAAGTACGTGCCGGGCCGCATCAACTGGCCGATCTCCTGCGGCGGCGTCGCGGTGCGCGCTGGCGATCTGGTCATCGGCGACGCGGACGGCATCGTCGTCATCGAGCGTGAAAAGGCCGGCTCGCTGCTTGGCCTGGCGGCAGCCAAGGTAGCCGACGAACGTGCGCGCATCGCCGACATCCTTTCCGGCAAGAGCATCCGGCCGAAGTGGCTGGAAGCCTCGCTGAGGGCCGCCGGCGTACTGCGCGACGGCGAAGCGCTCTGAAATCTTGACGACGAATCCCCGGGAGCAAGACATGGAACAAGTACTGACAGCGATCAAGACCGGCCCCAGCAAGATGGAGCTGCGCGAATTCCCGATGCCCGACGTGCCGGTGGACGGCGCGCTGATGAAGATGGAAGTCGCCGGCATCTGCGGCACCGACGTCAAGATGTACAAGCAGCAGCTGACCGGCGGCCCGGTGATCATGGGCCACGAGAACATCGGCATCATCGCGAAGGCGGGCCGCGAGTTCACGACGCGCAAGGGGCTGAAGGAAGGCGATCGAGTGTTCCTCGAGCACTACGTTTCCTGCGGCCGATGCGAGTGGTGCCACCTCGGCCAGTACCGCCATTGCGAAGCGACCGACTGGCGCTCGAATCCGGACGGCATCCGCTACGGCTACACCTCGGCCGACAAGGCGCCGCATCTGTGGGGCGGCTTTTCGCAATACGTCTATCTGCCCTGGAATTCGGTGCTGCACAAGGTGCCGGACAAGGTCTCGCCGGAGCTCGCCGGCATCGTCACGCCGCTGGCCAACGGCATCGAGTGGGCACTGTTCGATTCCGGCGTGGGCTATGCGTCGACCGTGCTGATCCAGGGGCCGGGGCAGCAGGGCCTGGCGCAGATCGTCGCCTGCAAGCAGGCGGGGGCGGACCTGATCATCGTCACCGGCACGACCAAGGATGCGAAGCGCATGGAGATCGCGAAGATCCTCGGCGCCGATCATGTGATCGACGTGCAGAAGGAAGACCCGCTCGCGCGCATCATGCAGATCACCGGCGGCAAGGGCGTGGACGTGGCGCTCGACTGCACCGCCGGCGCCGGCACCTTCGCGGTGCTGCTGGGCGTGGAGGCCTTGAAGCGCAAGGCCGGCACCTTGCTGATCCAGGGCGAGATGACCGATTTCCCGAACTTTCCGATCGGCAAGGTCACGGTCAAGTACATCACGATCAAGAGCGCGCGCGGCCACAGCTACAAGTCCTGCGAGCTGGCGCTGCAGCAGCTCGCGTCGCACCGCTTTCCGCTCGACCTGGTGACGACGCACACCTTCGGCCTCGCCGAGGCCGACTATGCGATCAAGTCGGTCGGCAACGAGGGCGCCAAGGACGTGATCCACGTCTCGCTGCTGCCCTGGAAGTGATTTGCCGATGGACACGATTCCAGTGACGGTGCTGACCGGCTATCTGGGCGCCGGCAAGACCACTTTGCTGAACCGCATCCTCAGCGAAGACCACGGCCGGCGCTACGCGGTGATCGTCAACGAGTTCGGCGAGATCGGCATCGACGGCGAGCTGATCCTGAACAGCGACGAAGAGCTGTTCGAGATGAACAACGGCTGCATCTGCTGCACCGTGCGCGGGGACCTGATCCGCACCCTGCACGGGCTGCTGGCAAGGCAGCAAGCGCAGGGGCAAAGACCCTTCGATGCGATCGTCGTCGAAACCAGCGGCCTGGCCGATCCCGGCCCGGTGGCGCAGACCTTCTTCGTCGACCACGTGCTGCAGCAGCGCACGCGGCTGGATTCGATCACCACGGTGGTCGATGCGGTCCATGTGCTGGCCAGGCTGGACGACAGCCGGGAGGCCGCCGAGCAGATCGCCTTCGCCGACCAGATCGTCTTGAACAAGAGCGAGCTGGCTTCGGAGATGCAGCTGCGCACCATCGAAGTGCGGCTTCGACGCCTCAATCCACTCGCGCCCATTCATCGTGCGCAGCGAGCGAATGTCGCGCTGGAACTGGTGCTGGGGCGGGGCGGTTTTGCGCTCGATCGCATCGTCGCGCTGGAGCCGGAGTTCCTTGCGCCGGCGCACGGGGAGCCGGACCATGTGCATGACGAACATTGCGGCCACGAGCACCGTGACCATCAGCACGACAGCGAGATCGGCAGCGTCTCTCTCACCACGCACGAGGCCATGGACCGCGACAAGGTCGGCCGCTGGCTCGAAGAACTGATCGCGAAGAACGGCCAGGACATTCTTCGCGCGAAGGGCATCATCGACGTGCAGGGCGAGGCCAGGCGCCTGGTCTTCCAGTCGGTGCACATGCTGCTGGAAGGCGACCTGCAGCGGCCCTGGAAGCCCGGCGAGGCGCGCTGCAGCCGGCTGGTCTTCATCGGCAGGAAGCTCGATGCCGCGGCGCTGCAAGCGGGCTTCGAGGCCTGCATCGCCAGGTAGCGCGGCGCGTCACCACAGCCGCTCGCCGCGCTGAACCTTCGCCGACATCTCCGCGAGGAACTCGTGCGGCCCGAAGCCGAAGCGCTCGCCGCTGCGCTGGAAGAAAAACGGATGGCCGCTCGCCTGCGAGTAGTTGCGCATCCACAGCAGCAACTCGTCACCGGGGTCGCGCCCGGCCGACAGCAGCACATAGGCCGGCCGCGCGCGCCACAGCAGCGGCACCACGATCACGCCGACCCGATCGGGCCGGAACGACTCCGGCAAGGCACTGCCGGGCATGAGCCAGCCGCAGACGAAGTTGCGGCAAGGCGATTGCGGCCGCTCTTCGTAGATCGTGCAAGCCCCGTCACCGAGGAAGTGGCAGGGCTGCCCCGCAAACATCCGATGACCGCGCACCTCGCCTTCGGCCCAGCCTTCGCAGCAGGCCGTGCATGAACCGCATTGGCGCGTGGTGCTCGGCGCAACGATCCGCAGCGATCCACAACACAGCTTGTACTTGCGCCCGCTGCCGCATTGGCAAGGGTCGTTACGGCCGATCTTGCTCACGAGTGAAGAAGAAGTCTTTGCCGATCGAGTATGGGGCAAAGACTCCGTGCCCGCAGGCAGTCGGCGGCAAGTCCCTGTCCACGCTGCGCACGCGGCTGGGGGTAACTACCAAGTCCATCCGATTGACACCCCAGGAGGGACTAACTACAGTCTCGTATCGCTATGCGGACCACTGTTCCTTTATGAGGAACACAACAGAGACACCAATGATTCACGCATCTGCTGAGGCACCCGACGGCTCACGCTCCGGCCTGCTTGCCATGACATCCGAGCCGGCGCCTGCCTCTGCGCGCCGCAGTCTCTTCAGCTGGAAGTGGCTGATCATCGGCGGCTGCGTGCTGTTCACGGTCTACGTCGCGGTGATACCGCTGGGCTTCCTGGTCTGGCAGAGCTTCTTCACGCCGCAGACCGCGACCCAGCCGGCGGTCTTCACCTTCGGCAACTACATCAGCGCCTATACCGATTCGGAGACCGGGCGGCTGCTCTTCAACTCGCTGAAGTACGCGGTCGGCGTCGCGAGCTTCTCGTTCGTCGTCGGCACCACGCTGGCCTGGATGAACGAACGCACCAACACGCCGTTCAAGTCGCTGTTCTATGCCTTGTCGCTGATCCCGCTGGTGATCCCCGGCATCCTGTTCACGGTCGCGTGGATCCTGCTCGGCAGCCCGAAGATCGGCATCGTCAACCTGGTGCTGCAGAACTGGTTCGGCTTCAGCGAGCCGCTCTTCAACATCTATTCGATGTGGGGAATGATCTGGGTCGACGGCCTGCACTATTCGCCGATGGCCTTCCTGCTGATGACGGCCGCCTTCCGGGCGATGGACCCGTCGCTGGAAGAGTCGGCCACGATGAGCGGCGCCAACGTGTTCCAGGTCATCTGGCACATCACCCTGAAGCTCAGCTGGCCGGCGATCTTCGCAACCCTGCTGATCCTCTTCGTGCGCTCGATCGAATCCTTCGAGGTGCCGGCGCTGCTCGGCCTGCCGGTCGGCATCCAGGTCTTCACCTCGTCGATCTACCAGGCGGTGCATCGCTACCCGAGCCAGATCGGCCTCGCGTCGACCTACGCGATCACCTTGCTGCTGATCACGACCATCGGCATCTTCTTCGTCTCGCGGCTCTCGGCCGCCGGCTCCAAGTACGCGACGATGACCGGCAAGGGCTTCCGTCCGCGGCAGATCGATCTCGGCCGCTGGCGCTGGGGCGCAGCGGGCGTGTTCTTCGTCTACTTCGGGCTGATCGTCGTGCTGCCGTTCGCGGTGCTGCTGTGGTCCTCGTTCCAGAAGTTCTACGCCGTGCCGTCGATGCAGGCGCTGCAGAACCTGACGCTCGATCCGTACCGCTTCGTGCTGAACTATCCGAACCTGCTGTCGGCGGTGTGGAACAGCCTGCTGCTGTCCTTCGGCTCGGCCACCGTGATCATGCTGATCACCTCGGTGATCTGCTGGATCGTCGTGAAGACCAAGCTGCCCGGCCGCTGGCTGCTCGACAACCTGGCCTCGCTGCCGATGGTCTTCCCCGGCCTGGTGCTCGGCCTCGCGCTGATGATCTTCTACCTGAACATCGACATCGGCGTGTACGGGACGATGTGGATCATGTTCATCGCCTACGTGACGCGCTTCATGCCCTACGGCCTGCGCTTCAACACCACCTCGATGCTGCAGATCCACAAGGAGCTGGAGGAGTCCGCCGCGATGAGCGGCGCCTCGTGGGGCACGATCTTCTGGCGCATCGTGATCCCGCTGCTGAAGCCGGGCCTGATGGCCGGCTGGATCTACATCATGATCGTCTCGATCCGCGAACTGTCGAGCTCGATCCTGCTGTACAGCCCGGGCACCGAAGTCGTCTCGATCATCATCTGGGAGCTGTGGGAGAACGGCCAGTACGTCGAACTCTCGGCCCTCGGCGTGATGTTCATCCTGCTGCTCTTCGTGCTGGTGATGATTGCCCAGGCGATCGGCAAGAAGTTCGGCATCAAAGAATGACCCACCCCCGAAGCGCCTTCGGCGCTCCCCCTCGAGGGGGCGCCACCGGCGGACCGGCAGAGCCGGATCCGCGGTGGCCGCTGGCCTGCGCCGGGTGCATGCATCGCGAAGAGCGCTACGGCGCCATGGAGAACTCACATGCTTAAGATCGACTCTCTGTTCACCGAGTACACCAACGAGCAGGGCAAGCCGGTGAAGGCCGCGCAGAACGTCAACATCGACGTGCCCGAAGGCCATTTCTTCACCTTGCTGGGCCCGAGCGGCTGCGGCAAGACGACGACCTTGCGGTCGATCGCCGGTCTGGAGCGGCCGAAGTCCGGCGAGATCAGCGTCGGCGACGTGCTGGTCTATTCGGCGCGGCGCAACATCTTCGTGCCGCCGAACCAGCGTGGCTTCGGCATGGTGTTTCAGTCCTACGCGATCTGGCCGCACATGGACGTGTTCACCAACACCGCTTTCCCGCTGCAGGTCGGCAAGACCAAGTATTCGCGCGAGCAGATCGAAGCCAAGGTGATGCGCGTGCTGAAGGCGGTGCAGCTCGACCACGTGCGCGACCGCGAGGCGACCAAGCTCTCCGGCGGCCAGCAGCAGCGGCTCGCGCTGGCGCGTGCGCTGGTGATGGAGCCCAAGCTGCTGCTGCTCGACGAGCCGCTGTCCAACCTCGACGCGAAGCTGCGCGAGCTGATGCGTTTCGAGCTGAAGCGCCTGCAGCGCGACCTGCGCATCACGACGATCTACGTGACGCATGACCAGAGCGAGGCGCTGGCCCTCTCGCACCAGATCGCGGTGATGAACCAGGGCCGCATCCAGCAGATCGGCTCGCCGCGCGACATCTACGAGCGGCCGCAGAACCAGTTCGTCGCGGACTTCGTGGGCAGCACCAACTTCGTCGACGGCACCGTCGCGACGGAGGAGACCGAGCCCGGCTTCTACGTGATCGAGAGCGAGATCGGCCGCATCCGTTCTTACTCGGTCGAGCCGGTCAAGCCGGGCGACAAGGTCGTGCTGTCGATCCGGCCGGAGGACGTCGAACTTTCCGAACAGAAGCCGGACGCGGTGAACGCCTGGCATGCGATGGTCGACCTGAAGGTCTTCCTCGGCGAGGCGATGGATTTCCGCGTGAAGGTCGGCGAGCGGACCTTGCTGTCGCGCACCCATCCTTCGGTGCGCACGCCGGTCGGCCAGCGTGTCTGGGCGCGTGTCGAGCCGGCCAAGAGCATCGCGATGCCGAAGGTCAAGGAACTCGAAGCGCTCGCCGCCTGATCACCGTTCATCGCCACGCCCGCCGAACGAAGGATGTCCATGTCGAGCACCGAAGATTTCGAGCAGGTCACGAAGCCCGAACACACGCCCGCTGCGGTCAAGCCGCAGGAGCGCTACGGCGCCGATGTGATCGTCGATCTGCTGCACCGCTACCAGCTGCCGTATGCAGCGCTGAACCCGGGCGCAAGCTACCGCGGGCTGCACGACTCGATCGTCAACTACGGCGGCAACACGCCGGTGATGATGCTGTGCCAGCATGAAGAGACCGCGGTGCAGATCGCGCACGGCTACGGCAAGGCCAGCGGCAAGCCGATGGTCGCGATCCTGCACAACCTCGTGGGGCTGCTGCACGCGAACATGGCGGTCTACTACGCCTACATCGATCGCGCGCCGATCTTCATCATCGGCGCTACCGGCCCGATGGACGAGACCAAGCGGCGGCCGAAGATCGACTGGATCCACTCGGCCCAGTCGCAGGGCGCCGCGGTGCGCGACTACACCAAGTGGGACTATCAGCCGACCACGGTCGACGGCGTGCCGGAGGCCTTCGCACGTGGCTACTCGGTGATGATGACCGAGCCGCGCGGCCCGATCTACATGTGCTACGACGCCTGGCTGCAGGAGAAGAGGCTCAACCATCCGGTGCCGCTGCCACCGCCCGGCTTCCAGGCCGTGCCGTCGCCGATCGCGCCCGATCCGGCCGCGCTCGCGAAGGCGGCGGAGACGCTCGCCGCGGCGCGGAATCCGGTGATCCTGGCTGAATATGCCGGGCGCGACCCGGAAGCCTTCCACGCGCTGGTGGCGCTGGCCGAGATCTTGGGCGCACCGGTCTACGACCTGAACCTGCGCCTCAATTTCCCGAGCAGGCACCCGCTCAACATGAGCCTGTCGAAAGACATTTTCCGCAGTGCCGACGTGGTGCTGTGCCTCGACGTGCGCGACTGGGAACGGCCGACGACGAGCCTGACCAGCACGACGCGCGAGCTGGTCAGCCTGGTGCCCGAAGGCTGCCAATGGATCGAGATCGGCTTCGGCGATCTGAACATCTCGGCCTGGGCGATGGACTACCAGCGCCTCTTGTATGCCGACCAGCGCATCATCGCCGACACCACGGTAGGGATCCCGGCGCTCGGTGCGCTGCTGAAGGCACGAGCCGGGCACGACGACGGCTTCAGGCAGCGGGTGGCGCAGCGCAGCGCATCGACGGCCAAGGCGCACAACGCGCTGCGCTCGCGCTGGGCCGAAGAAGCGCGCAGCGATTGGGATTCCGCCCCGATCAGCTTGCCGCGCCTGGCCAGCGAAGTCTGGGATGCGATCCGGCATGAAGACTGGGTGCTGACGGCAGGCACCCTCGAAGACTGGACACGCAAGCTCTGGGACTTCGACCAGCCCCATCGCCACGCCGGCAAGTCGCTCGGCACCGCGACCCAGTTCGGCATCTCGCTCGGCGTTGCATTGGCACACCGCGGCCAGGGGCGGCTGGTGGTCGACATCCAGCCCGATGGCGACCTGATGTTCGATGCCGGTGCGCTGTGGGTCGCGGCCAAGCACAAGATCCCGATGCTGGTCGTGATGTACAACAACCGCGCCTACTTCAACGACTGGGAACACCAGATCCGCATGGCCAGGCAGCGCGGCACGCCGGTAGACCGCGCCTACATCGGCATGGACCTGGACGATCCCGCGCCGGACTTCGCGTCGCTCGCGCGCTCGATGGGCTGGTATGCCGAAGGCCCGATCGACAAGCCGGGCGACATCGCCGGCGCCTTGCAGCGCGCGATCGCCAAGGTCAAGGCCGGCCAGCCCGCCTTGCTCGACACGATCACGCAGAAGCGTTGAAAGGGCAGCCGAGATGAGCGATACCTCCAGCATCACCGTCGGCGTCATCGGCGCCGGCCGCATGGGTGCACCGATCATCGGCCACCTGGCGAAGAAGGGCTTCACGACGCTGGCCTGCGATCTCGACGCGGGCAAGCAAGCGCTGGTCACCGGCCAGGGCGCGCGCTGGGCGGCGAACCCGGCCGATCTGGCCGCGGCCTGCCACGTGATCCTGATCTGCGTCGGCTTCGATCGCGAAGTGCGCGAGCTGCTGGCCGAGCAAGGCCCGCTGCGGCAGGTGCGCGCCGGCAGCATCGTCGCGATCCTCAGTACGGTGCATCCGGAGACCGTCAAGCAGCTGGCAGAGCAGCTGGCGCCGCGCGACGTGCACGTCGTCGATTCCACCGTCTGCCGCGGTGGCCAGGCGGCCGACGACGCGACCTTGCTGTCCTTCGTCGGCGGCTCGGCAGCCGTGGTCGAGCGCTTGACGCCGGTGCTGAAAGCCTATTCGGCCGACGTGGTGCACACGGGCGGCGTCGGCACGGCCCAGGTGGCCAAGGCGGTGAACAACCTGATCCTCTGGGCCTGCCTCGTGGCCGACCACGAAGGCCTGGCCTTGGCGCGGCACTACGGCGCCGACGTCGATGCCCTGCGCAAGGCGCTGCTGATCTCGAGCTGCGTCAACGGCCCGCTGGAAAAGTGGGGCACGCAGAGCATGGCCTGGGCCGAAGACGACATGTCGATCGTCAGCGAGATGGCTGTCGCGGCCGGCATCTCGCTGCCGCAGGCCGGCATCAACCGCGAGTTGTGCCGGGCCCTCAAACCCAAACGCTATCAGCTGGAGCTCTATGGACGCTGAATCCACCCCCGTGGCTGCCGACGACCCGACGATGGGCAACGAGTCGCACTACCACAGCAAGAAGGACCGCGTCTTCGTGCGCGCTATCCAGGGCCAGTACAACCTGAAGGACGAACTCGCGCGCCT
>Ga0105240_10001547_pt1 | contig 39045 bp, 31 predicted proteins | sample KBSC54metaG_FD_80426 | JGI IMG/M metagenome (GOLD analysis project Ga0105240, IMG submission 80426) | Corn rhizosphere microbial communities from Kellogg Biological Station, Michigan, USA - KBS C5-4 metaG | ecosystem: Host-associated > Plants > Roots > Rhizosphere > Soil | place: Michigan, USA... | reverse complement strand
CTGAGGCCGGTCCCGCGTAGGGGATAAGACTGATCTTGTGATTCTTTATCAGCCTGCTCCGGTGCAGTTTGGGCACGAGCAACCCGGAGAGCGTACCTACAGCCGTCCCTACAAGTATGTCGGAAGGAAAATGTTCACCCGCCTTGTGACGCATATAGGCTGTAGCTCCTGTCGCCAGACTGGCGGCTCCATACATCACCCATTTCAGCTTTGAATCCGGATGGTAGTCTGCAAAGACCTGCGCCATAAAAAAGGTAGACGTAGCTACTAACGCCACATGACCCGCGAAAAAGGCATTCCGGGAATTGCTGGAAGTACGCTTTTCCATGGGACTTCCCGGATCGTATACCAGGGGACGCAGACGGCTGAAGTAATGCACGGACGTAGAATAAAGCGTACCTGTAATACACATGGCCTGCAAATAGAGGAAGCTCAGCTCCAGGTAGTCCTTTCGCATCTTCTTATCCAGTCCCAGAAAGACAACGGGGTAGGGTATGGCCAGGTAAAAGGGAATATAGCTCGCCTTGTCCACACTCTTGTTATAGGGGCGTATAGCCCAGCGATCGAATCCATTGACATCATCCTTTGTAAGGCTCAATACTTTGGCCTCGCTGGTACCGTCCTTCTTGCCTATCTCCGCGAAATTGTAGAGGGTAAATCCCGCCAGCCCTGCCGTAAGGGAAATATCTACGGGCTTGTTGATAGTATATGGTTTCGTACTGTCGGCTTGCGCAAAGACGTTCGCGGATGCGAGAATGATGAAGATGATGGATAATAGTTTTGGCATGTCTCAAAGCTAGAAAATTCCCCGAAATTTGCGTCATGAAACCGCTAATTGTTTTATTGGGCAGCTTCCTGATATGCTTTCTGATAATCCGCTGGTCGAATGGCTGGTGGGACTACCGGCTGTCGGCAAGGATCGCCATGGGCGTCATGCTGCTGTTCACGGCCATCGCTCATTTTGTTTTTACCAGGGGGATGGAAATGATGCTCCCGGCCTTTGTTCCCTTTAGAAAAGTGCTGGTCTATCTCACGGGTGTTGCGGAAGTAGCAGCCGCTATCGGCCTTTTTCTCAATGACTGGTTCGCAAACACCGGCGTGCTGCTGATCCTGTTCTTTATGGCGATGCTGCCGGCCAATATACATGCCGCGCTTCACCATATCGATTATGAAAAAGCCGCTACGGGTGGAAAGGGACCAGGTTATCTCTGGTTCAGGGTGCCTCTGCAATTTTTCTTTATTGCCTGGGTCTATTTCCTCATCTTATATTAGCTTTCCGCCAGCTCCCAGGCGCTCTGATAAGCTCCCTGCTCCTCTGCGTAACGGATCAACCCTGCATAGAAAGGGGATTGGGACAGCGTGGCGCTATCTCCAACGATCACCAGCTTTTTCCGGGCCCTTGTCATGGCCACATTCATCCGGCGAATGTCCGATAGGAAGCCGATCTTACTTTCCAGATTGCTGCGGGTCATGCCGATGTAGACGATGTCTCTTTCCTGTCCCTGAAAGCTGTCAATGGTATTTACGGATATTCTATCTCCATACAGCTGCAGCAGCGGGGAATGCAGGAGCTGCTCTTTCAATAGCTCCACCTGCTGCCGGTAAGGAGATATAACGGCCACTCGGGGAAGCTCCCCGGCCGGGTCCTGTGCCTTGATCTCATGCGTGAACTGTGTCAGGTGTTTAAAGAGGAAAGCGGCCTCTTCAGGATTGCTGGTGCTGACACCATCTGTTTTTTCCTCAAAGCCGCAGCCGGCCGTATCTACGAACAGCATCGGTCTATCCGCTGGGAATAGACGGTGATCCGCTACGGAAGTGTGCGCCTTTAATCGCTGCTCATAAAATACGGCGGAAGAATAGCCCATGATCAGCTCGTGCATACGATACTGCTCTTCCAGCAGCGCTACCGCTTCGGGATGAAGGGCCGCACATTTTTCCAGCAGCGTGACAGCCAGCCCTTTCCGGGCAGCTTCTTCCGACTTGATGGTTGGGGGCAGCTGACAATGATCACCCGCCAGCACGAGCTTTTGCGCTTTGAGGATGGGTATCCAGCAGGCTGGTTCCAAAGCCTGTCCCGCCTCATCGATCACCACGGTGTGATAGGACAGGTTGCGCACGGTGTAATGATTTGAGCCTACCAGGGTCGCCGTAATGACCTGGGACCTGGTCAGCAGGTCGTCCAGGATGTATTGCTCTGTGCGCTCCACCTCCTTCATGATCTTACGCGCCTCGTCGAAAAGGGCCTTGCGCTGTTCTCTTTCCGCCTGCCCAAAATTCCGTTTGTATTTATGGGCCATATCCCGGAAGGCGGCAGCCTGTTTTTTCATCTTCTTTATTTCTTTCGTTGCAACATGCTCAGCCATCCGGCTGTCCAGGGTCAGGGACATCAGCCTTTCAGAGACCCGGGCGGGATTGCCGATACGCAATACCTGCAGCCCTTCTTCCGACAGCTTTTCGCTCAACAGGTCCACGGCTGTGTTACTGGGCGCTACGGCAAGCACAGGCCCTCCTTCCTGTCCGACGAGGGCTTTGATAGCCTGTACCAATGTCGTAGTCTTGCCTGTGCCGGGAGGGCCATGTACAATGGCCAGCTCGTCTGCCGAAAGGATCTTCTCTACGGCAGCCTGCTGTGATGGATTGAGATCTTTACTTGTCTGTGCTGTCATCTGGCCCGGCGGCTGGAAGCCAGGGGTCTTTTCACCCAATAATATGCTGATCAGACGTCCCTCCGGCTTTTTCTCATCCACCGTGGGCGCCAGCTTGAGGGCGGTGAACATCTCCGTATAGCTGTTGTCGTCGAAGAGGAGGTCTACACCCAGCTTCCCATCCCGGACCCAATCTGGCAGTTCATCGATGCGCAGGGCGATCTTCATTCTGTCCCCGCCCTGGAACGAAACGGTACCTTCTACCCGGCGGCTGGCAGGATCGTGCTGTGAGAAGAGGGCGGCCGCCGCGCCAAAACGGAACTGGTGGAGGATGTCCTGGTTGCTGGTACGCTCCAGCTCCACGGTGAGATAATCCCCCCGGCCTATCTCCGTATCCTTAATAACGATGGGATACCAGGAGAGCCCGGCTGCGCGCCGGTCATTTACGGAAGATCGCTCAGTCAGTTCCCGGTAAGTCTGTCTGTCCTCCTCCTGCTCGATCTTCAGCAAATCAGCGAGGTTCTTAAAATAATCCATCCGGCAAATATACTTCGGCTGTAACTTGCCGGCAAAACAAACCAATCACCATGAAATACAGGATCCTCGTTTTCGCATTTTGCCTCTTTGCAGTTAATGCTTTTTCCCAACGTGCCGCAGCGGATATCATACCCACGGGCATGGGGCCGCTGACCATTCAGCCCGTTACACATGCAAGCCTGGTGCTTTCCTTAAAGAACCTGGTCATTTATGCCGATCCGTCCGGACCTGCGAAATTCAAAGGTCTGCCCGCGCCTGACATGATCCTTATTACAGACATTCATGGGGATCATTTCGACACCAGCACGCTTGCGGTTGTCATGGCTCCTAATACCATACTGGTTGTCCCTCAGGCCGTCGCTGACAAACTGCCCGCCTCCTATGACAAAAGCAAGGTGGTGGTAATAAAGAATGGCGAACATATCAGCCGGAAGGGTATCAGCATCAGCGCCATCCCGATGTATAATCTTCCCGAAAGCCCCACAGCTATGCATACAAAGGGGAGAGGTAATGGATATGTATTGAACGTTGGAGGAAAGAATATCTATCTTTCCGGTGACACGCAGGGTATCCCTGAAATGCGTTCCTTAAAAGACATCGATGTGGCATTCGTATGTATGAATCTGCCCTATACGATGGATGTGAAAGAAGCAGCCGATGCGGTACTGGCTTTCAAACCAAAGATCGTATATCCTTATCACTACAGGGGGAAGGGCGGATTGAGTGATGTGAATGCATTCAAGAGTCTTGTAGATGCGGGAAATAAGGGCATCGAAGTGAGGTTGCGGGATTGGTATCCGGCTAATTAAATTTAATAGGGTCCCCTGCAAAGGGGATCTTTAATTCAATAAATTCTTGATCGACTCCTGCAACTGCTGCTTGGTAAAAGGTTTGCACAAAAAGGAATCCGCGCCTATCTCCAATGCCGCATCCTCTGCTTCGGGATCGACACCCGAGATCATAATGATCTTTACGGATGGCAGGCTCTTTTTGAGGTAGCTGATAAAATCCACCCCAAGTCCATCCGGCAGACGATTGTCCAGCAATATCAATGAGGGGACCTCCTTCTCTAAAAAAGCTTTGGCGGCGGACAGCGAATTGACATGGTCGATCGACATTCCCTGATCACCCAGGATCAAGTTTAACAACAAACACATTTCTCCTTCGTCCTCGATGACTAATATCTTGTTCTGATGTTGGTGGGATGTAGTAGACATTGGTTATTGTTTGAGTGATGTGAATGAGTCCAACACAAGTACTGTGCTAAACCCGGGGCCCCTAAGATCACCGGACCCAATCTTCTGGAGTGGGGAAAAAAGTAAGCAGTTTTGTGTATGTGGTTCTACAATGTCGCATTTAAATGGATTTTATTACATTTATACACCCGGCTATTAATATGCGACGCTTCGTCCTACATACAGATACTCCGTACAATGAACAGGGACAATGGCTATGCCGGGATTGCGGTAGAAGGCCCTTATAACAGCTCGCGTGATCCACGACAGCTGCGCAACTGTAATTTTTATAACAACACGGTCTATAATACAAAAGGCGCGGTCATTCATTACGCAATGGAAGCCGAGCACAGCGGCTTCCGGTTTTATCACAACGCATTTATCGCAACCGATAGTCTTATCATGGGAGTAAGGGGAACAGATGATGTCTTCTCCAACAATCATTGGACTGGCATGCTTCCGGATAGCACATTCCATTAATATGTAGGGAATGTCTTAATTTTATCAGGTATGATACAGCCGGACGAATTTAAAAAGGACCTTCCAATGGAGGTGCATGGCGGAGCGATCTCTACCACTGCCCGTGTCTGGAGCATGCTCACTGCCAGCCGGGATGGCAGCCTCGGAAAAGTAAAGGAGCTGGCGGCAGAGACGCCCGGACTGATCTATGCTCAATATACGTACGATCCGCCCATTCATTTCGCAGTAAGAGAAGGGCATGTACCTTTGGTAAAATACCTGCTGCTGCATGGGGCGCTGGCGCCTGACTACAAAACATATCCTTTTCTGGATAGCCTGATGACTGTAGCGGATGATAGGGGACATTTCGAGATCGTTGAGCTTTTGAAGGCATATCTTAATGACCCGATGAGTCATAAGTTAAGCGGAGATAATGGGAAGATATTTTATGAAAGGACGGTCCATCAAAATGAGTTCCAGGAGGCGGTGGATAAGGGCGATCTGCCCGGGACGGAGCGGATATTAAAAGCTCATCCGGATCTGGTACAGGACCGTGGCTATTTTTGGGGTGAGGGGATCATGGCAGTACCTGCCAATCGGGGCGATCGTCCTATGCTGGAGCTGCTGCTGCGCTATGGCGCCAAAGTTCCTGATCTGCTGAAGTGGACACAGGCCTATTATTTCAAACACTATGAGATTGCCGGGTTTTTGATGAACAATGGCATGAACCCCAATGTCATGAACTGGCATGAAGTACGATTGTTGCATGATATGGCTCAGAAGGGGTTTGTTTCAAAGGCCCGGTTGCTGATAGAGCACGGCGCTGATATCGATCCCCTCGAAGACGAGTACCAGTCCACTCCTCTGGGAATGGCAGCCCGTTGGGGACATGGTGAAATGGTGGAATATTTACTTGCCCAGGGCGCAGACCCAAACAAATCCGGCGCTGCATGGTCGACGCCTCTGGCATGGGCAAGAAAGAAGGATCATCAGGAGATCGAGAAAATGCTGCTTGCCGCAGGCGCCGACAATTTGTAAACTACGTAATATGAAACCATCTATTACTGTAAAGCGTGTGTATGAAAAGCCATCGACAAAGGATGGCGTACGGATACTGGTTGACCGCCTCTGGCCACGTGGGATTAAAAAAGAAGATGCCAGGGCGGTATGGGCAAAGGAACTGGCTCCATCAACAGAGCTTCGGAAATGGTTCAATCACTCCGTACCCTTATGGACGGATTTTGAAAAACGTTATAAGGCGGAGCTGAAAAAGAATGCTTCAGTGGATGAGTTCGTAGAGGCGCACCGTCATGAGAAGCATATCACGCTTTTATATGCCGCAAAAGATGAAGAGCATAATCATGCGCTGGTGTTAAAGGATTTTCTGGAAGGCCATTTCGGCTGATCATTTTACCTCAAAGCTGGCTATACCGCTGCCCGCCGTCCCATCTGCGGCAAGCCCTTCCACCACCACGATATATTTTCCGGGAACATCGGATGAATAGAAGCTAAGCGCACTTTTCGGAGACGTCTGTAGGCTGGGCGACCAGTATAGCACATTTCTGTAGTCGGGCAGGTGGTTTGCTGCGGCCTGCTCCGTCCCGTAGGAAGGACTATAAAATTCCCGTTGCAGCTGCAATCCTTCATAATCGATGACGGTGGCGTTGGCATCCAACGTATAGCCGGCCAGGTCCCCCTTATAGCTGACCCAGTTCATGATGCCATCATAATCGGTGGACCCGAGAAAGAACTTCTGATGTACCGTCTCCAGCTTTCTGATCTTTAGAGGATCGAGGACCATCAACTTGTTGAGATCGAAGACAGGCACTCCATCGAGGAGCACCAGCGGGTCTTTCTCGAAGAACCTGTCCGTTTCGGCAATATCCAGCAGGGGCAGGTGGGTTTGATCGCTCCTTCTCTTTACCAGCATCATAACGACATATTCCCGCATCACTTCTTCCATAGTGGTAAACCGTGTGTAATTGTCCAATAAGTAAGTGAAATCCGGATGCACATAAAAAGTGCTGGTATCAAAGGCGGGGAATTGAAATTGTTTTAATCGTATGCCCGCATACCTGTTCAGGACCTGCATATCGAAGTTCTTATCCGCCAATACAACGGAATCGCTATGGGAGAGCATAAAAGGGGGCAGCGGCTGGCGGGTATAGGTATCTGCAAAAGGAGAGGCGACATCTATCCGGTATATGCTGTCCATTAGCGGATTGGTCTGTACGATGATCTCAGACCCGCCATAAAAATCCTTCAGCTCGAATTTTATCTTTCCATTCTCGTCGCCATAGGCGGAGGTGAACTGTGTTCGTGTACCTGGCACGGCCAGATAACCCTGTATATTAGCATCTCCGACGCCCGTCTGGGTATTGATGATGCGGCCCGTGATAATGGCTCCGTTGTATTCGGGTGGAAAGTCCAGGGTAGGATTGGAATGGTGGATCACATCTTCCCAACGGAATCTCCTCCAGCCCTGGGTGATCATAAGCAGATCGACGGCCTGCTCGTCTTCCGGGTGTTCGAAATAATAATCCGGTGACTCGACCTTCCCTTTCAGGTCTGAGGTCAGCAGAAGATAGTCTAATATATGATCCGAAGAAGCTGCCTGTAATCCATCTGCACGGAACACTGACAGGGAGCAGTCAGCCATGGACGGCTTATCATCTGCTCCGGCCGTAGTGACCTCGAGATCTATCTTCTTGCGGGTGGCATACATATTCTTATCCGTCCTGACATCGATGTGGAGGAGATGAGCAGGGTATTTAAAGATCAGCCTTTCGCAGACGGGCTGCCTGGCCGCATTGAAAAGAGTGAGCTGAGAGACGCCGTCCCCTAATTTTGTTTTGTCTATCAGGAAGCTGGCTTTCCCATCCCTTAACACACCGGCCTCCGCCACCTTCACCGACCCACGTGTATGCGCTACAATATATACTTCCTGCCCTGCGGCGGTAGAAACCACATTGACACGTACATGATCATTATCTTCTTTGGTGGCGCTCATGACGACGCCCTCTTTATAGGCGCCGGGCAGCAAGGTATTGATAGCCGTACCATCGGCAAGGCGGATCGTACTCCTGTAATGGTGGCCCGGACGGGGCGTCAGCATAAAGCTGCCGATGCCGAGCCTTTCGGGTCGAAAACGAACCACCGTATCCTGGTCATCCTCCGTGATCACTCCTGTACAGGCAATGCCACGGCCATACTGGTCGGTTGTCCTGAAGGCTACTTTGCTGGTAAGACCTTCTACCAGGTTGCCCCCTTCCGGTAAGAAAGCGATATTATATTGTTGGGAGGAATCTGCAGGTGGCATTTCCGCCGATCTGTGCGTATTCACCACCGTGATATTTTTCTCAAAGAACCAGTCTACGCCGGAATTCTTCATCCAGTTGGTATAGGCTCTCAGCTTATAATTGCCCGAACGGAGCGTCAGCGGCAGATACATCGACCCGTCCCCATGTCCTTTGCCCAGACCCACCTTGGCCTGCAGTACAGGTTTGTTCTCTTTATCCAGCCACTCCAGGTAAGCCACTTTGCTAAGATCCAGCGGAAGATGGGTGCCGGCATCCACACAATATAATTTGAACCAGCAGATCTCGCCTGCTAAATAAAAGGTCTTATCCGTATGAACGTACAATTTCTCCTGCAGACGCTGTGCACGGTATTGGTTAAGGTCTTTCACCAAAGAGCCGGGCGCGGCATCCTGCCCAAAGGAAGAGAGGGACAGGAACGCTGTCAGCAAAAGGATGCCTATCTTCCTTGCCTCGCTGGTTGGTTTGGTATGGGTCATTCTAATTTGTCTTTATCATAAATTCCTTAAAATGGCCAGAAATCGGGCTTTGTTGTCGTACCACCCTGTACACGGCAATCCGCACAGCTGATGACGTTGGCAACCCATCCATCAGGCGGACCGCCCATGGGGTAGTGCTGCTCTATCGGTATATAGGATGAGTTGGCAAAAAACTGTATGAGCGATCCGGAGTCGAGCCCTACGATCGTATCCGGCAGGGAGCAGGATACGTAATACCGCCAGTCCGGTATCTGGCTTTGATAAATAAACAACCTCTTTTGCTCGAGCGTTCCTGCCGAGACAAAACCGATGACCTGCTCATTCGGATTGGAGAGACAATGAATATTCCCTTTCAGGACCGATGGCTGTGCATCAAAGATGGATCCCAGCGACTCGGTATTTTTTTGCATGAGGGTTAAAAAATTATATCCATCCTCTGTCAGGGCGTACTGATTGACCATTATACTAAAAAGTATCCCTATCGGCTGGGTGTTGGGGGGGATTTGATCCAGCAGCTGCAGATAGATCACATCCTGCGCCAGCTTAGTGGAATTACCCAGGATCAGTTTTGAGGAAGCAGCGTTCTTCCAGCAGAAGTATATCTGCTCTGAAGCAGGCCTGTCCACGACCTTATTTTGATCTTTCAGATATTTGTACAAAGAGTATTCCGCCGCATGGTATTGCCAGGTCTCATTATACTGCCATTGATAGTAATGGGTGGCATTGGCAGGGTCATGCGTATTGACATAGAGCTTGACTCCATCTGCAGCGTTGTAGGTCCAGCTGACACTGTCGATGGCAGGGGTTTGCTTATACGGTACAGCGTCGGACAGGTATACTTTCCCATCACTGGTCTTGATACGAAGACGATATTTCGTAGAGGCATTGAGTGTCATGGAACTTCTCACATAGATGCCGCTGTCCTGCTCTGTCAGCGGAAAGATAGAATTGTCATCCCCTTCCACCTGTACGGACGCATTCTTTTCCGGTGGGACAGCACGATTGCCGGATAGATCTACCGTACGGCTCAAGCTGAACTGGGTGGGTCCATTGCCTGTGATATAGCCTTCTACCACCAGGTAGCCCGTGCCGGGACTTTTATACGGGCTGTCATATTTGTCCTTGCATCGCCATAAGAAGACGGTCAGGAAGGAAAAGAGCAATATGTTTTTGATGATCCGTGTCATGTCATTCGTTTAAAAACGTATATTATAATTCACATAGGGGATAGCGCTGCCAAAGATGGAGAGTTTGTATCCATTGACGACGCCTCCCTCTGAGACATAATACACCGAATAAGGATTCTTTCTGCCGGTGAGGTTATAGACCCCGATGGTCCAGGAATTGTGCGTCAGCTGATGCACTTTGTGATTGCCATCTATATTCATGGAGAAGTCTGTCCGGAAATAATCAGGTATGCGATAGGCATTCCTGTCGGCATACAGGGTCCTGTAGGAGCCGGCATAATAAAAGACGCCGATGGGCAGGGTGATGGGCCGGCCTGTACTGTATGTAGCATTCAATGAAATGCTAAAACGGTGGGTGAACCGGTAGTTGCCCACAAAGGTCACGTCATGCGGCTTATCGTAATTGGCCGGATAATATTCTCCCCGATTGATGATCTCTCCTGCATTGGGATCATTTTGCCGGAGCAGGGTACGGGAATAGGTATAGCTGAACCAGCCGTTGAATTTCCCGGTGAGCTTTTTGATCAGGAGCTCTACTCCATACGCCTTGCCTTGCGTATTAAGCACATCTGTCTCGATGTGATGGTTCAGGATCAGCTTGGCGCCGCTGCTATAGTCCAGGAAATTTTTGATCCTTTTGTAATATACTTCCAAAGAGGTCTCGATGGTATTGTTCTTATAATTTCTGTACAGGCCTAGTGAAACCTGGTCCCCGGATTGAGGTTTGATATGGGGATCGCTCAGCTTCCAGATATCCGTGGGCGCCATGGCAGTGGTATTGGACAGGGCGTGTATATACTGCTGCTGCGTATTATAGCCCGCCTTGATCGAAAGATTTTCTGTTAGTATATACCGTGCGGACAGGCGGAACTCCGGCTTGCCATAGGTCTTGATATTTGCGCCCGAGCCATACCGGGTGGAGTCGATAAGGGTGCTGGTAGAATAGGGTTGTCCTGCGGCATAATTGTTCACCACGCTGGGACCAAGATAATTGTATAAGGAGTAACGTATCCCACCCTCCACCGACAGGGAACTGGTGATGGAATACCGGTCGCTGAGGTATAGAGCGCTTTCCAATGCGTGCTCGGGTTGCAGCACATCGGGCGCGACAAGGGAAGACTTGCCCTCCGGCTGATAGGACCCGGGATGGAGCTTATAACGCAAGGCGCTCAGCCCAAATTCCAATGTGTGATTGGCGTTGATGAAATAGTTAAAGTGCGCCTTGAAATAAAGCTGGTTGATATCAAAGCCGAGCTGGTAAGCGTTCACAGGGTTTTCCGCGCTGGAGATATTGTATTGGTACCTGTCGTAGCCTCCGGCGATGACGCTATATATCTTGTTGTTAAAAATATGTTTCCATTTCAGGGATATGTTCCTGTTGCCATATCCATAGGTCGTGTCGTTGTTCAGGTTGAAATGGTCCTGGCTCAGATAGCCCGTGAAATAAAGATTGTCCTTCTTACCCATGGCATGGCTGATGTTGAGGTTGACATCATAGAAGGAGGCCCGGCTATGCTTGTATTGATCGGGAAGATTGGCCAGCAGCCAGTTGGCATAAGTGGTCCTTCCTCCCAGGATAAAAGAGGTTTTGTCCTTTACAAGAGGCCCTTCAATATTCAGCCGGCTGGTCAGCAGCCCGATGCCTGCCGATCCGGTGATGTTCCTTTTATTACCTTCCCGGCTGCTGATATCCAGCACAGAGGACAGACGCCCCCCAAACCGTGCAGGGATGCTGCTTTTATATAGCTCTACATCCTTTACCACCTCCGGGTTAAAGGCGGAGAACAGACCGAAGAAATGTGCCGTATTGTAAATGGTGGCATCGTTGAACAGTACCAGGTTCTGATCCGCGGAGCCGCCCCGTACATTCAGTCCCGTGCTGGCTTCGCCCACTGTCTTTACACCAGGCAGCGTCATAACCACCCGCAGCACGTCGGCCTCTCCAAATACGACGGGCACCTGTTTGATCGTCTTGATGTCTATCTTCTGCACGCCCATTTCCATCCGTCGTATATTGCTTGCCTTTTCTGCCGAGACAATGACCTTTTTCAGGGTGAGCACCTGTGTCTGCAGGTCGATGTTCATTTTGCCGTCGCCATATATCTGAAGCAGCCTTCGGGTATCCCGCATACCGATGCTTTGGATATTGAGGATATGACGTCCCCGCGGGAGGGAGATGGAGTAGTAGCCATATTGATCCGATGCAACCCCGATCCTGGGCTTCTCTATATAAATGGAGGCGCCGACGATAGGCTCTCCCGTCTTGGCATCCCGCACAAACCCCGCCACGTTGACCACTCCCGGCAGACTGGCGGTGGATTTATCCCCAATGATATACAGTTTGTTCTCCAATGTAGCTACCTGCGGTTTGCTGGCTTCTTCCAGGTCGTCGCTTGCAGGCGCTCCCATTCGGGCCGTGTCACGGTTGACAACAGCTCTTTCAAAAAAATCCGCCGGCAGACCCTCGTGGACAGGTTCTCCCTTGCTGATGAAAACATGCTGCTGTCTGTCGATAAAGTAAGTGAGATCTGTGCCCGAAAAGACCTCGCCCAAAACTTTCGACAGGGGCTGCTGATCCGCCTGTATGCTCAGCTTCGTAGTGTCAAGATCCGTCGTATCATAATAAAACCGAAGACCCGATTGCTGTTCCAGCTCCTTTAAAATCTCCGCCATGGACGTATCCTTGAGATGAACGGTGACAAGGGGCTGTCGGACATTTTGAGCATTCACGCTGTTGAGCGCGAAGAGCAGACAGGCGATAATGAATGATCTGTAAAATATCTTACGATTCATCTGGGCATTATTGATGGGTTGTTTGGGCATCATACCAGGCCGAAACTTTTATCAGCGTATTTTCCAGATCCTTGCGTATGCTAAGCTTGTTCTGCCGAATGAATTTATTAAGCTCTTTACTCCTGTCCTTGAGAGCATAAGACAGGGCTTTTTTGTTGCGGACGGTATAATAGGTATCTCCTTTTTTTATATAATATGAAAGGATCGAGTCGATGTATTGCCTGACGCCTGACAATTGAACATCTTCCCTCACCAGTTTTTTATCTTTTTTCAGAAGACTGATCCGTCCCTTGTAAAGCTCCTCATAAAAGCCATTGCGGGGGGCCGTGGGATTCAGACTGTCCTTTAGCCGGATAAAGCGATGGTCTTCGATGGTAAAGCTGTCGACCTGGGTGCTGATCAGGTATACCTTATAGGCGCCAAAAGGACTGGGCAGTACAAGCTGATCCTTTACCATGTCGTACAAGACCATAAGATCCTTGTAGAGAACGCCATCATATAGAGCTGTGCCTTTATGCATCTTCCCGTCGCCAAAGAATGGATGACCGTCCGACAGCTGGTAGGAATATTCGCGATATCGCTTGCCCCGGTATAATCCCGACTCAGGTTTTAAATAGGCGTGATACTGGCTGACGGCATTGTTATAGGCCGTGGTTTCGATCAGGCTATCGTTTTGGGAAAATTGAAGTTGGGCCCGGCCTCCAGCCGGGAATAGAAAATACAGGATTAAGGATAAGCAGAAGGTCTGGCTCAATGGTGACATGTAGTGAAAATACCGATTCGCGCGTGAATCGGCAAAAATTTTGTTCAACCGTCGGTTTTAATCCCGCATTAATCTCATGTCTTGGCCACATCGATTGCCACCTTCTTGTTCTTTAGCTTTTCGTTCTTTATCAGGTGCAGCGTATGGCTCACTTTTGACTTGCGGATGGCTACGAAGGAGGAGAAGTCCTTTACTTCTATGAGCCCGATGTCTTCCTTTTTGAGCTGTCCCTTATGGCTGAAGAAGCCTACGATGTCTACTTTATTCACCTTGTCCTTCTTGCCGGCAGAAATAAACAGGGTGGCCCATTTGGGCTTGTCCGGCAGTGTGACTGTCTCCGGCAGCTGGATGGTTTCCGGCTGTTCCTGGATATAAGCGGGGAGGGTTTCCTGCGGTGAGAGGATAAGTATGGCGGTGCCGCTGGCATCCACCCGCGCCGTCCTGCCATTGCGATGTATAAATACCTCTTCTGTGGAAGGGAAGTGATAATGGACGATATAACGAATATTAGGTACGTCTAATCCCCTGGCTGCAAGGTCTGTAGTAACCAATATGGAAGAGCTGCCATTTCTGAACCGGGCCAGGGCGCTGTCCCGCTGAGGCTGCTCGAGGGCGCCATGATAGAATACATTGACGATGCCTTTATCCCTTAGCATGCCGCTGACTCGCTCCACCGCCTCCCGGTGATTACAGAATACGACGGTACTCCGGGAACCTATCCGGCAGAGGAGCCGGAACAGCGTTTCTATCTTATCCTTATCAGGGCTCAATACCTGCTGCAGCAGGAGGCGTTCGGGTTTTTCCCCGGACAGGAAGTCCAGCGTTACCGCGTTCAGCAGCCCCACAAAAGCTGGTATCTCCGTGGCTGCCGTTGCCGAGGTCAATATCCTTTTTTGCAAAGAGGGCAGGGAAGTGATGACAAAGGACATCTCATCCTGGAAACCCAGCTCCAGGGACTTGTCGAATTCATCCAGGACAAGGGTTTGTATACTGTCCGTATGAATACTGCCCCTGCGGATATGATCCCCCAGTCGTCCGGGCGTCCCCACGATGAGAGCCGGCGCTTCGATCAGGTTGTTTTCCTCCGTCTCCCTCAAATGGCCTCCATAGCAGCAGGTGACCTTAAAGCCGGTGGACATGGTCTTGAACACCTGTTCTATCTGTAAGGCCAGCTCGCGGGACGGTACGATGACCAGCGCCTGGGTACCCGGTGTCTGCCCGTCCATCATCGACAGTACAGGCAGCAAGAATGCCAGGGTTTTCCCGGATCCTGTATCGGACAGCAGGATCAGGTCCTGGTCCTGTTTGATCCCATTCAATGCGGCGGATTGCAGTTCGTTCAATTCCTCGATACCAAGCCGGTCGAGTATTTTCTTTATTGTGGCTGAATTCAATGACATGGGATAAAAGTAATTAAATGGTCCAATACGGCCCTCATGATAGAATGTGCAGCCTCAAAAGAAGGGTTGGCCAACAGGACTTCAGCCGGCTGGACATAGGCTCCTTCCTGTAATTCGTGCAGCTCCTCCTGTACCATCTGCTGCAGCCCGTCCTCTTTTACTTCTGCATGGAATTGCAGTCCAAGCGCCTTTTTATTAAGGAGGAATGCCTGGTTGTCGTTGGCTTCTGTGAATGCCAGGTTCACGGCGTCTTTCGGGATCTCGAACCTGTCACCGTGCCAGTGAAAGAGGGTAGGGGTGTTTTCAAATAGTGAATAGAACCATGGCTCGTTCCTGGCGGCTGCGGTTGGTTTGACAGGGAACCAGCCTATTTCCTTTTGGGGTGCGGGCCGGACGATGGCTCCGCTGCATACAGCCAGCAATTGAGCGCCCAGACAGATACCCAGCACCGGCTTGTTCTGCTGAAGGAAGGCCTGTATAAAGGCTTTTTCGGCTGTTAGCCATGGATAGATATCTTCGTCGTATACTCCCATGGGACCGCCCATCATAATGAGCATGTCCACGGCATCTGCCGACGGCAGCCGGTGGTCGGGAGAATACAAGGGCGTGGTGCCCAGATGATAGCCATGGGATAGACACCAGTCAGTGATGATGCCTGGCCCTTCAAAGGGAACATGCTGGAGGACGTGTATATTCATTTGGGCGCAATTTACGCCATTCCTCTCAGCTCATCCTTTATAGCTTTCAGATACTGCTTATTATTCGACTTTGAAATAACTATATTCCGGCACTGATTGAACCTCGCAAATGCTGCAATGGCATCGATGAGCTTATCGATCATTGGCTTGCTGAGCTTCACTGGCTCGAAGTGAAGGTTGTGAATGATCAATGTCTTTTGCTTTCTATCGGCCTTTGAATCCATCCGGGCGACGAACGTATCCCCAACCAGTACCGGTAATGAGAAATAGCCATATTTTCGTTTGGGCGCCGGGACAAAGCATTCTATCTGATAGTCGAAATCAAAAAAGTCTCTTAAACGATGCCGGAAGACGTTGACTGTGTCGAATGGCGAAAGAATAAATGCATCACCGGACAGCTGGATCTTTTTGTTCTTATAGCCGGGCAACATGTAAAGGGGGGCGGTCTTGAGACCTTCGACCGTCACCTTGCAAACTTCGCCTTCGTCCACCAGCTTCTCCAGTTCCTTTTTTACAAGGTTGTTCTTTACATAGCGTGCTCGCCATGCGAGCTCTTTGGCATAGGCGATACCCAGGGCCTTCAATTCACGCCGGATGACATGTCTTGCAAACTCCTCCGGTGTTGGCATCGTTGTGTCGACATCGTCAGGGATCAAATTTATCGGCAGGTCATATACTTTCAGGAATTCCCTTGTTCGTGTGGTCATCAGCTTTCCAGCCAGGTACAGCCTTTCGAGCGCGACTTTGGACGGCCGCCAATCCCACCAGCCTGCGCTTGCTTCCAGTCGATCGTTCTCAAAATCCTTTACCATCAATGGTCCTTCCCGTGAGATCCTGTCCAGCACCTTGTTCATGAGGTTGATCTCCGGCTGTGTCACGGGCTTTCTATTGGATGAGAAGGCCTGCTTTACGGGCAGTGAGAACCGGAAATTGTGCATGGGAATAAACCCCGAGTCGGAAGTGAAGAATTCAAAGACCCTTCCATCCGCCTGCAGCTCTTCCAGCCATTCCTGTTTGTAGTCGGGCACGCGGGCTGCTATGGTATGGTGATGTGCGCGCTCCACGACATAATTGGTGTCGAGCTGGACAAATCCGAGGTGGTCGATGAGCTTGTAGACGGCTTCGCGGCCTTTTCCAAACTGTGCCGGTTTAGATAGCCCGGCCGCATGGAGAATGATCTTTCTGGCTTCTGACTTGGTGAGGATGGCCTGCTTCATATGTGCGAGGGAAGATACGAAAAACCCCGGTTATTACCGGGGTGTGGAACGAAGTGATCTGAATGATGCGCGAAGCTCTTCCGTGAATAATTGAGGCTGTTCCCAGGCGGCAAAGTGGCCGCCTTTGGGAAGCCGGTTGTAATGGATGAGGTTAGGATAGGCTTTCTCTGTCCAGCTCCGCGGTGCGGCATAGATCTCATCGGGGAACACGCTGACTGCAACGGGGATGAGGACGTGTTTTGGGGCGAAAAAGTTAAGCTTGTTCTCCCAATACAGGCGGGCCGAAGAGACTGCCGTATTCGTCAACCAGTAAAAAGTGATGTTGTCGAGGATGTCGTCGCGTGTAAGACCTTCTGATCCGCCGTCAAAGACACGTGCGATGAGCGCCTGGCTGGCCGCATCGTGGTCGAGTATCCAGGCAGCTAAGCCTACAGGTGAGTCTTCGATCCCATATAGTGTCTGGGGACGGTTTGCCATCTCCTGGGCGTAACCAAGACCGTGCTTGTAGAAAAAGTCGAGCTGGTCATAGGCGTGCTTTTCTTCAGGGGTAAGGCCGGATGGGGGAGGGGTGCCGAACTGGAGCGACTTCGCAACGTCATCCGGAACGGTGGCTGCCATGTTAGTATGAATGCCGAGCAATTCCGGCGGCGCCAACAGGGCCATCTGTTCCGTTACTGCATTCCCCCAATCTCCGCCTTGCGCGACAAACCGGGTGTATCCAAGGCGTTTCATAAGCACGATCCAGGCACGGGCGATATGGGCAGGATCCCAGCCGGTAGTGGTCGGCTTTCCTGAAAAGCCATAGCCCGGCAGCGACGGGATAACCACATCAAAAGCATCCGACGCATTCCCGCCGTGTGCCGTAGGATTGGTCAGCGGCTCGATGACCTTCATCTGTTCGACGATGGATCCGGGCCATCCGTGCGTGATAATGACCGGCAAAGCATTTGGGCTCTTCGAGCGAACGTGGATGAAATGAACGTCAACCCCGTCGATGTTCGTTACGAATTGGGGTAACGCATTCAGTTTTGTCTCGAATTTATGCCAGTTGTAATCTGTTTGCCAATAGTACGCGAGTACACGCATTGTATTGAGACGAACGCCCTGTGTGGCATCCGGTACTGTTTCTTCCCCTGGCCACTTAGTAGCGGCGATCCTGTGTCGCAGGTCGACAAGCGCCTGCTCGGGTATATTGACCCGGAAATGCCGGACCGATGTGTCTTGCGCCACAGCGGCGAAGCTGATAATGGATATAGCGATAAAAATAATTGTTTTCATTTTTCTTTTTTTGCAATAAATAATGTTGTTATGCCACCGGCCGGTGGTCGGTGCTTGTCGAGATAGATTCCCATTCTTCTATTTCCCTGGTGATCTGTGCCGTCTTCTCCCGGAACTTTTTTATGGCATCGCTTCCGATGGGCAGATGCAACGGGGGATTTTCACTAGCCGCCAGCTTTACGATCACGTCAGCGAGCTTTGAAGGATCACCGGGCTGTTTACCGTTGAGGTGGCCTATGTTTGCCCTGACGCCTCCGACTGTTCCTTTATAAGTATCCAGGACGACGGCTGAGGTTTGGTAGGAATCTGTGGATGCGAATTCTGTGCTGAATAGACCTGGCGCAACTGATGTCACCTGGATACCAAGGGGCCTTAGTTCGGTGGCCAACCCTTCTGATATGCCTTCCACGGCATATTTAGTCGAGCCATACAGTCCAAAGCCTGGTACATTATTCAGGTATCCAAACAAGGAGGAGATATTGATGATATGACCCGAAGCCTGTTTGCGCAGCTGCGGCAGGACCGCCCTCGTCACATTGAGCAGGCCAAAGACATTCGTATCATACTGTTTCCTGACCTCCTCGGCGGACGCTTCTTCCGTTGCCGCAAGCAAACCGTACCCGGCATTGTTTACAAGCACATCGATGTGTTTGAACCGGTCGATCGCAGCCTTGACACCTGCCTTCACTTCTTTTTCGTTGGTCACGTCCAGCGTGACGACCAGCAGCTGATCCCCACCGCCCAGCCGGGCTGACAGCTCTCCGGCATTCTTTCTTACGGTAGCGACCACCTGATCTCCGATGGCCAGCGCGGCTCTGGCAATTTCAAACCCAAATCCCTTGGATGCTCCGGTAATGAACCAAACTTTGCTTTTCATGACTGTATGTTTTTAAATATGACCGATCGGTCACTTATTGGGTAAAAAAAATTAAATGACATTATACTCGACATCTATGTTCCCCTTTACTGCCTTAGAATAGGGGCATATGTCCTGGGCAGCGTCTACCAAAGATTGCGCCAGTTCACGATCGAGACCGGGAAGACTAACATTGAGACGGGCCTGGAGAACAAATCCGCTGTCTTTTAAAACCAGGTCAACCTCAGCGTCGATGGCTGTATCGGCAGGTAGTTCGACCCTCGATTTCCTGGCCGCTATGCCCAGAGCTCCTTCGAAGCAGGCTGACCAGCCGGCGGCAAACAATTGTTCGGGATTGGTACCGGCGCCGCCTGTCCCCGGCGTGGAGAGTTTGATATCGAGGATCCCATCTGAGCTACGGGATACTCCGTTTTCACGACCGCCCGTTGTATGGGTCTTGGCGGTATAAACTACTTTCTTTGATTGGGAAATAGTCGTTTCCATTTTTTAATTTTTAAAGTGATTTAATTTTTGAGGAAATAGTTTGCTTCCTGTACAAACAAGGTTGGGTATTGGAAAAAGGAAGCATGACCGGCGTCAGGCAGCAGCAAAAGCCGGGCGTTTGGCATCGTCTGATACAGCTTCAGGGGATTGACGACAGGAAGGAAGAAGTCATACTGTCCTCCGACGATCAGCACCTGGTTGGTGACGGATTTAGCTTTTTCAAATCCTGCCGGATCAGGTTGTGCCCAACCAATGACAGCCGTCAGCTCTGCGACAAAAGCTTCATTTGAAATGGGTTTGTCGCGACCTTCTTTTTTTGCCTGGATACGTGCGAAAGATTCTTTACCTAATTGCCTGCTGTTATCAGAAGGAGCAAACAAGGACGTCAGGAACAGCTCTTCGGGACTTAGCTTGCCTGCACCCGATATTTTCTGGGTAATTTCAGAGAGACCTTCTGCCCCCTGAGGACCGGTACCGACCAGGATAAGCTTATTCACCAGCTGCGGTTCGGTTTCCACGATCTGTTGGGCAACAAAACCTCCCATTGAAAATCCGAGCAGGTCTACCCTGGAGTATCCCAGGGACTTGATAAAGGATGTTGCATCCTGGGCCATTCCTGCAATAGTAGTGGGAGTTTTTCCTGTGGAGCCGCCTACGCCCTTGTTGTCAAAAACTATAACTGTCGAAGTTTTGACAAGGCCGTTGATGATAGCGGGATCCCAATCATCCATTGTCGATCCTAATGGCGATAACAGGACCAGTGGAGTTCCGCCTTTGTTGCCATAGGTCCGGTAGACGATCTTTGCATCATCTACATCGGTCGTTTTTGTCTTTGCATCACTCTTTCCGCCGGCATAAACGTGAAAGGTTGTCATAACGAAGGCTGCAATAAGTAGCGTGCCTGTAAGTAAATGTTTCATAATGAACATATTTAAGTGTTAAGAAATGACTTGTTTTAGAATATGACCGATCGGTCATATTTAAGGCAAAAAAATCAGCACAGCTGTGCCTCTATCATTTTTTTCAGGTTACGGTTGATGATAGCCATTTTATCTCTCTTTTTGGTCGTCCTGCTGATAAGGACACCCCCTTCGATCATTGCGAACATCATCGTGGCAAATTCCTTGTAGTTCCAGTCTGCCTTGAAAACGCCTTGCCTGATACCCTTGGCAATGATGTCCATAAGCAATTGCTGGCTATTATTGACCCTTTCGGCTACTTTCTCCCTCACCACCTCATTCTGGTCATCGGCTTCAACTCCGAAATTCATCATCGGGCAGCCTCCTGCTACCACAGGATTCAACGGATCACAATAAGCATCGAGGTAAGCGAAAAGCTTTTCTTTTGGATGAGTCACCCGATTGATCGACGCCATGATATTTTGTTTCAGGAAATCCATGCTATAATCGACCACTGCCTCGGCCAGGACATCCTTGTTGTCGAAATGGACGTAAAGGCTGCCTTTGGAAAGTTTTGTAGCATCCATGATATCGCTCATTGCTGTAGCCGCTATTCCCTTTTTGTTAAAGATCGGCGCCGCCTGCTCGATGATCATTTGTTTTGTTTGTTCACCTTTGCTCATTTTTTCCGATTGATGATACAAAGGTAATATGACCGATCGGTCATTTCCAAATTTATTTTTAGACGCTTGTGACATTATCAGTCGTCCGGTGAGCTAACTACTTCAATTACATGCATTAGAAAAAAAAGTGTATTTTGGCCTGTCATGAAGAAATTAGCTTTTTTAGTAATCAGCCTGTTGTCCGGCTATTTCCTGCAGGCCCAGACAAAGATATTCAAAGAGGTTGGCGAAGACATATCGACCCAGATAAAGGCCATTTCCCAGGACAATACCCTGGTCGGCTATCTGGCTTTCACCCGGCTGGAAAAAGCCGACGCGGACTCGTTCAACTACAAGTTGACGATCATGGATGAAAACCTCAACGACATTGGCACCGTAAAATTTCGCCAGGGGATACTCGATCTTCAGTCCGTATCTTTCGAGCAGAACGTATTATGTTTGGGATATATCCAAAGCTCGCTGACAGGCGTAAAAACCATCCGAAGCCAGCGGGATTATAGAAAGGCGATGGATGCCGCAAGTTCAAGCCATTTCCTCTTGCAATTTATCAGCCTCGACGGTAAGATCATCAACACCTATTATAAGGATGTAAGCCTCAGTGCGGAGCCGCTTCCCACCAGGAATCCCTGGGCCGCATCGATAAAAGTGGCAGGACATCTGAAATATGGGATGCAATTAAGGAATATCGCCAATAGCGGGTTCGCGTTCTTTTATGGCGACGATCTGAGGAGGGAGCTGCTGGTATTTGATACAAGGGGGACGCTGATCCATGAGCAGGATGCTCCGACATATGCCGATCACTTTTACCTGCATACTTCGGCTGCGAACCTTTATCTGCTGACGAAGCAGGACCGTCCTACTCCCGAAGGAGGATACAAGCTCTATGTCTATTCCGCAAAGGATCTCGTTGTCGAGAACAATTTCGATCTCAGGGATAGGAATGACAATTGGCTAAAGGTCCTGTCCTTTGATAATGACCCTGCCACCGGCGATGCATTTATATCCGGCGTTATCATAAATCCCAAGCGGGAGAGGTATTTCATCACGGCCAATGATTATTCCTATATTCCCTACCTGGGCTTATTCACGCTCGACCTGGGAAATCCGAACAAGAAGATGCGCGCCAATTGCAGCTATTGGTCTGATGAGAAAATGCCTGGTATTGAAGAAGATGGGTATTTCACTAATAAGCACTTTTACGTTAAATATGCCACGGCATTCAGAGATTTTAAGGGCAATACCATTTTTGCCGGAACGGCTTTGGAAGGGAAGGGGATCGTGGGAGCTGCCAAATATAAATTGACGGATGGGGTATTCATCCGGCAGGATGCGTCCGGCAATTTAGCCCTGGACAATAATATTCCCTGCGATGAAACAAAGTTTTTCAACGCTGCAAGCATCCTCCCAGAACAGGACAAGAAGGATTTTTATAAAGTAGTGAACCCGGATACCAAGACCAACTACATGATCATCGATGATGAGGAGAATATCTATATCTACAATGTCAACAGTAAAAAGATCGCGCGGACCATTCCGCATAAGGACGGCAACATAAGGATCAATGTCTATCCCGCCAAAGAGGGACATATGGTAGTCGCGGAATACAATCGGAAGGAAAAATATACCCGTTTTTCGATCGAGGCGCTTTAAAGTGGCACAAGCTTTTTGCATTCAGGGGGTGGAATGATAATTGCATCGCGATTATCAGGTCCAAATCTACCTGTTTGCTGTATGCAAGGGAGAAAATTAATCGTTGCGACATATTTAATAGGTGCCCTGCCATTTGGCCGGGCAATGTATGTTTCGCCGTCTTTTATCTTTGATGGGGAAACCGCTCCTCAAAGCTTTTTGATGGCAGCCCCTGGTTTGAGCATTTCCCCAAAGACAATGCCCGATGGGCTTTATGGGGCAGCCTATAAAGACCAGAATCTGAAAGTCACCGGCGGTACAGGAGCTTATTCTTTCGCTGTTTCCGGAGGCAGCCTTCCTCCGGGTGTGTCCTTATCCGGCGGCGGAACTTTATCCGGTACACCCACCGCTGCGGGGACATATTCATTTACCGTCACTGCCGCGAACCAGTATACTCGTTCAGTCTCACAGGACTACAAGTTGGTTGTTGCCCAGGCTCCCTTGACGATCACTGCCAATAATGCCGCCTTCACCTATGGAGGTGCGATGCCGGCGCTGACAGCATCCTACAGCGGTTTTGTCAACGGAGACAATGACTCCCTCCTTACTACTCCACCCATTATAACAACGACAGCTGCTCCTTCCTCCCCGATAGGCGCTTATCCCATTACGGTGTCCGGAGCCATGGATCCGAACTACAGTTTTGTCTATAACTCCGGAACGCTCAATATCAATCCTGCTACACTTACCGTAACAGCGAATGCACAGACAAAGGAATATGGCGCTGCAGACCCGGCTTTTATTTATACAGCCAGCGGTTTTGTAAATGGGGACAATACAGGGATATTTACCGGCGGCCTGAGCCGAACCCCGGGTGAGAATGTAGGCAGCTATCCCATAACAATGGGCAGCTTGAGCGCAGGCGCCAATTATACGATCGGCTATACTGGCAATAATTTGACCATTACCACGGCTTCCCAGCAAATAACATGGACGCAAAGCCTGTTGGTAGGATGTAATAGTACCACGAAATTGCAGCTGACCGCCACCGCCAGCAGCGGCCTGCCGGTGACTTATTCAGTAGCTGACCCGAGCATAGCCACTGTCTCCGGGAATATATTGACATTGCTGCACCTGGGTACTACGGTCATTACCGCCCTTCAAGCCGGGGACGTAAATCATGCTGCGGCCCAGCCCGTTACCGACACCGTGTTTTATCAGTCGACCTCGCTTATAAGGCAGCACTGGAATGATGTGATCATTTTTGACAACAGCAGCGGCGGCTTCGTACAATGGCAATGGTTTAAGAATGGTCAGGCCATTCCTGGCGCCACCGGTCCATATTATAGCGAAACGCCCTCGCTGAATGGCCAATACTATGTAATAGCAACAAATGCCGCCAGCCAGCAAATTCAAAGCTGTACGCTTACCATCACGGGCGATACCGCAGTGTCCGCAGGGATAAGGATTTATCCCAACCCTGTTAACGCAGGCGCAGCTGTCACTGTGACCAGCAGCTACACTGCCTCCATATTACAGGGGGCGATCTTGCAGGTGATAGATATCAACGGTAAGGTGCGGCAGCAGATAACATCTGTCCAGCCGTCGATGCAGGTGACAATGCCTTCCGACCCTGGCATCTATATTATCAATCTGCTGTTGGCCAATGGACAAAAGGCAAGTACAAACGCGCTGGTGAATTGATGATCCACAATATAAACCTTAGAAAGTGATAAAATGATCGGGAAAATAATAGGAATTACTGTCTGTTTTGCAGCAATCATAGCTCAAACCAATGCCCAGGAATTTGGTGTCGAGCTCAGCGGGGGCTTGCAGGGCATGTACTATCCATTAAAGAACGGCCAAACAAAACTGCTGCCGGCTGGTTCTTTGGGCCTGAACTATACATTTCGGTTGAGCAGCCAGCTAGGGGTCCTTACCGGCATCACTGGCGGGTTGTATCGCACCCAGATCACGCTGCAGGATGGCCAGATCATTACTTACGATGCGGTAGACGATGTAGGCTCCGCATTCCAATCCAGGGTGAAATTCACCGGATATAAAGAAATACAGCGTTTTCTTGCAGTAAGCATACCGTTACTGTTACAATACCAGACGGGGGGCTCCGGCAAACAATGGTACATAAATGGCGGTGCAAAACTATTTATTCCCTTCAACGCCAGTACGCAGGTCTCGGCAAAACAGGTGAGCCTTACGGGCTATTATCCTGATTTTAACGTGGAGGTGTCAGATTTGCCGCAACATGGCTTTGGCACGCTCAATAATTGGAGATCTACCAGTACATTAACATTGAAGCCTGCGGCAGCGTTAAGTGCGGGCACCGGTATGATCTTCAGTCTTTCGCCTGGAAGATCCCTCTATGCCGGCGTGTTTGTCGACTACGGCCTGACAAATCTAAAAAGCAAAAGTGATACACCGCAGCTCGTAACATACAGCTCCAATGCAACGAACGGAGCACAGGCAAACAGTGTATTGAACACGGACAACGCCGGCCGGGCTACGCTGCTCTCTTTTGGTCTGCAAATCAGACTAAGCTTCGGGCATAGCCGGGAAAAACCTGTCGCCCGACCCGGCACAGCCGGCCAAACTCAAAAAACGGCTCAACCCCAAATAGCCGTCCGGTCCGACACAGTCTCACAAACCCAAAAGGTCCCAGAGCCCCAAAAAAATGAAAGCGCTCCGCCGGTGGCAGCGCCGGCAACGACTGCACTTACATCCGACGAGGCTGCGATCGTAAATGAACCCGTCGTATTTGGTATTTTGGGCGAAGCTTCTATTCCTGAATCCCAAAAATCCCATTTGGACGAAGTGGCAAACCTTCTGAAGAGATATTCCAACATTCGTCTATCAATTGTAGGCCATTACTGTAACAGCATAACGGAGACGGAAAATAGAAAAGTAGGAGAAGCCCGCGCTAAAGCCGTTGCACGCTACTTACAAGGCAAAGGCATTCCCCGCAGCAGAATGAACATAAGCGCTGCTATTGAAAGCGATCCGGTGCAAAGCGGCGACCCGGCCGCCAACTATAATAGCCGGCGGGTAGTTATTACAGAGAAGTGATGATCGGGGTATAGAAATTGCAGATGGATTGTCAAGATCATCTGCGTACTAGTGCTTTACCCCTACGCATGGTCCGAATCTATCTGTTTGCCATATGCAAAAAATTAACTCCACCCAATATTGGGATCAACGCTTTATTGCTGACTGGAAAGAGAACAACGGTATCGAGCAGTCCCAGTTTTTTTCCAGAATTGCCGTAGATAATCTTCCCCCATGGTTTATTACCTATATTGAACAACACCAGCCTTCTTTTTGTGATTGGGGTTGTGCGCTGGGAAATGGTACAAATGTTTTACGTGAGCTATTATCATTGAAAAATATAACTGGTATCGATTTTTCTAGAGTCGCCATAGAACAGGCCCGATCGAGCTATCCCGCCATTAGGTTTACCGCTGCCGATATTTTGAAGGATGAGGATTTTCCTCAGTTTGACATAATATTCTCTTCCAATACATTGGAACATTTTAATAACCCCTGGGAAATTTTAGGAAAACTGAGCCGCTTTGCAAAAAAATTCATCGTCATTTTAATTCCGTTCCAGGAACATGACCGGCACTTTGAACACTTTTATACGTTTGAGACCACCAATATTCCCTCAACAATACGGGCTTCACATTATTTGACCCACTTTTCTATTATTGATGCTGCCGCGTATGCCTCCAGCTATTGGAACGGGCGCCAAATATTATTGATCTATTCAACGTATTCCGAACTTGCCAGCCTGGGGCTCTCTTTATCAGATATCATTGATAATAAGTATTAAACCTGGAACCATGTTACATAAATTTAAATATCACCTGAAAGAAAGAGGGTTGGTCGGTACGGCTAAAAGATTTGTCAATTGCTGGCAGATCAATGGGTTCAGGTATACCCTCAAACAAATGTTCAAGCCAATTGACGGCAAATTCCTCATTTCACACAAAGGCCAGAAACCTTTGATCCCTGTAAAAAATGGTCACCGACGGCCGGAAAATGCGTATCTCAGAGACACCCGCTCGCAAGACAGTTATTATACAAAATATAAAAAAGAGCCGGTAGAGATCAGAATGCTGGATCTGCTGAATATCCTGAAAAAAGAAAAAGGCTTTAAGGCTATAGTTCTTTACCCCTTAAGCTATGATATATCCATAAAGCAACGCCCAGAGCATTTATTAAAAGCCCTCTCCCAAAACGGTTATTTATGCCTCATGATGCAAATAGCCGAATCACATGAAAGATCCAGGATCCAAAAGATCTCCCCCCGCCTGTATGTAGTAGACCTGTTTGAAGAATGTCTCACCTATTTTCAGGACAAGAATCCGATCGTCTACATATCTTACCCTTTTTATAAATATTTGATCAAATATTTTGAGAACGCCTTTTTTATTTATGATGTCCTGGACAATTTGAAAATATTTTCCAACTATTGCGAAGCCATGGAAGAGGATAATGATTTTCTTCTTAAATATTCCGATCTGATCCTTTACTCTTCTCAGGCATTATACGACCATCGGGATTCAGCTGCCGGAAATACCCTGCTGATTGAAAATGGCGTATGGGTACAGGATTTCGAAATTTCCCGCGATGATATTTCTGCGCAATTTCAGCTGAAAAGGCACCGGCCTGGAGGTTTCGCTATCGGTTACCATGGCGCCATCAGCGAGCTCCTTGATTTCAATATTATTGAAGAGATCCTGAAACTGGATAACGCAGACATTTTCATGATCGGACCCATCGCCACCTTCTCCCCATCCAGAGAGGCAGAACTAAAGTCCACCGTCAACAAGTTGAAAAAATACAGGAATTTTCACCTGTTGGGGTTTGTTCCATACAAAGATCTTAAGTATTATTTGCATCAATTTGATTTTTGTATTATTCCTTTTATTGTCAATGAAGCGACTGATGCGGTAAGCCCGTTGAAGCTGTTTGAATATTTCGCCTGCAAAAAACCTGTTGTTGCCACGCCGACAAAAACGCTTTTGAAATATAAGAATTCAATAAATATACGCGACAAAGACGAATTTATCCGGTTTTTCGCTAATCCGCCGGCCCCGTTAATTGATGAACCAAAATATGAACATATCTCATTTAACAATAGATGGGAAACACTCGTTGCTCCTTTAATTTCAAAACTTGATCATCGGATCAATACCCAGCAAAAAGCTCCGGTCGTAACAAAAAAAAGAACCGTCGACATCATCAATGTGAACTTCTTTGATTGGGACGGCGAGGTTCTCTATAAAGGAGGCGCCGAACGTTATGTGTACGACCTGGCAAAAATATGCGAGGCAAAAGGTATGAATGTCAGGATCCTTCAAAATGCCAATTCCTTCTTCCTAAAGGATTTCAATAATATTCCAGTCGTTGGGCTGCCGTTCAAGACCGGCTATGACATGGAAAAGATCTCTGAAAAATACAGTTCCTATTGCAAGGAGTCCGACTTGATCATTGCGTCTCCGCTTGATCTTGCGTGCAACCTGCACTATTCTTCCAATAGCATTGGCATTAATCATGGAATATATTGGGACGATAAATCTACCAGAGTTAACAATTACGACATCGATAATTATAAGAGGATATTTAAATCCCTAAAAAACTGTTCAAGATCTGTTTGCGTCGATACAAATTTTATTAATTGGCTCAGGACTTATGATTGGGAATTAACTTTAAAATGTCAATACGTTCCAAATTATGTAGACAGGAAGCAATTTCCGGCTGTTGAAAAAGATTTTGATGGCAAGCTGACTGTTATATACCCAAGACGCCTGTATGAAGCGCGAGGTCTTTATATTACTATCGAAGCATTCACGTATCTTCTGTCCAAATACCCTGATCTGAATTTGCATTTTGTCGGGCAGGCAGTCGGAGACGATGTTGTAGCTACACATAATTTTATTAATAAGTTCAAATCCCAAATATCCTGGTATGAGCTGGATATGGGTAAGATGGCCCAGGCTTATCATCAAAGCCATATTGCAGTGATCCCAACTGTTTTTGCCGAAGGGACATCGCTGTCCTGCCTGGAAGCCATGGCAACCAACAACGGGATTATTGCAACCAATATAGGCGGGTTGCCTAATTTGATCATGGATAATTTTAATGGTATGCTTATTAATCCTGAAGCCAGAAGCCTGATAAATGCGGTGGAACGGTGTATCTCCGACCGAAAGCTGCTAAGAACATTTGCTTCTAATGCTCTATTAACTGCCGATGCATTCAAAAAAGATCAATGGGATTCAAAATGGAATGCCATCATTGAAGAAAATGTACTCGCCAATTATTAAATCGCCATTTTTAGGAAACAAAAATGCAACCTTTAATTTCAATCATATTACCCACCTACAATGGCTCCCGGTACTTAAGAAAGTCAATAGAAAGCTGTTTGGCCCAATCTTATAAAAATATTGAGCTGATCCTGGTCGATGACTGCTCTATGGATGAAACTGCCTCTATAATTGAACATTATTCGGGATTGGATAGCCGGGTCAAAGCGATCCACAATGAGGTCAACATGAAATTACCTTCATCATTGAATAGAGGCTTCTCTCTGGCAAAGGGAGAATATTTTACCTGGACTTCGGACGACAATATCTTTGGAAAGGATGCTTTGAAAGTGTTGCTGGATAATATGCAGGCCAGGGGGTCGGATATTATCTACTCATCGTATTACTTTATTGATGAATCAGGCGATCGATTGGGGGTATTCGCGGGAATTCCCGAAGAAATAATATTCAAATGTGTAGTCGGCGCCTGCTTTCTATACAAAAGATCGGTACATGAACAATTAGGAGGATACGACGTAACCAAATTTAGAATGGAAGATATGGATTTTTGGCTGAGAGCATTCACGAAATTCAGGATCCACTTTATTGATCATCCATGTCTTTACTCATACAGGAAACATCCCAACTCCCTAACCTCGGCCATTCACTCTGATGCCGACAAATACGATGAATACAGAAAAAATCACTTTGTGTCTTTTAAAAAATTCTTCAACGAAGGGCTGAAAGCCAATCTTTCCGACGAGGAAATTAACCTGCATTTAGAATTGTATTTTGAGGATATCATTAAGAATAAGAATTGGGATTTTGCTATTACGGAAAGAGCGCTTAGTTATGTAAAGTTTCTTAATAAGCTGCTGTGTGTCAATTGGGATTCGATCGAGCTGCACAGTACCCTGGTGCAAAAAATAATTGAGGATAAAAGAGATAGAATAATTGGCCTCATTCTCAATGACCTGATATTTGCTAACAAAATGCTTCAGAAAGAAAACCCAAAACTTGCCAAACAGCTTAATAAACCAATTTCATGGTATTATAAGGAATATGAAGTATTGCCTTTGTGGTACAAAAGAATAGGTCATATTATAAAAATATTGCAAAATAATAGAAGCTGGCGGTCGATATTTACCAATAATTCAAACCTGTGAATGACAGGCTGATCATGGAATTTATTATCTTGCCGGTATGACTTCCATTAAACCCCACCCGACCTTCCGGCAAGCAGCGCTTGCTCTATTTTGTCTGTTCTTTATTCCATCGGCGATCGGCCAATACAAGCTTACAGATACCATACTTCCCGATCCGGAAGTCAGGATGGGCGTTCTGCCAAACGGGCTTCACTACTATATCCGGGAGAATCACAATTTTAGAAATGTTCAGTTGCGGCTGGTCGTAAACGCTGGATCTGTCCTGGAGGACGAAGACCAGCTGGGTTTGGCGCATTTCGTGGAACACATGAATTTTAACGGCCTCAAACATTTCCCTAAGAATGAATTGCTAACCTATCTCCAATCCATAGGCCTTTCGATAGGCGCCGATCTCAATGCGAACACCGGGTATGATGCCACCAACTATATCCTTTGGATGCCTACCGGCGATGATCGGCGGATTGAAAAAGGCTTTACCATTCTTGCGGACTGGTCACACAACGCCCTGTTGGACCCAATAGAGATCGATAAGGAGCGAGGCGTGGTGCTGGAGGAGTCACGGCTGCACAAGACTGCTTTCGAGCGGATGCAAAATATTTATATGCCCATGATGCTCAATGGGTCTAAATATGCCGAACGGCTCCCCATCGGTAAGGACTCCATCATCTCGAATTTTAGACCGGAGTCGTTGCGCAGGTTCTATGATACCTGGTATCGCCCTGACCTGGAAGCCGTTGTCGTAGTCGGTGATATTGATGCAAGCGATATCGAGAAAAAGATCATTAAATATTTCCGGAATTTTGTCAACCCGCCCAATGAAAAGCCGCGACCGGCGATTACGCCAATACCGCTGCGGACCGCGCCGGCAGGACAGGTACTGACGGATAAGGAATTTACGAGCACGTTGTTCGAACTTTACAATTACATCGAACCTAAACCCAATTATGCGACATGGGGGGACTACCGGCAAAAGATAGTGGAACAGCTTTTTAATCAAATGCTCAACGAACGCCTGGAGGGTGTTTCCCAGCAGGCGAATTCACCGTTCCTTTCCGGTCGCGCTTCGTTTGAGGATTTTTTCTCCGGCTACCGGACTTTTAGCGCTGTCGTGATGCCCGGCGATAAGCCAGTGGAACCCGCCATCGATTCATTGATGGTCGTGCTAGGTTCCGTTCGCCAATATGGATTTCTGGATGTCGAGCTGGAAAGGGCTAAAAGCGTGTTGCTTCGAAAGGCAACCAGCGCCTATGAAGAAAATGCAAAGACCTCAAATGCACAGTTTGTGACTGAATACGTCAATAGCTACTTACACGGTGCGCCGATAGTATCTCTGGGTGACCAGTATCAGTTTATCCAGCAGATCCTGCCAACCATCACACGGGATGATATGACCGGGCTGGAGAAAAAGCTGGATATCGGGCAAGGCAGTTTCGCCCTTGTCCTTTCCTCGGACAAGCACGCAGGGGTATTGCCCTCCGGAGAGCAAATGATCGCAGCTATCAGGCAGGCCCGGCAGCTGCCCATCACGGCATATCATGAAAAAGAGGTCGGGCATTCGCTTAAGTTCCAGCTGCCTCAGGCAGGCACAGTTTCCAACCGAACGGTGGACAGACAGTTAGGTACCATCGACCTGGAGCTTAGCAATGGCATTACGGTGACGCTGAAGCCCACTGAATTCAAGAATGACGATATTCGGATGGACGCGTGGCGGTGGGGCGGGTACCATCAATACCCGTTGGCCGACAAATACAACGCCATGAATGCGGCGCGCATCGTTCAGGCCATGGGCATAGAAGATTTCCCCAAGGCGGACCTGGACAAATACCTGGCTGGTCAAACGGTTCACGTGCAACCATATCTGAATGCTTATGAAGATGGCGTGGAAGGTACCTGCGGTGCTGCCGACCTGAAGACCTTTCTCCAACTGGTGAATCTTTACCTTACCAAACCAGGTACCGACCCATCGGCCTTCAGTTCTTTTATCGAGCGTGAGAAGAGCGCTGTTCAAAACTTAAAGGCAAACCCGATGGCTTTTTTTGCGGATACCCTGGCAAAGATCGAATATGCGAACAATCCCTGGCTGAGTACCGTCCCTGAGCCTTCCGACTATGCTCATATCGATTTGCAAAGGTCGATGGAGATTTACAAGCAGACATTCAGCAACTGTTATGGGATGCACTTCACCTTTGTAGGAAGTTTCGATGAGGAGCACATATTGCCTTTGCTGGAGCAATATCTGGGCTCGCTCCCAGCGGCCAAAAAAGAAAATAAATTTAAGGACGAGGGGATGCGGCCTGTGACCGGGATCGTACAGGCATCGGTAAAAAAAGGGACGGCCAGTCAGGGCCAGGTTACTATTACCTTTACGGGGGACGCCCATTACGACGAGACGGATGTCATCAAGCTCAACCTTTTGATAGCGATAATTAACGTCCGCATCTTCCAGCAATTGCGCGAGGAGATGGGCGGAACATACAATGCCAGTATGAATGCTGTATTCTACAAACGGCCGTATGAGCACTATTCCGTTACCGCGAGAATTCCCTGCGCTCCACAAAATACTGAACGGATGAGCGCCGCGCTGTTCGATCTTATTGATCAGGCCAGGGACAAAGGGGTCGATAAGGACCTGATGGAGAAGCTCAAGCAAAATATGAAGAATCATCATGCCGGGCAGATGAAGACAAATGAATACTGGCTTAGCAGCCTAAGCCACTGTTGGATCGATGGGGAAGACCTGTCGTGGATGAATGATTTTTACAAAATTGTGGATGGCATTTCTGCAAAGGAATTAAAAGAGACGGCCAGAAGATATTTGAATACCTCGAATTATATAAAGGTCGAGCTGTTGCCGGAATAGAGTAGCGCATTGATGGTTGGATTTCAGTCTGTGAAAACGGCATTGATGAAGCCGGCCAGGAGCCTGCACAATGAGTAATATATTGACTATTAATCATATAGATATGGCGAAGTTTTGTGTAAAGCCAGAGTTTATTTGTAGTAATTTTACTACAAAAGGTTTACATCCGTCTTATGAGGAGAAAATTCTTCATTCTATTCTATTTTTTAGGAATAGGCATTGGATGTGCAAAGGCTCAGAACGGCGGAAGCGATCTCTTCCTTGCCGATAGCAATAATTATGACGTCAAACAATATAATAGTGAGAACGGATTGCCTCAGAACAGCGCTACCGGTCTGCTATTGGACAAAAATGATTTCCTGTGGATAACCACACAAAATGGCCTGGTTAGATTTGACGGCCGGAGATTCAGGATATATGACAAGTTCAACACACCTGCTATAAGATCCAACCGGTTTTCGGTCATTGCCGAATCATCTCAAGGGGAAGTTCTGTTAGGTTCCTCCTTTGATCCGTCCGAGATTTATAAGGTGTCGCCGGATTATACGGTAGTTACCGACACGACAAGAACGCGTATTTCCCATAAGTTCCTTCATATTAATTCAAAAGGTTTTTTTGACGGCACTCCTTTATTCAAGTATTATGCCAGCGTCGGGAAAACCATCGACAGCCAGTTTTTGAATGGCTTATTTGCATCCGAGACATTCGTGATCCTCAACGATAGTGAAGTAGTCGTTCGCGACAGCCTGAACAAATGGTATTACCTGAACAACGTATCTGCCGAGGTGCATAAATTGCCGGTCAATTTTAAGGGCGGGGATACCCATGTCTTCGTCCTGGAAAGGGTATTTTGCATCTTCTCTGAAAGTGGAGAATGGCTTTTTTTTAAACATGGAAGGGAGACAACCTTACAGGTGGATAAGACATTATCCGATCTGCAAAAAAAGGCTTCTTTTATGCATGGGCTCAGCCCTATCATCGGCCATGGTGGAGATAAGGTAATAATAAAGTATCAGAATAATATTTATGAGCTAACCCTCCGCCAGGATGTGTTGAGTGCGGAACTTATTTTTCAGGATCTGGAGATACTGGATAAAATAATCGCCACTTCTTTTTTGTACGATAAAAAGAACCAGCGGCTTTTTATTGCAACCGTTACCAGCGGGTTTATTATCGTTACGAAAAGATTGTTTAAGGCGCTCACCTTTAACTCTTCCGATCCACTTGACAATGCTTTTAAAGCCTTCCTTTTACTACCTAATAAAAAGATACTCACCCAGAATGGGATCCTGGACAAAAGCAATAGGAATGATCATCACTTATTCCCGGCAGATGTGAGGCCCGATGGAAATTGTTTTTATAGGATGAAGGACAAAACCATCTGGATATCCAAAGACAAGCGATTGCATATTTATGATAGTAGTTTTTCTACAGAATTGGCTGTCGACAGCCTTTTGCTGGACTCCTATATCGGCTGTATCATTCAGGATAGCAGACAGACCATCTGGATCAGCACACTTGCTTCCCTTTTAAAAGTGGAAGGCGGGAAGCTGCAATATGTTTTTAAGCGTCATCCCCCGTTCGTCACTCATAATATTGAATCTATAGCTGAAATATCGCCAACGGAATTTTGGATAGCCTCCCGGGATGGGATCTACGCTTATGATGTAGCAAAGAATAGCGTCGGGGAGAAGCCTATTCTGCCTCATGTATATGCCCGAACTATTTATCGGGCAAAAGACAATAGCATCTGGGTGGGTACCTATGGAAATGGATTTTACAAGTATCATATGGGGAAGTTTATCGCGCTCCCTATGGATCGGCAGAACTACTTGTCTACCGCTCATGCATTTTTGGAAGATGACCTCGGCTTTTTTTGGATCACTACTAATCACGGACTATTCAGGATCAGGAAAAAGGACCTGGACGAATTTACTGCCGGCAGAGAGGATAGCTTGTATTATTATTATATCGATAAGTCATCCGGGTTTATTACCAATGAGTTCAACGGCGGATGTAATCCTGCCTCGCAGACGGATGATGCCGGCAATTTTTACTTCCCGTCGCTTGCTGGGATCGTATATTTTAATCCCGGCAGCTTGCATCCCGACATGCCTGATAGTGAAATTTTTGTGGATGACCTCTTCGTAGATTCACTGAGGCTCGATCACAGGCTGACGCATACTATTAAGCCGGATTTCCACCAGATAATTGTAGACATTACGACTCCATTCTATGGGCTGGAAGAGAATTTAAAGATGGAGTATACGCTCGATCCCGGGGGGAAATGGTATGCTGTCAACAGGGATGGCAGGATTACGATCAACAGATTACCACATGGAAAATATAAGCTTACGATAAGGAAGCATAATGGCAGTGCGCGATATCGTTTCACCAACATGGCTATTTCTTTCGAGGTACAGCCTCATTGGTATAATACCTGGCTTTTTTATGCGTTGCTGGCGTTAACTGCAGGCAGCCTGCTATTCCTTCTGTTCAGATTAAGGATCAGGATACTCCGGATGCAGAATTTACGGCTGCAGATCAAGGTAGATGAAAGAACTTCTGAGCTGGAGCAAAGTACTATAATAAAAGAGCGGCTTCTATCTGTGATCATGCATGACATGCGTTCCCCATTGTTCTCCCAGGCTCTTCTCATCGATCAGCTGCATTCGAATTTTCATAAGCTCAGCGAGGCGGAATTAAATAAGCTGTTTTTTTTGTTAAAGGATTCCAACAACAGGCTCTGCCAGTTCAGTACTGATTTTCTTATATGGTACGATACTCAAAAGGAGGGGTTTTCGATAAGGCGTGAGGATATTGAATTGCACGATTTTATCAAAGAGACCACCATTCTATATAAAGATATCGCTCTTAGGAAGGGATTATATTTCGATTGGGATATTCCTGCCCGGCTGACCCTGCTCTCCGATAGAAATATGCTTGCCACCGTCATCCGGAACCTGGTTGATAACGCCGTAAAATATACTACCTCCGGAAGTATCGGTATCAGCGCCCTTCAAAAGAATGGGCATGTTCAAATACAGGTGAAAGACACCGGGCGGGGGATGACTGCTTTAAAGATAAGGCAAATAAGAGCTATCAATGAAAAAGATACAAACAGGACTGGACAAACTTTTGGATACAGGTTTATAATAGAGCTGGTACGGAAATTAAATGGCGAAGTGGATATTGAATCAGCACCGGAGGGAGGTACGACGGTTGTGGTGAGCTTTAGATCTTAGCGATCTCCAATTGGTACATCCTGGCCAATTCATCCAGATCATGAAGCGTCTTGATTTTCAGTTTTTCGAATATTCTTGCCTTATATGTTCCAACTGTAGAGGAATGTACGTTCAGTATTTTTCTGATTTCCAGGGGCGAGTAACCATTCAATAGGTATTTGACCGTCTGGATCTCCCTATCCGAAAGCTTTTCAAAAGGGTTATCCCCGCCTTTTTTTGATTGCATATCTTCGCTAAGGTCCTTTCTTAGCTTCTTGCTGATATAAACGTCTCCCTTTAGGACACAAGTAATTGCCTGTCTTATTTCTTCTGACCTGGATTCCTTATTCAGGTATCCGAGGACGCCTAATTTGATAAACCTTTTTGCATACAGGTCTTCCGAATTCATACTATAAATTAGGATCTTACATAGCTCCCTGTGAGCAAAAACGTTAGTGACCAGCGTGATAGAATCCGTATGGGGCATATTGATGTCTAAAACGATCAGTTCATAATCGTTTTTTTTCACGCAAGCGATCACTTCGTCTCCGTTGGAGGCTTCATCAAAGACCGTTGATGGAAGAAGGTCCTGAATAATCAGCTTTACGCCGGATCTTACTATTGTATGGTCGTCGGCTAATAATACTCTCTTTGTTTCCATACAAAAAATGGTTTGGCGGTGTTGGGTTAATAACGTCCATAAAATTACTATTTTTTCGAATGTATTTTGCAATGCATTGACAGTAAGCAACTTAAATCGATTTAGCAAAATCAACATGTAGATATCCTACGACAAAAAAAGATAAAATTCCTTTGTTCCTTTACATCACAAGATCGATAGACCATACACATAAGATATTTTAAAGTTATTCCTAGAAAGCCAAATTGATCCGTAGCCTATGGAATTGGTTTTCCAATTTTTTCACTTTAAAACCCTTTTTTGTGAACTCGACCTATTTCGCGAAAGTATCCTTGCATAAGCTTGTTTCCGAGTTGGTGGAAAGCCTATTGCCTGTCACAGTAAGACGCTATAATCTTGTTTTGAACGAGATCTCCCGGGACCTGTATGTCGGAGCTGATGAGAACATGCTGGCCTATGTACTCTGGAACCTGATCAATGGGGCGGTCCAAAGTACCCATAACGAATGTATTCATATAGAAGCCACGACGGCAGGTGATCGTTTGATGGTCCGGATAAAGGATGTGGGTACCTATTTCCGTCATATTATTTCAAGGGAGTACAAACAAGTGCAGCATGTGGCAGAAAGGCTGGGGGGGAGCATCAGTATCGAGAATGGGAAGGAATATGGAGTGGATGCAGCCTTCTGTATTTCAAGCAACCTGGTGGCTGCATAAAAAAGAGTGTTAACATTTAAAAAGTAATCTGTCATGGGAAGAGATAGTGTGTATCAGGAAGTATTATTGATCAGGGGCACCAGCTTTATAACGGAAGGGTTATCCAGGAAAGATGATACTCGGCATAACAACCATCTTTTTGACAACGAACGGCTGGAGGAAGCCTGTTGGAATGGCATGGTGCAGACAAGACTTCCGGAGATATTTCTGGAAGCGTCTGATGGCAGGGACCTCTTCCTGTGGCAGATCAAAGAAGCAGAATCTTTCCTGGTGCTTGAACTGGGCGAGGCGCCTACCGGTGTGGACAGTCATTCCTCTATTGTTCCTTATTTGTTTGCGTCCACACAAAATCATAGCTGAAATATATATACCTCTTAAATCAAAATGTCCCAGGTTTTTATTCTTTTGAAGGTCTTATCCCAAGGCCCCTCGGTTTTACTGAGGGGCCTTCATGTACGGGAAAAATGTCTGACATTATAGCTCCGAACTCTTGCTCCCCGAGGCGATCTGCTTCCTGTCCAGTTCCGATCCTGGTGGCGCAGCCGCCGGGTTTGTCACCAATTGGAATTTCAGCTGATCATTTTTCTTTAGCGCGATGATCACTCCTCCGAACGAGGGATACCTGGCGGCGTTGTCTCCCTTTACCATAAAGGTCATCTTCTTATTTGAGAAGGCGCTTACGGCCGCCTGGATCCAATCGACAAGTTCGTTATGGGTGCTGTCCTGGGCTGGGATCCCAGGTTGCTTGTATCCCGTCGCCCGGTCCGGGCTAAGATCCAGGTAAGATTTCAGGAGGGTAAAAGGCACTCCGATACAGGCGTTGGGATTGGCATAGAAGTTCTTCTTCTCCGCTTCCGTCAGGTTCATCCCCTTCGATACGCCGATTGTCTCGATTATACTTTGCTTTTCTTTTGCATTCATGTCACTGACATTAAAATACACTTTTCCGTCACGGTCCATCGTTATCAGCACTACATCTTTTTCTGCCACCGGTATCGAAGAGACCGAATAGGGAGTGACGACTTTCAACGCCTCTGGCGGCTTGGGCTTGGCTACCAGGATAAAGAAGGATAACAGGAGAAAGGCGACATCACACATCGCGGTCATATCGACAGCTGTGCTCTTACGGGGTAACTTTGCTCTTCCCATAACATGGCTTGTTTTAATAGACACAAGACTCGCCTCTCGTTAGTTTCCATAAACATCCTGTAGTTTTTATTTGAATTTTGTTTTATTTGCCCCATGCGAAAAGTATATTCACATTTTAATACAGGCCGAATCAATGGACTAAGGAAAAATATTTTATGCTCGAGCGATGGAATAATTTTTTTGTGATGGTGGGTAGCGGCGCGGCGGCGCTACAACCTTACTTAGCCTGGAGGAGAAAATACAATTAAAGCCATTCTTTTCGAGACGGGTAGGCATGCTTATTACCTTTTTCAAGACTGCCTGGCGCAATATTGTCCGCGGCAAAGTTTACAGCTTATTGAATTTATTCGGGCTTGCGACGGGGATGGCTGTGGCATTCCTCATCGGG